>Ga0302250_1000063_pt1 | contig 174803 bp, 139 predicted proteins | sample AAG_RA_Asp_MG_FD_193536 | JGI IMG/M metagenome (GOLD analysis project Ga0302250, IMG submission 193536) | Enriched activated sludge microbial communities from anaerobic digester in WTTP, New Holstein, Wisconsin, United States - AAG_RA_Asp | ecosystem: Engineered > Bioreactor > Anaerobic >... | reverse complement strand
GCACCGAAATGTCGGCTGAAACAGGCATTCCGGTTTGCATACCTCACCTGGGTCACCGGCTGCATCGCAGCCAAATATTTGTAGACACGGGCGCCCGTCAAGACCATGAGGTGCAGAGCACCGAAATATTGGAAGGAACAGGCATTCCGATTTGCATACCACACCCGGGTCACCGGCTGCATCGCAGCCAAATATTTGTAGAAACGGGCACCCCGGTTGGAATACCTCACCCGGGTCACCGGCTACAGCGTAGCCAAATATTTGTAGAAACGGGCACCCGTCATGACCGTGAGGTGCAGAGCACCGAAATGTTGCATTCATAGGAATGAATGTTCTGTAATGAATACAAATATTCCGGTGCGCTGCACCTCAAATACCATTCGGGGGTGCGCTGCTCTACAAATATTCCGGTGCGCTGCACCGGAAATACACTTCGGGGGTGCGCTGCTCTACAAATATTCCGGGGTGACGCACCCACAATTGAATGTTGATGTGAGTTCAACATCATCCCTGCCGAATACCTAACCCAGGTCACCGGCTACAGCGTAGCCAAATATTTGTAGACACGGGCGCCCGTCATGACCGTGAGGTGCAGAGCATCGAAATGTTGACTGAAACGGGCATTCCGGATTGCAAACCTCACCCGGATCACCGGCTGCATCGCAGCCAAATATTTGTAGAAACGGGCGCCCGTCATGACCGTGAGGTGCAGCGCACCGAAATGTTGGCTGAAACGGGCATTCCGGATTGCAAACCTCACCCGGGTCACCGGCTGCAGCGCAGCCAAATATTGTTTGAAACGTGCGCCCCAGTTGGAATAGCTCACCCGGGTCACCGGCTGCAGCGCAGCCAAATATTTGTAGAAACGGGCACCCGTCATGACCGTGAGGTGCAGCGCACCGAAATGGTAAATATCCATCCAAGCATTTTGAACCACGACAGACATATCAGAGCTGGCCGAAAAGTCGAATTTTCAAATTTTAAATTGCCGGATTGTCTTTCATCCACTCAAAAGTTGTATAGTGCGCTCCGTTCATTCCCACAGATTGATATACTGAAATGGCCTTATTATTCCCCTGATCGACATATAACCGGACACCTCCATACTCATCCGATTGATTCACAAGGTTTTGAATGTATTCGTACATCTTTCTGAAAACACCCGCTTTCCGGTATTCAGGCATTACATACACCGACTGAAGCCAGATGATCAGACGGTTCCGCCAGTCGCTCCATTCAAAGGTGGTCATTAAAGAGGCCACCACTTTATTTTCATATTCTGCTACATAATATTTTCCCTTGGAGGGATCCGCAAAAACCGCCATGACACCCGGTTCAAGAATTTGAGGATTGAGGTTCAGGTTTTCCGATTCCAGCGCCATTTTGAGCTGAAAATTCATAATAACGGGAGCATCCTCAGGTAGGGCGGGCCTGATAATTATTCGTGCATTCATCATTTGTTCTTTAAAGCATCATACAATATTTCAACCGGATGGTAAGCTTTTTTACCGGTTCCATCCTTGATCTGATGCCGGCAACTGGTTCCGGGAGCGGCTATCAGCATCTGATCAGCGGCTTTTCTCACAGCGGGGAATAACACCAGTTCACCCACACCCATCGAAAGTTCAAAATGTTCCTTCTCATATCCGAACGATCCGGCCATCCCGCAGCACCCGGTTTTCAGTTCTTCTACCGTGTAGTTTTTGGGTAACGAAAGCATTTTTTTGGTTCCGGAAGTGGTGGCCAGAGATTTTTGGTGGCAATGGCCATGCAGGATGATTTTCTTTTCTGAATCGGTGAACAGCTCCGGAGAAATATGGTTGCCGGCCATTTCTCTTTCAATGAATTCATCGAACATCAGGCAATGGGGCGCCATCTTCAGGGCGGCTTCCTTAAGCTCCGGGGATACCAGATCAGGGAATTCATCGCGGAAGCCGAGGATAGCAGAGGGTTCAGTACCTATTAACGGCGAATCCTCATTTACCTTTCCCTTATACAATCGAATATTCTTGTCAGCCAGTATTTTTGCATTTTTCACCAATCCTTTAGAGATGTAAGTCCTTCCACTCTCCACAAAATCAAGAATTTCCACAAAATAACCCAGTTTAGTCAGAAGCTTAATGGCCTTGATACCCACTTCCACATCATTGAATTGAGTAAACTCATCTATATAGAAAAAGATCCGGCGGGCATTGGGATCGGATGGATTGAGTTTCTTGATGTGTTTGACCACCCAGGCGCTCAGGGTGGTTTTGTACAGTAACGGCAGACTACGTTTCTCAGCCATGCCAAGATTCTTTTTCAATACTGAAGATAACACCGGTGATTTGAAAATGAAATTAGCCAATCCCGGGGCAATCATTCCAAACCGGTTCAGGCGGCTGATATTGGCAATGGCGCGGGTTCTGAGCGGCACCGGATGTGATTCGTACCAATGTTGTAAAAATTCGGCTTTATATCTGGCCATATCCACATTGGAAGGGCATTCGGACTTACATCCCTTACAGGAAAGGCAGAGGTCCAGGATGTCATAAATCTCCCGGTGGTCAAAAGGATTTTTGTGGTTGGACGTGGTGATCATTTCCCTCAGAATGTTAGCCCTTGCTCTGGTGGTCTGACTTTCTTCCCGGGATGCCATAAAACTGGGGCACATGGTTCCGCCTATTACCGCTGATTTCCGGCAATCAGCCGACCCGTTGCATTTTTCCACGGCCCGCAGGAATCCCTGATCAGCTGAAAAATCAAAGTAGGTGCTGATCTCCCTTGTTTTTTGTCCGGGGGTAAACCGGAGGTGGGTTTTCATGGATGGAGTGGCTGTTATCTTACCGGGATTGAAAATATTCTGAGGATCCCATTTTGCTTTGATTTCCTTAAGTAGCTCGTAATTCCGTGCGCCAATCATCATCGGAATAAATTCTCCCCGGAGCCTTCCATCCCCGTGTTCGCCCGAAAGCGAACCCCTGTATTTCTTAACAAGCTTGGCAGTATCATAGGCGATGCTGTAGAAAAGGTCGACATCAGCCGGATCTTTCAGGTTGAGCACCGGCCTCAGGTGCAGTTCACCGGTGGCAATATGGGCATAATACACACAACTTTTTCCATATCCGGCCATCATTTCCTGAAAATCAGCCATATAACCCGGAAGTGATTCCGGAAGCACGGCAGTATCTTCTATCACGGGTACCGGTTTGGCATCACCCGGAAAATTACTGAGTATGCCCAGTCCGGCTTTTCTGAGGTTCCATACTTTGGGAATATCCGAACCAAATACTCTTGGAAAGTGATACCCATAACCGTGCGAACGCATTTCGGATTCCATGGCTGAAGCAGCTGCTTCAATAGCATCATGGCTGTCCATGGCAAATTCCACTATAAGTATGGCTTTGGGATCTCCCTGAAGGAAGAACCGGTTTTTACGCTGTTCAATATTGTCTTTGGTCAGTTCCAGCACCACATCATCCATCAGTTCAATGGCTACCGGCTGGTGTTTCAGGGCAATCAGGTTTCCGTTGAAAGCCTCTTCCAGCGTCGCACAATGCACACAAACCAGGCACTTCACCTTAGGAGGAAGCGGAACCAGGTTCAGTTTAATTTCGGTGGTAAAGGCCAGGGTACCTTCACTACCGGCCAACAGTTTGCAGAAATTAAATGGATCACCTTCAGGATTAAATGGCTGACATTCCGCTAATAAGTCGATGGCATACCCGGTATTCCTCCGGTGGATCCGCTTTTCGGGAAATTCATTTTCAATTTCCTTTCTGATATCCGGATCAGACAGCATGGTAAATGCCTGCCGGTAAATATCGTTTTCAAGATGATCGCCCTGCAACTTTTCCTGCAATTCATCAGTGGACAGGGGCTTAAAAAGCACTTCTGAACCATCACTCAGAAAGGCTTTGATTTCGAGGGTATGATCCCGGGTACTGCCATACACCAGAGAATGGGCGCCACATGAGTTATTTCCTACCATTCCGGCCATCATACAACGGTTGGAGGTGGAAGTTTCAGGACCAAAAAACAGGCCGTAAGGTTCCAGGACTTTATTAAGTTCATCCAGCACTACTCCGGGTTGCACCCGTACCCAGTGTTCCTGCTGATTGATTTCCAGAATACGGTTCATATACCTTGAAACATCCACCACAATTCCGTTGCCTACTACCTGCCCGGCCAGTGAGGTTCCGGCGGTACGCGGAATCAGTGAAACCTGGTATTGTCTTGCAAATTCGATGCAGTTCCGGATATCATGATCGTTTTTTGGTCTGATCACCCCAATGGGCAATTCTTTGTAGGCCGATGCATCGGTAGCATACAAGAGCCTTGTTGCCCGGTCTGTTAATATATCACCTTGTATATCAAGACCTTTTAATAAATTAGCAATGGTTTGCATATTTCAGTATTTCCGGGTAAAAATAGGAAGAAATCGGTTTGAAAAAACAGTCATTAACAGTTGCCTCAGTACCTAATACAGGCGGGTTTCCAGTGGAAGCATACACTTCCGCAGGAACAGAAATCAAGGATTTGTCAAAATCTTCAAATCACAAAAACCAGAATCCCATCTCCTCTTTCATTTTCAGCGCTTCTTCCCTGGCTTTTTGAGCAAAATCATGCCCGGATGAGGCATAAATGACGGAACGGGAAGCATTGATCAACATACTTCCTTCTTTGGTGGCGCCATACCGGATAACCTCTTCAAGTTTTCCGCCCTGTGCCCCTACCCCGGGAATCAACAGAAAATGATCGGGAACAATTTTTCTTATTTGTTCCAGCATCGGAGCTTTGGTGGCTCCCACCACATACATCAGATTTTCAGGAGTACCCCATTTTTGAGAAATCTCCAACACTTTCATAAACAACGGCTTATTATTACCGGACAGTTCTATCTGCTGAAAATCGGCGGATCCCTGATTGGATGTGAGCGCGAGCAAAATAGCCCACTTGCCCGGAAACTGAAGAAATGGTTTCACTGAGTCTTCGCCCATGTAAGGCGCCACGGTAACCGCATCAAAGGAATCGTATCCAGCGTAATCATTCAGAAAAGCCCGTGCATATTTTTCAGATGTATTGCCGATATCGCCGCGCTTGGCATCGGCGATAACAAAAATATCAGGATAGTGATCCTTAATATATTTCAGGGTTTTGAAGAGAGAAGTCCACCCTTTCAATCCATCACATTCATAAAAGGCGGTGTTGGGTTTAAACGCTACTGCCAGATCATGGGTAGCATCAATAATAGCCTTGTTGAATTCGAATACCGGATCCGCTGAATCCTTTAACACTTCCGGTAGCCGTACTAATTCGGTATCCAGCCCCACACATAAAAAACTCTTCTTTCTGAAAATCTGATCAATGATTTCATTTCTTGTCATAACAATCTGTTTTTGAACGATGTAAAAAATGAACATAAAATAGCTTTTAATATCCACGAGGCATCCCGAGAAAAGTGAGGGATCTCTCACTTCGTTCGAGATGACTCGTTGATACTTAGACTAAATTATTGTATTTTCATCTAAAATCTATAATAATTTACCAATCAATTAATAATCATCAATAACCATCGCCTCATCACCCCATCATCCCATCGCCTATGTATAAACCGGCCAGCCTCACCGCCTCCATGGCTTCTTTCACATCATGCACCCGCAAAATATCAGCTCCGCGGATCAATGCCAGTGTGTTTAATACGGTAGTGCCGTTGAGTGCGTCATCCGGAGTACCGCCCAGGACTTTATATATCATCGATTTACGCGATAAGCCTGCTAAAACAGGTAAATTCAGCGCTTTGAACTCGTCAAGATGATGGAGTAACCGGTAATTATGGGTGATGGTTTTTCCAAATCCAAAACCCGGGTCGACCGCCAGAAAAGCGCCATGACCCAGTTTCCTAAGGGTGTTGATCTGTTGCTTCAAATAATCCTTAATTTCCTGAACAACATCATGGTACACCGGATCAGCCTGCATAATTTCTGGTTTTCCGCCTGTATGCATAATGATATACGGGCATTGAAAGCGGGCAATAACTTCATGCATCCTTTCATCGAGGGTACCCCCTGAAATATCGTTGATCATGTCAGCGTCGTTACCCATTACCGCCTCCGCAACTTTAGCGTGATAGGTATCCACCGAGATTATGATCTCCGGAAACCTGTCCCTGATCAACCGAAGGGGTCTTTCAAGCCTTTTAAGTTCCTCATCAGGCCCTGGCTGAACAGAACCCGGACGTGTAGAGACAGCGCCCAGATCCAGGATAGCCGCTCCTTCACCAATCATTCTTTCTGCCTGTTCCAGGTATTTATCCTGAAAATAGCGTCCGCCATCATAAAATGAATCCGGGGTAAGATTCAGGATTCCCATGACCGCCGGAAAAGCCAGTTTCTGCAATTTTCCGTTATCTGATACGTTTGCAGGCATTCTGAAATATTTTTGATATTTTTAAGCAAAATTAGTATAACATATCCAATAGAATCGGAAATTTGCATGCAATGTAAAATATTCTGTTATGAAACCAGTACAATTTTTTAAAAGTTTTTTTCCGGACATTGATCACCGTGGATATCTGTTCCTCCTGCTAATTACGTTCTTTACTTTACAGATTAGTTACCAGTCGGTTGCACAACAAACCGAATCTAAAAAACCTGGGTTATTAACGAAACTGCAAAAAGCACAACTGGCGGTAGAGACACAGGAGAAAGCCGTTGTGCATGCTGACAGTTTGCTGGAGGCGGCAGAATCGGCCATGGACCAGGCTAAGGAAGAACTTCAGGGGGCAAAAAACCAGATGAAAGAGATAGATAAAAACTACAGTTTTGATATCAGACCTGTTGAAAAGGAACTTAAAACGGCCAAAGGGCAGGACAGGGTCACGGCTATGGAAAGCAAGAAAAAATTAGATGCTCAGTATAAACTAAGCAAAAAAGAAAATGAAACGACTCAGAAGAATGCCCTCAGAAAGTTTGAAAAAGGTAAAAAAGACCTGGCCAAGGCCCATGAAAAACTGAAACAAGCCAATGTTAAACTGAAAGAGGCCCGGAAAGCCTTTAAAGAGGCCGAAAAAGCGGAAGAAAAGAAATAGTAAATGATATGAGAATTTTAGAAAATGTTTCCCTGAAAAAATACAACACTTTTGGAATAGAAGCAAAGGCGAGGTATCTGACGATTGTTGAAAGCGAGTACGAATTAGTATCGCTCATCAATTCAGGGAATTATGATTACCGGAAAATATTGGTTCTGGGAAGTGGAAGCAACATCCTCTTCACCAGAGATTATGACGGAATGGTTATTAAACTTAAAAACCAGGGTATTGCCATTACCAGGGAAGATCCGCATAATGTCTGGATTCGTGCCCAGGCCGGAGAACTCTGGGATGATCTGGTTTTGTTCACCATCGACAACCACTTCTCAGGATTGCAGAACCTATCGTATATCCCGGGAACGGTTGGCGCCGCTCCCATACAGAATATAGGGGCTTACGGAGCCGAAATCAAAGATACACTGGAGGAAGTGAGAGCTCTCGATCTTACCAGCGGAGAAATCAGAATATTTAAAAATTCCGACTGTGATTTCAGATACCGGTCGAGTGTGTTTAAAAAAGAACTTAAAAATCAGTATGCATTGCTTTCCGTATTGTTTAAACTATCCAAAAAAACAGAAATCAATATTGATTATCCCGGATTGAAAAAGGAACTGGATGAGCAGGGGAAATCAGCCCCTACCCTGAATGATGTAAGGGAAGCAGTAATTGCCCTGAGAACGAGGAAACTGCCCGATCCGAAAGAATTGGGGAATGCAGGAAGTTTCTTTAAAAACCCCGCCATCACCCGGGCCAGAATCAGGGAAATTAAAGAGAAACATAAGGATGTAACCGTTTTTGAACTGCCTGATGCAACCTTTAAGATTTCGGCAGGCTGGATGATTGAACAATGTGGCTTTAAAGGTAAATCATACGGTCATTATGGGGTTTACGAAAAACAGGCGCTTATACTGGTTAGTAATGGCCAGGCATCGGGAACTGATATTGTAAAACTGGCCGAAGAAATTAAATCGGCAGTTTTTGAAAAGTTTAATATCCTTCTTGAAGAAGAAGTAAACATCCTCTAATCAGAATATAACCAGCCATTTACACATTTATTTGACATTTCTGTCAACCAACAAAACTGATGATTCCGTGCCCGAACCAAAAATTGCCGTAGTTTCCGTAATCAATGATCTGGTAACCGACAAACGGGTGGACAGGACCTGCAAGACCCTTGTTAAATTGGGATTTAACGTGCTGCTGGTGGGGAGAAGAAAAGCCGACAGCCCTTCACTGACAACCCGGAACTATCATACATACCGGATGAATCTGCTGTTTGAAAAAGGTCCCCTTTTCTATGCAGAATTCAACATCCGGTTGTTTTTTTTCCTGCTGGGACAAAAAGCCGGACTTCTTTTTGCCAATGATCTGGATACGCTGCTGCCCAATTTTCTGGTTCACAAAATCAGACGTATACCTGTTGTGTACGACAGTCATGAGTACTTCACCGGTGTACCCGAACTTATCCACCGTCCGGCCGTACAAAAAATCTGGAAAACCATCGAGAAATTTATTTTTCCCCGGCTACAGGACATTATTACTGTAAATCATTCTATTGCAGGTCTTTACAAAAATGAGTACTATAAAGATCTGCATGTGGTCAGAAATATTCCTGAAAAACCTGTAATTAATGAACTCAAAACCCGGGCTGAGCTCGATCTACCTGATCAACAGAGCATTATTATTTTTCAGGGCGCCGGTATCAATATTGACAGAGGTGGGGAAGAATTAGTGCTGGCCATGAAATACCTCGACCAGGTGTTGTTATTGATAGTAGGTGGAGGAGATGTTATCGGAAAACTCAAATCACTGGCCCTTGATAACCGGCTGGAAAATAAAATCAGGTTTCTGCCGCGTCAATCTTTTGAGAACCTCTCTCATTTTACCCGAAATGCTGACCTGGGGCTTTCCATCGATAAGGACACCAACATCAACTACCGCTACAGCCTGCCCAACAAACTCTTCGATTATATCCATGCAGGCACCCCCGTACTGGCTTCCCGGCTGCCGGAGATCAGCAACATTGTAGATGAATTTAGGGTGGGTGAATATATTGACTCCCATAATCCGGAACATATCGCTCTTCGCATAAATGCCATGATCAATGACCGGGAAAAACTGGAGCATTACAGGCAGAATTGCCGGCTGGCAGCCCGGAAACTGAACTGGGAGCATGAAGAGACAATACTTATCAGCATTCTCGGAAAATATGCCTGACCGGAAAATCCATATCATCTCGTTCGACATACCCGATCCACCCAATTACGGAGGCGTGATTGATGTGTATTATAAAATTGTCCATCTTCACCGGAAGGGGATCGGCGTTATCCTGCATTGTTTCGAATATGGCCGTCCACATTCGGATTACCTCGAAACTGTTTGCGATAAAGTATATTATTACCCGCGCCGTACCGGAGTGAAATCGCAGTTCAGCATTACCCCCTATATTGTAAAAAGCCGCCATTCACCGGTATTGTCAGATAGACTTCAGCAGGATAACTACCCAGTTCTTTTCGAAGGCCTTCATACCTGCTACCTGATTGATCATCCTGCATTGCGGCAGCGACTGAAAATTTACCGGGAAAGCAACATTGAACACCATTATTATTATCATCTTTTCAAAGCAGAGAAAAATCCCGTCAAGAAACTGTTTTTCCTATTGGAAAGCCTCAGGCTCAAACACTTTGAAAAAATACTGACACACGCAGATTTAATGCTGGCAGTTTCGGAAAAAGATCACGAATACCTGGCTGGCAGATTCCCCGGAAAAAATGTAAAATACTTACCCAGCTTTCACCAAAACCATGAAATGAGTGTGAAACCCGGCAAAGGCAATTATGTGCTGTATCACGGTAACCTCGAAGTTGCGGAGAATATCCAGGCGGCCACCTGGCTGATTCAGCAGGTTTTCAGCAAAACAAGGCATAAAGTGATCATTGCCGGAAAAAATCCGGATCAAAAGCTCAAAAAGCTGGTTTCGCGCTATCCGAATATCGGGTTAAATGCCAATCCTGGCCAGGCAAGCATGGATACACTGGTCAGAAATGCCCACATACATGTTCTGATTACTTTCCAGGCAACGGGACTGAAACTAAAGCTCTTGAATACCCTGTATCAGGGCAGGTTCTGTATTGTAAATACCGAAATGCTGGCCGGCACGGGGCTGGATGATCTTTGCCACATTGCCGACGATGCAGAAAAGCTGATTCTGATTATTGACAGGCTGATGAACAGGGAATTCGGTACGGAAGAAATTGAGAAGCGTCAGGCTATACTGTATGCCAGGTACTCAAATGATAGCAACATTAAAGAGGCTGTTCTTTCGTTTTTCGGGAAGGATTAGCCGGCCGTTTTCACAACGGATAACAGGGGCCGGGTATTTTCCGATAATCCCGTAGTTATGGGTTGCCATAAGTACGGCACTCCCGGCGTTTCTGATCTCAAACAACAGTTTTATGATACCTTCGGAAGTTTCCGGATCCAGATTTCCTGTTGGTTCATCGGCAAGTATCACCTCAGGCTTATTAACCAGGGCTCTGGCAATGGCAACCCGTTGCTGTTCTCCTCCCGATAACTGATGTGGCATCTTATAGCCTTTATTATTCAACCCAACCTGAGTCAGCAGTTCCGTGATTCTTTCCTGAATGGCTGATTTATCTTTCCAACCGGTTGCTTTCATCACAAATAACAGGTTTTCAGACACATTACGGTCGGGTAATAATTGAAAATCCTGAAATATAATCCCGAGCTTCCTCCGCAGATATGGTACCTGCCTCCTTTTGAGTTCATTAAGATTAAATCCGGCCACTTCAGCCTGACCATCCTCCACCGGAAGCTCTGCATACAATGTTTTTAGAAGCGAACTTTTCCCGCTCCCGGTTTTACCAATCAGGTAATGAAATTCTCCCTTGTGTATTTCAAGATTTACATTGGATAAAATCAGATTGGTTTTCTGAAAAACAGACAATTCCCGGAGATTTATTACGATATCTGTATCTTCCATGTCATTTTTAAAAGAGCAAATATAATTCTTTTGCGTCTGAACAAATGCTTTCATTTGTAGAGGCATTTTATGAAACCACTTTATTTTTTTGCCCGATAAGAGTAAGTCTCAAAGAATCACCATAACGTAAATAAAAAAAATACTATTTTTACGCTGAAAAAAAACAGCATCTTGAACAGGTTCATTATCTCAGCTTTCTGGATAGTTTTATACACCGGTCTCTTCGCCCAGGAATACGGGTATGAGAAATATACCGTTGAGAACGGACTGGTTCAAAATCAGGTACTCAGTCTTTATCAGGATCAAAATGGCTTTATCTGGATTGGAAGCTATGGCGGGATTAGCCGGTTTGACGGGCTGATTTTTGAGAATTTTGATAAATTAATGAAAACTACCGGGGTCAGATTATTTCATATTTATGATGGAAATGACGGAAAACTATGGTTCTTCTCCCCACTAAGCATTCTCGAAGTCAGCGCCGGTCGATTCGAATCGCGGTTTCTCCCGGCTGATTCATTGAGAATGGCTGGTTTAGCCTGGAAAGAGCAGGATCATGACATTGATTTCCTGGTTTCTGACCCTACCTTAAACATGTCTTCTGAATATACCTACCGGAAGGCCTTTATAAAAAATGGCAAGCTGGAGATTCAGCCTCAACCCTTGTTTAAAAGCAGTCAAACCCTGGAAAAAATAAATTCTGCCAAACATAATGACACGATTTGGATGAATCTGAGAGAAAATGGTCTGGGAGCCTATTCGCTGAAATCCGGAAAGTTCAGGATAGTTTCCCGGAAATCCATCATTTCTCTGCATAAATCACCTGAAAATGAACTTATGCTTCTTTGTCATGATGCCATTTACCGGAAACATGGCAAACATTTCAAACCTTTTGTCGATCTTTCCGGTTATTCTTTCGATCAGTCTGCCAGATTTATTTATGATCATACCGAGGGGATTTTTATAATTAACGGTGACGGCTACCTGGTTCATATTGATCATCAGGGCAGGGTGGTAAGAACCTGGCTGAAAGAAAAACGTCTGTATACCTTAATAATGGATGAAGAAAAAAATATCTGGATTGGCTCCGAATCGGGATTATTCAAAGTTTTTCCGAGAGCCTGGCTGAATTATAACGTGGAAAACTCCGGGATTAATCCGGGTATATGGTCAATTGTTGAAGATGAAGAGCATAAGCTCTGGTTTGGCAGTCTGGATCACGGTTTACAGATTTATGACGGAAAGGTATTCAGCCAGGTTGAGATCGGATTGCCGGGAATCAATCCAAAACAGTTTTTCATGGGCTCAGTGGCGGATCAGCACGGCACCGTATGGCTCAATAACCACCCAAATATTATCATATTCAGAAAAGACAGGCTGCTTTGGCCGGAATCATTGCAAAAGCCCATTTATCCCATGATCCTCTATGAAGACCAGAAGGAAGATATGATAGTCGCAGGATGTATTGGCAAGGCGGTTTTTATAAAAAAAGATGAGATCGTGAAAGAACTGCCAGTTTTTCCAGGGAAAAAGTCGCAAAATGTAGCGGCTGTGACCAGGGATAAAAACGGCTATTACTGGTTTGGTGGTTTTAACGGGTTATCGGTGTATAATAACAGGAAAGTACTGAACCTGCCATGCCCGTCCTATAATTTTGATATTCCCGCTAATGCCCTTTATACTGACCACCGGCAGAATATCTGGATGGGCAACAACTCGGGATTATACGTTTACAACTATAATGAACTGAGAAAAATAGAGCACCCGTATCTGAATACATTCATTACTTCCATCTCGGTCTACGACTTTAAACAAATGTTGATCGGAACTACCAATGGCCTCTGCATATTCGATCTGGGCGCCTGGTATCGTACTGATAGCGTTATATGTCAATATTTTAACCGTGATAATGGTTTTTTCGGACAGGAATGTGGTCAGAACGGAACCATCATCGACGCTAAAGGAAGAGTCTGGATACCGGGCACCGGGAATGTAGTAATGCTTAATCCCCGGATTCTTGAAAAAAACTCAAAACCGCCCAGGGTATTCATTGAAAAGGTTTTCAGCCTTAATAAAAACCTGGATTGGGTTTCACAGGATTCGACGGGTTTACCGGCAAATCCTTTAAGGCTTAAGCATCACATGAACAATATCCGGTTCGGTTTCCATGCTTCATCTTTAAAATCGCCTCAACGCATTACCTATTCCTGGTTTCTGGAGGGGTATGACGAGCACTGGTCGAAGCCCTCCAAAGACAGAAATGCCTTGTATTCTGATCTTGATCCCGGTGAATACACTTTTAAAGTTGTTGCCATCAATGAAGACGGAATTGTTTCTGAAACACCTGCTTCACTTATTATTGATATAGTACCCTCTTTATGGCAGATATTATGGTTCAAGATTTTGCTTGTGATTCTCATATCAGCCATTATTTATTTTATCCTACGAAAAAGATATGAAGTGGTACACCGGAAAAAAGCTGAGGCGGCCAGGCTCGAACATGAAATTACCCTGATGAAACTCTCCTCATTCCGGAACCAGCTCGACCCGCATTTCACCTTCAATACCATCAATTCCATTCTGGGAATAGTGCTTAAAGAAAATAAAAAAGATGCCTACAACTACATACAGAAATTTGCCGTACTCCTCAGAATGATTATCAACTACAGCGATAAGGTAAGTCGCCCGCTGTATGAAGAACTCAATGTTGCCCGGCTGTACCTCGAGCTGGAGAAAATGCGGTTTCGTGAAAGGGTAAACTTTGAAATCAGGGTTGAAAAAGTAACCGACCTGAGTGTGGAAGTACCAAAAATGATCATCCAGACTTTTGTTGAAAACGCTGTGCAACATGGAATTATGGAAAAAACTGAAGGCGGACGGATTACGGTCAATATCTCCACCCGTGAACATGAAATTCATATTGTGGTGGATGATAACGGGGTGGGCAGAAAGATCCAGCCGGAATTAACAAAAAACCAGGGTACGAAAGGACTTGATCTGCTCAATCAATATATTTCACTGTTCAATTACAAGAGTCCGGCATCAATTACCTACTCATATACGGATAAACAGGATGAAAACAAGTTGCCGCTTGGTACCCGGGTAGATATCATCATACCGGTTGAAGGAAATTTCAGACTATTACCGGCCGGAAAAGAGGAGATTTCGGAGGAAGAGAAAGTGTTTTTTCTCAGACGTCTGAAAGGGATTAAGGATCTGGTTTCTGCCGATATTTTTCAAATTACTCCGAAACCAGACCGAGATCAATAACCTTTTCAACTTTTTGTTCTCTAAGAAAATTATTGATCAGCTGCCTTGTATGCCGGTTATCGCCTTTGGGTTTGATGCTTTCTGTAATCATGGAAGGAGATAATGACTCCAGTTCCGGTATTCCAAAAAAAGTATAGCCTATATATCTGCCATGGTCTATCCAGATCACGGCCTTTTCATCTTTGGAGCGTCCCCTGTCAATAATCAGACAGTTACGCTCATCAAACCGGAACCGGGAAATGGCCATTTCCACCCTGAGATTGTATTCTTCAGGTGGCTCTGCTCCAATACAGGCGCCATTACAATCCTTTATTTTATACTGAAAACAGGCTCCTTCGTGGTTGTACAAACCGCAAAGGCTGGTACACAGGTGGTACTTCTCAGCCAGCTCAGCCAGAAATTCTCTTGCCGACCGTATCGAATTGAAACTTAACAGCGGAACCATCTCCTTTTCCTTCGCATCCACTTTCAGCCTGATATACCCGTTTTTATCCGGAAAATCAAAGATGGAAAAAGCATCCTGGGTACGCTTGTGTACACTGTTAAATACAGGCTTATGCGCTTTAATCTCCTGGGATTCAAGCAACAGCGATACCAGCTCGCTTCCGGTGATCTCATACGTGATATCGGCCACCTGGTTCTTCATTTCCTGCCCTTTTTTGGTCAGGTTGTTGGACAGGTGCGATAATACTCTGTTTCGGATGTTGATACTCTTGCCGATATAAATGATACGGCCATCATCCCGGTGAAAATAATACACTCCGGTTTCATCGGGAAGACTGTCGATCAGCGCCTTATCGAGTTTTGAATTGAGTCCTTTCAAATTCAGCTTGTCCAGATCCGGATCAATATCCACCAGTAACTCAAAAATCCTTGCGGTTGCGGTGGCATCTCCTTCGGCCCGGTGTCGCTGAAAATTTTCGATATGCAAAAACTCACACAGGTTCGATAAGCTATACGATTTACGAAAAGGGATTAGTTTTCTGCTGAGTTTAACTGTGCATAGTACATCCCTTTTATAGGTATAACCAAGATTCTTAAACTCTTCCCTGATAAAATTGTAATCGAAATGCGCATTATGGGCAACAATAGTGCAACCATCCGTAAACTCAACAATTTTTCTGGCAACTTCATAGAATTTCGGCGCATTTTCAACCATACGGTTGTTGATACCGGTCATTTGCGTAATACGCCAGGGTATTTCACGCTCAGGATTCAGCAGCGTTACAAACTTATCAATTACCTGACTTCCGTCATGGAGGAGAATGGCAATCTCGGTGATCTTTCCGGTTTTATAGCTGGTCCCGGTAGTTTCTATGTCGATTATCGCAAACAACTATATATTATAGATTATAGATTATTACAATCTCAAATTAAGAAAAATGTACTCACAAACAGTAGGCAAAGATAATGAAAGAAAATCCGATCGGATTACATTCTGTCGAAAAGTTAAAGTTACCTGCTAAGGGAAATTATGAATCCATGTGTTATTATGAAAATGCTGTTAGGGGAATTACACCGAAACTTTACAGAATTCCTGCGTTTTTCAGGATTTCGAGCAGTTTGGGCTGGTTTTCGGCCTGCTTGATGAATATCTCTTTCATCTTTTCATTGGCGCGTTTCAGTTCTTCAATCTCCATTTTAACCGGTGCCAGTGTGGTGCGTCTGTCCCAGATGATAAATCCAAGCATAAAAATCATCTGGGCAAAAAGAGCCCCAGGTAACCAAAAAATATAGTCGATTTTTGCATTAATTGCCTCAAATTTTGCATCCATTGCCTCAAACCTTTGATCCATTGCTTCAAACCTTTGGTCAACGGCTTCAAATCGGGCATTCATTTCATGGCGCAGGCTGTTCATTTCATGGCGCAGGCTGCTCACACTCGCTTCAACCTGTATCAGCCGGTCGCGGTCGGCCAGCGTATACGGGACGGCTTGTTGCTGTGCTGAAACACAGAAACCGGTTGCGATAAAAATCAACAGGAACAGATACTTTTTCATGGTGTAGTTATTTCAAGGCAAAAATAATCAAAATACCAATTGATTTGTTTATGCCGGAAAAATAATCAGGAGGTTTCAGGTTGCAAAGTGGCAAACCGGCGGATGGGTTGCAGCTGTTTGATGGCTTTGCTGATGGAATCCACATGATTGATCATCAGGCTCAGCCGGTCGTGGTTTTGACGCATCAGAAAATTGCGGGGATTCTGCTTCACAAATTCAATTACATTCATAAATACCTGCGACTGGAAATAGGGTGAATTGGGATGACTGATGAAAAAACAGAACATTCGTCCATTTTTCAATAACGCTTTTTCAAATCCCAGATGATTGCATATCCATCTGAGCTTTACCACTTCAAACAGTTCTTCAACCGGTTTGGGAATTTTCCCGAAACGGTCGTTGAGCATACTCCGGCATTTTTCCAGTTCCTGATCATCCTTCAGGCTGTCGATATCCTTGTAGATGCTTAACCGTTCGGCTGTATTGGAAATGTAATCCGGCGGGATGTGTATTTCAAGGTCGGTTTCAATGACACTGTCGCTGATCCAGCCCGATTCAGGCACTGGTTCATTGAGTTCCGGAAACTCTTCGTTTTTCAGTTCCAGAACGGCTTCATCCAAAATTTTCTGGTACATTTCATACCCAATTTCCGAGATGAAACCGCTCTGTTCCGCTCCCAGAATATCACCGGCGCCCCGGATATCAAGATCGCGCAGTGCAATATTAAATCCGCTTCCGAGATTGGTGAATTCTTCGATGGCTTTCAGCCGCTTCCGGGCTTCGTCACTGAGAGTAATAAGCGGTGGTGTAATGAGGTAACAGAATGCCTTTTTATTGGCTCTTCCTACCCTGCCCCGCAACTGGTGAAGGTCACTGAGGCCGTAATGCTGGGCATCATTGATGATGATGGTGTTGGCATTTGGAATATCGAGCCCGTTTTCAATAATGGTTGTGGCTACCAGCACATCATACTCACCTTCAATAAAATCGAGCATTACATTTTCAAGTTTGGCGCCGTCCATCTGTCCATGACCAATTCCGATACGGGCATCCGGACAGAATTTTTTGATCATATCCGCCACATCATTAATATTCTGAACCCGGTTGTGCACAAAGAACACCTGCCCTCCCCTGCCGAGTTCATAATCGATGGCATCGCGTATCACCTCTTCCGAAAAGGTACGCAGTTCGGTGTGAATGGGTATGCGGTTGGGAGGTGGTGTGTTAATCACGGATAAATCCCTGGCGCCCATCATCGAAAACTGAAGGGTACGCGGAATCGGGGTGGCGGTCAGGGTCAGAGTATCCACATTCACACGTAATTGTTTCAGTTTTTCCTTGGCAGCCACTCCAAATTTCTGTTCTTCATCAATAATCAGCAAACCAAGGTCTTTAAATTCAATATCTTTACTCAATAACCGGTGGGTGCCAATCAGAATATCGGTTTTTCCTGCTTTCAGATTAACAAGGGTTTGTTTAATCTTTTCTGAACTCTTAAACCTGTTAATGTAATCTACATTGCAGGGAAATTCATGCAATCGCTCCCTGAAGGTTTTATAGTGCTGAAGTGCCAGGATGGTAGTAGGCACCAGCACGGCCACCTGTTTGCTGTCGTTCACCGCCTTGAAAGCTGCCCTGATGGCCACCTCCGTTTTGCCAAACCCTACATCGCCGCACACGAGCCTGTCCATCGGGAATTCTTTCTCCATATCAGCTTTTACATCGCTTGTAGCCTTTATCTGATCCGGCGTATCCTCATACATAAATGAGGCTTCCAGTTCGGTTTGCAGATAGTTATCGGGAGAATACCTGATACCCTGCGAGGCCCGCCGCTTTGCATACAACTGTATCAGCTCGCGGGCAATGTCTTTGACCTTCCGTTTGGTTTTATTCTTCAGGTTGGTCCAGGCCGATGAGCCAAGCTTGTCGAGAACCGGCTCGGTACCGTCTTTCCCGACATACCGGGCAATCCGGTGAAGTGAATGGATGCTTACATATACCAGATCCCCGTTTCGGTAGGTAAGTCTGAGCGCCTCCTGCTGCCGGCCATTGTTTTCTATCACTTCCAGCCCTTCAAAACGCCCGATACCATGGTCGATATGAGTTACAAAATCACCGGGTTTCAGATTATACAGCTCTCTGAGGGTCAGCGACTCTTTCCCTGAAAACCCTTCTCTCAGATGATACTGGTGATACCGGTTGAAAATCTGATGATCGGTAAAACAGGCCAGTTTCAGGTCATAGCTGATAAATCCTTCGTGCAGCGAAAGCGGGATCGTATGAAAATCAAAAGCCTGGTCGAGATTCTTCCTGCCTGATATATCGGAGAAAATCGCCTCCAGACGCTCCGATTGCTTCGAACTTCCACTGAAGATCACATTGGTCATCCCCTGATCTGTATATTCAACCAGGTGGCCGATGAGCATATCGAAGTTCTTGTTGAACGATGGCTGCGGCAAGGACTGAAAATTCAGTTCCAGACCAAAATCGAGAACCGGCCGTTGCCCAAACTCAATAATCCTGCGGTTGAGCAATTCCCTTCTGAATTCTTTTGAATCGAGAAAAAGTTCACCGGGGGTAAATACTATCTTCTCTGAATGTACTTCGAGAAATTCCGAAATCTTCTCAAACTCGGCGTGCAGCTTTTCTACGGAAAGTCCCAGGTCGGTAACCCAGATCACCGAATCCTGCGGTAACTGATTGATAAGGCTGCTTCGGCTCTCCTTCTCTTTACGGTTCTGTATATTGGGCAATATGCTGATATGTTGCAACTCTTTTACCGAAAGCTGGCTTGCCGGATGAAAGGTTCGCAGTGACTCCACCATATCTCCTTCAAATTCAATACGGTATGGGTAGTCGTGATCAAACGAAAATACGTCAATCAGACCGCCTCTCACGGCAAATTGTCCCGGTTCGGCTACAAATTCCACCCGTTCAAATTCATATTCCATCAGCACATCAATAATGAAATCATGGGTAACCTGTTCGCCGGTTTTCAGGTGAAGGGTATTCTTTTCAATGAATGCATGGTTGACAATCTTCTCACACAAAGCTTCGGGATAGGTTACAATAACCAGCCGTTTCTTCCGGCCTAATTTATTGATCACATCCGACCGAACCAGCACATTATTGTTGGATGTATTTTCAACGTCATAGGATTTCTGATAAGAGGTTGGGAAGAACAGCACCTTACGTAGCACAAACTCTTCATTTACGTTTCCCAGCAGATTTTCGAGATCATTGTACAGGTAGGCTGCGGTATCCCGGTCGGGGACAATCAGAAGCTGGGTATGATCAGCTGCCTGATTGAGAGCAGCCGCAAAAAGGGAAATCTGTGAACCACTCATGCCCGACATGCGGATGCGGGCAAAATGGTTCGTCCTGAGATAATCGGCCATCGACCTGAATGATGGATCAGACTGATGCCGGGAAATAATTTCTGAAATATTCAAAACACCAATTTTTCAGGGGGCAAAAATAAATTAATGTGAAATGAGTACCACAAAAAATTATTATAGATTATAGATTGAAATACAAATTATGAATTATGAATTATAAATTATAAATTGAAAAACAGTACTTTAGGTTTATTGTACTGTTTATTGTTCTCTGTTTTTTGTGTTTGAATCCTTGAATCCTTGAATGTAAAACTATTGTCCGGATTTTCGAATTGTCTAATCGTTGCAAGTAGCAGTATGCCTGCTCCCTATACCCATAGGGCGCATATCTCTGTAGCTTTCCCGCACCACCGCCCCCTATGCCCGTAGGGCAGATATCTATGTAGCCAGCCAACACCACCGTCCCCCTATGCCCGTAGGGCAGGCATAAAAGATCGTTGATCAGGTTGTAGTGGATACCGGTTAAAGATGACACGGTATTCAAAAAAAATCTATTTTTGTAAAAAAATGTTAAACTGCTTGAAATGATCCGATTATTAACGGTAGCCTGTGTTCTGGCTATTTTTGTTTTTCTTGCCCCTGAAAATGTTGACAGCCAGAATGTTGTACTAAATGAATTTATGTCGCTGAATGCAACCATTATTCAGGATGAAGACGGTGACTATTCCGACTGGATTGAAATTTACAACCGTTCCGATGCAACAGTCAACCTGAAAGGGTATTATATTTCAGATGATACCCTTGATCCGGCCAAATGGCAATTTCCTGAAGTGCACATCACACCGGGTAATTTTCTCATTGTATTTGCCAGCAGTAAAGACCGTACCGACACCCTGTACATGCATACCAATTTCAAATTATCGGGGCCAGGTGAATATATTGTTTTATCCGACAGCCTGCTGAACCGGATGGATATGTGGCCGCCGGTGCCGCTTGAAGCTGATTTAAGTTACGGCAGGTTCCCAGATGGAGATTCTGCCCTCATGGAATTGGTTTCAGCCACACCCGGTCTGCCCAATTCGGGCGGATCAACCCTCACGTTTTCACACTTTTCGGGAATTTACAACCAGGATTTCTACCTTAAGATTTTCGCAGGTTCCGCCTTTGATTCCGTGAAATACACTTTTAACGGCAACATACCGGACAGCCTTTCCCCGGTTTACACCGATTCCCTGTTGATTTCATTCGGAGATAACGATTCCGTTTACTACTCCCTGATCCCTTCCACTCCGGACTCTATGGGCGATTACCTTCGGCTTTGGAAAACTCCGAAAATGCTTATGCAAAAAGCCCGTATTTTAAGGTTCAGGGGTTTTTCAGACGGGGTTGCCTCCAATACGGTGTATACCCTGTCCTTCTTCCCCGATTCATTATTTGCGAAGGTACGGCATTTCCCGGTGGTTTCACTCATCACCGATTCTTCCAATATGTATGATCATCAGCGGGGAATCTACATACCGGGATATTATTTCAACCCGGAAGATACCGACTGGACCGGGAACTATTTTATGAAAACACAGGAATGGGAACGCCCGGTTCATGTAACCTATTTCGATACGGCCGGAATCCCCCGCATGGAACAGGATGCCGGGATGCGGGTACATGGTAAGATTACCCGTCACGCACCGCAAAAATCATTAAGGATGTATGCACGAAGCGATTACGGCAATTCCTGGTTCAACTACCCGTTGATCAAACAAGTTGATCTTCAGCAATATAAAAGATTTCTACTGCAAACTACCTATGGCGATGGCTGGCAAACCATGTTCAAAGACCAAATGATCACCAGGCTGGTATCCAACCTCAATCTGGATCTCCTCCATTCCGAACCCGTTCACGTGTTCATCAACGGCGAATACTGGGGTTTTTCTCATCTTAGGCAATACTTCGACCAGAATTACCTGGAGCAGATGCATGGCATCGACCCCGATAATGTGGATATCCTCGAAAACAATATGGAAGTGGAAGAAGGCGACACAGTGAATTACAATCAGCTGCTCACTTATATCGGCGCCCATGATCTCACTCAACCTGAAATTTATGATTCGATCCAAAACTGGATAGACATCGACAACTATATTGATTATCAAATCGTTGAAATCTATTTTAACAACAACGACTGGCCCGGGAGTAATGTAGATTACTGGCGGGAGAAAAAGGAAGGCGCCAAATGGAGGTGGCTGCTCTATGATCTGGATGCATCCTGCTTCAACCCTGAATTCAATTCAATGGAATATGCCACTTCGGTGGTAGATACGTCCTGGCAGAATCCGCCCTGGTCGACCTATCTGTTCAGAAGCCTTCTGGTGAACGAAGATTTTAAAAACCAATTCATCAGCCGGTTTGCCGAATTGCTCAATTCTACCTTTAAAACCTCCCATGTAGTACAGCATATCAACGATTACAAAGCCAAAATTGACAGTCTTTATGAACTGCACAACCAGCGGTGGGACTATCCTATCAGCTACCACGACTGGGAATGGGCTATTGAGCACTCCATGCTTGACTTTGCCATTAAACGACCCTGTATCATTGCGGGATATATTAAAGATTATTTCGAGCTGGAGGAATTTGGATTTTCGTGCGATACCAATAGCATTCCTGTAATTAAAACACCGGCATTTAAATTACAGGCCTACCCCAATCCTGCTGCTGACCGGTTAAACATCGTCATTGAATATGCTCCCGGAATGCCGGGGATACTTTCTTTGCATAATATTCTCGGAAAAACTGTTTATGAATCCGGTTTACCCATCTCACAATCAGAAATGCATGAAATAAACCTGAAAGATATACATCCCGGAATTTATTTGCTTAAAGTATCATACGGACACTCAACAATTTCACGAAAAATAATCATTCAATAATTTCAAGAATTTCAGCCATGAAGCCTTTTTTTACCCTTCTTCTGATCGGACTGATCAGCGGTTCTTTCACGTTCGGGCAGAGCCAGCCCAAAGAAATTTACATTACCTGCGATCCTGGTGAATTCCAGTTCATGTATGAAAATTATGAACAAACCATCTATATTCCGGTCACGATATCCTATAACGGAGTTACCTATACCGATACCGAGATGCGTATCAGGGGTGATGGTTCCAGGGTCTACCCCAAAAAGTCCCTCAAGGTTAAATTCAACAGCGATCCGTTTTTTAACGGCAGAAGCGATATTAACTTCAATGCAGAATATGAAGACCACAGCTACATCCGGCAGGCCATCAGCGCCAGGCTGATGAGGGAATCCGGGGCCACCTGCTTCTACACCGAACATGTAAGACTGTTTCTGAACGGAAATTTCTATGGTTTGTACCATATGATCGAGGATTTGGATGACCAATTCCTCGAAGCACGCAACCTTGACGCTAATAATAACATGTATAAAGCTGATGATCGGGGCGCCTGCATGAGCATATACGATAATCTTGAGGAATCGTGGGATGAAGAAACAGGGAGTGGTAACCGTGTGGATCTGGCAGAACTGATCGACCTGATACACAATGCGCCGGTTGATAATTTCAAAACATTTCTCCAGGAACATTTTTACTACGACCACCTCATCAACCAGATTGCCATAAACCTGCTTACAGCCAATGCCAGCACCTATTACCACAATTATTTCCTCTATCATGATGTAAACGGAAACGGGAAATGGATGATGTTTCCCTGGGATCTCGACAAAACCTGTTCGGTATATGCCTGGACCGATTATACCGTAACTTCCAACAGCTGCGAGCATGACAATCCGGCCATTGAAAAAGCATTTCTGAATCAGGAAGTGATGGCCGATATCCGGGCAAGGATAACAGCTCTTAAAAATCAGTTTTTCAATATCGATTTTGTCTGGCCCGTTATCGACAGCCTGGCCAATTCCATTTCGGCATCGGTGATCCAGGATGTATCCGACGATGTACCTGATTTCGAGACATTTGTTGAGCAGGTTCAAACAGAAAAGAACTTCTTTACCTCCCGGTATAACAACCTCATTAACCAGTTCGATCATCTGGTGTCATCCTTTACAGTCATGCCAACACCGGGGGTTTACCCATCCGATTTTACCCTGAACTGGAGTCCGGCGGTGGATCCTGACGGCGGAGTGGTCAGGTATAACCTGTATATCAGCACCGGTCCCTGTTTTGAACCTGAATTTACCCAGATATTTTCCAACCTTACCGAAACCTTTTATCAGGTAACCAATATGGCGCCTGGTAATTATACATGGAAAGTAACTGCTGTGGATGGCGATCGTGAAGTGGAGGCTTATGAAAGCAATATGCCCCTTACCATCGGTCAGGAAACACCATTCCCCTGCAACATTACTTCGAACACTACCTTTACCCTGGACAATTCACCGTATATCCTGGATTGCAACGCGGTAATCGCCTCTGGTGCCGTGCTGAGTATTGATCCTGGTGTGGAGATCCGGATCAAGCCCGGATTTCATATACTGGTAAACGGCGCCATTCAAAGTAATGGCACAGCCGCGCTGCCGGTTCGAATCGTTCCGGAATCCACCACAGCAACATGGGACAGTATTGCCATTACCGGCGCTTCCGCTCCCTGCTGGTTTAAATATACCATCTTCAACGATGGGGTTGTTCATGCTGAATCCTCAAATGTAACCTTCGGGTATTGCGAATTCAACCTCATTAACAAACAACTGAATGACATGAATGTACTGGTAGGTCATTACTGGGGTACATTTGCCATGCATCATTGTATAATAAATGGCAATGATACCGGTCAGGGGCTCGAAATAGGATATACCAATTCAGCCACAGTGACCCATACTGAACTCCGGGATATCAACGATCCGGTTGAATTTATCACCATTAATAGCGGACAGGTTATGCATTGCCTGATTAAAAATTCGGATGATGATGGCATCGATTTCAACAATTGCCAGAACATAACCGTATCTGATAATGTAATTATTAATTGTAACGATAACGGCCTTTCATTCGGGAATGAATTTGCCGGTCCGACCCAGAATATCAATGTATTCAGAAACCTTATATTGAATTGTAAAAACGGGATCACGGTAAAAGACGGATCGGTGATTAACATGGACCGCAACACGTTTGCCAACAACCGCATAGGTATCAAAGCCTGGCAAAAAAATCCCGGAATGGGTGGAGGAACCGTATATGCCAAAAACAGCATTTTTTACAATACTGTTGACTCAGTTCTTGAAGTGGATGAATTTTCACTGGCCGATCTGAAATATTGCCTGGCCAATACCGAACTTTTACCCGGTGCGAATAACCTGTTTAATGATCCGGCCTTTGTGGATCCTTCGGATGATAACTTCAGACTGACCTCCTTATCACCCTGCCTGAATTCAGGTGATCCTGACTCACCGGCTGATCCGGATAATACCCGGGCCGATATGGGCGCATTCTTTTACAATCTCGGAGTATATGATGTAGTAATTAATGAAATCAATTATAACCCTGCTCCGGATTTTGCTACAGAAGACTGGATCGAACTGTACAATACGGAAAATGCGGATGTCGATATCTCAGGATGGATATTTAAAGATGATGATGATGAACACAATTACACTTTTCCTTCCGGCACGATGATTCCGGCCGGTGGATATCTGGTGGCCTGCAGGGATAAAAACCTGTTTTCTGCACTTTTTCCCGGCGTTACCGCATTGACCGGAAATTTCAGTTTCGGGCTGGGCAGTTCCGGGGATCAGGTACGCCTGTTTAATGAAGGGCTGGTACTCATCGATTCACTTACCTTTGATGATGAGGATCCGTGGCCGTCAGAACCAGACGGGGACGGCCCCACTCTGGAGTTGAAAAATCCTTTCCTTGATAATACCCTGGGTCAGAACTGGTGCGCCTCCTCAGGCCATGGTACGCCCGGAGCACTCAACAGTTGTTTTGCACAATCAGTAGATGATGAAACTCTGAATGATCCGGTCCAGATTTTCCCGGTTCCATTTCACAATACCATTTCTATTGATGCCGGGCAACATCAGATGCTGGCATTATCCGTGAGTACAGTTACTGGTCAGGTGATCAGAACCATTCAATTCAGCGCTTCTGATGGCAGAATGATATCCACCATGGATATGTCCTTTCTGAAACCGGGATTTTATATGGTTACCCTTGATTATGTAAAGAATGGTAAAAATCATAAAACAACCCGGAAACTGGTAAAAAATTAATGTCAACCATGTTAAATCGACTAAAGCATACACCTCTCCCATGAACAGGATTGTAACTCTGCTGCTGCTGATATGGTGGACTAACGCATCACTGTCAGCCATTTACGGAAATCAAAAATGGATAGCCGGAAGTTACTGTGGCGACTTCAATACATCGGTTGATTCACTAAAGGAAAGCAATTTTCTGCCCTGTAACATTTCAGAAGATTTGGTGTTGAGCGAGGAAAATTCACCCTACTATGTAAACTGCGATATTGTTGTTGAGCCTCAGGCTACCCTGGGATTAAATCCTGGTGTTGAAATCATTTTTCTCGATTCCTGTTCCATCCGGATTTTTGGAAAATTCAGTGCCAACGGATCTCCGGATAAACCCATTGTATTAAGACCCGTTGAAGGTCTTCCGTTCTGGGATACCATCTGCCTGATCAATGCGGCAGATACCTGTACGTTCAGATGGATCAACATCCTTAACGGAAGGCTGTTTGCCCAAAATACGCATGTAGTGATGGATAATGTATCCCAGTTCAATTCGAAACATCTTTTCTGGACTGACGGCCTCTTCACTTCTTTCAACGGTTCCCTGAAAATTACCGGGAGCCGTTTTGAAAGCAACAATACCGGCGAAGGTCTTATTTTTACCTACCCTGAGGATGCCCATGTTGAAAACTGCCTGTTTATCAGAGTTCCTGATGCTATTGAATATCTAAATATTACAGGTGGACTGGTGAAAGATAATGTGATTATTGATCCCAATGATGACGGCATCGACATGAACCATTCGGTGGATGCCGTCATTACCGGAAATCAGGTTTTCAGTGCTCAGGATAACGGAATAACCCTCGACTCATGCCAGAATATTTTGGTGGAGAACAACCTGCTGGTGGATTGCAGCCAGGGGATCAATTTTAAAAATAATGCCCATGGAATGCTCCGAAACAATACATTGTACCGGAACCTAGCAGGTATCTACCTGTATGAAAAATATGCGGGCAGTGGCGGAGGACATGTAATTATGGAGAACTGTATCCTGAGTCAGTCCGTAAACAAAGCCATTGATGCTGATGAGTATTCATCCTATACCATCACTTATTCTTTATGCGATACTGAATCATTTCCGGGTTCCGGAAATCTAAATGATTCTCCTGAGTTTATTTCGGTTACTGACAGCAATTTCAGGCTAAAGCCGCAGTCACCCTGTATTGACGCCGGAAACCCTGACCAAACCGACCCCGACGGATCGCGTGCCGATATGGGCGCTTTTTTCTTTAATAAGGGCATGTATAGTATCATTATTAATGAAATCAATTACCATTCATCCAATGAATTTAATTCCGGCGATTGGACAGAGCTATATAATCCGGAACAATACGAAGCGGATATTTCCGGATGGTATTTTATATCCAACAACCCGGATCAACACTTCCGTTTTGGAACGAACACGGTCATTCCTTCCGGAGGATTTCTGATCCTTTGCAGTGACAAAATCCGCTTTTTAACATCATTTCCCGGCATTTCAGCGCCATGGGTTTTAACCGGGGATTCTCTCTTCAATAACGGAGGTTATCTTGTTCTACATAACGAAGCCGGAATTTTAATCGACTCATTGACTTACAGTTATGAACCACCATGGCCTGAGCACCCTAACGGTAATGGTCCGACCCTGGAATTGAAAAACCCTTTTCTGGATAACTCCCATGTACAGAACTGGGCCGCCTCAACGGGTTATGGAACGCCGGGAGAGGTGAACAGCTGTTTCACCCAGGATATTCAGGAAGAAAACGCGGGAAACCAGATCGGACTTTTCCCGAATCCTGCAGCGCAATATGTTTCCGTAGATGCCGGAAGAGCAACCATCCTTTCAGTGCAGATTTCCGATCTGAACGGAAAAGAATTAAGGTATATTGAACATACCGGCAAAAACGGAAACCATCCCATGATTATCCCCACCAATACTCTGCTGCCGGGTATTTACCTGCTTTCAATTAAAGCAAAGAATGATGGGAAATTAATGATTATCAGCAAGAAACTGGTAATTACAGGCTAATTCGGCAATCCGATATTGTGACAAGGCGGCACTGTGAAAATGAGTCTGTTCAACACACAGACCTGTTGTTCAGTGTAGTTCACAATATTTATATTATACTGGCAATCTCCGCGCCTTCTTTGAATTTTTCTTTGCGTGAACCCGGCACCAACCCGTGTTTCTCGCAGAGTCACTGAGAAAAAACAAAGTACACAAAGAAAATTTCAAAGATTCAAAGATTCAAAATCACCCTTTCAATAAACACTAAACAAAAGACAAAAAACCGGACTGTTAATCTAACTATCTGTATTTCAATCTATAATCTATAATTTATAATTTATAATTAAATACCCATCACCAGTCACCAGTCACCAATCACCCGCTTGTCTCCACCAACATTCCTGCTCTTTGAATCAGTCAATTTGTATCTTTGCACCATGATTTCCCATAGGCTGAAGCTTTTACTTCCTGTGTTTGCCTGGTACCTGGCTGTATATTCCGGGATGTATTACCATTTGAGCGGGAAACCCGATCTGGCATATACCGGAGATGATTCGCCCATCTCATATGTTATTACGGGGGATCAATCCCTGGTAATTCCGGGCAGGGAAAATCAGGTAAACGGAGCCGGCGAAAACCAGGTTCCCTGCTCCGACCTGAAGAAGAATCCTAAAATACTTCCGGGAACCGAAAATTTTCATGAACTGGCTTTTAGCAGTGTCATTATTCATCTAATAAAAATCTCCGGCAGCATTTTAATTAACCCTGCCGTATCCCTGCTCATATTTCCATTTGATTATTTCTGGTAAGTGCAGCGGAAGTGAGGCTAAAATTTATTTAATTTATTGTAAATAATAGTTTTTCGGGTCTTTATAGTCTTTAAAGTCCTTACCTGAATTTAATAATAATAACCGCCTCATCCAATCACCTCTTCAATTCACTTAACCAGCCTTCTTCGGTGTCTCCGTAAGAGGCCATTATTAAATTTTATCCAAACAATCATCAAAATGGACTTATCAGTTATTTTAATAGCCCTTGTTTTCGTGGCTGTTTTCACCATCCCTTTTATCTATCTTCAAAGAATGGGGGATATCAAAAAGAAAAAATTCAACAAAGCATTTGAAGCCCTGGTTCAAAAGCACCAGCTCACCGTTTCCGAAAGTGAATTCTGGGATCATATGTATGCCATGGGAGTAGATAAAAACTCCGGAAAACTGCTGTATGTGGTTAAAAACAACGGGCAGTTTGAAGACACCATCATCCACCTGAATGAAGTAGAAAATTGTAACCGGAGCGACGGCAGCAAAATTCTCAAAACCACAGATCCCGTAAGCCGGAATCCTGAAAGGCTGTCATTGGTCTTTAGTTATAAAGGACAAAAGTATCCCGATAAAAAAGTGGATTTTTATGTTGAATCACTTAACTCAGCTATTACCGACGAAGTGAATATTATGTCGAAATGGCACCGAATCGTGACCGGAATTATTAAAGGTTGATGTTTTTAAAAGAGGCTGTTGCTATATGCAGGATATATGCCTGTGAAATTTTGCATCTCAAATTGTCTGTAGAATTTTTTTAACCGGTTTTATGTAACCTGTTGCGGTATTGAACCGGTGGTTTTGTCGCGTATTATTGCATTAAACGACAGCCTCTTTTAGATTTTCAAGATTGCCTTTCCTGGATCATAATATACAATCCGGCAATGCTCAGGCTCTATTCAGGTTGCATTCCTTGTTATTCATCATAAAATGAGCGGTTTTTGGAAATCATGAAACCGGAACCGAAAAATAGAATCTGGATCCTGTACCCACTTCGCTTTCCACTTTCAGATTTCCTCCCATTAAAGTAATGAATTCTTTGCAAAGTATGAGGCCCAATCCTGTGCCGAGTTCCCTGTTGGTTCCTTTCCGGATAAAACCATTGTTGATGGTAAACAGATTACCGATAGCAGATTCGGGTATACCTATTCCCGTATCTTCAATACAGACTTCAATTTGTTTATCAAGGTTCATGCAGGATATGGTAATGGTTCCGCCGGCAGGAGTGAACTTGACAGAATTGTTGATAAGATTGATAAACATGGACTCCAGAAGATTGGGATCAGCAAATACCAGCAAATCCCTGGGTATTTGATTACGGATTTCATGATTTTTTTCAAGAATCCGGTTCGAAAGCAGTTCAAGCGCTGCCTGCAAAATCTTGTAGATATTAACAGGTACTGGATTGTTCTGGATCTGGTGTCGCTGAGTGCGTGACCAATCCAACAGGTTAACCAATAAATTGTAGGTGTTCTGGGCCGAGACATTCAGGGTCTTGATAATCTCCAGCTTTTCCCCTTCATCCATGGATTTAAAGTTGTGCTCCAGTATCTCGAGAAAGCCAAGTAATGAACTAAAGGGGCTTTTCAGATCATGGGCTATTACCGAAAAGAACTTATCCTTTGTCTGATTTAATACCTCCAGCTCATTTTTCTGATTTTCAAGAACATAGTTGGCTTCTGAAATTTCATCGTTTTTATGTATGAGCTGAACATTCAGATCTTTAAGTTTTTTTCGGTTCCTGTCCCTGTAGATCAGAAATGTTACCAGCAACAGGCTGGCCAGAATAACTGCCGCCACGAGGTACCTTTGCTTTATTATAACCGACTTGCTGAGCTGATTCATTTCCTTTAGGTTTTCTATGTCCTTCTCCTTCTGACGGGTTTGATAAATAATCTCCATTTCCGCGACCCTGTTTTTAACATTCTCATTCGATAACGAATCGGAATATATATTAAACAAAATGGAGTTTTGTAGGGCGCTTCTGTAATTTCCTGTCAGTGTATCAATATCTACCAGATTTGAATAGGCATTCCTAAGCCACTCCAGTGCGTTAATTTCCCTGGCAATTGTGAGCCCTTTCCGGACATAAAAATATGCAGAGTCATATTTTGCAGTTTTTGAAAATACCTTTCCCATATTAATATATAATGCCGCTTTTCTGAAAGGAATATCATAGGATATTTTCATCTGATTTCCTTCACGGAAGTACTGTAATGCGGCTGAATAGTTCCGCATATCCAGTTCAACACCGCCCAGATTAATAAGACTGGTCAACATCGAATGTGGGTTCTTCATTTTTAATATCCCGTTATGGGATAGTTGCAGATAGTATTTCGCTGAATCGAAATTCTTGATGTTTAACCAGTATAAGAGTCCTAAATTATTATAAATGAGATGTAAATCCAGCAACTCTTCCCTTTTTACCGCAATATCCAGCGCTTGCTTATTGTATTTAAAACTGGTGGGAATATCATTTATTTGACGGTGAAGTGTACCTAAGGCCAGCGCCAGACTAATTTCCAGCCTGGTATTGGAACCGGGTTTCACAGCCTCATTCGATATCATTAGGTATTCCGAGCCGAGTTGATAATATCCTTTATCGAGATACATCGAACCCAAATCAAAGGCAATTTTTCCAACCAGGTCATTGTCTTCCACTTGTTTGGCCCTGTCCAGCGCCTCTCTGAGGTAAAATCCTGCACTGTCATAATTGGCCATATACTTATAGAGGGCTCCAAGGTTACTTAGTACGTTTCTTTCCCTGTCCAAAAGATTATGCTCCCGTGCATACGCCAGGCCCTTTTTATACTCTATCGCTGCCTGAGGTAAATTACCAGTCATCCATTGTATCGATCCTTTCAGATCCAATAACTGGGCTATGTTTTCGATATTCCCGCTGCGGTTGGTCCATCTTGTAACCGAATCCAGCATTTTTAAAGCAGAATCAGGATTGCTCCGGCAAACCAATATAGTGAGCTTTCCATAGGCTTTGATCCGTTGGCTTTCAGTCTTCGAGGTTTTTACTACATGTAATAAACTATCTGCTAACTTACCTGGCTGACCTGTAAGAATCGTGGAATTCAGAAATATTGATAAAATGAGTAAGTACCTGAGCAGGGCCATGAGTTTCCTTTTTACAAAGCTAATTTTTTTAAATTTAATTCATCAGGAAAAAATTGTTAAAAATTAAGTTTTAAAATATTGATAAAACTCCCCTTCTTTTTTAATGACCACTGATGATGAATTATCCTTTTCAACATAGCCGGTGATTTTCGCCAGAATATTGAAACTCCGGGCAATATCAATTACCTCGTCTGCAAATTGCCGGGGCAGATAGATTTCCAGTCGGTGCCCCATATTAAACACTTTGTACATTTCCTGCCATGAAGTACCCGAAAGTTCCCTGATTACTGAAAAAACCGGAGGGATTTCAAACAGGTTATCCTTTACCACCTTCAATCCCTGAATAAAATTAAGCACCTTGGTTTGCCCGCCGCCTGTACAATGAATGAGCCCATGAATCTGATTCCTGAGATTTTCCAGGATGACTTTCATCACCGGCAGATAGGTACGGGTGGGTGAAAGTACCAGTTTACCGAAATCCAGTCCCGGAACCGGTGACGGATCAGTCAGTCTGTATCTGCCTGTATAAACATAATTCGCGGGCACCTGTGGATCGAAGCTTTCAGGATAGACCCCAGCATAATCGTGACTGAATACATCGTGTCTGGCCGAAGTCAGACCATTGCTTCCCATACCACTGTTGTATCCATCCTCATAAGCAGCCTGCCCGGAGGATGCCAGTCCTACTATAATATCACCGTCACAAATCCCTGAGTTATCCATTATATCCGATTTTAAAGCCCGGGCTGCCAGTGTGGAATCCACCACAATCGTACGCACCAGGTCGCCTATATCGGCGGTTTCACCACCCCCTGAATAAATCCCGATCCCATGGCTTCGTAAACGTTCCAGGAATTCCTCGGTTCCTTCAATAACGGCTTTAATCACCTCCCCGGGTACCTGGTTCCGGTTTCTGCCTATTGTAGAGGAAATCAGCATATTATCAATGATTCCTGCACAAATCACATCGTCCGTATTCATCACAATGGAATCCTGGGCAATACCTTTCCAAACTGAAAGGTCGCCGGTTTCTTTCCAGTACATCCAGGCAAGGGATGATTTGGTACCGGCCCCGTCAGCATGAATAATATTGCAGTACTCCGGATGATTACTCATAATATCCGGAAGTATTTTGCAGAAAGCGCCCGGAAAAAGTCCTTTGTCCAAATTACCTATCGCCTGATGTACATCCTTTTTGGAGGCTGAAACGCCTCTCGACATGTATCTGGAATCTTCGTTCATGATTTTTTTTGCAAACTTAACTTTTTAACCGGAGCGATTACTTCATTTTTCATCCTTTCCTGCTATCAGAATTATGATTTTTATATCTTCGTAAAAAAAAGTTGTGGATAAGAAGGCAACATTAAGGCAATATTGGGGATATAATGATTTCAGGCCCCTCCAGGAAGATATCATCCAGTCGGTGCTTGACGGATATGACACTCTGGCATTAATGCCTACAGGAGGCGGAAAATCGCTTTGTTTCCAGGTACCGGGACTGATGATGGAAGGTGTATGCCTTGTTATCTCACCTTTAATTGCCCTGATGAAGGACCAGGTGGAGAACCTGAAACTGAGAAAAATCAAAGCATTTGCAGTGCATTCGGGCATGAGCCGCGAAGAGATTGACCTTGCACTGAACAATTGCATGTTCAACGAGGGCAAGTTCCTGTATATTTCACCGGAACGACTTGAAACCGATAATTTCAGGCAAATTATCAACAAACTGAAAATTAACCTGATTGCCGTTGATGAAGCCCATTGCATATCCCAGTGGGGCTATGATTTCCGACCGCCCTATCTGAAAATTGCTGCTATCCGGAGTCTTCTGCCCGGCGTTCCGGTACTGGCGCTTACAGCTACGGCCACCAGTGAAGTGGTTAACGATATCCAGCTCCGGCTGCATTTCAGAAACGGGAAAGTATTCAGGAAAAGTTTTGAGAGAAAAAACCTCGCCTACCTGGTCATTCACGATGAAAACAAGCAGGGGAGGCTGCTTAATATATGCAACCGGGTAAAAGGGCCGGGGGTGATATATGTTAACCGCCGGAAAAAGACCAAAGATATTGCTGAGTTCCTGAATAAGAACCACATCCCTGCGGGGTATTATCATGGTGGTCTTGATCCTAAACTCAGAAATCAAAAACAAAATGACTGGATGACCGGAAAAACCAGGATCATCGTTGCCACAAATGCTTTTGGAATGGGAATCGATAAACCCGATGTACGATTTGTTGTACATCTGGATATTCCCGATACCCTCGAAGCCTATTTTCAGGAGGCAGGAAGAGCCGGCAGGGATGAAAAAAAGTCATTTGCTGTAATGCTTTGCCAGAAATCGGATGAAACCGATGCGGTAGCCAGGTACCAAATGGCCTATCCACCGGTTGAAACCATCAGGAATGTTTACCTCGCCCTGGGAAATTATTATCAGATTGCGGTAGGTTCCGGAAAAAATCTGAGTTTTGATTTTGATTTTGACGATTTTTGCCGTCAGTACCGCTTAAAACCCTCCATAGCTTATAATTCTCTGAAATTTGTTGAGAAAGAAGGATACCTGTATCTGGATGAGGATCTCTCCTCCCCGCCCCGCATCCATTTTAAAATGTCGAGGAATGACCTTTACCGGTTTCAGGTTGAAAATGCAGCTTTGGATGATTTCATTAAATTACTGCTCAGATCCTATTCCGGGGTTTTCCAGGATTTTGTCAGGATAGCTGAATCTGATATTGCTGTCCGAAGCGGCCTTTCCGAACCGGATGTCATAAAATGCCTGCGATTTCTCGACAAATCAAAAGTGCTTACTTACATTCCGAGAAAAAGCCAGCCTAAAATGGTCTTCCTGTTCGACAGGATCGACGAGAAAGACCTGATCATCTCACCTGAAAACTATTCGGAACGAAAGAAAACAGCTTTCTCCAAACTACAGTCGATACTAAAGTATGTAAAAACCAGCAACCGGTGCAGGAGCAATATGCTGCTCAACTACTTCAGCGATACCACCTCACGGCGTTGCGGTATCTGTGATTATTGCCTGCGACGTAACAAGCTGGGCATCAGCGATCTTGAATTTAATTCAATCCTTCAGAAAATAAAACCGGAGCTGCTTTTACAAAATCTCACCCTTGATGAGATCATGAATCTTTCGTCACCGGCAAATCCTGAAAAAGTCCTGGCAGTATTAAGATGGCTGGTTGATAACCAGAAGATTGTGTTAAATCCGGGAGAAGTATATTCGTGGAACCGGATGTGAGTGGTGAATGGTTAGTGGTTAGTGGGGAGTGGGGAGTGGGGAGTGGTTAGTGGGGAGTGGGGATTTATTTATTTGGGCATTTGGACAGAATGAATTCTAATTACATATGAGTGAATCAGCTAAAAAGATGTTAGAACGTTCATTTTTTTTGAAAGAGGATGTGGTGGGGATTGCCAGGGAGTTGATCGGGAAATACCTGTTCACCAATTTTGACGGACATCTCACGGGTGGAATTATCTCTGAAACCGAGGCCTATAATGGTGTTCATGACAGGGCTTCGCATGCCTGGAACGGGAGAAAAACCAAGAGGACTGAAGTTATGTACCGGATGGGTGGAACAGCCTATGTTTACCTTTGCTACGGGGTTCACTCACTCTTTAATGTGGTTACCAATATGGCAGGGATTCCGGAAGCAGTTCTGATCAGAAGCATCATTCCGGTTATTGGAACTGAATTCATGCTGCAACGTTCCGGAAAAACAGAGCTGAATATGAATGACGGAACCGGACCCGGCCGGGTAACTAAGCTGCTGGGTATCCATTATTCCCACACCGGCCTTGATCTTGCAGGTGATAAAAGCATGGACGAAACAGATGAGATTTATACATCGAAATTGATTTGGATAGAAGACCGGCAGTTAAATCCTGAGGAGGCAGATATCCGGATTACAAAGCGGGTTGGAGTTGAATATGCCGGTGATGATGCCGGTTTGCCATACCGGTTTGTGTGGAAAAAAAGAAGCTGCCCTTTTAAGACAGCCTCTTTATAGTTTTCCGTGAAGGATTTTTTTAGTGTACACTTGTTCCCAAATCACTTCCAGCTTTAAATTTTACAACTTTTTTTGCAGGAATTTTCAGGGGGGTGTTGTCTTTTGGATTTCTTCCATCTCTGGCTGCTCTGGTAGCCACTGAGAATGATCCGAATCCAACCAGAGCGACTCTGTCGCCCTTTTTCAGTGCATCAATGGTTGAATCTATAAAAGCATCGAGGGCTTTTTTGGAATCAACTTTTGTCAGGCCGCTTTTTCCAGCAATTGCATCAATTAATTCTGCTTTGTTCATTTGATTTCGAATTTGGTTAATACTTACAATCAATACATGCGCAAATATAAGTTATTTCTTGTAAAATACAAGTTTTCAACATTTTTTAAGAAAAAAAAGTTGATAATTTCCCGCAAATGTTAACAACCTCTGGTTTTCGCTTTTGGTGTGAAATAATTTATGTAAGATTAACAATTCTCCAAGTACCTGAAAATGAGTGTCCTAAAAAGAAATCAGCCGTCGACATCCGTTTTTTGCCACTCATCTGAATTTCAGTGATATACAGGGATGATTTGCGGCAAGATATCCATAACCTCTTTTTATCTTCCACCAATATTTTTCCGGGCGCTCCTATATCTACAGAACTTGTCTCACAATCAAACACCTTATAGGTTACCGGCTCTGAATCCCCGTCTCCAGCCTCGAAAAAAGCACCTGGATAAGGGCTTAATCCACGGATAAAATTTCTGACCACTGTGGCAGGCTGGTTGAAATTGATCCGGCAATCGTCTCTGAATATCTTTGGAGCCGTTTTAAGCGGTTGCTCTGGCCTTATCAAAGCCGACTGGCTGATGGTTGGTACCGGACCGGCTTCAATGGCCTGCATGGTTTTAAGAACCAGTCCGGCGCCTGTCAACATCAGTTTGTCGTGCAGTGAACCGGCATTATCATCGGGATGAATCATTACTTCCTCCTGAAATATGATGTTACCGGTATCAATTTCATGCCGGAGAAAAAAAGTAGTGAGGCCGGTAATGGTTTCACCGTTGATCAAGGCATGATTGATGGGTGCAGCGCCCCGGTATTGGGGCAAGAGCGAAGCATGCAGGTTGAATGTCCCCTTGGCCGGCAGATCCCATACCACCTCGGGAAGCATCCTGAAAGCCACCACAACCTGTACTTCCGGTCTGATGGTCCGAAGTTCCTCAATAAACTCCGGATCTTTAAGATTCTGAGGCTGGAGAATTGTTAAACCGGCCTTTGCGGCAAACCGCTTAACCGGGCTTTCATTCACTTTCATTCCACGTCCGGATTGTTTATCAGGAGCGGTTATTACGGCTTTAACCGGGTATTGGTTTCTCAGCAGCACCTCAAGCGACGGAACCGCGAATTCAGGGGTTCCCATAAATACAACCGAGGGTTTTTCCATATTCGTCAAATATTGATTTTATGCCATAAAATTAATAAAAATGGGGTTGCTGTTCAACAACCCCATTTTATTCAACCGAATTTTTTGTCCTGGTTATTTTGCTTCAGAGAAGCCTTTAACCCGGGTTATATATTTATCCATATCTCGTCCTTCATTGGATCTTGGGAAATCCTTTTTAAGCCTTTCATAAATTTTAAGAGCCTGTGTATAGTCCTTTTTAAGCTCTGAGGCCATACCGGCTTTCATTAGGAAAGTAGGTGTGGCAAATTCATTAATATTGAGCTCTGCGGCCTTTAAATAGTATTTAATGGCCTTATCCTGATCACCCAGCTCCATATAAGCATCCCCGGTGGCTCCGATAGCCATGGCTTTTACCATAACATCATCTGAACTGAACTTATCGAGATGATCGATAGCTGCTTTGAAATCGCCTTTATTCAAATATATGATACCGGTATAATAGTGAGCCAGTTTGGCAGCTTTAGTAAATCCATACTCATCAATGATCTGGAGAAAACCGGGATTCAGGCCATCGCCATTCAGGGCTTTATCAAGAGAATCAAGTTCAAAATACTTCTCGGCCATAAAAATCTTATTCTGAGCTGCTTCCTGTTTCGGGTCAAGATAAAACCTGATAAACCCGAAATATCCCAGAACAACGACAACCAGGGCTCCAACAATGATCATGATTATCTTTTGATTCTTTTCAATAAACTGCTCGGTAGAACTCAAGGCTTCTTCTACTGCCAGGATATTCTCTTCTGCTTTTGTGTTTTTGTCGTTCTTTTTTGCCATTTTTTCAAATTTGACGGCAAAAGTAATTTTTTTTTGTTTTTATTTGGCATCTGATTCAAATTTTTAAGATATGAAGAAAATTTACTGGATATTTCTGGCAGTTTTTCTGGTCACTGCGGTACTGTTACTGGTCTTTAAAGATTATATCAGTTCCGGTATTTTACTGGTGTTTACCGGATTGTACTTTATTCAGTTCCTTACCGGACTCACCATAATCTTACTTACCGGTAAAAATGCAAAAAATACCGGTGCCTGGATTTACTTCTTCGTGGCCCTCATCATTTATATTATTTTGTTTACCAGACTTATTCCTTCCTGAAATAATCAATCTTTCAGCCATGAAATTGCCCCCCGGAAATCTCAGTCCTGAACAACAAACAATACTGATGTCATACCTGGAACAGTTTGTTACGCCCCATAAGATCGATATTTTCAACACCATTATCCACAACAGAACCAGGTATATCACCGTATTGCTGGAGGATATTTTCCAGTCGCACAACGCTTCAGCCGTCATGAGAACCTGCGATTGCTTTGGACTTCAGGATTTGTATATCCTTGAAAAAAAATATAATTTTTCGGTAACGAAAGAGATTGCTCTCGGTTCTTCCAAATGGCTTACCCTGCATAAATACGAAGCTGCTCATGACGATCCGGTAATACCTTTCAAAAAACTGAAGGAAAAAGGTTACCGGCTGATTGCTACCAAACCGGATGAGAATTGTACGGATATCCATGATCTGAATCTCGAAAAAGGGAAAATTGCCCTGATGTTTGGGACTGAACGAAACGGGCTGAGCGAAATGGCGCTGGAATATGCCGATGAATTTGTAAAAATCCCGATGGTCGGTTTTACAGAAAGTTTAAACATTTCTGTATCAGTTGCCGTAAGCACTTTTCATCTTACTACCCTGCTCAGGAGATCTTCAATACCCTGGCAACTCGATGAAAATGAAAGAAGTGAAGTAAAGTTGAACTGGCTCATCAATGCCATAAATGATTCAGAAAAGATCCTTGAACTGTACCTGAAAAAGAACCCCGGTTTTCTGAAGGAGTCCCTGTGACTGGTGATGGGTGATGGGTGATGGGTATTTAATTTTGAATTCTTGAATTTCACTTTGCAAACTTCGTTTTTTCTCCGTGTCTTTGCAAGAAACATGGGTAATGGACTGTTTCACGCAAAGAAAAGACCAAGATGTCGCTATGAACGCAAAGGAAATACCCTGAAAAGATTGAAATGGTATTTCATTTTCAAATTTTCAAACAATTATATCGTAAGCCACAAATTGTATTTTTTAACAATTTCCGGATATCTTTGTTACGCCTTGTTAAAATAACATCCTTTATGCCGGCAACAGCAGAAAAATTAGTTTTCAGCCTGATGGAAATCACGGGCCATTCCGAAATATCTGAAGGGGCTTTTGTTATCTCTTTCAAAAGAGATTTTGAATTCAATCCCGGCCAGTGTGTGGCACTAAAATTACATAGCGGCGAGGACTACCGGATTTACAGTATTGCCAGCGGGGCACACGATGCAACCGTTAATATTTTGTACACTGTGAATCCTTCAGGATCACTTACCCCCCGGTTGTCTCAATTGAAACCAGGTGATAAAATACTTGTTTCCAACCCTTTCGGTAACTTTTTTACGCCTGCCGGAGAAACCTGGTGGATAGCTGCCGGAACCGGAATAGCCCCGTTTATGTCGATGGCCAGCTCAGGTCTGGCTGAAAATAAAACCCTCCTGCAGGGCGCTCCGGTTATTGACCGTTTTTATTTTTCAAACCAGCTTGGCACAAAACTCAATACATACATCCGCTGTTGTTCGCGCGAAAATCATGTGGGATATTACCCGGGAAGAGTGACAACCTGGTTGACGGAACAAACTGAATTACCAGCGGGCATCGGTTACATGATCTGCGGAAGCGCTGAATTTGTAATTGATGTAAGGGATATCCTGATTGAAAAAGGCGTCAGGTACGATAAAATCATTGCAGAAATATACTTTTAATATGGAACCCCGGGAACCCCTTATTGGAAAAACACTGACAGAACTCAGGGAACTGGTTATAATCCTTGGTTTGCCTGAATACACAGCCACTCAGATTGCTTACTGGTTGTATAAAAGAAATATTGAATCATTCGATGAAATGAGCAATCTTTCTAAGAAAGTAAGAAACCAGTTGCAGGAGAAATACAGCATCGGGTTTACCCTCCCGTCAAAAGTAACTGAGTCAGTCGATGGAACCAAAAAGTACCTGTATCCTGCCTTATCGGGAAAGTATATTGAAACAGCCTATATTCCTGAAGAACGGCGCAAGACACTATGTGTATCGGTTCAGGTAGGATGCAAAATGGGCTGCCTCTTTTGTATGACCGGTAAGCAGGGATTTCAGGGAAATCTTACCTCAGGTGAAATCCTCAACCAGTTGCGAAGTCTCCCTGAAAGAAAACTGATTACTAATGTGGTGTACATGGGTATGGGTGAACCCTTCGACAACCTGAAAGAAATGATGAAAAGCCTCGAAATACTGGTGGCTGAATACGGATTTGCCATTTCTGCCAAAAAAGTAACGGTGTCAACTATTGGAATTATCCCCGGAATCAGGGAGTTTCTTGAAAATTCCAACGCCAATCTTGCTGTGAGTATGCACAGTCCTTTTGACGAAGAAAGAAAGAAACTGATGCCCATTCAAAATATCTACCCGATACGGGATGTTATTGAAACCATAAGGGGATTCGACCTGGATAAACGCAGAAGGGTATCCTTTGAATATATTATGTTTAAAGGATTGAATGATACACCGTCCCATGTGAAGGAACTGGCGAGGATTACCAATGGTTTGAAATGCCGAATGAACCTGATCCGCTTCCATCCTATACCGGGAACACCGCTGGAAGGGTCAGATGAAACGACTATTGAGAATTTCGTTGCACAACTGAACGACAAAGGAATAACGGCTACAGTGAGAGCCTCAAGAGGCCAGGACATTTATGCCGCCTGCGGCTTATTATCCACGAAAGAGCTGTTGAAGCGGAAAGGGGAACAGCAATGAGCAATTGAAATACAATTAGTTAGGTCAGGTTATTATTGTTGTAGGGGGTTTTTGATTTTTGAATCCTTGAATTTTTACATTCTTGAATTCTTGAATTTCGTGATCAAATGCTCAAATAATTCAACCGTAAATCGTAAATATAATTACTAATTACTAATTGCTAATTGCTAATTGGTATCTACCAGCTTCCTCCGGCTCCGCCTCCGCCAAAGCTGCCGCCGCCAAAGCCTCCGAAACCGCCACCGCCACCGCCAAAGCTGCCGCCACCGCCGGAAAAGTTTCCCCAACTTCCGCTCTGACCCCGACCCATATTACTGAGCATGGCCATGGTTAACCAAAAGGGCAGGCTGCTGCCCCTGCGTCCTCCCAGATTTTTGGATTTTCCTCCGCCACCACGGAAAAACAAAAACATGATACCCATAATAATAAAAGGCACTAACCATCCCAACTTCGAAGTATCTTTCTTTTTTGAACGGTTCAGGTATTGATCAGCTTTATATTCTCCTTTATTCAGCTTAATAATTACATCTGTGGCTTTGTTGATTCCTTGATAGTAATTTCCCTCTCTGAAGGAAGGGATCATCTCCAGTTCCACAATCCTTTTGGATACTGCATCGGGTATGGCCCCTTCCAATCCGTAACCTACTGAAATTCTGGCCTCTCCCCTTTCCGATCGGGTTTTTGGTTTAACCAGAACAACTACGCCATTATCCTTATCTTTCTGGCCAACTCCCCATTTCTCTCCAAGAATATCGGCAAACTCCTCTTTGGTGTATCCGTTGAAAGTGCCCACCAACACCACCACGATCTGATTGGAGGTTGAATCATTAAAGGCCACCAGTTTTTGCTCCAGCGCCATAATTTCATTTTCAGAAAGCGTCCCCGTGAAGTCATTAACCAGGCGGGGTGGGTCAGGGCGTGCGGGAATATCTTGTCCGTATAAGAATGTTATTGCATTGAATAACAGCGCAAAAACTACAAAATATTTACTAAAGAGCATTTTTTTCATGGGCTACGGAATTAATTGCCGAATGATATTTCATCACTCAACTCATTCACATCATTCCGTCGGTACGGAAAGAATTTCCTGAGCTGTTCCCCGGCTTCCGAAATCCCCTGTATCAATCCTTCTGCAAATTTTCCTTCCCGGAATTGGTTCAGAAGGTCATGTTTGATGTTGTCCCAGAAGTTTTCCGGCACTACGGCATTAATGCCTGCATCACCTAAAACGGCAAATTTCCTGTTGGATACCGCAAGGTAAAACAAAACGCCATTTCGCTGAACGGTTTCATGCATTTTTAACTTTTCAAAAATATAGGCGGCGCGATCGAGTACATCGCCGTTGCATACATTTTCAACATGTACCCTGATCTCCCCGGAAGTATCCAGTTCGGCATTCAGAATAGCCAGTTTTATGGCACGTTCCTGTTCACGGGTGAATATATCGATGGCAGTTTTTTTCATAGTGCCGGGATTGGTTAATTGTTCAGTTTCCAGCATGATTTTATGGATATTTTAACAATACTATCAGAACTCCACTTTAGGAGCTTTTTCGGCGCCTGCTTCAGCCTCGAAATAGGGTAACTGGCCAAAACCGAACATGCCGGCTAAGATATTGCGGGGAAACATCCTCACATAGGTATTGTAATCCTGGGTGGCTTCATTAAACTTCCTGCGCGCATTGGAAATCCGGTTTTCGGTACCTTCCAGCTGAGCCTGCAATTCCAGAAAATTCTGATTGGCTTTCAGATCGGGATATTTTTCAACGGTTACCAGCAAACGGCTCAACGCCGAACTCAGGGCGCCCTGAGATTCCTGGAACTGTTTCATGGCATTGGCATCCAGATTTTCAGGATTGATGTTGACCGATGTTGCCTTTGCCCGGGCTTCTATTACCTGGGTTAAGGTAGTTTGTTCAAAATCAGCATATCCCTTCACGGTACTCACCAGGTTTGGAATCAGATCCATACGTCTCTGGTAATCGGTTACCACCTGCGACCAGGAGGCTTTTACATTCTCACTCTTGGTTACCATATTGTTGTAGGATCCTTTGAAAAAGGAATACAACATGATGACAATAACCACTATAACAGCAATGATAATCCAGGTTTTCTTCATTATTTTTTATATTTAAAAAATTATAAACGTCTGTACTCCTTAAAAAGTGCAATTTATTCAATAATATCTACACTACGACGGATAAACCGGGTAAGGTCTTCGCCTTTTAATAAGTTTTGGGAAAGCAGCGCCAAATCGGTAAGCTGTTTTGCCAGATTCTCTTTTTTATTGGTATTGTCTTCTTTGAGTATCCTGTAGACCAGCGGGTGATTGGTGTTCACTACAAGATTATAGTAGTCGGGCATACCGCCAAAGGTCATTCCGCCGCTGCCCAGGGCCGACATATCCTTCATACGTCGCATAAACTCTGGCTGGGTGATGAAAACGGGCAGGTCGGTTTCACTGAGGTTTTCGAAGACTACTGTGAATGAACCGGAACCGATACTCTTCTCAAAAAATGGTTTGATGGCCTCTTTCTCTATATCATCCAGTTTCGAAGGCAGGCTTTCCTCCTTTTTGATCAGTTTGTCGATGGTATCCGAATCAACCCTTACGAATCCGGATTTTTCGAATTTATATTCGATATGATTGATAAAATGGTTGTCGAGTATTCCTTCCATTTCCAGAATATCATAACCGCGCTCCCTGGCTGTATCAATATAGGCATGTTGTGCCGATTTGTTCGTAGTATAAAGGTAAATCAGTTTTCCGTCCTTGTCAGTCTGATCGGTTTTAATTTTGGTACGATAGTCATCGGAGGGGAAGAATTTACCATCGATGTTTTTAAACAGAAAAAACTTCCAGGCTCTTTCATAGAATTTTTCATCGGATATCATTCCATACTGAATGAATACCTTAATGTCGTCCCATTTTTTCTCGAATTCCTCACGCTGGTTATTGAAAATTTCATCCAGTTTATCCGCCACTTTCTTGGTGATGTGGTTGGAGATCTTTTTAACATTCCGGTCGCTTTGCAAATAACTTCTCGAAACGTTCAGGGGGATATCAGGGGAATCGATCACTCCGTGCAGGAGGGTCAGGAATTCAGGAACAATACCTTCTACTGAATCGGTCACAAAAACCTGGTTACAATAAAGCTGAATTTTATCTTTCTGCAGCTCAAAATTCTTTTTCACTTTCGGGAAGTACAGAATACCTGTAAGATTGAAGGGATAATCCACATTCAGGTGAATCCAGAACAAGGGTTCCTCAAAGTTCATAGGATACAGCTCCCGGTAAAATTCCTTATAGTCTTCATCTTTTAATTCACCGGGCTTACGGGTCCATAACGGACTGATATTGTTGATGATATTGGGTTTCTCCACCTCTTTTTGTTTAGGATTTCCTTTATCATCCACTTCGCCTTCAATATCCTCCCAGGTTTTTTTTGTTCCAAACTGAATGGGAACTGGCAGAAATTTACAGTATTTGTTGAGTAATTCCCTGATTTTATGATCCTCAAGAAACTCGGTCTCTTCTTCTGAAACATGAATGATGATATCGGTACCCCGGTCGGTTTTCACCGCTTCGGTGATCGTATAATCCGGACTACCGTCACATTCCCACTTCACAGCTTCATTTTCTGATTCTGATTTGAAAGAGCGGGTAATGATCTCAACCTTATCGGCAATCATAAAAGATGAATAAAAACCGAGACCGAAATGTCCGATGATGGCATTTCTTTCAGCTTCGGACTTTGTTTTAAACTGGTTAACAAATTCTTCGGCACTGGAGAATGCAATCTGGTTGATATAACGGTCTACTTCATCGGCGGTCATGCCTATACCCCGGTCGGATACAGTAATGGTTTTGTCTGATTTACTTACTTTTACATGGATGGTCAGATCACCGGTTTCACCTTTGAATTCCCCGATGCTGGAGAGTGTTTTCAATTTCTGGGTAGCATCCACTGCATTAGAAATCAATTCTCTGAGAAATATCTCATGATCGGAGTACAGGAATTTTTTAATGATTGGGAAAATATTTTCAGTTTGAACGTTGATTTTTCCTTTTTGCATAGTGTTATCGATTTTGATTTTGTGGCGCCGGGCACCAAAGGTTATGCCAGTTCAACGGGCTGACAAAATGACACTTGGCCGGTGAGGTGAACTGATTGACGATTTGAAGAATAAAATTTCAGTCCACGAAGAAAAGGTAATCCTGAACCACGAATTCACGAATTAAGACTGTGAAAGGTAATCCTGAACCACGAATTCACGAATTAAGACTGTGAAAGGTAATCCTGAACCACGAATTCACGAATTAAGACTGTGAAAGGCAATCCTGAACCACGAATTCACGAATTAACACTATGAAAGGTAATCCTGAACCACGAATTCACGAATTAAGACTGTGAAAGGCAATCCTGAACCACGAATTCACGAATTAACACTATGAAAGGCAATCCTGAACCACGAATTCACGAATTAAGACAATGAAAGCCCATGACTGAATACTTAGTTTCTGACAATCAGCTTTTCAACCCTCCTGCCTGATGCTGAACAGATGTTAAGGTAGTAGATGCCATCGTGAATACCGGAAATTTCTATTGATCCATCAGCCTGTAAAACATACTCCCGTATTTTCACACCACTGGTAGTAGTAAGTTCTACTGTGTTTACACCTGATGGCAGTCCTGTTATATAAACATTGTTGGTTACCGGATTAGGGTACACCTGAACTTTCAGCATGGATGGATCGGAAACACCGGTAAGGATCTCAAGGGCATCCAGTTTAGACAAACCATTGCTGACAAAAAATCCTTGGTTATCAGGTAATTGTGATGAAAAAAGCGGATTTAGGGAAAATTCTTTAGCTATATCAGTCAAGTAAACCTTGAAGAACAGTTTATCACCGGTCAGGCAGCCATCCAGTTCCGGGGTAGCAACATCATCACCTGAGATGGCTATTAGTCCGGGTGCAGTATGATCTTCCACATTCATAAAACCACAAAGGATTCCGCCTGAAGTAAATACGCCGATCTGATCACCGTTTCGGAATCCGGACATTACTTCACGGGGAACAGCCACGAGGTGGTTGCCGGGAACCGGGGTATAGTTTCCCCATGGTGTATTTTGGGTATCATCCTGTGAGGAGTTTTGGTAAGAGCTTTTGCCGGCACATTGCGGGAAGTCAATGGAAACAGTGTTGTTCAGCCGGATCTGATATCCCAGGCCCGGAATCAGAGCACCTAAGGTATTTATTCCCATGGCAGGCCAGTACACTTTTGAACCGGCCATGTCTTTCACAATCATTACCTCCTCTGATAATCCGGAGAATAACTGATCCACATTCACTTCACAAGGAGATAAAACCGGTAAATAATGCCATCCAGCAGTTAATTCCACCGTAACCGGGGTTACAGGAGCGCCCAAAAACTCTGCGGTTCGTCCGGAATTCATTTTTATTGCATAGGCGGTTTGTGAATTCCAGTTGCCAATAGTATTCAAACCGGCTTCAGGCCAATACACATTCTGTTCATCGAAGAGAATTACAAAATCATTGCCCATGGGTTCAAACATGGAAGTAACTGCTGCAGTTAACGGATTTATAAACAGAGAAACACCTGACCAGTTGGCCGGTAATTCAAGAGTCTGGGTCAGGCTGGTGGAGAGACTTACAATCCGTGATAAACCAAACGGAACAAAAGTACCGTCGGAATTGGGCAGATTGGGATCATACAAGGCATAAGCCGGAAATTCACCGGATGAGCTGCACTGGTAAAATTTCCATCGGATGAATTCACCGGGTACAAATCCGTCTTTGTCAGTGGTAGTAGGATCATCCCCAAAAGCAGTAACGGTAATATTGGACGTTCCATTCCACTGAGTAAAACCGCCGCAGGTTTCATTTCCTTCTTCATTGCTAAAGAAAACACCGATCCAGTCACCGGCTGTAACCGGCTGACCAAAAATATCCAAAACGGCTGTTAAAGGGATGGAAACAGTATGACTTGAGGCAGTTGCTTCATATTCCCAACCCGGGGTGCAGGGTTTCCCTGCCTGAACAATTGAAACAATTACCGGCGGTTCATCGGTTGACGGAGAAATGGTTATACTGGCAATCCTTGGCTGTATACTGTTGTTCTCCCCGTAATTGACATTCAGGGTGGCATTTCCGGTACCCGACGAAGGATCCAGTCCAATCCACCAGGCATTGGTGATTATTTGCCAGCCGTGGTTGGAGGTCAGATTAAAGGATACCTGTCCGGCATGGTAACCGACTTCACGTGAGGAAGGCAATACGTTCAGATAATCGTTGGTTACATTCATAGTGACAGAAACTGACTTAATACCCGTCAATCCATTGTTGGATATATTTACGGTAGCCTGGTAAGTCCCCACCGCCAGTTCACCAGGATCAAAGCCAAGCTGAACAACAGACTGGTTACCGGGAGCTATGGATCCGTTCTGAGGATTGACGCTGAGCCACTCATATGGTGGTGGTGGTGGATTATAGGTAGCTGTAAGTACTACATTATCAATAAACCAATAATCAATATTATAGGAATTGCCGCTGAAATAAAAACAAATTCTGAAGTTCCCGGATCCATTATCAGGATTAGGGATGGACAGGGATTTAAGTTCAGCGGGAATATTGGCCGTGGGGGTTACCGACCATGCTGAATTCCAGGTGGTTCCGCCATCATTGGACCAGGCTACACCCACTGTGGTTCCCGCAGCATAATAATCAACCATATGCCGGAATGATAAGGACAGCCCTGTCATGTCTACCGTATTTAACTGAGGTAGTACCATCCGGGATATTCCGGTAAAGGTTGGGGTCCAGGTCATCCGTAATTCGGGTGGAGAGCCAATAGCATTGTTGCTGTTCACTACCGACCAGTTGGTTTGTCCCAATCCGTTTACCGTCCAGCCTGCCGGAATGCTTCCTCCTGAAAAAGTTTCATTGATCAGAGTAACCGGGACAGAGGTATTAGGGGCAGAAGATGGTACAACTGATTTATTGGAATAGACAATCTCCTGTGAATATATTAAATCGGCTGTGCCGCTGTTGCCAATGGCAAAGGAATTGGTGTCTGTCAAGCCGGCTGCCACATTTTGGGTGATACTGGCAGTACTTACTTCAATAACCGGGTACACGGTATATCCAACAATAAGGTTGACAGGGATTGTGGTAATAGTATGAAGCGGGTCATTCGAATGTATTTTTACCTGCCCGGTATAGGCTCCTACCGCAAGATCCTGCGTGTTGAAAGTAACCGGAATGCCCGCAGAAGTTCCGGGAGCCAGGGTACCGGTTACCGATGTTAATATCAGCCAGCTGTTAACCTGAATGGTATAATCTTCCACTTCGCCATAAGTAGTAGTACCACAAGGCAGAACACTGCCGGTCCAGGTAATCCTGACCCTCATTCTCACTGAACCTGAGGTTCCTGCAGGTGGTGTAATGGTAGCGGTGTAAGGGCCAGGTCCCGGTGAACCAGAAACAGCAATAGCCGGATCATCTGTAAAATCGCCGTTGTTGTTCCAGTCGGCCCAGATACCACACTGATCATCATTGTAAGAATTCCCGTTCGAGATGGTTATAGCATAGGAATCACCGGCAGTCATCTCAGTCGAGATGGCTGAATAATCGGAATATCCGTTGCATGAACTCGAATTATTAATGGTTCCAACGGTTACATTGGATATAAATTCATCACAGCCGCCACCGGCGCTACAATAGGTAACCTTTGAAGCAGAGTTGGTTACAGCGCTTGCTGTATAAATTAACGGCAGTTGACCGGTATTGGAAATCTGAATATTTTGTGTTAACTGTTGACCCGGCATCATGTTCAGGTTGAACTCATCCGGAGCAGTGCTGATATGGGCATCGCCCCACTGAACCGTAGCCGAAGGACCCAAAGATTCTCCGGAATTGTGCATGGCTTTTATGGTGATCTTAAAAACACCATATTCAGGCAGCTGATAGGAATAGTTAGCAGAAGTGGTAGTGCCGACAAGGTTATCATCGAGGTAAATATTAAAGTGCTGGAACCCCGGAACAGTATTAAAGTTCCAGTTCATCTGAACGATACCGGTTTCAAAGTCAACAGAAGTAACCAGGTTGGTAGGCCGTTCCAGCGAATTGGTTTCATAAGGAGAGCAATACGTGAGAGTAACACCCGACCGGTTATCGGTCCACACCGGATATACTTTTCCTCCCCGGGCTGAAATACCAAGGTAGTCGCCCATATAAGAGGAGGCAAGACCAGGAATGGGCGCCGGGGTAAAGGCTACATCGCTCACCCGGAAATCTTCCCAGGTTGTACCGCCGTCGTAGGAATTGGCGCACCATACTTCAGCCTGGGTGGAAGACACGTTGCGGTCATCATACCATATAACACTCAGGACTCCGGTTTCGGGATCAGCGGTAATCCACGGGAAATAATGCTGCTTGGAAGAGATGGGATCGGAATTGATCTTCGTGGGCGTTGACCAGGTTACCCCCTGATTCGTGGATTTGATCATCCAAACCTGGCTGCCATCACTGTTGTTCAGACCGGGAGTGCCTTTATTGCACCAAACCACATAGATATGTCCGCGGTACGGACTGCTGGAAATGTCGCAGGTCATTGATGGAAATGAATTGACTCTCATATTTTTACCGGTTCCGCTGTTTCGGATTCCTTTCAGATTATCGATGATTCTGACAGGAATTTGCCATGTAGCACCCCCATTGAGAGACCGGTTGAATCCCAGCGCTTTTTCATCCGACGGCCAGGAATCATAGATGGTCCAAACTACATAAACTTCTCCGTTTGGACCGGTGGTAATATTCACGCCCTGGTTATGGCTGCCTGCATTTACGGCAGCGCTGATATTTACCGGTGTGGAATAACTCACCCCGGCATTGGTGGATCTTACAATTTCAATGTCAAGATCATTGGCATTTCCAAATGCAGTCCAGGATGAATACACGGTATTTACGTACGGACTGACGGGGCTGTTGTCCACCCACATATGGTTTTTGTCGAGTATATTACTGCCTCCGGGGGTTGGACCTGCCAGCACCGAGGTCCAGGTTGTACCGTTATTGGTTGAATAAGAAACACCCTGACCTCCGTCGGATCTGATAAAGCCAATATAATTCCTACCGTTTAGACCAATCGCCGCAGCCGGATCACCTGAATTGCCACCTCCGGCGCCCTGGATGCTGCCACTCCAGGTTTCACCAAAGTTGAACGACATCAGATAATCAGCTCCATATAAGGAACCTACAGGGTTTTGAGTGGAGTTGTTGGATTGAAGGACATGGTCGGGATCATTTGGATCCACAAAAACCGAGTTTTCACTCTGGGTTGAATTTTGGGTAGTAACCAAAACATCCGGGGAATCATCAAATAACACACTTTTAGAATTAATTTTTGATCCGTAATTTACCGGCTTTTCCGGGATAATATCCGGATTATACGGAGTAAGACCTAATTGGGCGGCTTTTTTCCAATATCCCATATTATCCAGACGGGTGTCGAGAATCTCATAAGGCCTGTAGGGATGTACTTTTTTTTCTTTTTTCTTTTGAGAAAAAAGTGGAAAGGCAAAGAGCGAAATGACAATAATCAGTAAAACTTTCTTCATTGGTTAATTAGTAAAATATAAAAAAGGATACAAAAAAACACAAAAGTTGCTTACAAAAGAATGATCCCTATCAAAGAAGACATTCCGCTAATTTTTGGAGAAGACTTTTTTGCTGGAAAACAACCGGATAAAAGAAGTCTACGCAAAGAAAAGCCAAAGAAGGCGCTGAGTACGCAAAGAAAATACCAAGGAAAGAATTATAAATTATAAATTTAAATACAATTAGTCAGAAGAGGAAAAGCTATCAAAGGGTGAATCTGGATTTTTTGAATTTTTAAATTTCGTCTTCATATGTTCAAATCATTCAACCGTAAATCCCATTTGCTCATTTCTAATTGCTAATTGCTAATTGCTAATTAGTTAGTGTACCACCACTTTTCCGCTTCCCGAAACCGAATGATAAACAGGCACATACATACCTTCTGCCGAAACCGGGCCCAAACGGAACTCACCTTTTGCAGTCACTCTGACCTGGTAATAAAATACCTGTGGTTCTTGATGAATATCCGTGAAGAAATGTATACGGTCCTCTCTGATATCAAAGTATACAGGTTGGGTTATGCGGTCGGCCCAACTCAGCGTTCTGGTTTCAGCAAGTCGTTGGTTTTCAATTTGAAAACAAGCAGGAAGCAAATCCGTGATGGCCAGATTATCCACATCTTTTACCAGGGACTCCAACGTGATCTTTACAACGATCAGATCATTCATCCTGAGTTGCCATACAGGCCCCATAATTCCGGACGGACTGATCTTTTTTCCGTCACGGGTATAGAATTCTTTTCTGATCTTCAGATAGTTATCGGATTCAATTACGTTCCCTCCCGCACTAATACCGCTTACTTCTGCAAAATACCATACCTTGCCGCTGTTCCGGGTATTGATTATCCAGTTGCCTGAAGATGGCTCATCGAACATTACCTCTTTAGAAGTATAATCTGTCAATTTTCTGTTGCTTTCCAGTACCTGGAATTCGGCTTTGCCCTGTGAAGTAAATCTTGCCAACTTACCCAGCGCCATGACGGCAAAGGCGGCTTCCTGTGTGGTCAATTCCCTGGTATTTTGGAGTTTATCCGTCAGAATTCCTGCCAAACCATTGATTTTCAGATTGCCGGGATCAGAAACCAGCAAGGCATTCAATGAAATGGCCAGATCGCGCAATCCTGAAGAAAAGTTATTGCCGCTTTCATAGACATTGTTAGTCTTATCCGGCCAATTGGGTAAAATGGTTTGACAGGCTTTGAGATTCCCCGTCAGTGCATAAGCTGCAGCCAGGAGAAACCGGCTGTCGGTAGTGAGTTGGTTTATGCGTGATTTATAGAAGTTCATGGCAGCCATATTGGGTTTCTCCGACAAGGCAAGCACGTACAATGCGTACATAGTCTCCCTGTTGTATGTAAATAGAGGAGTGGCAGACTTAATACTGGATGGCTGCAGGGTAGTATTTCTGCTGATATTCTCATTTTTCGTAATGATTTCCACATACCTGACAGCTTTTCGTAAAACTTCCTCATTGACTTCAAATCCTGCTTTTCGTGCTTCAATCAGGAAGTTCAGCGCATACACTGATACCCAGTTTTGCGGCGCCTCCATGCCCGGCCAGAGATTCCAGCCTCCTTCCGTTAACTGAAGCTGTTCAATCTTTCTGATGCCATCTGTAACATTCAATCCCGTATTTTTCATTTTCTTTCCCGATTTCATCAGTTTCATAAGATCTTCGAGATAAAGCTGCGGAAAAACGGAAGAGATCACCTGCTCTGTACATCCGTATGGATACTGAACCAGAAAACTGAGATCGCGCGTCAGACCAACTACCGGTGATCTGCTGACAATCAGCCGGTTTGAAATGGTTTGAGGAAGAAAATCATGTTTTATCTGAACTTGTTTTGAATTTCCGCCTTCAATGGAACCGGAAAGTGTTAAAGTTTCCAGCCCAGAAGCCGGACGAACGGTTATATCTGTTAACTCCCGGTATTTCTTGTTTTTACCGGAAATTTCAACAATTACGGTTGCTTTTCCAATCCCGGTACCGGCTATATAGGGAATCTCCAGCCGGCTTTCGTTTCCACCGGCAATGGATATATTTTTTGTAAAGGAGCCATTTACAGTTACAGGGCCACTGGTTATAATATTAAGGTTAGCCGAAATAGTTTCTGAAGTAGTATTGGCAAGAGTCACGGGTACGGTTACTTTATCTCCCGGGCTGAGGAAAAGCGGGAAAGCAGAGGTTATCACGATATCATCGGCCACCTTCATGGTTTTTTCGGCTGAGCCAAATGATGCCCCGCTGAAAGCAGCCGCCATTACCCTGAGAGAACCAGAAAATTGCGGAATACCGATATTAAACCGGGCCATCCCGTTTTTGTCCGATTTAAGGTTCCCGCTCCAGTATGTAACCAGTTTCACTCGCCGGTTGGTCAACGGATTGACTCTTTTACCCAGATCATATGGTTCTGCGGCTCCGGTAGAGGAATGGGCTTTTATTTCCGGGTACAGCCAGGGATAAATATCATAGGAATCGACGCCCAGAGCCCTTTTACTATAAAAATAGTCATACGGATCAGGTGTTGCATACCGGGTGATCTGAAGTATGCCTTCATCGACCACTGCAATGGTTACCAGCGCATTGGGAGCGGTTTTGACAGTGATGGACTGGGTCTGACCTGAACCTGAATGATCAGTACATTCAATGTTTACGGGAAGCTTCTTTTTGCCATCTGAAACCTGCACTGAATGGTATCCGTGCGCCACCATGAGCGGAATCGACTGGCTGCCGGATTTTATCATCGCGGTAGCCGAAATATATACATTTGGGACATAATTATCCTTAAGAAGAAGATCGAGTTTAGCAGCTTTATTTTCAAGCTTAAGGTAATGATATTCAATTGTTTCCTCTTGTTCAACCGTAACAAAAAGATCACCGGAGAAGGGTGCGGTGAAAAGCAAACCCGCTTTTTCACCGGGTGCATAACTATCCTTATCCGCTTTAATCTCAACCTGGCCATCCTTATCCACCCTGAATGATGAGAAAGAAGCATCCCCGCCGTAAGCATAAAATACCTGATTAACATATCCTTCTCCGGTAACTGGCATGATCCTGACTTCATACTCACCGGAAATTCCGGGAGTAAAGGCAAGATCTGACTTCCCTCCTGTAAACCGGATGGTTTTATCTAAAACCATGGTTTCCCGCGGTTCGGAAATATAGCTGATCCGGTTATATTCTTTACGGGCAACCGTTTCCCAGGTTTTCCTGATGATGACTACCCGTGCAACAGCTCCGGAGGCCGTTTTGCCGTTTTTATCCAGTGCAATAAAACTGATCCGGAATGGATGTCCGGAAGCTACCCAGGAATTCCCTTTTTGAATGCCGAAAAAGACATCCTGAGTAAACAGGTTAAAGGTATTCTGATAATTCACGGCTTTACCGGCATCATCGAAAACTGAGGTAAAAAGGCTGGCTTTCAGGAGTCCAATGCCCTTGATGGCCGGAGTACTGAAAACTGCTGAAAACTTTCCCTCTTCAGAGATTACCCCTTCGCGTAAACTGCTTTCGAGGTTTACACCCAATTTGCCACCAATGTTGAAGTTATAATCCCTGAACTCTTTCGAGGTGAATACACTCCGGGTTAACTGAAGCTCCATTTCCACTTTTCTGCCGGATGCCGGAGGACCGTAAAAATAAAACGCCTCGAGGGAAGCAGCTACCGGTTCTCCTGATGAATACTCCTTTTTATCAGTTTTACAGTTGAGTTTGATGCGGTCGGGAGAAAATTCTTCCACCGAAAATGTCAGGCTATTGAGTAGTACATCATCGAAAGTGTAAGCCTCAAGAACATATCTACCGGTATTGCAGCCGTTTGGCAAATAAAAGTTTACTTCGGCAGCGCCAAATTTATCCAGAGTTTTTCGTACACTGAGAAACTCCCGGCCAGTTGGAGATATAACTTTAATTTTCAAAGGAATACCATCGGGTGTTTTCCAATCAGGTGTTCTTGCCACCAGATTCATAAAGGCGGAATCACCTGGCCGGTAAAGGTTTCTCTGACCATATACAAAGACATCATAATCCTGGTTGGAAAGATTTTTTCCACCGGTTTCAAATCGGGAGGTCTCAACCGCTGTTTCATCCAGTTTTATAAAAGTGAAATCATCGTCTTTGGTGGCGGTTATCATGGCAATTTCAAAACCACCGGCTGTTTTTTCCACATCCTTTAGCCAGGCGACCCCTTTACTGTCGGTTTTGGTTTGAAATACTTTTTGATTATTCCTGCTGATAAAATCAAGGGTGACACCGGCTATTACCTGACCGGTTACGATGGATCGGGCAAAGACCATGTAATGGCTTTTCCCCTTTTTAACCATCAATCCGATATCGGAAAAGGATACCAGGGCAACATCCGTCAGATACCGTTCATTAACCGACTCAATTTTAATCAGGTACATCCCTTTGAACCGGTCGTTCAGCCTAAGTTCTGATGGCTTGATATTCAGCAGGTTAATGTTGCCTTTCCGGGGCAGTGAAACCGTATTGATCGTTTTACTGAAAACCCTGGTGCCGTAGTTCTCGTCGAGCGGATAAGTATAACTATCATAGTAGGAATCATTGTCCTCGTACCATTCATACGATTTACCCCGGCGCAGGTATTCGAGAATGTTGTTTTCGAAAATCCTGAAAACGGTCATTTTCACTTTTGGAACGTTGATAATCCTTACTCCTAAATTTTTCTCACCGGCAGATGACAAATATATGCCATTCTGGTCATCGAAGGCTATCATGGGAGTGAGTTCGCCGAAGGTTACTTCCCTTACCATTTCTGAATTCAGCCGGTCGCCAAGGATGCCCGTAAGTTGCGGCGAGATGGTAACCCTGTAGGTGGAACCGGGTAAAAAGTCTCCTTCGATGGCTATACCATCCTGATGAGGATTAAATTTTATACCTGATATCGGCGTAACGTCGATCAGTTCATCAAGACTCTGAGAAGTCAGCGACTGGTTTGTATAAATTCTGATAATTCCGGTTCCTTCATTATATTCCGGTACTATATCCGTGATCTCCAGTTTTTCTGATCCGGAGACTGTAACTGACGCGTTGATTTCTTCACGGGTTTTATTGGTACCATTTATGCAGCCCATCCCGGGTTGTATAACCACCGACAGCTCACTGGTGTTGAGTGATCCGGTGTTTATCCCACCTATCACCAGTTCAGCCATAGCGGTGGTTCCGGAACCGGTTACAGAATATGACAGTGGTTTATCGCCCATCGAAACTGAAAGCTTTGATGCCAGGTCAGCCAGGTCGATGCTGTAATTAAAAGTGGCGAACAGGTGCAGTTCCGGCAAACCTTCACTGCCTGAAGTCCAGAATGGGCGAAGACCCGTAATGGTCAGTGCAGGGGTGGAAAACTTAAATACCTGTTTTTTGATATTGAAATTTTCAGAGGTAGCCTGCTGAATATTTTTCGAAACAGAGACTTCATAATCGGTAAATGGTTTAAACCCTTCGAGGGGTGAAAACATGAGCTGATCAGGCGTAATCCACTTGTAGCGACCTTCCACGGCGGGAGTGAAATTAAGGAAAGCTGTTGAATCCCATTGATCCCTCAGGGAGTCTTCTACCAATGGTTTGTTGAAGGTAAACACCAGGTTTTGCTGAAGGCTGATTTCTTCGGTGAAACTGACTTCACTAACCCTGATCATATTTTTACTCATGCATGCAACGGCAGCTATCAGGATGACAACATATAAATACCTAAATTTCATCATGTTAGAATATTTTGGAAGAGGAAAAAATCTATGTCAAACTTATTAATTATTTCAAAAATAATCTTTGTTAATTCTTATCTTTGTAGAAATTAAAGGCACAATTTCCATTAACTGACCATTTTTATAGATTTACTGTACAATGATTAAAAATGTAGCCTTCCATTTCTTAAGATGAAAATTCATAAATGATGAGAACCCTGCTGCTGGCGTTTCTGATTCAACCGTTCCTGGTATACTCTCAAACCCCGGATGATTTGTCCGGCAACATTCCGAGGTGGTATCTCTCCGTTCAGTATCTGGGCATCACCTACCATCCTGATGGCGGAACTACTCCGGAAGTGTATCCGCTGAAACTGGATGATAAGGCCTTTGTGGTTCTGAATGTCGGATTTACCGGAAATATCGATTTTATCCTGAATAAAACATTTTTCCTCAGGTTTACCACATCGCTCTATAAGGACTGCGCCTTTGTAACAGCCGATTGTGTACATGCCGGTCCCAGGGTTCAATACAGCTGGAAAAGGAACTGCGTTAATCTGGGAATTGGCCCCATTTTCAGTTTCAGAGAAGACTGGCACCAGTTTAAAGAATATATTACCGATGATTTTTATGGTGACAGGGTGAGTGGTAAATGGCAATACCGTTTTTTTCCGAATTCGATTGAATTTGAATACCTGCGCAGGATTAACGATCATCTTGAATTTCAGTACTCACTCATTCCGGGCGCTCCGTTGGTTTTCACCTCCATGTTGGGGGTAAGGTTCAGGCTTTAATTAATTATGTAAAATATAGTTATTATCGAGTCCAGGTCAGAATCTGTTATTAAAACCTGTCATTTACTGGACACTAACCTGTTCATTATCGTTCATCAAGGAAAAAGCATTCAATTATGCCATTGATATTCAGGATTATAGCAATTGGTATGATTTTGTCTGTACCAGGGTTTTAAATAAAAGGTTATGAAAAAAAAATTCGTTCTTCTGTCAACAGTACTACTATCGGTGTTTACTGTCTTTTCTCAGGGATTTTCACTTTTACCTTATGCCAGAGATAAAAATACGAAGTCAGTCGGAGAGGTTCAGGATGCATTTTATTCCTGGTCGGAAAACCAGGATATCAGTAAAATAAAGGGAAATAAACCCTTTTACCGTTGGATGTGGTTCAACCAGATGCGTCAGCCTGTTGCTGAAAACCAAAATCTGTCGTGGGAGTATCTGAGAGCGTCCCAACAATTGCAGGATGATAAACCGGAGCCTGGTGAATTTGCCTTCAATGCCTGGGTTCCGGTGGGTCCCGTCGACCTGGTTCCCTCCACTTCTTCGGCACCGATTCACGATATCGGAAGACTTAACTGTATTGCCTTCCACCCGTCGGATCCTGATATTTTCTGGGTTGGAGCCCCACAGGGCGGAATATGGAAAACCACAGACGGGGGACAGAACTGGATGCCATTGGGCGACCGGTTGCCGGCCATGAGAATCAGCGATATTGCGGTGCAAACCGACAATCCTGATGTAATGTACATTTGTTTGGGCGATTACGGCTACATGGGGTTGTTCAACGTATACATTGCCCGGCCTAACCATTACGGACTGGGAGTGTACAAAACCGTTGATGGTGGACTTACCTGGCAACCCACAGGTCTTACTTTTATGATTGAAGACGGTTTTATGAGCCTGTTGCGCCGGGTATTCATCAATCCGGAAAATCCTGATGAACTGGTTGCTGCCGGTACTTCCGGTGTTTTCAGGTCGATGGATGCAGGAGATACATGGACACAGATCAATGATCTTTTTATCTGGGATTTTGAACAGGTTCCCGGTGATTATAAAACCATCTATGCCACTACTTTTCAGGGAATTAACGGCATTACCGGCATTTATAAAAGCCATGATTTCGGACTTTCCTGGAAACTGCTCGATACTTCTATCCCCAAAATTGACAGCATTGTCAGGGTGGAAGTGGTTGTGGCGCCTTCCGATACCAATTTTGTGTATGCTGCCTGCGGTGGTTTCGATGATGCATTCTATGGTTTCTACCGCTCAACCGACGCCGGCCAGACCTGGGAAATGACCGCCGACAGCAGCCAGATCAATATTTTCGGTCAGTACAATGGTGATCATACCAACAAACTGGCACAGAGCAGTTATGATCTCTGGCTGATGGTGGACGAGTATAACCCGGAAATCATATATTCCGGAGCCATGAACATCTGGGGATCGGCTGACGGAGGCGAAACCTGGAACATCTGCTCCATGGGTTTTGACTGGTTTGGCGAAAGCATCCATTTCGATCATCATTATGTAAAAGAAAACCCTTTGGACGAGAAAATTTATTTCTGCTGCGATGGCGGATTATTCCGGACAGACAGCCTGGTTTTGGGAAACAGCCGGTTATTCGATTCCTGTTATGCAATCAACCAGTTGAACCCGGGTTGTTATCAATTCGAAACTCAATGGGAAAACCTGAGTTCAGGACTCGTAATCACTGAGTTTTACCGGCTTGGCCTGAGTGGTGATAATCCGGGTTACGTGATTGCCGGGAGCCAGGACAATTGCGTTTTTTATAAAGATAATCAGGATCAATGGCTGAATCTTACGCAGGGCGACGGCATGGAATGTATGCTGCATCCCTCTGATCCGGATATTCTGTATGCCTCCAATCAGTTTGGGGTTATGTACCGGTCTTACAACGGCGGGCAGAACATGACTGCCAACCCGGTTACCCTCAACATACTTTACCAGGAAGGAGCCGGCGTTTGGATTACCCCCTTCCTGATGGATAAACAACAGCCAGAGACCATTTATGCCGGATTCAGAAATGTTTGGAAATCAGTAAATAATGGTACTTCCTGGAGTAAAATTTCCAATTTCAACAACATGCCCGGGTATAACCAGCCAAAACCCATCTGGGATATGGCGCTTTGCCCTTCGGATCCGTTGGTGATGTACGTTTCAAAACAACCCTATCCGGCTGCTGCAATTGGAAATCCCGGAGAAATATGGAGAACCATCGACGGGGGTTTGAGCTGGAGCAATATTTCTACCAGTACTTTACCGGTATCAACCACTTACATTAACGATATTGCCGTTACCGAAAACCCTGATAAAGCCTATATCATATGTACGGGTTTCGTTCCGGGGAAAAAGGTATTTATGACGGAGAATGGCGGTCAGACCTGGGTAAATATTTCAGGCACGCTTCCCAATATTCCGGCAACTTCAATCATTTATCAGGAGGGAAGTCCTTTGCATGATCTGTATATCGGAACCGATCTCGGGGTTTTCTATACCAACGATAACCTATCCGATTGGCAACCCTACAGCGATAATTTGCCCAATGTGGTAGTGAATGAACTGGAAATCAATTATCCGGAGAGTAAACTGTATGCGGCTACCTATGGAAGGGGCATCTGGGCTGCCGACCTCATGAACCCGGTTACCGGAATTGATAATGAAGTAAATGCTTTCGCCAGCCTTGAGGCTGAAGTTACACCCAACCCCGGTAACGGTTTGTTTACATTGACTCTCCATTCAACCATTGATCAGGTGATTCGCATTGAAGTCGTTGATATTCAGGGAAATGTATTAAAATCAGAATTCTTTTCTGTGCCACCCGGAATCTTTTCAGAGAAAATCGAATTGTCACACCAGCCTTCAGGTGTATATTTTATCAGGCTTTCCTCTGGTAACCGCTCATTGGTTTCGAGAGTGATGAAAATGAGCCAATAATACTACAAAAGCTGACAATCCGGTAATGAAACAATCCGACAATCCGGCAACTCGATAATTCGACCAATAAATACAACAATTCAAGGATTCAAGGATTCAAAAATTCAAGAACAATAGACAATAAACTATAAACAATAAACAATAAACAATAAACTATAAAAACATAACCTATCTAATTGTATTTCAATTGCTCATTGCTCATTGCTCATTGCTCATTGCTCATCATTTGTTGATGATTTTCCCGCGCTCGTCGTAATCGTATGATTCTTTGTTTTTAACCGAGCCATCGGGATTATAATGAGTGTATCTTTCACCCCTGAGTATTCCCTGCTGGTAAATGTATTCTACTTTCATCATAGGTTTGTTGTTGGCCGAATATGAGATATCTTCCACACATTGTCCGGCCTGATTGTATTTGAAAGTATTCTTCTGACGTGAAATTTCCTTGCCCTGCTGATCGTAGGAAATAAATAGATTTTCTGTTTTAAGTTTATTCTGCCATTTGGTAAAATTCACCGTGTTGGCGGTCTGAACTCCATCGGGGGTATGTGCGTAGAAGCGTTGCTCGGTCATATTTCCATCTTCATCGTATTTGTAAGTATACCGGTTATTCATGGTTACATTCCCGTCTTTGTCAAAGTTCTGATCCGTGCGTTCAATGATCTGACCTTTGGCGTCTTTAACCAGGTTAACCGATTCCCGTCGTTTGACCTTAGGGTTATTCGGATCATTAGCCGGACTTTGAGAGGGATCGACTTTGGAAAGATCGATAGGCTTAAAAGCGGGGGAATTACCGGAAGGCTGCGTACCGGCTGACGATTGGCCGGGGGAATTATTTGCAGCACTCTGAGATGAACTTCCCGGGGTTGTTTGAACAGGAGCCTGAGTTGGAAATACAGTGTCGGATGTATTCATATTGTCATTGGTTACATCGGATGGCTTGTTCATAATGAAGATCCACACGGCTGCCACCACGATAACAACCAATGCTCCAATAAAATAAACCGGTTTAACCAGAAATGATTTTCTGGTTTCAACTTTCCTGGGATTATTTTTTAGTTCCTTTTGGGTAGTTTTTGATTTTTTTGACATGGATAATCGGTTTGTGCAAGGTAGAAAAAACGTGCAAAAGTAAAGTAAATTATTGGTGCAGTGTCAAGGTTTCCGGGTGATAAAATACCGGTCGAGGTTTAAACCGCGATCGGTAAATTTGCTGCGATTCATCAGATACAGGTTAATAATGGTTTCAACAGAAACGGCATAGGTGATTCCATAATTTATATTTCGCTGAAGTTTGACATAAATGTTTCCTTCATAGGGAAGATTCTGATTGTAAATTTTTTCGTGTGATTCTTTTTCCGGCCTCAGGATATTTTCAAACCGGGCGGATACCGATTTCACGATCCCGACCATTTCAAAATTGGGTACCCCGTCGCGGATAGCCAGAACAAGGCCGCCGCTCATCCCCTGATTAAACAGGGCATCAATGAGGAATGCGCCGGAACGGTCGGGTTCAGGATTGGCGACGATACCTCGGGTAATCATCTTATTACCCGCCGGATAGCCAATAGCATAAATAAAAGTACCCCACTCCACCTGTTTGGAATTGCCAAGCGGATAATCAAAAACCGGAAGCTGACCCTGTGGTGTATCAGAGTATCCATAAAGAAAAGCAATGTCGGTTTCAGGGTCAGTGACCAACAGGTCTAAAAGCCCGAATTCCCCTAATTCACGGGCAAAATTCTGCTGTTTGGTTTTAACGGATACACTCTGCAGGATATCACTGTCCTTTCCGCTTTCGTCACCATAATAGGTAAAGAGTGTGTCATCATATCCGAAAGTATGGGCTGAAGTAACCAGTACTACACGGTGATCATCAGAATAAATCAGTACTGCAGAGGCGCCGACCGATTCATTGAAGTTGCTGACCGCCACCGCAGTTTTATCCAGTTTCAGAGTTGCCAGCTTTTTACGCGTTACTTGCTGACTGTTATCGAATAAATAGGTTTTGTATTCTACCAGACAATGTACTTTCTTTACTGTACGGGTGATGCTTTCCAACTCAGAGGAACAATTGCGGTAAGGAAACTCACTGTCATAACGGCCATCGTTCAGGGTAGGATAAACCACATCATAGGTAACCCGTGAACAGGAAAATGCAACAACTGACAATCCACACAAAAACAGCCATTTATAGAAACTAAAGAAACGATTTTTTAACTTTTCCATAACCCAAATTCTGAATTTTTCAACTTTCAAAATTAATTAATTTCCACCTCCCTTATTCCAGCATTTCCATAACCCCCTCCACCGTAAAGCTTCGCAGCGGGTTCGACGAATTGATAAACATACGGGAGATCCTGTCCTTTTTTTCTTTCAGGTTGATGATTTTTTCCTCAATGGTATCCAGTGATATAAACCGGTAAATGAACACCTTTTTGTCTTGACCGATACGATGTGCCCTGCTGATGGCCTGTTCTTCGGAAGCAGGGTTCCACCAGGGATCCAGCAGAATGACATAATCCGCATTCGTAAGATTCAGCCCGACACCACCGGCCTTCATGGAGATCAGGAATACGCCGGGTTCTTCACTTCTCTGAAATCCGGACACCATACTACCCCTGTCTTTGGTTTGTCCGGTTAAAATCCGGTAATTCACCTTATGCCGCTCAAACCAGGAGGCAAACAACCTCAGATGTTTCACGAAGGAAGAGAAAACCAGCACCCGGTGCCCTTCACTTACAATGGTTTCAACCGTTCTCAGAACTTCCGTAAACTTGCCGGAATCGCCGGAATAGCCTGGATCTACCATAAACGGGTGATTGGCAATCTGCCGCAACTGAGTAAGTGCCTTCAAAATATGAACGGCTGAGTGGGATATTCCCGATTCATGGATATTTTCAAGCAATAAATTTCGGATCCTCGATTTTTCCGAATGGTAAAAAGCCGATTGGTCAGGCGTCATGGCACAATAGATTACCTCCTCGGTTACCGGCGGCAATTCCCTGGCCACTTCGTTTTTGGTTCTTCTCAGGATAAACGGGCTGATGACTGCCTTCAGTTTGTTTTTACGTTCTTCGTTAAATTCTTTTTCAATTGTATTGATGAAAAACTTCCGGAAAAAGGATTTCCCCCCCAGGAGGCCTGGATTGAGAAAATGCATCTGTGACCAGAGATCGCTCAGGGAATTTTCGATGGGCGTACCACTGAGTACCACCTTGTTTTTTCCATTTAACGCCATGACTGCCTGGTGGGTTTTCGACACCGGGTTCTTTATAATCTGGCTTTCATCTAAAAAAATATAATGAAAAGGCTGATTTTTAAAAATCTCAATATCATTTCTGAGGATTCCATAGGAGGTGATCAGCAGGTGATGGGGCGGAATCTGATCAAACCGTTTTAATCTGTCGGCGCCGGTATGCTGGTAAGGTTTCAGTTTAGGAGCGAACTTCCTGATTTCGAGTAACCAGTTGTGGATTAAAGAAGTAGGTACAACAATAAGAGAGGACAGAAAGGCTGTTCCGGGCAATTCGGGGGGGTCATCAAAAAGAGAAAGCTGTTGTGCAATACCAGAGGGTTTCTTTTTTTGAACCGGTCTGTTTTCGTACTCTTTGAGCAGCATGGTAATAGCCTGAACGGTCTTTCCCAAACCCATATCATCCGCCAGTATTCCCCCGAAGCCCCCCCTGCGAAGTAAGTCCATCCAGTAAAACCCTTCTTTCTGGTATTCCCTGAGGGAGGTCTTGAGACTGACAGGAACGGCAGGTTTTTCAAGGGTGTTCAGCCCGGTCAGTTCCCTGAAAAATTTCAGGGTTTTTTCTATATTGTACTCTCCCTGATCCAGCACCCATGATGCATGGTATTTTTTCAGTCGTATAGTCTGGTCAGACCCGCGCCCGAAAATCATCAGTTCCTTGTATTTGCTGAACCATTCCGGGGGCAATAACACCATTCTGCCGTCGGGAAGCCTGAACTCCCTTTCATCGTTGAGGATATTGGCTCTGAGTTCCACAAAAGGTATTTTGAATCCGTTGTCCAGCTCTACTTCGGCATACACATCAAACCAGTCAGCCTGTGCCGAAGTTGTAAAATGTAGCCGGATATTACCCGTGTAATACTGAACATCAAGCCTTTCCTGCTGAATAATCACGCCTGATGATTCCAGAGTTCCGGCATGTTCATTCAGCCATTTTACCAGATCGTACAATGAGTTCGTGGATTTTTCTGAGCCGGGTAACTGGAAAAAGCTCTCGGTTCGCATTACCAGACCCATTTTTCTCAGGAGATTTATCTTTTCTTCTTCCCAGATCAGATCACGCTGGAAAGTAATAAATTCATACTGATTATGCGTAGTTATGAGTTCAACCTGTTTTTCGGGCGGATAATGCGGGAAAATTATTTTTTCGCCATAGCGGTAAGTAAGAATGATACTGGCCTGCCCTTCCCAACTGTTTTCTATGGAAATAACCGCTTTTTTTGGTGGATGTATCTCTCTGATAATGAATCCATCAGCTATTACTTTAAATTTCCGGATACTGGGTTTGATAAAGGTTTCAAAATATTTTTCTTCTATTCTACCGGGAACAAAAATAAATTCCTTATCGAGAAAGGCCTTTAGTTTATTCCAATCGACTTCACCCGAAAATGACAGCAGGTGGTTATGGATCAGCAGCCACACCGGCAAACGGGTCAGCATCACTGCTTTGCTGCCGGTTAATGAGAGGGTCTGATTCCCGAACCGGATATTCTGGAAGTACCTTATTCCCTCATGATTCCGAATGAAATTAAATACGACATCCGCCTTGGTAAGCTGCACATGAATTCTTCTTGAGCCCGAAACGCTTTTGTCTTTTCCTTTATAAAACAGAGGAATACCGGTTTCGGCCAAAATCTGAAAGATTCGGCTCCAGCGTTTTTCAAAATAAGGTTTCAGAATATTCTCAATAAATGACGGATCAAGCTTATCAAAAAACTGTTTTTGAGTAATCTTTTTATTATTGAATCTTTTATAAATCTCTGAATCTGAATATTGAGAGGCAATCTTTACCAGTTCCGTTCCGGATGCTGACAGGTCGCTGCCGGAACTTAGCAACGACTTTTCATTTAAAGTGCCCTCCACGGTATACGAGTCATGAGTTTCTTCCCTAAGCAGCATGGGCACGGGGATTTCCCCGAAAACGGAATGATGGGTAATTACAAAAGCAAAAAACCGGTTGACCATTTATGAAGATTCCTTTTTTGGAAATATTGAAACCTGCAAAAATAGCACTTTTGTTGGTGGAATAAAGTTTGAATTTAGCCGGAAATACGTCGGAAGGCAGTTTAATGCAAAGCCGCCATAATTATGATGAAGATTGCAAACGAATTTACCATCAAAATAACATTAATAATAAAAGTATACAAAAACAATCCTACGGTATCATTTATTGTAAACCTTTCCGTTTAACACCATTGTCTCCACTTTATCGGAGCCAAAGGCATAGGGTAAAAACTCCGGTGAAGAAACCGGCCTGGTTATGATAAGATTGGCCTTTTTACCCACGGCAATGCTGCCCAGCTCATCAGAGATTCCCATGGCGAAAGCAGTATTGAGTGTGGTGGCATGGATGGCTTCTGCAGGGGTGAGGCGGTAAACTATCGAAGCCATGGAAAGTATGAGTTGCATATTGCCGGATGGCGAGGATCCTGGATTATAATCGGAAGCCATGGCTACTGGCAGGCCGGCATCGATCATTTTCCGGGCCGGTGAAAGTGGCAGTCGCAGGAAAAAGGCAGAACCCGGCAAAACGGTAGGCATGGTATCTGAACCGGAAAGCGCCTCAATTTCAGCATCACCCACATATTCGAGGTGATCCACTGACAGCGCCCCGTATTTCACGCCAACCTGAACACCTCCCGAGAAATCCAGCTCATTGGCATGTATTTTTGGTTGCAGGCCATATTTTATTCCGGCCATCAGAATTCGCTCGGTATCCTCCATCGTAAAGAAACCTTTATCACAAAAAACATCGATGAAATCGGCCAGATCTTCCGCAGCTACCTGGGGGATCATTTCATTGATCACCAGATCCACATATTCGGATTGCCGGCCTTTATATTCCGCTGGTACAGCATGGGCGCCCAGAAAAGTGGATCTGATGGTGAGTGGCGACAATTCTTTCAGTTTTTTGATCACCCGCAGCATTTTCAGTTCGTTCGCGGTATTCAGTCCGTACCCGCTTTTGATCTCCACGGCACCGGTACCCAGGTACATGATTTCCCTGAGCCGTCCCAGCGCCGACTGAATCAGCTCTTCTTCCGAAGCAGCGGCCAGCCTGGCTGCGGAATTCAGGATGCCCCCACCCCGCCTGGCTATCTCTTCATAACTCAATCCGTTAATCTTATCCACAAATTCTTTTTCACGACTGCCTGCATACACAATATGGGTATGTGAATCGCAAAAGGCCGGCATCACTAATCCTGATGATGCATCGATCAATGAATCAGGTACTTGCGGTAATCCTGACAATAAATGATCCATAGTTTCCATCTTCCCGAATCCTGCAATTTTTTCAGCTTCGGTGAGTAACCAGGCATTTTCAATGACACCCATATCTTTCATTTCACTACCTGAGGACTTGATGTTTCCGGCAGTATCGGTCATCAACAGAAACCCAATATTTTTAATCAGTAGACTCATAATATTTTTTTTCGCGAAAATATAAACTTATGCTCAGCTCTCAGTAAAAAACAATAGGTCCACACTCATTCTTTTCCCTGAACAGGCCTATTTCAGAAGTCATTTGGCGGATGATCGAAATCCTCTCTATCAGATTTATTAATATTAAACCGCGTTTTCTTCCAGCGTATTTCTACACTGTAAATCGTAAATCGTAAATTATTCCGGGTTCCTCTGCCCTGGGTTCCATATTGATTTTGGTTGATTAACAGGGCAAAAAATAAAATAAATTACCTTTCTATTCAATAGCAATATAAAAATATTAAAATATTTGAAAAAATCCATATAACTCTTGAAATGATTATAATTTTATGACCTGATACTACACACCGTTACACCATGCCACCATTTCACCGTAGAGACAAAGCGCGCTGCATCTAAACGACGTTACACCGTACCACCATTTCACCGTTGAGACGCAGCGCGCTGCGTCTCTATCGCTATGGTCGTGCGCTGAGTCTAAATCGCGGGCCGATTTAAACCAATCATATAACAGGTTTAATACCCTGTGTTTTTGTTTTGAAATCATCAAACTATTCTCGCGTAATAACCGATCCGGCAGGCAAATCTATCAAAAAATATAACGTCATTACTTTCGGAATGCCGGTATATTACTTAATAATCAGAATATTTTCCAATTAAAGGCTCTCTTAAACGAACTGAAAAACAACTTCTTAAACCGAAAAACAAACGTTCCCCAAATAGTTTGGATTGCCATGGCAATTGATGAACGGCACGATATCTTTTAAAACAGCGCTATCTTACTGTTAAACAGTACTTTATTACCTCTCTGAAGTTGGATAAAATACATTCCGGCAGGTAAACCGTTCAGATCTATGTGGGTCTCCTGATGGTCAGAAACAAGGATTTTTTGAATCAGATTCCCTGACAATGTGTAAATATAAAGCACGGCCTCATTTTCGAGAGTATGTATGGACAGGTTGCGCTGCGAAAGAGTAAATTCTGATGATCCATCCGGACGTTCATATAATCCCAGTTCCTTTTCAACAAGTTTCATGATTTCATCTACCCATAATCCATACATGATCCTGCTGGGATGAAGTCCGTCGGAGGCTACCAGTTCAGGCCGGATCAGTCCGTTTCTTGAAATCGGAGTGATGTCTATATAACTGACACCGTAGAGTTCTGTAATCTGCCGGTTAACCGCGTTAAACAAATCAATCTGGGCGCTGATGTAGGCGCTTCCGTTTCCAAATGGCGTAAAGGCATAATCAGGAATGGACAACACGAAAACGTGATCTTTGATGCCCCCGGCCAGGGAGATGGCCGTATTCAGCAACTCTTCAAATTCGGCAGCATAGGTATTCATACTGCCTCCCTGATACTGGTTGTTAACGCCAATCAACAACGAAACCAGGTTATAACCCGTCAAGGGCTGCTGACTGTTTATGGCATTCTTCAGGTTGTCGGTTCGCCACCCGGTTTGCGCTATGATGCGGGTTTCCTGAACATTAAAACCCTGGTAAACCAGCGCCATCTCCAGCTGAACCGGCCATCGTTCACTTACCGCTACACTCTGACCTATGGTGTAGGAATCGCCCAGGGCCAGAAACCTTACCGGTTCGGCAATTTTAATTTTCTGAGAATGACCATAGCAAAATATCGCCAGGAAGAAGGCCGAGATAATTATTTTTCTCATATGTGAAACGAATGAATAATCAGATCGGATTAATGACAGTTATGTTTAATGTTTGATTAAAGGAGCTAAACACAGCTGCTGCAAAAATTGTTCAGTAAAAAGGATTGAAAAGAATATAAGAGGCAGAAACAAGGCTATGATGAAATGTAGACAGATAATTAAAATTTGAAATTATATATTGGTTATCAGATTAAACTTTATATTTGGAAACTCAAATTAATTTCAATAATGAATTTTTTGAAATTGAAAAGTATACTGAGTATCTGCTTTGTCGTGCTGATTTTTGAAGCGCATGCACAATGGCAAAATATCCATACCTTTTCCAGTCCGGCCTATGCATTGATTTCCTCTGAAAATATCCTGTTTGCCGGACTTGGCGGCGGTGGCGTGTATGCCAGTCAGGATAGCGGCGCTGCCTGGTTGGAGGTTAATAACGGAATTCAGTTTGGCGGGGCCTATATTTTCTCACTGGCATCACGAAATGATTCCATTTTTGCCGGAGGATTTGGTGAGGTAAACTTCTCAGATAACGGAGGTGCTGACTGGTCGTTGCTGAACCTGAATTTAGGGCTGAATAGTTTTGTTTATGCCTTGATAATTAAAGACAATTATCTTTTTGCCGGGGTTGGTCATGATACCGGTAACGGAATATATCGAAAACAATTGAATGAATCCGGATGGACCCCGGTAAATGAGGGTCTGCCGGCAAATGTTGGAGTCTATGCGTTGGCAATAGTCAATAACGCACTGTTTGCTGGAACCGATGCCGGAGTGTATACCAGTGAAAATAATGGCACTACGTGGACGCAGTCTAACGATGGTATCCCCCCGGGTCTTTCAGTAAAATCCCTGATTGTTGCCAACACGAATATCCTGGCCGGTACCACTGATGGAGTCTTTTATTCAGCTGATAACGGAAATATGTGGAGTACCGCCACAGGTTTACCACCCGGTTCGGTGGTAACCTGTTTCACGGGCAATGATAATTATGTAGTAGCCGGAACTTATGAGAGCGTCTACTTTAGCGCTGATAATGGAATGAAATGGACGAAGTTTAATAATGGACTTGACAGTATCGTTTCTTTCTATTCGCTCACTTCCCTGGGAAACAATATTTTTGCCGGTACGGGGGCTGGTATATCTACCACAAATTCCGTTTTTAAACTTTCCTATGCTGCATTATCTGTTAATGAAAAGGTTTATATGCATGGTAATGTTCTGAATGTCTTTCCAAACCCGTTTTCTGATCAGGCAATGGTACAATGCAGCATCCCCCTTCATAACGCAACGCTCCTCATTGAAAACTTTACCGGTCAGATCGTGAAACGTATGGATCATATCAACGGCCATTCGGTTCTGCTTCCGGGTGACGGGCTGTCAACCGGACTGTATGTTGTACGAATTCAGCAAGACCAACGAATCATAGTCGCAAAAAAAATCGTGCTGACGGATCGGCAATAAGTCAACCGGGATGCCGCAAATTCCCGGGCAGTAATTAAACCCGAATATCGTCCCTTCTGGGAATGACGCTGGCATTATAAAACCTTAACCCTTCCTTTAACCTCAATAGAAAACAGGGATGCCGGATTTTTTAAACCTAATCACCTTATTTATAAAAAAACTACTTTTGAGAAATATTAACCGGAAATACGGTTCACTGGCTGATAGCCGGGTACCTCAGGTATATCATAAAAGTAAACGTAAATAAGCCGATGAAAGAACCAAAAGTAGCCCTGGTACTGGGAGGTGGCGGAATAAAACCTTATTCCATAATTCCCCTGCTGAAATTTATCGACAGCCAAAACATAAAGTTAAACCTGGTAGCGGGCTGCAGCGGCGGAGCCATCATGTCGGCTCTGCTGGCATCAGGATACTCAACCGGCGAAATTGTAAACAGGATTGTACCTTCCCTGAAAAAAAATCTTTTCAAAACCGATTTCCGGGCGCTGGCATCCATAGCAAAACTGCCTTTCAGCAGAATGGACAAAGACAAGGCTTTTATCAAAGCTGCGCCGATCCGAAAATTTTTCAGAGAACTGTTTGGCAACAGGCGTCTTGAAGACCTCCAATTGAAAACCATACTGCAGGCTACCGATTTTGAGACCGGAGAAGGTGTGGGGCTGGAAACGGGAGACCTGGCCGACAGCGTGTATGCATCGTCAGCTATTTTCCCGCTGTTACCGGCCCTGAAGATGGGTGAAAGATGGCTGTTCGACGGTGGGTTCAGCGCTCCGGTGCCTGTACTTCAGGCAGTTAAAAACAATCCTGACATTATTGTGGTGGCTGATTTTCAGGAAAAACTGAATCCCAATCCCAGGGGCTACTTTGAAGCAGCGCTGCATACCGGTAAAACCTATACCAAAACCATCACTTCAGCCCAGAATTGCCTTTCAATAGACCTGCATGAAGGTGAGATGATTTATGTTAAAGTACTATTTGAAAAGTACATTTCGATATGGGAAATTGATAAAATGCCGGCCATTCTTGAAGCCGGTGAAGTAGCCATGGAAAAGGCAAAAGGGGAAATTATGCTGGCATGGGAACATTATAAACAGTTAAAACGATAAACTACGACGGTGAAAAAAAACAAACAGGTCTCAAATACCGGTTCTGCCTCAGTTTTTAAAAGTCGGCCGCTTTTGGGTGAAATAAAGCGGCTGGTTGATCTGGCCTTTTTTTCGGGAATACCCATGGCGGTTATCTTTGTTGTCGTTGGATACCTGTCACATTCCATGACCATCCTGATTTCAATGACCGGTTTTTTAGCAGGTCTGCTGATACGATATTTTGCCTGGGAATCGATGAAAGTCATCGTACGATCCAACACCGCAAGATTCCCATACGGAACGGGCAAACTGGAGAATTTCAGCAGCCTGCTGTACGGCGCGCTGGTGGTCCCTTCCTGCATCGTTTTAATTGTCCTTTCCATTAAAAGGCTGATTATTCCTGTAAATGCCATAAATTTTTCGTTGGCTCAGATACCGGTTATTCTTTCATTAGGCAGAAATGTTTACCTAACTTTTCTCTCCAATAAAATCAGAAAACAAACCACCAGCAACCTGGTACAATCCTATTTTATCAACTACAAAATATCCTCACTGTATGATTCCGGTGTGCTGATATCGATCACCATATCGGCCATTCTGGTGAGGTACGGAAACAATGTGCTGCCTTCATATTTCGATGCGTCGGTATCCTTGCTGGTATCTGTTTATGCCCTGATTTTAGGCATCAGACTTACCACGGAAAATTTCAGGTACCTGATTGACCTGCCTTTAAGCGAGGAAGACCAGCTAAAGATTCTCAATGTCCTGGCTGCGCATTTCGAACGATATGAATCGGTGGGTAACATTCTGACCAGACAAAGCGGCAGTGACCGTTTTATCGAAATCGAACTGTATCTGAAAGGAGATACACCGGTAACAGAAATTGATAAACTCAGAACTGATATGGGTCAAATGCTTGAAACAAAATTCGGCCCGGTAAAATTTAATATAATACCATTGCTTTGAAAAGAAAATTTTCAGAACTGGAATACCCGCTGCGGCTACCTGTCGTGATGTATAAGGGACGAAATTTCAACCTGGTGAATTTCGGCTTGTTTGCTTCTGCAGGCGCAACTCTCGGATACAGTTTAAGTTTTTTTTACTTACACACCCGAGGTGTCGAAGTAACAAAGATTTGCTGGGAAATAGCTCTGGCAGTAAACCTGTTAAACCTGTTGTTTGCCAAGTTGTTTGCCGCTTTTTCGGTTGGCATTCCAAATTATTTCCTGAATTTCCGGCGCTTTTTCAACGAAACAAACTTTTATCAGCAGGGTGGAATGATCGGATCGGTTTTGGGATGTATAGCGCTGAGTTTATTCCTGGATATTCCGTTAACATGGATAGGCGATGGCATGTGTCTGGGAGGAATTGCCATCATGACGGTGGGCAGAATAGGCTGCCACCACTATGGCTGCTGTACGGGAAAGCACACCCACGGGCGGTTCGCCATCATGTACCACGATCCGGATGCAAAAATCTGCCGGGAGTACCCTGCCCTCCGGAACACCCCTTTAATCCCGGTTCAACTGATTTCGGCTGCGGTTGATTTCCTGATTTTTGTGGTCTGTTGCCTGGTGGTCATTTACGTACCGTTTTCAGGATTAATCATGATTGTTTTTATGGTGGGTGTGAACCTGAAAAGGGCGCTGATACAGCCTTTCAGACGTAAACCAGCGGGCAGCAAAATCCCTTACAGACGTATTGCATTGTATTTAATACTTTCATGGGCGCTCATCATGGCCCTTTTTTCTTTCACGGGGGAGTCAATTTTCCAATATGAAAAACCTGTACATCCATTCTCAATATACAACTATCTCCGGTTTCTGGTTCATGATCCGGCTATCCCCGCTGTATTGATTTTTGTTTTATTCGTAAATTTTGCTGCGTATGGAATTCATGGCCGCCGGATTGGAACACACACAAATTTTAACGTATGACCATTATCACCCTTAAAAAACTTTCCTGGCATCTGATCTGGATTTTCGGACTTCTCGAAATGATTACCGTTCCAATGGTGGCCGGATTGCCTCAAGTCACATCGCTTCAGACCAAATCTCCCTGGCAGGGTGCAGTTGTCGGATTTATCGGACTGATTTTCCTTTTGCTGATCCTGAACAGCACCATTTACAGATTGAAAATCAGCATGGAAGATGATATTTTGAAAAGGATATCCGTACTCCCGGCAGCTTTGTGGAACACCCTCCTGCTCGCCTTGATTTTTGGCATTCAGAAAATTGCCGGCATGTGGGCGATTGGCCCGTGGATCCCAAGGTATCTGATTGCCGGATTTGTTTCGGTGGCGGGAGCAGTGGTTATTACCCTGTTGATGTACCGATGGATCAGTTCATTCCTTCCCTTTCTGCGAATAACCTTTACGACCGGCCGGCATCGTTACTGTTTTCAAAGCATTTCTGTGATTATGGTGGCACTTTCAGCCGGAGTGTACGAAGCGCTTGCCCTTCCGTTGATCATGTTGTGGCAGACCGCCGGATCTCATGTTCCGCTGTTCGCAGCTTTTACGGGCATGGCCGGCGGGGTATTGGGAAGCAGTATTGTGCTGATAGTCTTCAACTATCAAAAGTTCCTTCAACTTGAGATTATTCTTAAAAATATTACTTAAAAGACGAATTTAAACAGTATGCACGGGAGGAACTGATCGCCAGGCTCACCGCCGGTTTTATTTGCGCCCGAACCGGTTAAACCTCAATCGTCTCAGAAGCCAGCACTGCCTTATAGCTGAAACACCGGCCTGAACCACTCAAAATGCGATGAATGCTGGTATATGATGTAACTTTCTAAACCCGGTTTTGTGATTGCCTGTCCCCGGATTTGAAGTGACGTTGTACACCACGTCTCTCCGAATTGCACCGATTAATGTCGGTAAACACTCTTTCTATGACCAATCTTTATTATAGTAATGGTCACTATCGAATTATTAACCGAATAAATCACCCGGTAACTTCCGATGCGAATACGGAAAAATCCGGATAAATTCCTGAGTTTTAAACTGCCTGATGGATGAGGATTAACGGCCAGTTCATTGATTGCTTTCCTGACTCTGTGAGCCACATTTGAAGGTAATTTCAATAATTCGTCGGCAGCTGTTTTCCTATAAACAATTTTAAAGATCATTTGTCCCCATATTTCATTTTAAAAAGCTCGTCAACTTCTTGTTGAGTCAAAGTAGGCTCACCGGCTCTTTCAATGATATCCAGACGATCCTCCATATCTTCAATATATTCCATTAATGCTTCATATTGTTTTAATGGGAAAATTACCATAGGCTGTTTAAATTCTTCTACTTTATATTTGAGTTTTTCACTTGATGACATATCGTATATGAATTGATCAACTGCAAAAATACAAAACAAAGATGAACGTATCAGGATTTTTGAATTTTTTACTGCAAAGCCAGCACTGCCTTATATCAGAAACACCGGCCTGAACCACTCAAAATGCGATGAATACTTTGATATGATGGAACACCCCGAGCCCGGTTTTTACGGGTTTTCACACGCACACCCCGGCCTGTGATCCGCCACCCGGGGAGAACAACCCCACGAAGGGACGACATCCCGGAATTTACCGGGAAAACCCTGACAGAAAAACACCCGGGATGTCGTCCCTGGTGTCTGTCAGGCGCTCCGGCCAGACTGAGGGAGACATCCTGCAGTTCTGGCCGGGCGATTATTTGTCTTGGCCCGGGCTAATAAAAAAAGCAAAAAGAAACCCGCGGGAAAGGGAAAAAAGGCATTGATGGTTGTTATTAAATTATGTTAATTTATTTCAACTATTGGGAAAAACAGTATTTTTGCAAAGGTAATTTAAGTAATCAATTTTAGATATTGTTATATGCATAACATCACCTGGATTCAGTCACCCAGGTGATGTTATATAGGAGTTAGCAAACATTATAATAGAGAAATGAGAAATATTATTAATACCCTTTTAGTTACCATTGTCCTTGGAGGAACAATCAATGCACAAAACATAAATTTCACTGAACTTAACCCGGGACCATCATTCTTCGATGCCAGAAACGGTTCAATTGATAAAGGTGATATTGACGATGACGGTGATATAGATGTTTTTATTGCAGGCAAAGACGGTAACCAGTTAAAATCTACTCTCTACACCAACGATGGTACAGGGAATTTCACCATGGTTGTTGGAACCTCATTTGTTAACCTGCAATTTGGAAGTTCAAAATTTGCTGATGTAGACCAGGATGGTGACCTTGATCTTTTAATTACCGGTTCTAATTTGCAATCAGAAAATTTAGCCAATTTATATCTGAACGATGGAAGCGGTGTTTTCAGCCTGGTATCTAATACACCATTTCAAGAATCTTCAGAAGGAGATGTTGCCTTTAACGACATTGACGGTGACGGTGATTTGGATTTGATGATGGTAGGTTACGATCCACAAGGTGATGGTTTTACCAAACTTTATCAAAACGATGGTTCAGGTGTATTTACTGAGCTAACCACATCAACCTTTGAACCGGCAAAATCTGGCTCTATCGCATTTTTTGACTATGACAATGACAATGACAATGATGTGGTTGTGGCTGGCGAGAATAATAATGGCTCTATTTTAACAACCCTTTATTCAAATGATGGCTCTGGTGTATTTTCAGTAGTTCCAAACACACCATTTGTTGGTACTATGTCTGGAGATATCGGAATTGCTGATACCGATAATGATGGTGATCTTGATGTTTTAATCAATGGGAGCAGTACAGGGGGCAATACAACAGATCTTTATTTAAATGATGGAGCCGGAGGTTTTAGTATCTTACCAAACACAAATTTTCCTCAAACATCTTTGAGCAATACAGAGTTTGCCGACTTCGATAATGATGGGGATATGGATATCCTTGTTACAGGATCAATTACTGGAGCACAGTTTGCAGCAGATATATATGAAAACACCGGTTCAAATAATTTTATTACTGCAGATACTCTAAATCCTATGTATCTCACAAGTACTGCAATTGCCGATTTTGATGGAGATAACGACCTGGATATAATCATGGTTGGTATAAACAACACAGCAACTGCATTTAAGACCAGAACTTTCATAAATAATTCAACAATAACAAGCAGTAATGAAAATGTAATGAACCTGGACATTAGTCTTTACCCCAACCCTTCAAATGACCTAATACACATTAATTTGAATGAAGGGCAACTCAAACGATTGGATGTATATGGAATGAATGGTAATCAAATCTATAAAACCACACTAAGTTCAAACCAATACAATCTTAATATTGGCGCATATCCTGCCGGGACCTATTTCCTAAGAATAGAGAATCATGATTTTGAAATCGCTACTCTGAAGATTGTCAAAAAATAACATTTGCTAATAATGTATATGCAAGAATGCTTCCTATCGGTCGCACTACGCATATAATAACCGTTAGGCCATTTATAATTTTATATCATGGCCATATTTTACGATTTCATACACAATGGGGTTTGATAATTTAAAATCTTTTTCTCTAAACGGATGCGGCTCGATCCTGCTGTCAATATTTCTCCTGAGTCGCATCTAATCCAGTTGTATTTCCATCAGGTTGCTGTAATCCTTCAGGATACCTGCGATACCAATGTTGCTGTCTCTATTGTAGTTACCTTTTGCGTAAGAACCAAAAAGAAAATTTTTTACAAGATCATACTTTGCATTTACAGCATTGGCATATTTTAGAGCAATATCTAAAGCATCTTTTTTATCCATGTACGAATGAATTTAATTTTTTCAATCCTTTTTTCCCCAATCCATCTCTTTTTATTTTTCGTAATGAAAACGACAGCTATATATGAAAAGTTCATTATTAATTATTTGATATACAAGCCGATGGTCCAGGTCTATCCGTCTTGACCATAGACCGTAAAGATCGTATTTTAAAGGTTCGGGCTTTCCAAAACCCTCATATGGATTTCTTTGAATATCCCGGATCAATCCGTTGATTTATTAAAGGTCTTTTTGTCTGCTGACTGCCAAAAAACATAGTCCTCCCAGGCATTTAGTGAAAATATGATTTTCATTTTACTTCTATCAATTCTTTTACCATTGATTTGCCCGATTTCATCTGACTGATCGATTCATACAGACGGTCAGCATTGGCTTTTGAGCTAAGTAAATGAACCGTTTCCATGATTGAATTAAACTCATCCAGTGAAATTAATACTGTTCCATTGCCGGAGCCTCTCTTGATGATAAGGGTTTCATGGTTTTTTTCAACGTCATCCAGATCGTGTTTAAGATTGGTCCGGAATTCTGTGAAATTTGCTGCTTTCATACTTTTTATAATTATTTTAGTTTATGAGTACAAAAATAAGCTTACAGCCGGGTAACCACCGTGAATAAAAAGACCGGCAAGATTGAGTATCACCTGAAATATGAACCCAAATGGAATTTCTTTGTTTATAAAGTTTTACTAAACTCTTAACAAGATTAAAATGAACTTTATCTATAAATTATTTCATCGTAGTGCTCTTTATTCAGGATTATTGACTTTTTTAATATTTCTGACTGTAGCCCCGAAGGCTCACTCACTCACTTTACAAAGTCCGAATGGAGGAGAAGTGTGGAATTATGGAGGGACTGAAATCGCTTCCTGGACAGGTAACAATCTCAGTGGTGTTGTAACTTTCGAATTTTCGTATGACGGAGGAACGCACTGGTGGTATTTTGGTGAAGCCCCTTCAGGGCCAGACGGTGGCAGCGCGTCCATATCTGTTCCTAACACTTCCACTGAAAATGCCATTTTAAGAATTACGGATGTTTCCAATCCGGCTGCAACAGATGTAAGTGATGGGCCATTCACGGTTTTTATTCCGCCAATTGTTATATGGAATCCGGTCGGGGGGGCAGTGTATTATAATAATAGTGATGTTTATGTAATGTGGGATTTAACGGTATTCGATATAAATCTCGTAAATGCAGAACTTTCCGTTGATAACGGCCAGACCTTTGTACCTGTTGCAGAAAACATTCCTGCCTACTTGACCGGCAAATATCTGAATTTTACAGCTGAGCCTTCAGATTCATGTATCCTGAAACTTTATAATGCTGCAGATCCTTCTGAAATTGGCCTTAGTGAGGTTTTTAGAATAATTCCCCGGCCAGTTTATACCATAACATCTCCGGAAGGCGGTGATCTTGTAAATTCATCACACCCGTTTTTGATTACCTGGACAGTTGAAAACGTTTACACATCTGATTGCATTCTTGAATATTCTGTGAATAACGGAATCACCTGGACAATGATAAATAATGCTGTTACCATGGGCAATTCAGGTAGTTACGAATGGTTCACCCCGAACGTGAATTCAGAACAATGCCGTGTCAGGATCAGGGATTCTTACGATTATTCGGTGAATGACGTCAGTGAACAGTTTGCTGTTTTCCCTTTTCCTGAAACCCCCATCTGCATGGTATCTGTGGACAGTCTGACCAACCAAAATGTCATCATCTGGGAAAAGCCTGTTTCCGGCATCATTGCTGATTTCCTGGTTTATAAGGAAACCGACGAAACCAATGTATATGAAGTAATGGATACGGTGAGTTACGAATCACCTTCTATGGTTACCGACTTAGGTTCAAACCCGGCCATACGCCCCTATCGCTACAAGCTCGGATTCATGGATTATGAAAACAGGGTGTTCCCGACCAGTGACTACCACCAGACCATTCATTTGACCATCAACCAGGGAGTTACCGGTGTCTGGAACCTTATCTGGACTTCCTATACCGGACTTGACTATTCCTCATACAAAATTTTACGAAAGTCTGCATCTGGGTCCTATGAACAAATTGCCACCGTTTCAGCAAGTTTCAATTCCTACACCGACTTTAATGCACCTTCTGGTGAGGTTTCATACATGATAAAAATTGAGTATCCCGCCGGCTGCGACCCGGCTGCCCGTAACGGAGCCTATTCCGGTGTTTATTCCAATGTAGCCTCGAACAATACTACCGTTTCGATTTCTGAAAACAGGGTTCCGGACTTCGTCATATACCCCAATCCGGTCGACGAACAGCTCAATATTTCATTCGGTGAAAATATCTCCGGAAAGGTGAGCCTGGCCATCACCGATCTCACAGGCAGGATGGTTTATTCCGAAGAAATCAGCGATGTGCGTCCCGGACAGGTTCATACTGTGAATAGCCACAGTTTCAACAAAGGTATGTACCTGCTTCAGATGTTTTCGAGTGAAAACAGAATAACAAAGAAAATTTATATCCAACATTAAAACTTATTCGTAAAATTTATAACGATACAAAGATGAAATCTTATTTAAACATAAAATCCGGCAAATGGAAATCCTTAATCCCCGGATTATTCATTTTATTAACCTTCATGGCTAACTCGTTGCCGGCACAGACCCTCACTGTTCAATCCCCGAATGGCGGTGAACTGTGGACTTACGGGCAGTCCGAAACCATTACCTGGTCAGGTCAAAATCTTGGCAGCACTGTAAAAGTCGAGTTTTCCAACGACGGTGGGTCGAACTGGTATTTTATGGGTAATGTTCCGTCAGGCCCAAACAATGGCAGTGCAACTTTTGGAGTCCCGGCTTTTCCAACCACCAATGGATTGGTGAAGATCACCGATGTTGGTAATACCACTGTAACCGACATGAGTGATGAGCCATTTACGATTTATATTCCGCCGATTGTTGTTTATGAACCAAATCCTGCATCAGTTGTGTTTGCTTAAAGCGAAACATTGGTTTACTGGATATTGAGCATTTTTGATTTCCCGCTGATCAATGCCGAAATTTCCCTTGATAATGGCTCAACCTTTACCCCTGTTGCTCAAAACATTGATGTACTCATGGGATTTACCTATCTTACTTTGTCCGACACCCCTTCTGATTCATGTATCCTTAAACTGTATAATGCTCAGGATCCTTCAGAGTTCGGCCTGAGTGAAGTATTTAAAATAAACCCCCTTCCGGTTTATACCCTGACTTTCCCTGCCGCCGGTGAACTGGTAAATACCTACAGCCCTTACACCATCACCTGGACCGTTGAAAATCCTTATTCAGCCTATTGTTACCTTGAATACTCCTTAAATAACGGGCAAACCTGGGAGGTTATCAATAATGCCACGAATCAGGGGAATACCGGAAGTTATGAATGGTTTACACCCAATGTAAATTCCGAAGAATGTCTGGTCAGAATCACGGATTCTTATGCACTTACTTCATTCGATATCAGTGAACTATTCACCATTTTCCCTTTCCCGGAGACCCCGGTTTGCATGGTTTCCGTTGACAGCCTGACCAACCTTAATGTGATCATCTGGGAAAAACCTGAATCTGATATTATCGCCGATTTCCTGGTTTATATGGAAACCGACGAGGCGAATGTTTATGAAGTGATTGATACGGTGGGCTATGAAGAGACCACGATGGTCACTGACCTCAGTTCAAACCCGGGCATGAGGCCTTATCGTTACAAAATCGGGTTTATTGATATCGAAAACAGGCTGTTTCCGGCTGGCGATTATCATCAAACCATCCACCTGACCATAAACCAGGGAGCCAATAATACCTGGAACCTGATCTGGACACCCTATACCGGGATTGATTATTCTTCGTACAAAATCATGCGCAAAACAGCTGCCGGTGTTTATGAGCAGATTGCCACGGTTTCGGCGAGTTTCACTTCATTTACCGACTTTAATGCACCTCCCGGCGAGGTGTCCTACATGATAAAGATTGAGTATCCCGACGGCTGCGACCCGGCTGCCCGTGACGGAGCCTATTCCGGTGTTTATTCCAATGCAGCCTCAAACAATACTACCGTTTCGATTGCTGAAAACAGGGTTCCGGACTTCGTCATTTACCCTGTACCGGCCGACAAACAGCTCAATATTTCATTCGGTGAAAATATCTCCGGAATGGTGAGCCTGGCCATAACCGATCTCACAGGCAGGATGGTTTATTCCGAAGAAATCAGCGATGTGCGTGCCGGACAGATAATAATGATCAACTTTCCTGGTTTCAAAGAGGGCATCTATATTCTGCAAATAACATCAGGAGTAAACAGATCAACCTCTAAAATCATAGTAAAAAGCTAAGTCATTTAGGGTTCAATGGGTAGTCAATTTAATTTTGCTTTGTAAGTTCCCTTATAAGGGGGTACACTTTCGTATGGAACAGGGGGTACAATTGGTCCGGAATAATCAATAAGAAGGTTTTTTAAAACCCTTTTTCATGAACTCGGCCACGCCACCGGACACCCCAACCGCTTAAACCGGCCGCTGGTATCCTATCAAGACGATTTTGAACAGTACGCCCGGGAGGAACTTATAGCCGAACTCACCGCCGGTTTTATTGGCGCCCGCACCGGGTAAACCTCCATCGCCTCAGAAGCCAACACCGCCTGTGATCAGGAACGATACCCTGGTGTTTTGCCGAATATTCAATCCTGACATTGAAAGACAGCAGGCTGTTCCTGAATTTTCTGTATCTTGCACTGATTAAAGCCGATAAACACTCTTTCGATGACCAATCTTTATTATTGTAATGGTCACTATCGAATTATTTACAGAATAAATCACCCGGTAACTACCGATGCGAATACGGTAAAAACCTGATAGATTCCTGAGTTTTATACTGCCTGAAGGATGAGGATTAATAGCCAGTTCATTGATTGCTTTCCTGATTCTGTGAGCTACATTTGTTGGTAATTTCAATAATTCGTCGGCAGCTGTTTTCTTATAAACAATTATAAATATCATTTGTTACCAAATTTCAATTTAAAAAGCTTGTCAACTTCTTCCTGAGTCAAAGTAGGCTCACCGGCTCTTTCAATGATAACCAGTCGATCCTCCATATCTTCAATATATTCCATTAATGCTTCATATTGTTTTAATGGGAAAATTACCATAGGCTGTTTTAATTCTTCAACTTTAAATATGGGTTTTTCACTGGGTGACATATGGGATGAGTGTTTATTAACTGCAAAAATACAAAACTAATATTAAACCTTCATGCTTTTTCGAATTTTTGAGCGCCAAGCCAACACCGCCTTATCTCTGAAACACTGGCCTGAGCCACTCAAAATGCGGTGAATGCTGGTATATGGAGGAACACCCCGAGCCCGGTTTTTACGAGATTCCAGACGCTGACCCCGGCCTCTGATCCGCCACCCGGGGAGAACAACCCATATTTCGTTTTTTGAAATATTGCTACAAAAGAACCCGCCCGGCCAGCCACCGGAGGAGGCGCTCACAAGGCCGGGCGGTTCTTTTCTTTGACCGGGCAAAGAAAAAGAAGCAAAAAGAAACCCGCGGGGGAGAGAAGGAAAGGGAAGGGAGGAAATACTGATGAGTAATTGTTAAAATATGTTAATTGTATTTAAGTTTTTATTATAATCACTATTTTTAGAACTTAATAAAGATAACTAATTTATCGTGATGTTATAAGAAAGATGCAGATTAGTTTTTAACATCTCAAGCGATGTTAATAAGAGTTAATTGCCATGCAAAAAAGGGAACCATTTTATGAAAAATTCTAAAATTATTAATCCAATTTTAAGACTTTTTATTGTCTTTAGTATTGCGGTTATCTTTAACAATTCAGATTGCACTCCTAGTCCTGAACCTACTCCCATTCCATCTGAAAAACCATTTTGGGGTGGAGAAGTGAAATCAGATACAAGTTTTAAATATGGTCGTTTCATTGCAAAAATGAAACCAATGCGTAAACCGGGTGTTGTTAGTACTTTTTTTACTTATGAAAATGTTTTCAAAAATGAAATAGATATTGAATTTGTTGATTTATTCAATTCAAGAAATCAATTTGAAATTAATTTTCACTATGGTGAATTGAATAATCGTGAAAATGCTTCTACTATTTATTTACAGAATTTTCCACAACTGAATTTTAATACTGATGATGATTTTCATATATATTCTTTTGAATGGACTCCTTCATACATAGAATGGTTCGTTGATGGTATTAGTGTCAAACGCTATACTTCAACGGATAAACCTTCAATAGTAAATTATCTTACCCATGCTCAACATATAATGTTAAATATTTGGACTCCTGTTGATCTATTAAAATATACTTGGGCTGGAGGGTTAAATGAAAATGACTTACCAGTATCAATTCAATATGATTGGGTTAAACATTATGCTTGGGATGAAAACACAGGATTTGATTCAAACCCAGATTTTGAAGATTCTTTTTATAATTTGAAAAAGTGGGTTGTAACCCATAATAATACATTTGAAGATAACAATTCTGTATTCGTTCAAGAAAACTCTATTCCAAATGTTAAGGATGGTTATCTTACACTTTGGTTGACAAAACGAGGTATACTTCCACCTGATGAAAATTATTTGATTGTTGAAGATTTCGAATCCTATCCAGTAAGCTCCTTCCCTTCATCCGGTGGATGGATATTAAAATATAATGGTGCAGGAGATGATAAACAAAGAATCGTTTCTGATTTTCATGTTTCCGGTTCAAATTCAATGCGAATGGAAGGAATGCTAGAACCACCATTCTGGTGGGCTGCGGTTATGTACAATCCAGTCGAGATGACAAATTCTATTTTCTATTTAGAGGGTATGATTCTTGGTTCTGATTCTGGAACTGGAGTCCTTGAGGATGGAGGAGCAATGGATTTTTCAAATCGAGATGAGGGTGAATGGGGCACACCATACGCAGGGATAGGTTTCGATGCTAAAAATGGAACTATAGGATGTGCAATTGGAGATGCATCACAAGTTATTCAATCCTTTACTGCAAATCAATGGTATAAAGTTAAAATGAGATTTGATGTTCCGAGTAGCTCAATAGATGTCTGGATTGACGATGTTCAAAAAGTATTTGGGCTTCATGGAACTGTATCACCATTAGGATTTACTTCTATTAGTTTAACAGCTGCTCATGGACATACAATTTTTTACTACGATGATATCAAGGTTTGGACAGAATAATATATGCGGCATCTAAAACGCCACTAAAATGTAACATAACTGGCAGTTGTGTTTTTAATCAAACGATTGACCTTTGCTGTGAAAGCGGCAATAAATTTCCCATCAATCCAACATTTTTCATTGCTATAATAGAACAAACTAAACCGTCCTGCAAAACGTTCAATGCAGGTGAATGATTTAAACTGATTCCGATAAAGGAAAAAATTGAAAATTATCTGATGCAGGGAGTTAACCTCCCGGAGGAGCTTTAGCAGTTAGAGAGGCAATATCCAAATTTAAGGAATTTTATGCGATCCACCGGTTGATGATGGAGTTGGTTCAATTCACGGATTTTAAACATAAAGGGAAAAGGGATTTTTATAGCCTGACCGGTGAGTTTTGTGCTGCCATTTTATTGCGACGGGGCAGGGTTGATCTCAGAACCTTGTTTGAAGAAGTTTACCTGGCACAAGGAAGGACTTCAATGGCCAAACTTTGTGATGCTGCCGGAGTGCAACATTTTACCGCTGATAACCGCCCGGACAACACACAAAACATTAATGAAATTTCGTTCAAAGTGTACCGGTTTCCGGTTAAAGTAGTGTTATAATTGTGATAAATTCATACTGACATTCAGGAACATAAGTTACTAAAAACCTCACGCTGCATCACAAAAAACCTCACGCTACGTCACGAAAAACCTCACGCTGCATCACGAAAAATCTCACGCTGCGTCACGAAAAACCTCATGCTGCATCACGAAAAAAATGACGCTGCGTCACGAATAATATGATGCAGCGTCATTTTTAACGGGAGTTTGGTTAATGATATTTTTGTCGGGATCTCCCTTCAAAAACTAACTTTTCTTTTCAAATTTCAGTGTTTTGAGCATGTCCCTGATTTCGGCACCGGGACGGTAAACCACTCTGGCTTTTTTTACCGAGTTGGAGGATACTTCATCGGCTGTCAGTTCGCCGGAGCTGTTCACTGTGATCCCGAATGTGCCGAGTTTCCCGAGCTGTACAGAACGTCCGGCTGATAATTCTACAATAACCGCCTCGAGGGTGGCCATGATCACAGCATATACATCAGGGCGGCTTACTGTGGTTTTGTCGCTGATGATACGTGAAAGGGCATCAATGTCGGTTTTCCCCTGAGCCTCAGCAATTGCATAGAATTTAGGCGGTTCCGCCTGGTTTTGCAGGTTTTTCCGGGATACTGTTTTGATTTTAATTGCCATAATAGGATTGATTTAAGTTAATAATTAAATTTAGCACTAATTGTCCAAAAAGGATTATATTTATCAGTAAGAAATGCTATGTGTAATTGAATATTTACTTTGCTAAAGTACGAAAAATGATTAATCAAATACAGACAACCCTAGTTATTTTCTTAAAATTTATTAATGGCTATGTAATCCGGTTCAGGATGTTTTCATTTTATTCCACCTCTCCTTTGTGTTTCTTTTATGTCGGGGATCAACACACACTCAACCAGTTGATCCCTTTTTTAATACCTTATTTCATGATTCATATCTCCAAACTCCACATCCTGATGGAAAAGAAAGACCCTCAAGGCAGGAGGCTTCCTTTTTCTCTCAAATTTGTGAAAGCTTCTACCGGTGAAGTGGTTAATATCAACCAGGCTGTTTTTACTTCAAGCTATGAAGGCAACCGGACTTATAACCTCAAACTCCTCCCATCCGGCCAGATACGCAAGATCAGGCAGCTGAGTGTGGTGGAGTTTGAGGGAGAGAGGGTGTATTTGTAATCTTCTTAATTTATAAGTTAACAGGAAAAGAACCTCATACCTGCACAATCACACTACTTTTATTGTCATTCATCTTCAAATAGTTATATTCTATTCTGATAAAATAAGGCCATGTGCGTAGGACCTTTATACATGGATATATTAGTAAGGTTTGCGTTCATTAATTTCAAAGAAATTATTGGTTTTATTTCACTGGCTGGGTACTTACCAACACCACTTCTCTCTAAAACTGAATATATATATTTGAGTGCTATATTTTTTACGTCACGTAATCTCCGTCTTACTTCTTCAATGTCATTAACATTCAAAGTATTTATTTTCCCATGAGCTATTTCACTACGAATATCATATAATGATTTTTTATTTATTTTTTCAAAGAATAGCCTCCACAATTTGTCATCATTTGGAAATGCATTTTTTAATTGTAATTCAATATTTTTTTTTAATCCGCCAACACAGTCGAAATATGCGTCTGTGACAAATTTTTGTGGATCACTTTCAAAAGCACCTTTCATTAGAAGTTTTTTGATGCAATCATTTTTTTCCTCACTTACTGAATCTTTATCTGATCTTGTTCGCAGGTTGATGAATGCTGGTGATGCCTTCTTGTCTTTTTCAATATAATGTACCAGGTTTTCAATTGCAACCATGTAAAACAAAAATTTAATAAGCGGATCATAGGCTCCTTGTGCTTTATTAATCCAGTTAATTGATTTGTAGACTGCTACTCTGTCTATTTCTGATAGTACATTTAAATTATTTGAAAAGCTAATAATTTTTTCTAAATCGAAATCTGGATTAACATCTTTATCTTGATCTATTGTGATCGCTAAATTGGTTTCGTAGAAATACTTTGGTTCCCATTCGAAATAAATCGGATAAGTTAAGGCGAATAAAGAAAATGTTTCATCAATTATTGAAATTTGTTTTGAAATATTTTCGGTTTTCCAATCCAAGATGGGTAACCATCCATCATAAAGATATCGAGCCATACGCTTCATTCTGCTTGAAGCCTCAACCAGTGGATCATTTAATTCTTGTGAGTGCATATCCTGGTAAAAGCACGGAACAATCTCCAATCCGTTCTCAAACTTTATTGGTTTTTCAAGTTTTAGATTAGAGATTATGAAAAATTCTAATCCATCACAATTAAGTACTTCATGTTGAAGCAATACTGCTTGAGAAGTTTGTGATAGTTGATAAAATCCTTCGCTATTTCTTACAGTAGCATTTAAAAAATTTGGATTTGCAAATGGTTTTCGATGGCACCATTCATTATATTTCATGTTTATAGGTAGTTTTGATTACTATTAATATCTATCTCTCCAAAAACTTTCCTCCTGATATATCCCAAAACTTGCTAAAGAATGAGCGGAATTTTTCCAGTACGGTTTCGCGCTTTTTGGTGCGATCGCCGGTAGGGGTGAACCTGGAAACGGGGGGTAATACTTTGGCTATGGCAGTGCCGGTGGTTTGAACATATCCATCCCTGAATGAGTTTTGAATGAACTTGTAGGTTTCTTCCTTGTCAAGGTTTTCTTCGGCAATGATTCTGTCGAGTTCTTCCATTTTCTTTTCATCGACAAAGGTATGCCAGTCGTCGTCCACATTGGATGAGGGTGTGAGGGAATCGATAAACCGCTCAATCAACTCTTTCTTGTTCCTTAGTTCAACGCTCGAATCGATGGCCTTTTTGATGGTAATCACAATTTCCCGGTCTTTGAGATGACCTTCGTGATATTTTCTGATCAAGGCCAGGATGTAGTCAATATTAATCTCTACCTGCTTGATCAATTCCATCTCAAACACAATATCATCATTGACGTTTTCGCTGTCGCCCTTGTTCTTTCCCCGAAATTCATTGTACAGATTGATGTACATGCTGTGATAGTCCTGGACATCTCTTTCGGATAAAATCTCATTCCCGCAAAATTCATCAAAGGATGAAAGAATATTTCTGACTTTCAGTATGGCACCATACAACCGGATGAAATCTTTCTGGTTTTGTTCTCCGATGATGGGTTGCCCAACCGGGTACTCAATCTGAAGCTCTGAAACCATCTGTGAATAACCCGGAACATTTTTTCCTCCCTTCTGGTATCCGTTGTAGTATTCATCATAAGTTTTGAGCAGAACCACGCCACCGGCTTCTTTATCGCCAAACAGCGAAATGCTTTCATTGGTGGCCTCTTCGAGATTTCGGAAACAGACAATATTCCCAAAGGTCTTCACTGAATTGAGTATCCGATTAGTGCGTGAATAGGCCTGTAAAAGCCCGTGGAGCCTTAGGTTCTTGTCCACCCACAGGGTGTTTAAGGTGGTGGCATCAAATCCGGTAAGGAACATGTTGACCACAATCAGTAAATCAATCTCCCGATCCTTCACCCGCTGCGAAACATCTTTATAGTAGTTCTGAAACCGGTCGCTGGACGTATCAAAGTTGGTTTTGAACAGCTTGTTGTAGTCCTGAATGGCTGCTTCCAGAAAATCCCTCGAACTTTTATCCAGGCGGCCGGTATCCTCGGAATTTTCATCTTCCAGAAATCCATCAAATTCGGGGCTGTCTTCATTCATTCCGTACGAATAAATGGTGGCAATCTTCAATTGTTTGTCTGAAGGCAAGCCTGACATCTGATGTTGAAATTCAGTGTAATAAATTTTGGCCATGGGAATGGAGGACACGGCAAAAATGGCATTGAAACCGGCCAGCCGGCGCTCCTTCAGTTGATAATAGCTGTTTCGTTTGGTTTTCTGATCAAAATGATGGAGGATGTACTGCACAATATTGCTGATTCTTTTGGGAGCGGCCAGGGCTTTCTCCCGGTCGATATCCCAAACCTTTTCATCCCGGATGTCTTCCTGCTCGCGCATGGTACGGATGTAATCGATGCGGAACGGCAGAACATTTTTATCGGTAATGGCATCCACAATGGTGTAAGTGTGCAGTTTTTCGCCAAATGCCTGTTCGGTGGTTCTCAGATCAATCTTGCCATAATTGTTTGAGTTGGCAGCAAAAATAGGCGTACCGGTAAACCCAAACAGGTAGTATTTTTTGAACGATTTGGTTACCGCTGTGTGCATCTCCCCAAACTGCGACCGGTGGCACTCATCGAAGATGATGACGATGTGCTGGTTAAATGGGTTTCTCGCTTCGCTCGAAATGACATGTTGGTTATGGTTTGAGAAGTTTCTCGCTTCGCTCGAAATGACATCATTATTTGGGGACAAATTATCTTTTTTGTTATTACGCGACTGGTTTTTATATTGCTTTATGAACAGCGATAATTTCTGAATGGTCGTGATGATGATCCTGGCATTTGGGTCTTCGAGTTGTTTTTTCAGCACGGCGGTACTGGTATTGCTGTTGGCGGCCCCTTTTTCAAACTTGTCATATTCCTTCATGGTTTGATAATCGAGGTCTTTGCGATCCACCACAAACAATACTTTATCGATGTAAGGCAGTTTGCTGACTAATTGGGCGGTTTTAAATGAAGTGAGTGTTTTGCCGCTTCCGGTGGTGTGCCAGATAAAGCCGCCCCCTTTAATGCTTCCGAATGATTTGTAATTGTATGAAACCATGATCCGCCCCAGGATGCGTTCGGTAGCCACGATCTGATAAGGACGCATGGCCAGCAGCAGTTTGTCGGTAGTGAAGACACAATACCGGGTAAGCAGGTTGAGGAGGGTATGTTTGGAGAAAAATGTTTCGCAAAAATCCATCAGATCGGTGATGGGACGGTTATTGGCATCTGCCCACCAGGAGGTAAATTCAAAACTGTTGCTGGTTCGTTTCCCTTTGCTCACGGCTCCATCACCCAGTTCCCGGATATGGGTAAACCGGGTGGTATTGCTGTAATACTTGGTATAGGTTCCGTTTGAAATCACAAAAAGCTGCACATATTCAAACAGTCCGGTTCCGGCCCAGAATGATTCACGGTTATACCGGTTGATCTGGTTGAAGGCTTCTTTGATATCCACGCCCCTGCGTTTCAATTCGATATGAACCATGGGCAGGCCGTTAACCAATACCGTTACATCATACCGGTTTGACCGCTGTCCGCTATCCGTTGCATACTGATTGATTACCTGAAGCCGGTTGTTGTGGATATTGGATTTATCGATCAGGTAAATGTTTTTCACAGTTCCGTCATCGCGGGTAAGGAGTTGGATGTGGTCTTCCTGGATGATGGATGTTTTTTCTTCAATACCGTTATTTTGATTGGCAATTTTGTTTTTGAAGAAATGTTCCCATTCTTTGTCGGAAAATTTGAACTGTTCAGCAGGGAGATTCCCGCTTTCGCGGGAATGACATGCGTTTTGCAGTGATTCTAATTGCTGGCGCAGGTTAGTGATCAGATCGTTTTCGGAATTGATGGGCAAATATTGATAAGCCTGAAGTTGAAGCTGCTCAATAAATGATTTTTCCAATTCTGCCTCCGACTGCCAGGCAGTATCACGCTTGAAAATCGGTTGATATTCGGCAACTACGGTACTTTCAGGGTTTTCAGCCACAATATTATAAGTCATAGCAGTTTATGGTTAATTCCGTAATCTATGGGCAATTCTTCATTACACATCGAGTCATTCCGAACGCAGGGAGGAATCTCTTTGTCTTGTGTCACAGTTTCCTCACTTCGCTTCGCTTCTATCGGAATGACGGGCGTCTGGTGGGAATTGGAAATAGAAACCTTTTTGTCTTGTTCCACAGTTTCCTCACTTCGCTTCGCTTCTATCGGAATGACGGGCGTCTCGTGGGTATCAGAGAAAAGGTTTTTGGCGGCGACGCCGCCAAAAACCTCTATTAAGTCTAAACCAGGCGCCGAGTCATTCCGACCGAAGGGAGGAATCTGATTACCAACAGTGTCGTCATTCCGACCGAAGGGAGGAATCTGATTACCAACAGTATCGTCATTCCGGCCGAAGGGAGGAATCTGATTACCAACAGTATCGCCATTCCGACCGAAGGGAGGAATCTGATTACCAACAGTATCGCCATTCCGACCGCAGGAAGGAATCTGATTACCAACAGTATCGTCATTCCGGCCGAAGGGAGGAATCTGATTACCAACAGTATCGCCATTCCGACCGCAGGAAGGAATCTGATTACCAACAGTGTCGTCATTCCGACCGAAGGGAGGAATCTGATTACCAACAGTGTCGTCATTCCGACCGAAGGGAGGAATCTGATTACCAACAGTATCGTCATTCCGGCCGAAGGGAGGAATCTCTTTCTCTTGAACAGCAGTTTCCTCACTCCGCTTCGCTTCGTTCGGAATGACAGGCTCCTCAGTGGTAGAGGAGGGAAGAACCTCTCCATGTTCCCGAAGTTCTTCAATAATTGATTTTACCTGTTGCGCAAAAGGAACATAATTCCGCACAAATCCATTCTCTGTTACTAAAACTTTCCATTCAGGATTCTTTTTATTGATCAGTTCTCCTTTTTTTTGACGGTTCCAGTTTTTCAGTTCCTTTTCTCTTTGTATTGCCTGATTAAAATATGGAAATTCCTCATAATAAATACAATATTCGAGATTGTATTTATCAGTAAATGAATCTTTAACCAGGTGATTTTTGTGCTCGTAAACCCTACGGCACAAATTGTTTGTAACGCCAATATACAGTGTCGTCCGGTTTTTGTTGGTCATTATGTATACAAATCCTGTTCTGCTCATGTTATGTTTCTCTTGTCATCCGGCGCAATGGTTTCGACTTATTAGCCAACTTTTTATATAATTTTCAATGGTTAACATTTGTTTAACGGTTTAAAATTCAACAGTTTTCCTCTGTAGTATTCATATTGTTTCCGCCTGACTTCGATTTCAGCAGGAAGGCTCCCGGTTATTCCGGCCTTTGAGCCCGTCATTCCGGCCTTTGAGCCGGAATCCCCTCCATTGACCAATGCATCAAATTTATCCAAAATGCCAACAATGCGCTCCTGCTCTGAAAGGGGTGGAATAGGGATTGGAATTTTTTCGAGAACTGATCGACCTAAACGAGGAACACTTGCTTTTCTGACTTTTGAAAATAAAGAATTTTGAATGAGCAGTAAAAAATGATAAAGGTACTTGCTGATAATTTTATCTGACTGAAAAAAACAACAATCATCAGCTGCCCAAAAATCAACATTACTGAACCCAATTTGTCCTGCAGCTCCTCCAACTATTACAAAAGTTGTATTTTTGGCGCAATTGCTTAAGGGATAATTTCCTAATGGTGTTAAACAATTTTGATATACTGGATATTTGTATTCAGAACTTAAATCAGTTTTTGTTACCCTTTTCCCTCTTTGAATATGTGTCACCTCCCCCAGCTTCTTCCATTCCACCTCTCTTCCATTCATTAACCACTTACCATTAACCATTTCAGCGCTAAGCAACCGGTTTCGGTAGTATTCATATTGTTTTTTTCGCGCCTCCAGCTCCGCCTCCAGCTCCGCCTCCAGTTGGGTAAACTTATCAAGTATATTAACTATTTCCTGTTGGATAGGGAGAGGGGGGATGGGGATTTGAAATCTTGAATATACAGAAATCCATTGACGTGCATGGTCTTGCGGATTATAGATAATGCACCTCATTGCATAGAAAATAAAACGAAAAATGATTTTAGCATCTTTTTTTGGTGTTACAATTTTCATTGCAGATGATTTAACCTTAAAGTTAAAATCTACCCAATGAAATGAAGTTGTAAAATCATCAAAGATAATTACAGGATTTTCAATGGTTGCTTCATAAATACCTTCTGTTTCATTCGTATAACCCAAAATAAAAGTTTGCCCAGCAGTCAAAACCGGCGTTAAATAATCATCATCATATTTGGTGGTTTCAACAATATATTTTGATGGTTGCTCATATTGTAAAACGCTTCCTAATTCCCTAAACTCCACCCCATCAGGGCATAATGAGTTTATTAATTCATTTATCTTATTCATAAATCGCTCTAATCTTTAATTTTAACCATTCTCTACCAGACCCCGACTTAAAATATTTTTCTCTTTTAACAGCAGCTTGCTCATCATCAAATACTTCAAAATATATAACGCACAATGGTTTGTGCTTTTTTGTATGAATAGCTCCTTCCCCGTTTAAATGCCTAAAATATCTGTTTTTCAAATTATTAGTAAAACCTTTATATAAAGAACCATCATCACACAAAATTACGTAAGTGTACCATTTGTTTGCTTCGCAAGGCAAATCATCTGGTTTGCACCATCCCACCTGCCTGCCGGCAGGCAGGTCAGGGCACAGCTGTGTTATCAGCGATTCAATTTTACTCATTTCTCATTCCCTTTCTTGTCAATCTTTTTCTGTAAGGATTTAATGTTCTCCAGGTAGTCTTTTTCGACTGGCGAAAGCGTTTTAACCTGGAATTTTTTAAATTCGGTTTTGGCTTTCTCTATGGCTTGGTGGTGACTTATACCCCCTGCACCAGACAATATTTTTTCACCAGTAGCGGACAAAATATTGTCTAACTGTTGTATGTAATCACTCATATACATGGGCTTGCGTTTCATTGCCTGTATTTCTGCAAAGTCGAAATATCCCGATACCAAATTATTTAGGATTTTCAACTCCTCAGAATTCAAATAATTCTTGGCAACAGTAATATCTTTTAAAGAAGGTAGTTCGCCCGGAAAAACAGTAAGCCCCATAAACGGTTTGTCGCTATCGGCACGCTGGTAGATAACTTCGGCTGCGGTATGCCCATGAGCGGCATAATGCAGTTTGTTTTGTACAATTTTAAAGAACTCAACCGATTCGGGAGTATTGGGGTCGTAATCCACGCTGGTAGCATATAAATCGAGTACCTGACGATATAAAACCTTTTCGGACGATCGAATATCACGAATACGGTTAAGCAACTCGTACCAGTAACCACCACCGCCCATTTGTTTCAGGCGTTCATCGTCCATCGTAAACCCTTTTATTATGTATTCTTTTAAGCGTTCGGTAGCCCAGATACGAAACCTGGTAGCAATATGCGATTTGATACGATACCCCAACGAGATAATCATATCGAGGTTATAGAAAGGAATTTCTCTTACTACGCTTCGGGTGCCTTCCATTTGAACTTGTCGGAATTTCCGACAGGTTGAATTTTCATTTAATTCCCCTTCTTCATAAATGTGTTTAATATGCTCAACCACATTGGTTCTTGAGGATTGATAAAGTTCAGACATTTGTTGTTGAGAAAGCCAAACATTCTCATTTTGGAGCCTAACCTCGATTTTAGTGCTACCTTCTTCCGACTGGTAAATTAAAATCTCACCTTTTTTATCTTCTTTCATATGGTACCTCCCTCCAAATCAGCCACAATTTCATCAATGGCCGCGCGTAAATGATTTTGCCTGATGACGATTTCAGCAATCCGGGCATTCAGTTTTTCAATATCCACTTCCTCATTGTTGTTTTCCTGTTCCACATAACTGCTGACGGCTATGTTGTAATCGTTTTCGGCTATCTCATTATTGGAAACCAGCCTGGCAAAATGGTCGATATCTTTCCGGTCGATAAAGGCATTCAGAATCTTTTTCCGGTGGGTTTCGGTCAGCTTGTTTTTATTGCCTCCTCGTACAAATTCGGCTGAAGCATCGATAAACAAAGTGGCATTGTCGGTTTTGCTTTTTTTGAGCACGATAACACAGGTGGCAATGGAAGTACCGAAAAACAAATCGGGAGGCAACTGAATTACGGTATCCACATAATTGTTGTCGATTAGGTACTTGCGGATTTTCTGTTCTGCTCCACCACGGTATAATACGCCCGGAAATTCTACAATGGCAGCTGTTCCAGATGCTGATAGCCAGGAAAGCATATGCAGGGTAAAGGCCAGATCGGCTTTCGATTTGGGAGCCAGCACACCTGCCGGGGAGAAACGGGGATCGTTGATCAGCACCGGATTGGCATCGCCTTCCCATTTAATGGAATAGGGCGGATTGGAAACAATGGCATCAAAGGGTTCATCATCCCAGTGTTTGGGTTCGGTGAGGGTGTCGCCATGGGCAATATCAAATTTCTCATAATTGATATCGTGCAGGAACATGTTGATCCGGCAAAGGTTATAGGTGGTAATGTTCACCTCCTGTCCGAAGAATCCCTGGCGCACATTTTCCTTGCCTAACACTTTGGCAAACTTAAGCAGCAAAGAACCGGAACCACAACAAGGGTCATATACTTTATTTACCTGCTTTTTGCCCACCACGGTCATTTCGGCCAGCAGTTCCGATACTTCCTGGGGTGTAAAAAATTCACCTCCCGATTTACCGGCATTGCTGGCGTACATGGTCATCAGGAACTCATAGGCATCGCCGAACAGATCGTTGGTGTGATCCTGGTAATCGCCTAATTTGAGGTCGCCAATGGCTTCAATAATTTTGGTGAGTTGTTCATTACGTTTGGGCACGGTGGCTCCCAGCTTGTTGCTGTTCACATCCAGGTCGTCGAACAAGCCGCGCAGATCGCCTTCGCTTTCGGTACCTTTGGCTGAGTTTTCAATATTTTTGAAAACGTTGCTCAGGGTTTCATTCAGGTTGGCATCGTTTTTTGCCTTCCAGCGCACATTCACAAACAATTCCGAAGGCAGGATGTAAAACCCCTTTTCCTTAATGGTATCCTGGCGGCCAAATTCAGCATCCTCATCTGAAATCCTGGTATAATCAAAACCGGTATTTCCGGTCCGGTGTTCTTCGCTGTTGATATAGGCCGTAAGGTTTTCGGAAATAAACCGGTAAAACAACATACCCAGCACATAAGTTTTGAAATCCCAGCCATCCACGCTGCCACGCAGGTCGTTGGCTATCTGCCATATAGTACGATGAAGTTCATCGCGTTCCTGTTCTTTGGTCATAGGGTAATGGTGTTAATAATCTTAGAATTTGATTGTTTGGTTCCTCTCAGTAAATGTTCAATCATGTCCGGAAAATGCTTTGTGTTTCTGGTGGTCAAAAGTAAAAAAGAAAAGGGAATATGCGGGCTATCCGAGTGTTAAAAACTTTTATAGCTGATTTCACTGTGTTTTAGAGATGCATTTTTTTAAAAGACCGGCTGGCTGATGATGGGGTCAATCAGGAAGGGTATTATTTTAAGTACTGAGTATATAAATGAGACTTATCTAATTTATATTAAAAGACCCTGTCAAATCCAGTTCCGTTAAACTTATAAACACCTCTATCCCCTGAAGCAAATAATAAATTACCGCTTTTGTCTTCGTAAATGTCCCATATATGTTGTGTATTCAAATTTGAATCTAACTTAAAATTTTTCATTTCTTTCCCGTCAAATCTCCAAGCTCCTGTATCACGGTCACCAAACCAAATATTCCCTTTTGAATCTTCTTCGATGGCAAAAACGTGCATAAGAGTTCCTTCCGGGGACTTAACTTTGAAAATTTCACCTGTAAAAAGATTGTGTTTTTCGGAAAAATGAATGATTGAATCTTTTTCTTTTAAATGAACTCCAATCCCATTGTTCCCGATCCATAATCTGCCCCTGGAATCTTCCAAAATACTTCTTACGTGCATATATTTTGATTTTCCATCATAACGCATAGTGCTATCGCTGATAAATTGAAACGTCTTTCCATCATAGTAGCTGACACCAGAATAATGTGAAATCCACAATCCTCCGTTTTTACTCTTTGAAAAACCAGTAATCCCATAATCAACAGGATTTCCCATCGAAGGAATTTGGATAGGATATTTTACGGTATGGATTTTCCCTTTATCAATTCTGATTAATTCATTTTGATTCTTGCCGGGGAACCATAAGTCAGTTCTATTCATTGACCATTCAGAGTGCTGTTCATTACCTAAAATATTCGTTGGAGAACCATTTCTGACAGCCATGAATATGTTTCCGTCAAAACAACATAAACCACTACTCGTACCAAACCATATTAGTCCAGCTTCATCTTCCTTGATATAGATTACTTGTTTGCCGCAAAATCCATTTTCCGTAGTATAATAAGTGAAAGTTTTCCCATCATATTTACAAACTCCCTCTTGGTCACTACCAAACCAGTAATTGCCTTTGCTGTCTTGCAGAATAGAGCGGATACCCGTTTTAAATTTTAGTGTATCAGTTACATTTGTTAGCGTTATTTCATTCTGTTTAATATCATTATTTGAATTTCTGTTCTCGGTACAGGCATAGTTCAAAATCATAATGACTATTAAATATAAGACTGTCATATATTTCATCTTGTCGTTCTTTCTGAGAGTTACCGATAAGATATTTATAGGTATGAAAAAAACATATCAATACACCAAATTTAAGGTTGATTGTTATGATAACTTACTTTATTAGTTGATTTTTTCATCCTGTAAAAATATGAAAAATTCATGAGCCCAATTGTTTATTGATTTTTTCTATCCTTTTTTTCCCCAATCCATCCCTTTTTCTTTGTAATCAGTTAAATATCTGATGCAAAAACCTGATGGATTACCTTGAACTGAATGCCAATACCCACTTCCTGCCGAAGATGAATGATGGTGAAAACGGCTGATTTTCTGAGTTCGGAGGAAGTGGTGGCCAGGAAAGTGACTCTGCAAAAGAAGGAGTATGAAGTGGTGCCCTGGGGCGATTCGGATGAGCATGCGATAAAGCGGGTTCTTGTTCTGAAAAAGAAGGTTAAATAGTTCATGTAGCCCTTCCCGATAAATGAAAATTCAAAAGGACATTAATCTGCGTAAATCAGCGCGATCTGCGGGAGAAATTTTCCCGCAGATTTCGCAGATCAACGCAGAAATATAATTTTCGCTGAGATCTTTTTAAGCCTGGAATAGAAGGTGGTTTCGCTCAAAAGCAAGGAGGCCGCATACAACCGGGTAACAACCATGAATAAAAAGACCGGGAAGATTGAGTATCACCTCTATTCAGCCCAGTGGGGCATCAAAACCCCGGCTGATGATGAAGTGGCCGTTACGCCCATTCTGGATTATCACAACCCGATACGAGATCTGAAAATAAGGATGGGAATGATGCCGGATGAGGTCTGTTAGAATTTGATATTCAATTCAAGTCGTCCACCAAGTCCCAGTTCAACTATCCAAAAATCTGTCTGAATTTCTGCATGTTAGCCACTATTTTCAAAAAAACCCGATCGAAATAGCGATATTTAACTTTTTGTACTTATATTTGTACCCTGAAACGTACAAAACAAACATTATTATGTTATCTACAACAATTTCCGATTTTAGAAAAGATATTAAGCAGTATCTTGACCGTGTGACTGAGAACTCTGAAACCTTGATAATTAACAGAGGCAAAGATAGCGGTGTGGTCATCATGTCATTAGACGAGTATAATTCGCTTAATGCAACCTATCACGAGTTGTCATCCAAAGCTAATGAAAAAAGATTAGATTCGGCCATTGAAAAATTCAAATCAGGCTCATCATTTCAGAAAGACCTCCTGGAGATATGAGATACATATTTGTTGATGAGTCCTGGGAGGATTATTTGTATTGGCAAAAAACCGACACGAAAATTTTGGCGAGAATAAATGATTTGCTAAAAGACATTTCACGCACTCCATTTTCGGGCTTTGGAAAACCAGAGCCATTGAAGCACAAGTATAAAGGATTTTGGTCTCGAAGAATTGATGGCGAACATAGATTGATATATAGAGTGAAAGACGATGAAATATTTATTGCAAAATGTAGATTTCATTATGACTGATCAAGAATAATTACTTTTAAAATACTATCAACCCATTATTCCAGACGATTTATACTTTTTTCAATCCTTGTTTTACGCAGTCCATCCCTTTTTCTTTGTAATCAGTTAAAAATCTGCTGCAAAAGACCGGTGGATTACCCTGAACTGAATGCCAATACCCACTTCCTGCCGAAGATGAATGATGGTGAAAACGGCTGATTTTCTGAGTTCGGAGGAAGTGGTGGCCCGGAAAGTGACTCTGCAAAAGAAGGAGTATGTAGAGACGCGGCGTGCCGCGTCTTTGGCTGCGTTTGGGACGATTCGGTTGATTTGCCGCTGTAGAGACGTGGCGCGCCGCGTCTTTAACCTTACAACGTGTTCCCGGTGGTTGTAGAGACGCGGCGCGCCGCGTCTTTACCCTTACACGTGTTCCCGGGTAACCACCATGAATAAAAAGACCGGTAAGATTGAGTATCACCTGTATTCAGCCCAGTGGGGCATCAAAACTCCGGCAGATGATGAAGTGGCTGTTACGCCCATTCTGGATTATCACAATCCGATCCGGGATCTGAAAATTCGCATGGGAATGATGCCGGATGAAAAAGGCAGAACACAGCAGCCTAAAGATTACCGGTTTATTGTGCGTGTTTCCTACACTGTTATAAATAGGTAACATGATTAGATATTATACTTAAAAAAAGTATAAGAAATAATAATATCTAAAAGTGTTAACAAAAAACATTTACCTTAGCTTTGTTTTTTAAAAAGTTTCAGGATTTAAACAGGTTTTTCCTGATGCCTGATACTGTAGCATTTAATAATCAATTTTATGTTTTCATTTATATTGTTTCATTAAGTAAATCCAATAACTATGAAAAAACAAATTTTTACCAGTGTTTTTGTGTTTTATTCTTTAGCAATCCTGGTTGCCCAGAACGCTTCAAAATCAGGGTCATGCCCGGGAATGACTTCATTTACTGATCCCCGCGACGGGAAAACCTACCAGACGGTTCAGATTGGCGATCGCTGCTGGATGAAAGAAAACCTTAATGTGGGAACCTATGTTACCAGTGGGGCAGGACAATTGGACAATAATGCCATTGAAAAATTTTGTTTTCAGAATATTGAAGCCAATTGTGCTGTTTACGGTGGATTATACCAATGGAATGAAATGATGGAGTATATAACAAGTCCGGGTATCCAGGGTATATGCCCTGAGGGCTGGCTGATACCCACTGATCAGGAATGGTGTGCCCTGGCTTCGGGACTTGATGCAACGGTGAACTGCAACCAGATAGGGATGACCGGAACTAATGCCGGCGGGCAGATGAAAGAGACCGGAACCACCAACTGGAATGTACCCAATACCGGCGCCACCAACCTGAGTGATTTTACTGCCTTGCCGGGAGGGTATTACACCAATACCGACAACACTTTTAACAACCAGGGCTGTACCGGCATTTTCCACACCTCTTCATCGAATGGTACCGGACGGTGGTCGTGGCAAATGAGTTCAGATGATGCCCGGGTAAGCCGGGTAAGTTATGTGCCTGGAGCCTTTTCAGTACGATGTATCCGTGATGCCAACTGGACGGCTCAGCTTTCTGCAACTCCGGCCAATCAGGATGTCACCTCACCGGCAGGCTCAACTACTTTTGAGGTTACCTCCAATACCAACTGGGCGGTTACCGAAGACGTTTCATGGCTGTCTATATCCCCTTCTTCAGGGAGCAATAATGGCTCCTTCACAGTTACGTATGAAAATAATGCCACTGGTAATGCCCGCGTTGGAGAAATTACCGTCACAGCCGAAGGAGACAGTCCAATGGTTACAGTAGTGGTAAATCAGGCGCCGTGGATATGTGGCGAGCCGGTTATTGATATCAGAGATGGCAGGAGTTACAGCACGGTCCAAATTGGAACTCAATGCTGGATGTCACAAAATATCAATATTGGAAACCGGATTAATGGTATAATTGATCAAACCGATAATGGTTCTATTGAAAAATATTGTTATAATGACCAGGAGTCTCATTGCGATGTTTATGGCGGGATGTATCAATGGGATGAAATGATGCAATACTCAACAATACCAGGTGTCAAAGGAATTTGTCCAATGGACTGGCATTTACCCGTTGAAGGTGAATGGCTAACCCTTATGAATTATCTTGGCGGAGTTGATTTGGCCGGAGGAGCCATGAAAGAAACCGGCACTGTTCATTGGGTATATCCTAACACTGGCGCTACCAATAGCAGTGGATTCACAGCATTACCAGGCGGTTATCGTGATCCTGCGGCCCAATTTGACAATCTGGGTTACCGGGGAATTTACTGCTCATCTTCACAAACCGATATATCAAATGCAGGGTATGTGTACCTTGATTATGACTATTCCTATCTTGCAACATATAGCCTTCCAAAACTACACGCTTTTTCTGTTCGATGTCTCAAAGACTAAACGTGCGATTTCTGATGTCTCAATTGCCAATCCTTTGTTCTGGGTGAAATCCAGGGTTGAATCTTTGAGTTTCAAGAATCAATTTAGTTCAGACCCGGGTTGTCACATCAGCAGACTTAGCTCAGGTTTGGGATAAATCACATTGAGAATTGGTTTGTTGACAGCCTCTTATTAAAAAACTGTAATGGATCGGTAAAAACCTGCCGTTGTCATGGAGTTTATTAATTGGAAACATGCCGGTATTTTATAAACTTCCAATCAAAAAGAGATGATCGGACGAACAACGAACCTTAAACGAATGTTAAACGAATGAATAACGAACCTATATTTGACGGAAAAACCGGTGTTTTTGAATAGTTTTCAGGTGGAAATCCATAAAAGTTTAAGAAGTTTAAGAAGTTTAAGAACGGGTCCGGTCAACCGTCTTTGAAACAGTACTTAATAAAATTTATAAAAATTTGTAAAACCTTATCCTCTAAACGAAAATAACTTTCTGATAATCAGAAAGTTATTGCCTTTTTGGTAGCGGGGGCAGGACCTTATATCCCCGCTTAACCTCTTGAAAATCATGCTTTTAACGAAATAAAATTTTTTAGTGTTTATTGGGGTTTCCCGATGTTTTTTGTATTTATTATGTAAAAATTATTTGCTCTCTAACAGGCGCAGCATACGATCGAACAACTCTATTTTCTCATTCGCCATTTTTAATTGTAATTCCAATATCTTAATCCGGTCATTCAGTTCACGGATGGTATCATCCGTATTGCTGTATGTCCTGTAACGCGATCTTTCATGAAATAACACCTGCCCAGAACTTTCCATCTCCTTCATTTCTTCTTCAGTAATCCCCAAGGCCTCCATGATAAGCGCTTCTCTTTCCGGCTTCATGGAGGTTTTTTCATTCAGGTACATGTTAATGGTGTGCCTGGATATCCCTGTCCTGGTTGACAATTCGGAGTAATTGATCCGCTTTTCCCTGAGAATTTTTTTTAGTAACAGCTTATTCATAATCAGAAAGATATGGTTTTTCCAATAGATTGATTAACATATTTTAACTCATGTTAACACTTTTGTATTGATACAGATCACACTTTTGCAACATAAAATATAATAATGTTTATACTAAATATATACTAATGTTTGTTTTATGTTTTCTATGTATCATTTTTAAATCCTGTAATGTATTGATTGTCAATATACATGAATTACATAGTGTTAAAACAGCGTTAAAATCAAAACAAATATAATAAATTTTTTCAAAATGTCAATATTTTTCAAACTGAATAATCCACCCAGGAAACTTTACGGCAAAATTGCCAACGAAACAGGGCTGTCGCTCTCGACAGTGAGAAATGTGATCAAAGGCAGATCGGCCGCCTTCAGTACCAAACTCCTGGTAATTCGGAAAACGGTTGAACTTCTTAATGACCCCCTTAAAGATTAAAATATATAAAACCTTAAAAAGTGAATCTAACTCCTGAATTCAAACTCAATCAGAGTGTGTTCAAAAACAATGAATTAATGAACTTAATTTAAATGGAACAAGTCCAATTGCCTTTGTTTTCACATTTCAGTGAAAAGCTTCTTCTGCACATCCATAAGTCGTTGCAAAAATATCTGCGCGACCATGGAGATTCGCTTCCGGTTTCAGACACTGTACTGATCCGGAATTTTCTCAATTCATACGAACAGTATTTTAATGTCAAAAAGTATTATGAAACCGATAAGATTTCATGACAGTCAGATTCAGAAAATTATCAGCGGCCAGATGAGCGTTGATATCCGACCTGCTCACAAAAGCCTTAATACAATTGCGGTAACCCGTAAAAGCCAATGGTTCTGGGTAAGGGAAAAGTATTTCATATATAAAGGCAAAGTACATTATTACCCAGAGCCCTGCAAAAAAGATCATGATTACAAATCTGATCTGAAAATGCCTGTTGAGTACTGCAGGTTGTTCATCTGTTTTGATAACAGGAAACTTACCCGACTTTTTTCATTGGGCAGTGACTGGGTAAACAGGTTTGGATTTCCCAACCGGAATGATTTTTTCAATTTTTGGAAACAGCAGTATGGATTAATGAACTATTCCAGAAATCCGTATGTCTGGGTTTATCCCTTTCAACGGGTTGAACAAACCGATTTTCTGAGCTTCATTTCAAAATATTTCAAAAATGATTGATGTGTTTTATGAGCAAACTTTTAACCTGCTGCTTGATAAAATTGCAGAAATGAATGGGGTGCTCAAGAAGTACAAGGCCAAAAACGGTGAAACAGAAACCTACAAGTTTTATGATGATGTCATGAAGATTATGAAGCTGGCCTGGAATTCATTTGCCGATTTCCGCCAAACCTATTATCATTTTGAGAACCTGAAAATGGAAAACGAATTTCTCAAGCAAATGAACCGGGATCTGAAGCTGGAGCTTTCGAAATATAAAGTTGTGGAACATCTCAAACTGACCGATGAACTGGACAATATCTGTGCGCATGTTGATAAGGTCATCGAGAAGAGGGAATATGTCAAAAATATTCAAAAAGAACGTGGGCATGAAGGCGGAAGAGATTGAATTACCCGACCACAATTTTATATCCTCCGATGAAATCCTCATTGATGCGGAAGAAATGCTTGAGAAGGCGGCAGGCGACCTTGGAAAGGTTGCAGCTGCCATCGAGAATATTTGCATCAATGCAGTATCCCTAAACAATGATATCAGGGCAAACCTGATATTCGACATCCTGTCGAAAAAGTTCAAAATACCCAAATCCCAGTTTTCTTCAACATACCGCCAAACCAAAGAACTGAGCCAGGAGAGAGAAAAGACTACCCTGAAGCTTCCAACCGGTATGGACTATGTTGAAGTTTCAAAGCTGGGATTTTTCATCAAGGATAACACCTATTTGTTTCTTACCAGGGATGATTTTTTCAAAGCCAGCAATTTTGTCATTCATCCGCTCTACCACATTTATTCAAAGAACGACAATAAACGTTTGATCGAAATTGTCAATGAATGGAATTACAAAAGGGTGCTGGATGTGCCATCCGGAAAGTTCATTTCAGTGGAACAGTTCCAGCAGTTGGTTTTTGCGGAAGGGAACTACATCTTTTTCGGAACCAAAGTGCATTTTCTCCGGATCATCGATACCATTTCCAACTCATTCCCGGTGGCCAATGAATTGATTACTCTGGGCTGGCAGCGTGAGGGATTCTATGCTTTCGCCAATGGAATATTCCATAAGGTTTTCCTGCCTACCAATGAATTTGGTATTACCAGGCATGAAGGACAAATGTATTTCTCTCCCAGCTATTCAAAGATTTACAGTGATGTACGCGAGGATGATGATATGTATGAGAATGACCGTTTTTTTATATACAAACCATCATCAATTTCATTTTCCGACTGGTGCAACTTATTCCAACAGGTTTATGGTGAAAAAGCCAGAATCGGCATCGCTTTCATGATTGCATCGCTTTTCAGGGATATCATCTATGAAAAGTTCAAGTTTTTTCCCCACCTGTTCCTGTTCGGGGAAAAGCAAAGCGGAAAATCTCAGTTTGCCTGGAGCTTGTCAAATGTATTTTTCGACAGTCTTCCTTCTTTCAACCTCAATTCCGGAACCCAGGTAGGTTTTTTCAGAAGGTTGTCGAGGATTAAGAATGCCATCTGCTGGTTTGATGAATATAGCAATGAGATTGACGACCGCCGTTTTGAATCGCTCAAGGCTGCCTTTGACGGAACCGGACACGAGAAAGGGAAGAAATCCACCGATTCCCGAACCGAGATCACCAAAGTTCAATCCTCATGTATCATCTCAGGCCAGTACCTGCCTTCAAGAAATGACAATGCCCTGTTATCCCGGTCAATCCTGTTGAACTTTGAGAAACAGAGTTACAGTAAAGAATCTGTGGCTCTTTACGAGAGGTTGAAGGAAAACGAGCTCTCCGGGTTATCTTCGATTCTTTCAGAAATGCTTCTGGTCCGTGGAAACATCAGCAAATATTATTCATTCTACTATTCCGAGGTTTATGACATGATTAAGGAATGTTTTCTTAATTCCGACCACATTATAGAGGAGCGTTTAGTGCGAAATTTTTCCTGCATCCTGGCTCCGGTTCAAATCATCGAAAAGTATCATCCTGAAATCAATCTTCATTTCTCTTTTGATGAAGTATTCAGGCAGTCCGTTCAGATGATCAGCTCACTCAGTGCGCTGATCTCAACTTCGGAATCCATTTCTACTTTCTGGAACCTGGTTGAATTCATGCTCCAGAATTACATGATCAAAGACAAGGAGGATTTTAAGATCAAAACCTATTATGAAGGTTCCGCAATTGATGTGGTCAACAAGAACGGACTTGAATCCACCTATAAGGTTCCATCTGAAGAAAATCTCTTATTCCTTCGGCTTACCCGCATTCATCCCCAGTATCTCGAACTGCACCGCAAACAGTTTGGGAAAAACGGGATGGACATTGCCTCGTGTATGCATTACCTCAGTGTAAATCCTGCCTATGTGGGTCGTAGCAAGAGTACCCGTTTCGGAACTGTAACCACCAGCGCCCTGGTATTCAATTACAAAAAGCTCAATATTAACCTTACCGAATTCAAAGATATCCAGGTGGAAGATGATGAAACTGAAAAACTCCCTTTCTGATTTATGCCTAATTTATTTTTTGACCGGCTCCCTGCAAATTTGCCCACTTCTGAAACCAACAGACCAACATTTTTTTATTTATTTTATAATATATTGAATATGAATATAATATATAAATTAAATCAGAGAATTTCATTCAAAAAAGTGTTGGTGCGTGTTGGTGAATGTTGGCCTCTGTTGGTGTGTTTGTTTGAAAATCGCAGGTTTTTACTTTGCCCGTTACAAAAAAAATTTTTTTTGATTTTGATTTTTGTAATCTATTGATTGATAATAATATGTAATATGTTATATATGGTTAAATATGATATATGCCGTCAGCCGTATGTAGAAAGCCTTGCAGAAGGCTATTTCAGACCAACACTCGACTACTTTCACCAACATGGTAAAAAACATATCGGCATGGAGTACCTGGTTTATTCCATGCCTTACGATTATTTCTATATCCGGAAGGTAACCGAACGTGTTACCGCCCGTGAAATCAATGACCTCATTAATCTTGGATTGGTATTCATTCATCCCACCCATATCTATCTCCATGAAAATCGACCTGAAACTCAGTAAATATCTAAAAGATTATCTCAAGCATCTCTATGACCCTTCGGGCAGTTTTCCTGACCATACCATCTGTATTGATCATGACAGTAAAATTGCCACGTACATCATTCCTTACCTTAAATATCAACCTGGGGAGCACATTTCCCAAACCATTAATTTCCACATTATTCTCAACTGGAAACTCAAGTTTTTCGATGAAAAGAAAAACTACTTGTCGCAGTATGACCAGAATCGTTTTCAGCATACCGTAAACTATATGTTTATGCATGATTTTGCCCTGTACCTGTACCGCCGAAGGGTGAAGAACATCCTGCAGTTGCCTTATGAAACCCAAAAGGAAATCATCCTTTCGTTTTGTGATGATTATCATATTTCGTTTGACTGGGATGCGGATGTTTATGATACCCTCAAAAAACGCCTTTACAGGCATCTTAAATATAAAAAATAGCCATGACCGAATTTCCCAAAAAAATTTATGTATCTCCTGTTTTGGTGGAATTTCTCAGAGAACCTTCCTCTGAGGAAGATCAGCTCTATTTTCTTGGAGCCGGAATTCCCGATTCAGAAACCATTTCAGAAATAGCCCGCAACTTTACTACCGAAGGAGAGAACAGTGACCTGATATACAGATGCTACCGGGAAGGCATGTTAAAAATGAAATCCATAATTCTAAATTCCAGCTTATGAACTTTCCACAAAAAGAATTCAACGAAAACATAGGAGGCATTTCCGGTTTTGTATTCATCCCCTGGAACCACGTCAGGGCGATTCCCAATCCGGTGAATGGCATCATCAAAACTCCGTTGTCATTACACCCTCAGAGAACCTGGTTTTCCGCTTATGCTTCCAAAGACTCCTTATCCTTTTCCCAGGAGATGAGTTCAACAAGGGCAGGAAAATTTTTCGAATTAACGCTGAATGGAGTTTTCCCAAATCCCTCCAGGGATGTCCTTAATTTGTTCAAAAATCTGGCAACGTACCGTTTTTTCGTAATCTTCAGGGATCGGAATTTTGTTTACCGGTTTATGGGTTATGAACGCTTCCCCATGGAGTTCAGCTTTTCAGAAAAAACGGGTTCTCGTTCTTCTGATCTATCGGGGTATTCGTTTACCTTTTCCGGCAGGCAACCGGTACCTTGTCTGATCTACCATGTCGACAGCGGAATGCCCAATCCGGAGTTCTGATTAATTTACACGTCCTTTTTTAATGGTACCTGACAAGTAATTTTGTGCCATGTTTACCAAGCATCTCACAGAGTTACTTTACGGTATTTGGTCAGTTGATCATGAAATTGCTGATTTCTATCTGACTAATTACTCTGATCCTCTTGCTCCTTTACTCTCAACTCATGATTACTCCCAAGAACGGGCCGAAAATCGGCCTGTTCTTTATTCTTATGATGAACACAGCAGGGTGGTAGAATCGGAATATTCCACTGACAGTCCCGTAAAGCAAAAGTCTGTAGCAGTAATGAAGATCAATGGCGTCATATCAAAATACGATAAAACCTGTGGTCCGGAAGGTGTGGAATCTCATGTGAAACGACTTCGCCAGTTTGTTGCCATGCCGGAGATATCCTCTGTGATCCTTCATATTAACAGTCCCGGAGGGGAAAGTAACGCCGCCCATTTCATGGCATCTGAGATTCTGAATCTCAGGGAAAATAAGCAAATTATTGCTTTTGTCGATGATATTTGCGCCAGCGCAGCATATCACATTGCTTCGGCATGTGATTACATAGGAGTGAATTCCGATCTGGCAGTAATTGGCAGCATCGGTACTTATACCACCCTGGTTTCCTATCAGAAACAACTTGAAAAGAAAGGCATCGAGATCATCACCCTGTATGCCAAAGAATCTACTGAAAAGAACATCGAATTTCGTGAAGCTCTTCAGGGAAATTTTGAAAAACTTCAAAAAGATGTTGATTTCTATAATAAATATTTTCTGCTTGCCGTTGAAAAAAACAGACAACAACTTAATAAAACAACAGAGTGGAAAACAGGCAGGAAATATTATGCGCAGGAGGCCTTAGCGACCGGGTTAATTGATTTTATTTCACCGTTTAACGTATTTTTAGAAAGTGTACTTCAATGAGAAATAAACTATTCCCATTCATTTTAGCATCGGAACACCTGGAATTGATCTCTGAAAAGGATAAGGAAATTGCCAGGTTACAGAATATAATTTCTGAATTGTCAAAAGAACAACTTAATAACCATAATACCATGAATCAGGAAGAATCCATCCAAATGAATGCTTCTATCGAATCATTAAAATCAAAAGTCAGCTCATTGGAAACCGGGGTTTCTCAATTGCTGACCCGTCTGAATGATTTTGAATCGAGGATTTCAAATTTATTGAACGCTCCCGCAGCAAGTACGGCTGTTGCTCCAAGCTCAGTTGAACCTGTTGCCACACCTGATGCTCCAAGAGCCGTTCTGGCTGATATGGACATCGTTTCGGATTTCTATGCTTCGCTTGAGAAACTTGAAGCTGCGTATTCCAATTGACAGATTACCTAAAAAACCAATGATTATATGCCTACAGTTGATATTTCCTCTCTACAGGTAACCGCAAAAATCTTTCAGAAGGATTTGCAGATGTTGCCTTACATGGTGATGAAGGAACGTTTGGGAGTACACGGGATTACCCTGTTTCCCAACGTTCAGCATCAGCATACCCTGACCGAGTTCCACCGCAAGCAGGGTATCGCAAAACCTTATGATGTAAGTAAAGACGTCAACTATTCCGACATCGGTAAAGCCATTGAACGTACCCTTACCGTTCATAAAGCCTATGCCAGCGTGGTTGACAACATCAATAATTACAAGACCATTACGGTGGGTCCGGATGTGCTTCTTGGGAAAAACAAATCCAAAAAACACCCCTGGGAACGGGTTATGTTGGAAAGCATTGTCCGTACCTTCGGTGAAGATATTCTCGATGCCTTGTTCCCGGCACAGCGTGACGTTGACAACCAAACTCCCCTGGGACTGTTTGACGGGTTTAATAAACTCATTGCCGATGCCATTTCATCCTCTGAAATTGCAGCCAATAAGGGCAATTACCAGACGATTTCAGGAGGTATTTCATACCCTACAGATGGAGATGATACCGGCGCTTTTGACAAGCTTTTAAATTTCTGGAGAAATGCACATCCGTTGCTCAAGCGTGCCAATACCTTACTGCTGGTTCCTCATGGCATCTGGGAAGCGTACAATGCGGCTTTCTTCAACAAGTATGTCCATAAACCTGTGGTTGACAACTGGCAGAGAACCCTGCTGGAAGGTTCGGGCGGTAAATGTACCATTGTACCGAGTATCGAAATGGGTACCGGTCAAAGGATCGTCCTGACCATTCCCGGGAATATGGATTTCGGTATGGACACCATCGGGGATGAAGACTTTGTCCAGGTTCGCACTCCGTTTGAAGACCCCAATAAGGTTCAGTTCTGGATTCAGGGCAGCTATGGATGCCGCATTCGTCATTTCCATGCAAAAGTGTTCTGTACCAATTCCGGTTCGCCATCTACTTACCGTTTGTCCGGAGACTACTCATAAATTGTTTGGTTAATGCCTGGATCCTTCGGGATTCAGGCCTTTTTTAAACTTTAAAATTGAATTACATGGCATTTAATTTCACTGACGTACTGTTTGAAAATGAACCCGAAAATATGGGCGGGTTTCAACAGCTTTTGTTTTTTGCGCCGCTTCGCGATATAGACGTGTTCCCCAGCATGGTCTCCGATCCGTCCACCAATGATGAGGCCGTTGAACTCATTGGCAATTTCGCCATGAAGGAAGGAAAACACTTCATCCAGATTTATACTTCGCCGGAAACCATCAAACTGGAACCGGAACCCCAGGGCGAACCCGATGGGCGATCATTTAAAATAAAAGGGGAGTTTTTCACCCCGGGAAGTTCCAATGATGTGTTGGCTTTGTGTCGCAAGCTTACCAATGCACGGGGTATTCTGATCATGATAGATCCCAATACCGAAGACCGGATTGTGGTGGGTTCACAGGGATTGCCGGTTACATTCAGTCCAAAAATGAGCTATGGCCAGAAGCACGCTGATCGCAGGGGAGCCACCATTGAATTTGAGGCCGATTCGTTTGTGCCCGGCATGAAGTATTCAGGCGTGATCCCATTGGACGGCTCCGCAAATCCTGCTGACTCCTGATGAAATTCTTTGTGATCAGGGGAATAGTTCCACCAGGCAGAGTGCATTTGCACAAATATGGCCTGGTGGAGCTGTATTCGATAAATGATGAATTTGCCGAAGTTCTGTGGAAACAAAAATGCCCTTTCATCCATCTGTCCGATGAAGGCAGAATCAAGTTCATGAACCAAAAACCCATTCAACTGCATGTCATTCGAGGTAAAAAACAGTAAGGAACCCAGAATCTTTAACATGTGTACATTTCCTGCACGGAGGTACTCTTTTGAAGATGCTGTCAATTCTATTTTGCCCCAGTGCGATGTGTTGAATGTTTATCTCAACAACTACGATTTCATTCCGGATTTCTTAAATCATCCAAAAATCAATCCCGTTCTTTCCTGTGATGAATCCGGCGATCTTGGTGATGTGGGGAAATTCTTTTTCTATGATACCTGGAAAAAGGGTTACATTTTTACGGTCGATGATAAATTTATCTATCCCCGGAATTATGCTGATTTTATGATCTCAAAGGTTGAGCAGTATAAGCGAAAAGCAGTGGTTTCATGTCATGGCCGTAAATTGCAGATTCCCTGTGATTCGTATTACAATACCTGGGCAGAATTTTATGGTTTGCTTGGAAAGGTGGAAAAGGACGTTTTCACGCATGAGCTGGGTACAGGGGCCATGTGTTTTCATAGTGAAACCTTCAGCCATCTGAATATATCCTTTGATATCTTTCCCCGGGCAAACATGACCGATATCTATTTTTCGATGTTCCTTCAGGAAAACAAAATCCCGATTCTCGTTGCACAGCACCAGGCCGGTTGGACAATTCTCAATACGAAGCATGATGAATCGTACAGCATACACAACACTTTTAATCACTGCGGGAAGGATCGCCTCCAGACAGAATTGGTCAACGGTTTTGACTGGAATATATATGAGACCAAATGACATTTTTTCGAATATAGTAATCCTTTATGTTTTCTTACCAGGATATCGTCTCTTACCTTTCGCAAGCTGAAAAGACCTATCAGCAGGGGCTTCTGATTTACAATGTGTTTAAGCATAGCAATCAGTATGACAAGTTCTTTGCTGCTGCCGTGTCTCCTGATGAGGACGATCCACATTTTCAGCTACTTCTTGAACAGCTCTGTTATATCGAGCAAAAGTTCTCTGCAAACCCGGATATGATTCCCCGCCTGTCTAACATCACTGAAAATCAGCCTGAAATTCAACTTACTCCGGTTATACATGTTAAAAAGGAAAAGGTCCGTATTGATGAACATCCGTATATTGACATCAATGAATTACCGGTTGAGCAGTTTCAGTTGTACCAGGAGAACAAGGAAAACTGGAACCAGTTAAAAGCCCTTCATGCAGAGCTCAGAGTATTAAGTCCTGATTCTGCCAATAACGAAAAACGAAAAGGGATTTTAGCGCAGATGACTAACCTGGAAAAAAGAAACCAGGAAATATGGAAATCCATTGACATCTGGTATGAATCCCGGAATCTCAATGATCAAAAAACGTTGAATGACATGTTGCCATTGGAAAAGAAAATTGCAAAATACCGCCGTCAGATTGAGCGCATCGGGGATTACCTGAAAAAGCCCAACCTGAGAAAAGCCACTTTCAATAAGTATTCCGCACAATTACAGGTGCTTCAAATGAACTTAGATGAACTTACCAAAAAACCAGTCACATCAGTTCGATGACATCAGCCGTCAGATTGGCAACCTCGATTTTGAAATTTTCCACTGGTTCAACCATGGAAAATTCTCGCTGTACGACCTGTTGGAATATGTTTTGACAATTACCGGTAAGGCTGACCTGGCTGTTTCTTCATTTTCGATATCTGAAGCGGCCATCCGCAGGTTCCTGTACCTTCAGAACATTAGCCTGGTATCATCCGTCAGATTTCTCTTTGATCACTCCACACAGAAAAACAAACTCTCTCAGTTGGTTTTCCTGAACAAATCCTTTGAAGTAAGGATTGCAAACAACCATACCAAAATCGTATTGATTCAAAACGACGACTTTCATATTGTCATTTCCACGTCTTCAAACCTCAATGAAAACCGCAGACATGAAAACGGGTTCATTTCAACGGATAAGAAGACTTTTGAACTGTTCAGTGGTTATTTCAATGAATTGTTTAATGCAGCCATTCCTTTTGCATGAACCTCACTGAAGAACAGCTTCAATTGATTGGCGAATATGCCTCAAACCTGATGACCTGGAGAGAGATTGCCATACTTCTTGGGATTCCGTACAAAGCGTTGCTCGAAGAATTCCTCGATGAGGGTTCCCCGGCCACTTTGAGTTACCAGAAAGGGAAAACGCAAACTCTGCTTGAAATCCGCAGATCAATCATCGGGATGGCTAAAAAGGGGTCGCCACAGGCTGAGATCACCGCCATGAGCCTGATCGATCATCAGAAGGTTAACGAAACGGATATCCTATGAAAAGCGAGCTGACTACCTTTGATAAAATCCAGAAGTATCTGTTTGCAGATAAATCGGTTTCCGCTGAATTTTTGGATGAACATGAAATGGCCATTTTAGACCGGTATGCCATCACCTTTACTTATTGGTACAATAACCCGGCGCTCACTGACCGGCAAATCCAAAACTATCTGGTCAGAAGTTTTGGTTTGAGCATTGCCACCGCAATCAGCGATGTGTCAATGATCAAGTCACTATTGGGAAATGTGAGGCTTGCCTCGAAAGAATACCACCGGTATATTGTTGTAGAAATGTGCAAAGAGGCGTATCAACTGGCCAAAAGCAAGAACCCGCCGGATATCAAGGGAATGGTTATGGCTGCTGATAAACTGGGCCGTTATACCCGTGTTGACCAGGATGATGTGGATGATATTCCCTGGGATAAGATCATCCCGCCGAACTTTGAGCCCACCGATAACCTTTCCGTTCTCAATATTTCAGTTGATCCTGACTTTGAAGATCGGATGAAGAAACTCAAACGAAGATACATCCAGGAGATTGAGGACATAGAACCGGAATTTCTTGATGGAAACGACTAAAAAGTATTTTAACACAAAGCAGCTGGAGTGCATGCGCATAGCTGCCAATACTGAATACATAGTGGCCAGCCGCGGGTTCGGCAAATCTGAAGGGATTGATGCGCCACGGCTGGTCAGAAATGTTTTTGCCATGCCCAGGAGTTCCGGAGCCCTGCTGTCGCCCACTTATGGAAAGCTGCTCAGAAATACATTACCTGCCATATTTCATGCCCTGGAACGGTTGGGATACAAACGCAACCTTCATTACTTTGTAGGCCGCAAACCCGACAAAAGGCTTAAATTCAACACCCCTTTCATCCATCCGTTTAACTACGATTATGTGATCAGTTGGTTCAATGGTTCCATTCAGAATCTTATTTCATTTGACCGGACCATGTCTGCCAACTCCATGAGCCTCGATTATATCCTCGGATTTGAAGCAAAGTTCCTCGATTTTGAGAAGATCAAAACTGAAGTATTGCCTGCCAACCGGGGCAATCTGAATTACTTTCAGAACTGTCCCTGGCATCACGGGCAGCTTTATACTACCGATATGCCCACCACAGCTGAAGGGCAATGGATATTGGATAAAGCTTCGGAGATGGATAAGGAATTGATTGAACTGATCAATTACACCTATATCAAATATCACAGAGCGAAGATATTTGAACCGGAAAGTACCATCAAAATTTCCAGGTTAGCGACAGAGCTCAGCAAGTTGAGAAAAAGGGCTGTATTCTATGCTGAATACGATGTGTTCGACAATATCGCCCTGCTTGGTGAAGAATTTGTAAAAACCATGAAACGCGATTTGGCGCCTTTTGAGTTTCAATCTGCCATTCTCAATATTCGACGAAAGAAAATTCCAAATGGTTTTTATTCCGGTTTAAGGGAAAAGATTCATTGTTATACCTCTTATAATAATTCATTTCTCGAAAAGACAGAATACAATTTCGATGCAGTAAACGATTGTCGGTCTGATGGCGATATTAACCCCCGGAAACCGCTTATTATCGCCAATGATTACAATGCAGCCATCAACAGCCTGGTAGTTGGTCAGTTACATGGAAAGGAGCTGAGAACGATTAAATCGATGTATGTAAAGACACCAAAGAAGTTGAGGGATGTGGTTCAGAATTTTTGTAACTACTATTCATATCATCCGGAAAGACATATTGATTTTATCTATGACAGTACAGCGGTTTATGATACTCCCATATCGGGAGAGAGCTTTGCAGATCATGTGATCAGGGTATTGCAGGAAAACCGGTGGATTGTCAATCCTGTTTATATCGGTAAGCCGATAAAGCATCATTTAAAACACCATTACATCGACCTGGCATTCAAAGGTCATGAAGGATATCCGTTTCCTACCTTTAATGCGGATAACAATGAGTATTTGATCATGGCCATGCAAAATACCGGAATTGAAGTCAATCATAACGGGTTTCAAAAAGATAAATCCGCCGAGAAGCTTCCCGATTCAGTCGAACAGCCAGACGAGAAAAAGACCCACATTACCGATGCATGGGATACCATGTTCATCGGTGTTCTGAACCATTACCACGAGTTCAGCCAGGTAAGTCCGGGAACAGTATTCAATAATTCACTGCTGTAAGATTTATACAACCATTATTTCTTCTCTATCAATACCGGTTGGATTTCTACCCTGACGGGAAAGACAATCCAGGTCAATTCCAACTGTTTTATAAGGTATCACTATCGTGATACATTTATAGGGGGCGGCCTGCTGTGGCAGGCAATAAAAAAACCGGCTTTTGGCCGGTTTTCATTTTGATTAATTCTAATTAGTTCGTTTCTGGCATTGGTTCACCGTCAAATATTTCAATATATGAATTATTAAACCGTTTGAAAATTTCAAAAAATTCACTTAAAACCGGTTTCACCTCTGAAGGCAAAAAACCGGTTTCCTGAAAAAATTCTTCCTTTTTTGTTGCGTGCCATGTTTCGGCTAAATTTTTCCAATAATATTTTTGGCGAAGCCATTTTTCAGAAATCAGTTTGTAAACGTCCCATCTTACAAAAATAGTTCTGTCATTTTCCGGATTATCAAAACCGATTTTGATAAATGTTTTAATCCGGTTTTCTTTTGTTTCTGTCATGGGATTGTTAACGGTTTCATTTTCATTGATGGCATTGTTAACCTCGTTAACATTTTTGCCTTTTTTACCTTGTTTTTTCATAGTGTTTATTTTTTGTGTTTATGAATTAATAAACAAATATACATTAAAATATAATTGTGTGCAAATAATTAGCATTAAATTAACAAAATATTGCATATAAATTAACATAATTTAACATATATATAATATGTTGAAAATCAAATAATTATAATATATATTGATAATATTGTATTTTGATCAATGCCAGCGGTTTTATTTGTTCTTTTGGCCGGTTTATTCATATTACATATTAGAAAAGTAAGTATTGAAGCCGTTTTGCGGTAGGGCGGCGGGGGCGTTATTTTTCTGCTTGTTTTTCTGTTTTTGTGCTTTATTTGTGTAATATATTGTAAATCAATATTATATAAAAATAGTCATTTTAAGGCATGTTTAATGTTAAGAAAAGTTAAAAACGGCAAAATGTATGTTTAAAAACTTGTATAATGTTGTATAAATGTGTATATTTGTATCAACAAAATGATTCAATAACACTAAATAATAAACACTATGAAAGAGTACAAAGCCAATTTAATTAAGTTCAGTTTAAAAACTGAAAAATCCGATTTCAAAAAAGTACAAATATCAAGTTCAAAAGATGCCGCAGCTTATGCCAGGTCATTTTATTTTGATGACCTGGAAATTTACGAAAGTGTTTTTCTAATTCTTTTAAACCAGTCAAACGCTACAATCGGATACGCTAAAATTTCACAGGGCGGGATCAGTTCAACCGTGATAGATCCGGTAATCGTTTTAAAATATGCAGTTGATTCATTGGCCAGGAGCATTATTTTGGTGCATAACCACCCCTCCGGAATATGCAAACCCAGCCATCAGGATATAAGCATCACAAAAAACATCCGGGAAGCCTGCAAATTTATTGATGTACAGGTTTTGGATCATATCATAATAGGAGCAGAAAACAATTATTACAGTTTCGCCGATAATGGGATTTAAAACAACCTTCGCCGGAGTTCTCAATTTGGGAATTTCGGCGACTTCTTTATTTTGACCGGGCAAAATAAAGAAGCAAACAAAACCCGCCCAAATACAAGAGTACAAACACAAACGCCATAAACACAGTAATACAATGAAAAATATATATCAGGAAATCACAGAAAAAATGATCAAAAGAATTGAAAACGTATCCGGTAAATGGGACAAAGGTTTTTTTTCGATTAACGAACCGCCCAGAAATTTAGACGGCCGTTTTTATACCGGGATTAATTTTGTTTGCTTATTTGATCCCAACTTTGAAAGCCAGGTTTACGGAACCTTTGAACAGGTACAAAGGCACGGCGGAACGGTGAAAAAAGGGGAGAAGTCACAAACAGCAGTTTTTTACAAAAAACTTCGCTTTGATAATGTAGACCAGGAGACCGGCGAAATTGAATCAAAAAACATTCCATTGATCAAATATTTTAATGTGTTCAACATAGACCAGACCAGCCTGAAAAAAGACCAGGTTAAAAGCCCTGAATTATTGGAGGCTGAAAATATCCTGGCTAATATGCCACACGCCCCCGGGATCATTTATAACAACGGGGTAAAGTGTGCAAGCTACAACAAGTTTTTTGATACAGTAACCATTGCCAAACCTGAAAACTATAAAAAACCGGAATTGTTTTTCAGTACTTTATTTCATGAATTGGGACACAGCACCGGCCACCCATCCAGACTCAACAGGGAATTAAAACCGGTAACCGAAGATTTAAAAGGTTATGCTAAAGAAGAACTGATTGCCGAGTTAACCGCTTCATTCATTTGCTCAAGAACCGGCAAAGCCTCCGAACTATCGGAAAATAACAGCGCCCTGTATTTTGAATCCTGGCTAAACGCTTTGAGGGAAGATCCCAAATACATTTTTTCCGTTTGCAGCCAGGCACAAAAAGCCGTGAACTACATTTTAAACGAGCAGGAAAATTAATGTTAAACCGATTAAAAATTGTTGAAATGTCCTGTTTCAGAGTATATGTAAAGGTAACCTGGCACGACCGGGAACTGTTAAACTCTTACTACCTGGTATCGGCAGCCAACCACCGGGAAGCCAGAAAGAAAACCCGCGCCCTGGCTAAAGAGGAAGTTTCACCGGCACCCAAAGCCAGACTAAGTATAAAAACCTCATTCAAACGATTTATAAAATAATATTAACCCGGTTTGCAGGGTAAATTTTACACCCTGCAAACCCTTAAAAATAAGGAGATAAAAATATGAGTAATCCGATAGCATGGGAAATTTTGAGCCAGTTGGGAGGAAATCAATTTATTGCCATGACCGGCAGCTATTGTATGGGAAGCCTTGCTAATGGCTTAATTATGAAATTAAGAAAAAACAAACTGAACGCCACCTTTTTAACCATCCAGTTAAATTCATTGGATTTGTACAATATGAAGTTTTATTCATACGAAGGAAAAACCCTGTCATTTATTGAAAATGTTTATTTCGATCAGTTACAGGAAATTTTCACCGATCAAACCGGGATGGATTGTACACTGTGATGCAAGGCCAGCCGGATTTTGCACAGGTGCAAAATCCGGCGGTTCTTTTCTTTGACCGGGCAAAGAAAAGAACCAAAAGAAACCCGCTTAAATACAATGAATACCAAGTAACAATAAAATTTGAAAGAACATGAAAACCGACAAAATTCAACAAGCCATTAAAAACCGCTTTGAACTATTCAGGGCGGAGAACTACCGGGAGATAAACCGGGTATTGTTTGAGCTAAAGAAAAACGGGCATCCCATGAAAGAAAACCAATTGTTCAAACTGCTGGCAATGGGCAGATATAACAAACTAACCGCCGATCAGTATTATGATGATGAAGCGGCAGAACTAACGGCCTTTATTACGGACAAGGAGCGAAATTTCAAAGTACCGTTTTCATGCAGGATGGACAACCAGAACCGGATTGAAGTTAAAGACCGCAATACAGGGAAGCTGCAATTTGAAGCCGAATTTATGTGGCACCGCTATTTTTATGTTTATTATCATTTGTGTTTGAATTAAGTGATCCGGCCAGGCTTGATGGAGTGATCCTCAGGTTTGGCCGGGCACTTCTTTTTCTTTGTCCGGGCAAAGAAAAAGAAGCAAAAAGAAACCCGCAGAAAAGGTAAGGAAGGAGTTTAAAAGGCTTGAAGTTAATTGTTAAATATTGTTAATTTGTTTAAGGTTTTATGCAAATCCGTACTTTTGGAATGAAATTAAAAAAAAATAATTTTGGTCATGTTATACCCAAGACATAAATTGGGTACCTCACCTCAGGTGAGGTTATAAACGTGTTAGCTGCAATTTAATAGTTCGTAAAACAATTTAATTTTAATAAAATTAACTATTTAAAAAATACCTCAATGACGGGAGAAATAAACAAAACAAAGGATGTATTTGGAATACAAAGAGACTTACCTTTAAATTATATTACAAGAGAAGCCGATAAAATATTGCTAGACTCTTTAGATCGATCACACCATGTTGTTATTTATGGAAGTTCAAAACAAGGGAAGACTTCTTTACGTAAGAAAAATATCTTTGAAAACCAATATATATTAATTCATTGTAATAATAGGTGGGACATTGCTCAAATAAATATTAATATTCTAAAACAAGCAGGATTCGAGCTTACCATCTCTCAATCACTGACAACTTCTGGTAAAGCAAAAGTTAAAGCTACTTTTGGTTGGAATTTGTTTGCAAAGGCTGAATTTGAGGCAGAAGGTGAAGTTGGTAAAGAAAAAGAAAAAGTAACAAAAGCTCTAGATTTGGACTCTGAGGATGTGAATGATATTATTAAAGCTTTACAAGATATTGAATTTGACAAATTTATAGTTTTGGAAGATTTCCATTACTTAAAACCTGAAACACAAAAAGATTTTGCTATTGAATTGAAAGCTTTTCATGAAAATTCTAAATTTACTTTTATAGTAATTGGTGTTTGGTTAGAAGAAAATAGATTAATTGCATTAAATGGAGATTTAGCGGGGAGGGTCAAGTCAGTAAATGCTGATTCATGGGAACCAGTAGAACTTAGAAAGCTTATTGATGATGGTGAATATTTACTTAATGTATCATTTGATGAAGAAGCAAAACTAAAACTTATAACAGAAAGTTTGCAAAATGTTTATGTTGTACAGGAAGTTTGTTATGAATTATGTATTTTTAATGGTATTCTTGAAACATTCATTGGAGAACAAAAGAATTTGGATTGCTCTAAACTTGATAAGTTCATCGATAAGGTAGTGGATCAACATTCAGGTCGCTACAATCAATTTATATCAAGTTTTGTTGATGGATTTCAGCCAACTGAACTTGAAATGTACAAATGGATTCTTTATGCAATAATTACAGGTGAAGAGGAAAAACTTGAACAAGGTTTTCGAAGGAGTGAAATAAATGAAATTATAACTGGTAAACATCCTCGTGGTTCTGATCTAAACCCAGGAAACTTGACACAAGCCTTAACTTCCATTGCATCCTTGCAAGTACGTAGAGGAATAACACCAATAATTGTTGATTATGATAATAGTAATAAACGATTAAATGTAGTCGATAAAGGATTTATAATTTGGTTACATAATCAAAATATCAATGATTTACTTGGAGGTTCTGGTTTACCAATCTAAAAAATTACGAACACAAAACTGCAGCTAATAGTGAGCAAGTGCATTGCTTAATGGTTGATAAGGCTAAGTTTCGCTATGCACCATGAAATATGGAATTCCGCATTGCACCAGCTCGCGAACCGTTTCTATCCATCCATCGATTATTAGTTCACCATCCCAATAAACTAAACTAACCTATATAACGTTAATTTCCAGTTCACTATAAAACTGAAAACGATGAAGGAAAAAATTGAAAATTACCTGATGCAGGGGACTAATTTGCTGGATGAGCTGGAGCAAATGGAAATGAAAAATCCTGCTGAGTTTGATAAATACAAGGATTTTTATGCGATTCACCGGCTGATGATGGAATTGATCCAGTACACGGAGTTTAAAAGTACCGGAAAGAAGGATTTTTATAGTTTAACCGGGGAATTTTGTGCGGCCATTTTATTGCGCAAAGGTAAGGTTGATCTCAGATCTTTGTTTGAAGAAGTTTACCTGGCTCAGGGAAGGACTTCTATGGCAAAACTTTGCGAGGCTGCCAAGGTGCAACATTTTACAGCCTCCAGATACCGGAATAAAAAGCAAAACATTTACACCGATACCTGGGAAAAGTTGATGAATGAGATGATCAAATGATTCCTTGTGAAAAAAATACATTTTTGTGTGTTTTTTTCAAATAAAATATACGCAATGTTTATTTATGTGTAATTTTGTGTTTATGTTTTGTTTGTTGCTTTTTAATGTGTAACCCGTTCTTAAACTCTATATTAGTGTTACTTAGTGTTTTTGTGTTTATTGGGAGGTGCGATCTGCACCTCCCTTTTTAATTTCAAAACCGATTACAAAAATGATCCATATATCCAAACTCCATATCCTGATGGAAAAGAAAGACCAGAATGGCCGGAGGCTACCGTTTTCTCTTAAATTTGTGAAAGCTTCCACCGGTGAAGTGGTTACTGTTAACCAGGCTGTTCTTACTTCAAGTTATGAAGGGAACCGGACTTACAATATCAAATTTCTGCCATCCGGTCAGGTGAGGAAAATCAGGCAGTTGAGTGTGGTGGAGTTTGAGGGGGAGAAAGTGTATTTGTGATCCTTAATCTTGATTTTATTACAATCACCAGCTACAATTTAGGCAGGGCTTGGGTTGGAAAGCTCTTAATTAAATGAGATCTGTTAAATTCTGTTAATTTCTGTTAATTTGCTTTAGGTATTGAGCTAATCATTACTTTTGAAATCCAATTCATTAAGTATAATCTACAAATTGTAAGACTTTCTACAAGACGTTGGTTAGATATCATTACCTAAGGTGATGTTATAAACGAGTTGGCAGCCATAAAAAACGCGCATACAACATGAAAATATTTTCAACAAAATCTACGACTAAGAATTTTCAGATTGGAGCTCCTGAGGCGGAAGCTGAATCAATGAATAAGTCTAGAATCAAATTAAGTGATGTCTTTGAGGATTTTCTTGAGATTTTACCCGAACTCGATTATGAGAAATTTATTATTACAGGCAGAAAAGGTTGTGGTAAAACTGCTATAGGTGAACGACTGTATTTCTTATCCAAAAACAAGCCAAATTATTTTGTTGATTTTGTCCGTAAAGAAGATATTGACATAGAAAAAATTATCCAGACAAGCAAAGACGCTGGACATGAGATAGAACAAGAACTTTTATTTAAATGGATTATTCTTATAAAGTTTCTAAAAATGTTGACAACGAATGAATCGTTACAACATATAAAAGGGATGAATGATTTGAAGCATTTTATAAAAAGGAATGCAGGTTATATTGATATTAAAAATTTTGAAATTACTGAACTAATTAAATCAAATGGTTTTGAGATAAAAGTTGAAAACTTTAAGAGTTTTGGATCAAAGTTTAATAAAGATTGGCAATTTAAAGGTGGTAAAGCTCCATTTTATAAATTAATTCCGCACCTTGAAGAAACTATTCTCTCTGTTATGGGGGCAGACATGAATGTAAATAAGTATTATTTAATATTTGATGATTTAGACATCGGCATTAATCTTGATAATCCTAGTAACCTCTCAACTTTAATTAATTTGATCAGATTATCAAAGGATTTCAACAATAACTTATTTGGTAAAAACGGTATAGATGCAAAAGTAGTAATTCTTCTAAGAGATGATATTTCAAAGATCCTGAAAAGGACCGGCGCAGATACTGCAAAAATGTTTAGTAGTTATGAAATACCTCTGATTTGGTATGAGCATGATCTATTTCGCATAGATGAAAATCTTTTAAAACTTAAGAAGTTTATTGATAAGCGTATAGAGTTCAATTTTAAGAAAAATAATATTGCGTTATCTCATCCAAAAAATCCTTGGGATTCTTTAATCGAGAATGACTCCAGCTTTTATAAAGAATCAAGTTTTAAATATGTAATTGGCCATTCATTTTATAAACCTCGTGATTTAATATTGTTTTTTAAGCCATTGTCTCATTTTGAATTTCAAATACCTTTGAAACCTCAAGATGTAAATAAATTGTTAGGAAAGTATTCATCTGAAGCAATTGATGAAATTAATAATGAATTGAGTGCGTTTTTAAACAAACATGAAATTGATTATGTTTTTAAAGGGATACGAAAATTTATCAATGTACAATGTATAAAATATGATGATTTTATAGCTGAATTATCCAAATTTAACTTTTCAAAATCAATTCATGAAGTGATAGAGCTACTTTTCAACTATTCTATAATTGGTAATAGAGAAAAAGGCTCAAGGGATGTTTATCTTAAATATCGAGAAGGAAAGGAAGCGGAAATCAGGTTTAATAAAGACCTAGACATTATAATTCACTATATTGTTAAGGTTTATTTATTGAATAATATAGAATAATTACGGTCTGTCAACACGCAGTATAGCCAATAAGGGTTTCAGTAGTATGCTAAAGGATGTTGCCCACTTCAACTTTTGTTTAACCTCATAGGAAAAAGGCACAAAATCCCTTACTGGCCATATTGTCAAACGACAACCAAGCAGTTCTTACTTCCAGCTACGAAGGCAACCGGACTTACAACCTCAAACTCCTGCCATCCGGCCAAGTGAGAAAGATCAGGCAGTTGAGTGTGGTGGAGTTTGAAGGGGAGAAGGTCTATCTGTAATTTATAACCGACATGCCGATCAAATTTAAAAAATAAACAAATCCACCGTTAGATTACTTTTAAAGTACGAATATTCAAATAAATAAATCAGTTCTTAATGCAACGGACAACACCTCCGTCTTCTCTTGCATGGTTATAATATCCTACAATCATAAAAGGGGAAACATAATGAAAAACTGTAGCAATTGGTGAAACACCTATCATAGTTGAATTCCAATAAAAAGCATATTTGTTTATGACTTCAAAGGTGTAGTCATTATAATAATTTAAATATCCGGAAGGAAGAATTGTAAATCCAGATATATTATTACTTGACTGGTTGTTTCCAATTGCACAACTATTTGAACTAATGGTCCAGCCAGTGTTTGAGGCCAATGATTTTCCAATGTAAGACGGATTGTTACCACATATATAGGCGGCTTGACTTTTTATGTATTCTTTTAACCAACCCCACTCAAATTCGGTTGGAACATGCCATGCTTGAGGGCAAATTCCTTGCACCCCGGGATTAGTACTGTATTGCATCATTTCATCCCACTGATAAAGGCCGCCGTAAACATCGCAGTATGCTGAGGAATCATTGTAACAGTATTTTTCAATAGTTCCGTTGTTTGATTGGCTGCCATTGCCATTAATCCTGGTGCCAATATTCAGGTTCTGTTTCATCCAGCATTGGGTACCAAATTCAATGGTTGTGTATGAATTTCCATCTCTTGAATCATATAATAATTCACCACACAACCACCCTGACTGTATAACTGATACAGTTTCAACTGGCCAACCTACTTCTGCAGTAATCGTAACCTGACCGGTTCTTGAATTATATTCAGGGTTTGCATCATATGAAACTAGCACTGTTCCATTACCAAAACCATTGGTTGGATACACAGAAAGCCAGGAAACATTTTCCGTAACCGTCCATGCGGTGTTTGATGAAATATTTAATGTAGTTGTTCCGGATTGTGCTGTTATGTTTTGGTTTGAAGGGGTTACTTCAAGTTGTGAAGTAGTGTTTTCATCTTTGAGGCAGCGTACCGAAAAACCATACGACTGGTCAAGATTAAGACGATACAGATTGCTTGCAATGTAGAAAAGGTTCCGGTACCAGGCATTGGTTGAACTGTACTGGTTGGCAGACCAAAAGATTGCATTTGAGCCCTGAAATTTGAAGGAGCCTGTGTAGTAATAATATCCTGCCGGTAAACCTGTAAAGCCAGTTGCATTATTGTTTGATTGGTTATTTCCTACTGTACAGGTTTCTTCATTAGAATTCCATCCAGTTGTTGAAGCCAATGATTTTGCTATGTTTGAAGTATTGTTATTACACAAATATTCCGGCTGACTACTCACAAAATTCTCAAATAGTGTCCACTCATCATCAGATGGCACATGCCAACCAGTAGGACAGATACCTTGTATACCTGGGAGAGCGCTGTAAAGCATCATTTCGTTCCACTGGTAAAGGCCTCCGTATATATCACAACTGCTTTCACTATTGTTATAACAGTATTTCTCTATAATTCCATTATTTTCCTGATTTGAGCTGCCACTTATCATTGTTCCAATATTTAGGTTTTGTGCCATCCAGCACTGGGCACCTATTTGCACTGTGTTATAATATTTTTCATCACGCGGGTCTAATAGTAAAATACCACAATTAAATAAACCTAGTTGGATTACTGAAACTGTAACTGCAGTCTTTCCTCCATTTGCAACTAATGTAAACTGACCTATGCGTTGATCTGTATTAGGATTCGCTTCATAACTCAAGGTTAAAACATCATTATTGCTGCCTGATAATGGATTAATTGTAAACCAAGATACATTTTCATCCACAACCCAGCTTGTGTTTGAATTAATTTCAAAGGTTGTTGAACCTATAATGTCAGGGATTGTTTTAGTTGTAGGAGTTACAGAAAGTTGGGCAATGAAACCAGACTGAGTCATGTGTAGGTCAATAATCTTATTTTCCGATTGTACGTAAATAAATGCATCCCTTGCAAACTCCATGACGTTTTCTTCATAATTTACGGTAAACTGTCCCACATTGCTCCCGCTAACTGGAGTAACCGTTAACCACGGGACATCCTCGATTACAGTCCAACTTGTATTAGAATTCACCGTAAACGCAAAGCTACCAGGCAGAGCAGGTACTTCAGAGAATGAAGGAGATATTTCAGTAAACTTTTGCCCGGAGTCGTTCATTATGCAACGTACAGAATTGCCAAATGTCATCTCTGAATTTATAGGGAAAAACTCAGGTGTGTCATACAGTGCAACATAGGTTATTGGCGCTGCCGAATTGTAATCAGTTGACCATAGCATAGAAAAATATCCTGGTTCAGCAATCCCGCCTTCAGTCTGTCGGAAACCTGATGGTAGCAATGAAAATCCACTGCTGTTGTCAGCTCCATAGTTTGGAGCATACCACAAGCCAGTATTTTCCTCAATGGTTCCTGTACTTTTAAGTTTACCTCCAGCTATAAAAGTACCATCCAGTGTATTGGATAGAACATCCCATTCATCGTCAGAAGGAAGATGCCAGCCTTCAGGGCAAATCCCTTTCAATCCAAAACCGTTAGAATATTGCATCATTTCATCCCATTGGTACAAACCGCCGTAAACATCGCAATTGGATATGCTGTTACCAAGGCAATATTTTTCAATTGTATTATTGTTTGTATGGTTATCAAATTCGCTGGTCAATGAGCCGATATTAAGGTTTTGAGCCAGCCAGCACTGGGTTCCAATTTGAACTGTTGGATAGATTTTACCGTCCCGGGCATCTTCAATCGGATTGCCACATGACCAAACCCATGGTAATTGTGTAATATTAATTGTAACTACAGGAGAAGCACCGGCAGCTGTAATGGTAATTTCACCTGAACGAGGTTCTTCCACTATATTAGCATCATAGGTCAAAGTTAATGTATTATTTCCGTTTCCGCTCATAGGAGTTACGGTAATCCAGTTAACATTTTCAACTACAATCCATGATGTGGAAGAAGTAATTTCAATATTAAACGAACCAGCATTATCATCAACTGTCTGAATTTCAGGAGTGATTTGTAGGGTTTCCCTTTTACGGCAACGCACAGAAAGTCCAGATTCTGTACTGTAGTTATTGGCAGAGATTTGTGCCTGGTTATATGCAAGAATTCTTCTAGTTGACAAATCAGCATCAACCCCGGTAGATGTCCAGAAATTGCCAAAAAAGTTCTGGTTGCTGAAAGAGCCTGATAAATCGCGGGTGCCTCCTGGTAAAGCTGTAAAACCACTGCTGTTGGACGCACCGGTATTAGGAGTACTCCAGTGGGTAATGCCGATCTCCTTCATGGATCCTCCTGCGGATGATGAACCACCCAGAAAGTTGGTAAGCCATGTCCATTCAGCCTCATCCGGGATATACCAGCCTTCAGGGCATATTCCCTGCGCTCCAGGTGTTTCAGAGTATTGCATCATTTCATCCCATTGATATAATCCGCCATAAATATAGCAGTTGGCTTCCTGGTCATTGTAGCAGTATTTTTCGGGAGTTTCATTATAGGTTTGAAGGGTGTTTCCATTTACACGGTTTCCAAAGTTTAAGTTCTGAGCCATCCAGCATTGAGCGCCGATTTGAACGGTATTGTAAACGCGGCTGTCGCGCGGGTCAACAAAGGGTTCACCGCATTGCCAGGCTGGAACGGTACAATCCGGGAAGGTGATCTCTCCCGGAGCATTCATTAAAACATAATAGGCTTTGCCAGGCAGCAATTCATTAAGTGTATTGATTCCCATTGTTGGCCAATAAAGTTTATAAAAAGCCACATCTTTCACCACTACCATATCCTGGGTTTGGAAAAACTCAGCCACATTTAACGGGCAGTTGGATAAAACCGGGATCAGGTTCCAGCCGGCATTTAGGGTGATTGTCCGGTTGGTGTTTACCTGGCCTGAGAAACCCAGGCTTGCCGGTTGGGTGAATTTGGCTATGTAACCGGCCTGCGGATCCCAGTTAACCAGAGTATTGATATTTTGATCAGGATAATACATGCCATTCTGGTTATACAATATCACAAACTTATCCATGATCGGTTTAAAAAGGGTTTCAATACCCGGAATATCGGGAATGATAAAACCGGAAATTCCACTCCATCCCTGGGGAACTGTAATTATCTGCTGGGGAGCAAAGTTGTCTGCCGGGGAATTGCTGCTTTTTGTTTCCTCAATTATTTGAGGACTGGCCATCATACTGATTATATTCTGACCGGGAAATTCAGTCTCAAAATTCGAAATTCCTTGTCCAGGAATAACCCCGGAATCTTGTGAAGCGCCATTCTGAAGTTCTTGAATGAACTGGTTGTTTCCCGGAAATTGCGGTTGAATTGATGCAGGATTTTGCGCCCGTGAAATAAGGCATAACCATAGAAGTGCCATTAGTAAAGATGTTCTCATAACCTTTTAATTTGTTTGCTGTTTAAAATTAACTTGAATAAGAGCTGTGTTTATTTTTTGTGTTAATGATTTATATCTGGTTTCAAAAGTAAAAAAAATTGTTAATTACATTAAAAAATTAAAATTATTTTCAAAATATTTTGAAAATAATTACTTTTGTCACCTCAATTAACTCTTTTAGGTTGTTTTCAGAGAGGCTTGCCTGATTTCCTTCCTCTACACTTACTCGAATATCTACCTCTTGTAAGGCAAGCCCTCTGTTTTTTTGGAGTACAATTATTGCTCAATGAAGTTAGTATTTTCTTACTTCGTATCTGGCAATTGACAAATAATTACAATTGGGTACTAGCTGTATCTAATCACTGAAACCTAAACAAATAAATTTCAGCTAGTAAGTAGTTTTTGGCTCTTCTTCTATTTTTGTAAAGTCCAATGTTAGCTTTGTTTGGTTAATCAGTGGTTCTATTCTTTTCTTTGCAAGGTCAATATATTCTTTGCTTATGTCATAGCCCACAAACTTTCTGTCCGATTTAAAAGCAGAAACTGCGGTTGTTCCACTACCTATAAAGGGGTCAAGAACAATATCGCCTTTGAATGAAAAAAGCTGAATTAATCTAAAAGGTAATTCTTCTGGAAATGGTGCAGGATGTCCTATTCTTTTAGCTCTCTCTGCATTCATAGTCCATATTGATTTTGTCCATTCCATAAACTGCTCTTTTGAAATGGAGTTTTCTTTGCCCCCTTTTACTCTATTGTATTCCCCTTTAGAAAAAATCAAAATATATTCATGAACATCTCTTAGAATTGGATTTGCAGCACTTTGCCAACTTCCCCAGGCTGTTGAAGGACTTGCGCTTGCTGCTTTGTTCCAAATAATTTCTCCACGCATATTAAACCCTATCTTTAGCATTATCATTGAAATGTAATCAGATAATGGTATATAAGGTTTACGACCAAGATTTGCAACATTTATACAAGCACGACCACCATTTACAAGTACTCTATAGGTTTCTCTAAAAGAATTTTCAAGTAGTTGTAAATACTCTTTTAATGATAGATCTTCATCATATTCTTTTGATACGTTATATGGAGGTGATGTAATCATTAAATGAACTGAATTATCAGGTAATTCCTTCATATTCTCAGCGGTACCAAGAATAAATTTATTTTCAAAATCGTCAGGGAAATCATTTTCATTCATATCAAGAATTTTTTTATCGCCAAGTTCTTTGTATAATTTGGAGTTGTAAAACTTTGAACTGTCATGATTAATTCTTCCGTTCGTTCCGAATGCACTTGTTTCGGTTCCTTTTGGTCTTTTCATTTTAGTTTCGGATTAAGGTTAGAAATCTTTCAGCTTTCGAAATGTCATTCTGTTCCTCATTTGCAATCCTAATAATTTCACCAAGTTTTGTTTTTGAAATCATTGATGAAAAATAATTCATATCATTTGAAACTAAATCACGACAATTTGTCAAAAGCATATCGTGATTCAAGATTGTTTGAAATCCCTTTTTAGGTGTTATTTTTATAAATTTAGAACTTGTAGGGGTTGGATTTAATGACCAAAATCCTTGAATTACTCCAGATGTTTTCAAAAAGTCAACTTTCTTAATATAACTATCTGTAATCGGACTATTTCCTAAAACTACAACAGGGATTTTGGTTGATGCAATTCCAGAAACTCTGATATTAATTGATTTTCCAATAGCTTTTAGCATTGAATCAGAACGTAGTAATGCAGGATTTCCTTTATGTTCTTTGTAGTCTCCTATAAATTCAACTTTATTCGGTTGTGTAAATTTGTAATTCGACACTACACTCATTTTTATTTCAAACAGCAGTTTAATATTCTCTGGTCTCTGAATTCTCTGATTGGTTTTACAGAAAGCAAGGTCAGCGCTTGATTGTCTCGACAGACCAAGCTCATCGCATACTACGCTGTTGACTGCAAATAGTCCTAATTCACTTGCAATTGGTTCAAAAATAGTTTTACTCCATTTTTCCGTAAATTGTCCTATTAATGAGTTTCTGCTTTGTAAAGTTTGTCCTTCGGCATCTGAGCCTTTTGGAACATAAGCAAAGTATCCACCTTGTAGATTATAAAACAGTTGTTCGGGTGAAGCAAAGTTTTTCAATGCTTCTATAAAGAATTGAATCTCAGTGTCGTTATTCCATAGTGTCATACGTTTTCTTTTTTACAAAGATATTCATTTTGTTTGATTTTTTCCGTCATTGCCTTTCTTACCGTCATTAGTAATATTTTATAGCCTTATGTTCAGAAGTGACACAAAACACTATACTTTCAAAAAGCACTGAAAATGAACAAAGTCAAAAATCTCTAATTTTGGAGGTCAACTCTCCGAACGCAAAAACCCAATTAATTGGCTTCTGTTATTTGATCCAGGCTTCAATTTTATTTATCAGCTTTTGTTTCAAGTCCATAGGTGAGTCATATATTATATGTTGCAAAGGTCTAATGTCGAAGTGAGCATCGTTAAATTCATCTTCCCTGCATGTATATATTACCTTTTTTCCTTGCCCTAATGCAAAACCACTCTCAAAATAAACGCCATTACTATGAAATGTAAAATCAGCAATACAAAACTTACATTTTTTTAAGTTGGCAATGATTAAATCATTTATTGTTTTATCACTATCAATGTTCTGTTCGTCTATGAGAATAGGTTCAAATTTAGTTTCTTCTAATGCTTCTTTAATTGCTTGTCTAATTTCATTTGTTTCAGGTTTGAATGACATTGCAATAAAACATTTATTTGAATTTTCACCTTCTCTTGTGATTTTGAGATAATGGTTTAAACCGTTAAAAGTTATTCTGTAATTATAAAGAAAGCCGAACCTGTCTTTGCTTTGGTCAAATTTTGCTTCAATTAGTCCATTGATTGCTAATGCTTCAACGTAATAGTTTAGCTCCGTGACAGACTTAAAATAAAGAACTTTCCAAAATAGATTATCATAATTTTCTGGCATTAATGATATCCATTGCCCGTCTTCTTTTTGAAAAGAAACTAATTTCAAAAACAAAAATTCTATTTTCTCTTCAGGATTTCTTGGAAAAGATTTTCTCTTTACAAGCTCTTTGAGTTTTTCTATGGTTATCAAAGTATTTTGTTCGTCTTCAAACCAATTATCATTGAATAAGAAAGCAAAAAAAATATCCCTATGGGATATAAAAAACTCATCATCTATTGGCCATTGATTTGCAAAGTAAGGCAAACAAATGAAATGTCTTTTATTGTTTATAATTACAACATATTCTATTGCATCCTTGTCATTAATTATTGGATGTACAGGTAAATCCGTAAAGATACAAGTCTCTTGTTTATATAGTCCCATATTATATCAGTTTTTTTTATTGTATTTTGAGATAGCCATTAACGTATAGGGCGATGAATAGTTGGAGACTACGTGGAAGCGAACTTATCACCCGTTACTGAGCTAAAAAGCGAGAGCGACAGACGCCCAATCACTTATACCCAATTTCTTATGAGCCCTTGTTGGTTGAAGTTTTTGATTTTTTCACTTTGGATTGTCTTTCAACTTTATCATCAGAAACTGGAGGCTTTGGAATATAACCTAAGATTATCCCAATTCTATATAACCTTTTTATTTCCTCAAGATTTTTTGAATTTTTAGCACGAGTTAATAAAATATTAAATTTTCTTTCTTTAATATTTCCAAACCGAAAATGAGTTCGTATAATTCGAGGACTTTTATTAAGATTTTGCCTTCTTCTATTAGTTGCCATAATGATTACTATTTTAAATGATAAATTAGAGTGTCAACTCTATCGTCATGCTTAATTTCAATTTGGAATTTTTGTTCATTCGAGTTTTTTATTTCAAGTGGTGATAATAGATTTGAAAAAAAGAATACTAACTGTAAAGTAATGCCCAAACCTAATGCTGAATACGAACTAATCTTAAATAATTTTAAGTAACACTCGCAACTTTTCCACAATTTCAACAATTCTTTATCTTTATCTTTATTGTTTTCTGGTAATTCATCTAGAAAGTCAATAATTTTTCTATCATATGATGTTGTTTTATACTTTTTTATTAGAATTATAATAAAAGACAACAATAATAGGCTCAAGCTAGTGTACAAAAGAAAGGAACAATTTGTTTTGTCGATTTTAAAAAATTTCTCATTAATCGTCAAAAAAAAGCCAAGTGCTCCGACAGAAATGTACGTTATTGAATTCTCAATTTCATTTTCCTTTTCTTTTAACTGAATATCAATTTTTTCTCTATAAGAATCAATTTGTTGCTTTACCATATCTTAATAATTTAAAATGTTTTTAAAAGTTGATTGGACTCTAAATTGCAACCAAGTTGTTAATAAATATGAAAAAATTATAACAATACACCTAATTTCAGGCGGATCTATATTATAACTTTCATTGTTAATCGATTTGTTCATGTGGTAAAAATAAAAAAAAATCAAAATCAAAAATTTTAACTGCATTTTTCTATCCTTTTTTTTCCAAATCCCTTCATTTTTCTTTGTAATCCGTATTAAACCATGTATAAAACCTGATGGATTACCTTGAACTGACCCCCAACACCCACTTCCTGCCTGATATGAAGGCCATTGTGTCGGTGAATACTGCTGATTATTTGAGCAGTGACGACATTGTGCCCAGGAAAGTGACTTTGCAAAAGAAGGAATATGAAGTAGTTCCCTGGGGAGATTCAGATGACCTACCTTTACAGATTATTGAAAAAATCTACAAAAGTCCGGTTTTGACCAGTGGTCATTTGTTCAATATTAACCTGGGATATGGAGAGGGAATCATGCCGTGTTATATTGAAGCTGATGAAAACGGAAAGAAAAAGGTGATCCCGGTTTTGGATAACGAGGAGATCAATTTGTTTTTCGAGGAGAATGATATCAGTTTGTACATGCTGGAGCAGTTGAGCGACCTGAATTTCTTTTACAACGTTTTCCCGGAGATTATTTTGAGCCTGGAGAAAAAGGTGGTTTCATTGAAAAGTAAAGAAGCTGCTTACAGCCGGGTAACTACCATGAACAAAAAGACCGGGAAGATTGAGTATCATTTGTATTCGGCACAATGGGGAATAAAGACTCCGGCAGATGATGAAGTGGCTGTAACGCCCATATTGGATTATCACAATCCGATCCGGGATCTGAAAATCCGGATGGGAATGATTCCGGATGAAAAAGGCAGAACACAGCAGCCCAAAGATTACCGGTTTATTGTGCCGGTTTCGTTTCCAACGCCGGGTAAGTTTTACTACCAGAAACCTTACTGGTACTCCATCATTGAGAGCGGCTGGTATGATTATGCAGCCAGGATTCCTTCTTTCAAAAACGCTTTGTTAGATAACCAGATGTTCATCAAGTACCAGATCGAACTTGCCGATACCTATTTTACAGATATATTCAATTCGGAAGGCATTACCGATGATGCGGCCAAGAAAGCGAGGATCAGGAAAGAATATGACAACATCAATGCCTTTTTGAGCGGGGCTGAGAATTCCGGGAAATCGGTGATCTCGTTTGCCAAATACACTCCCGATGGAAAGGAACTGCGGAAGATGAAAATTATCCCGATCGAGCAAAAACCGGTTGGAGGCGAATATTTGGACGACAGCGAGGAAGCGAGCAACATCGGGAGCTATGCTCTGGGCGTTCATCCATCGCTGATCGGTTCCAGTCCGGGAAAGGCAAAGACCATTAACGGCACGGAAGCCAGGGAACTGTTTATCATCAAACAGGCCATGTTGAAACCCATCCGGGACCGGATTTTGAAACCTTTGTACTTAGTGAAGCACATCAACGGCTGGGATCCCAAAATCCAGTTCATCATTCCGCATATTGAACTCACCACATTGGATTCTGGTTCCGGGAGTAAGGAGGTGTTGTCATGATCATCAATTCGATAGAGGAAATCAACAAGTTCCTGCGGGCAAACAGCACCCTGCAACCGGAAAGCATCATTCCATTTGTGCCGGATGCCATCGAACAATACCTCAGACCTTATGCCGGAGATCAGTTGATCAGTGATGTGGAAGCTTTGGCCGATGACGGGACTCCATCCAATGAGTTTCTGGAACTGACTGAGGAAATTCAAAATGCGCTTTTGTGGCATTGCCAGGCCATTGTTGCCCGGTTTGCCTTTTTCCTGGGAGCGCCGTCACTGGATTTACAGATCACGGAAAGCGGTTTTGGAGTGGTGAGCAACAGCAACCTGGCTCCGGCATCCAAAGATCGGGTGAAAGCTTTCATTGATTCGGTGGAGAAATTAGGCTGGACTTCGATAGAGAATTTCCTGAAGTTTTTGGATGAATATAAAGAGCTGCTGGGCGATTATCATGCAGCATACAATATTCCGGCTTATGGGGCAGAATATGATTTGTTCATCAATTCAGCCCTGGAGTTTGACCGCCATTTTAAAATTGATAAATCGAGGTTGTTTTACCAGAAAATTCAACCGGTAGTGCAAATGGTGGAGCAGCTTAAAATAGAGCCGGTGATCAGTAAGGAATTATGCGAGGCCATGAAAGCTGAAGTTTCGGGCGGTTCGGTGTTGCAGAGAACCAGAACCATTTTGCCCTACATCAAAAAGGCGGTCATCTATTTTACCGTTGCCGAGGATTTGTTTTCGTTTTTCCCAAAAAGCCTGATTGAGTTCAAGTACACGGAACTCTGGAAAGCTTTTGTGCAGGATGAGAAAGTGAAATACATGGCCATCGGGGAAAAGTATTTGTCGATGGTTAAAAATGTGATTGTTCAAAACCCTGACGATTACCCTGAGTATGTTTCGTCGGCAGTTTACGAGGATATTACTTCAAGGCAGAATATCTATGAAACCAATGAAACCGATAAATTTTATACGTTTCAGTGATGATTGAAATAGAGCAAAATATTGTTTTCCCTCTGGTGGTTGCCTTTGTAGGATTTGCAGGGTTGCAGGTGTTCAGCTATTTCAAGAGCAGGGCGAGGAAACTCAAAATTGCAGAAGAATTGGAAATGGTTACAAAAATTAAGGAGGATATATCGAAAATGGTAGAAGAAAAGAACCAGGAGCAAAACAAACAGATTGAATCGTTCTATGCCGCTTTGCAGGAGTTCAGCAAAGTGATCAGCAAGTTTGAGCACAGTACCAACAACATCATCCAGTTGTCGAAAAAGATGATTGATGATATGGCTGAGTTTAAAAACAGGCTTGATAAACTTGAAAAAAGGGTCAACAGCGAATTTAAAGCGGTTGAAAAGCTGATACAGGAAATGGGCAAACAGGTTTTGAAGTTACAGACCACCCACAATTTTTGTCACCCCGGTAACCAGATACATGAGCATGATTTCAGAGATTAAAAACCAAAATATATGAAGAAAAAATTTGAAGAAACCAAAGTGGGCGGAATTATTAAAACCCTTGCCCCGAGTTTTATCGACATGATGGGCGATGTATTTCCGCCTGTGAAGCTGGTAAAGAATTTCATTAACGGAATTCCCGGATTAAACGAAGAACAGAAAAAGGAGCTTGACAAGGCCATGATGGATTACGAGCTGAAAGAATATGAGCTGTACCTTCAGGAATTGAAAATGGGCTATGAAGATACGGCCAATGCGAGAGAGATGCAAAAGGCCGCCCTTGCTCAGGATGATAAGTTCTCAAAAAGATTCACCTATTACCTGGCTGCAGGATCACTTCTGTTTGGATTTACTTACATTTTCCTGATCACCTTTGCCAGGATACCCATGGAAAACCAGCGGTTTGCAGATACCATCATGGGCGTTGTGATTGCCACCATTATCGGGACCATTTACAACTTCTTTTTTGGGAGCGCAAAAGGCAGTTCGGATAAAAACTCTTTGATTTCAAAGCTGATCAAGTGATCCATATTAGAATTGCCGATCGGTTGTTTGAGTTCCCTTCCGGATGGGATGAATTGACTTCGGAAGACATCCTGTTTTTTAGCCATAAAATGGTCATCCGGGAACCTGTTTCTACCATCAAACCGGCATTGACCCTGAAAATTCTGAATCTGAAAGTGTTGAGAAAGGATTCTGAAACCGATGGAGAGCTTGAATACTTCTATGTGAAAGACAGCCAGGGCAAAGTGTTTCGGATTTCTGTCTATGCCCTTCAACTGGTTTCGGAAAAGCTGGACTTTATGTTTGCTGAAAAAACGTTGAAGGAAGGCAATAAACAGTGGTATGTACACAGCCGGTTGACGAAAAACCCGGTTCCGGAATTACGGGTTGGAAAAACGGTTTTTTATGGTCCAAAACAAGCTTTGTCGGACATAAGCTTTCACCGGTTTATCTTATCGGAACATTACTACTCTTTGCTGGTAAAATCCGGTGATCCGGTTTACTTGGATAAAATTTTGGGTGTACTGTACATAGAAGATGGAGAAAGCTTCAGTGAGGATAAGTGGCTGTTGAACCATGCACATTTCAAGAGCGTGTCGCAGGTGGAGAAATACGCCATCAGGCTGTATTATGAAGGTTCCAGGAATTTTCTTTCAGAAAAGTTCCCGTATGTTTTTGGCGGGAAAAAGTCATCCCGCAATAGCGTGGTGGACGGGTTTATGAAAATTGTCAATGCCCTGTCGGGAAACGATGTGACCAAGCACGATCAGATTCGGGCTTCGCCTCTGTATGAGGTATTGTACTGCCTGAACGATCTGATCGAAAAAAACGAGAAATTATAAAAGGTATTTTTATTATGAATTTCGATTTCATCCCTTATTTCAAAACCCTGTCGGAGCAGCACAAATTGATCCGGCACAGCGAGACCGATAAAAGGTTTTATATCATTTCGGGAGTAAACCAGTTGGAAGAACTGCTGAGCAATCCCAAAACCAGGTACCCGGTGGTGCTGGTCAATGATGATGATTCGGGCAGGCTGATGGACAACCAGGGCGATTCGGTATGGGACAAACGCCCGTATTCGTTCTATGTGTTTGATAATTTCAAAAACATCATGGATATCAAAGAGCGCAACCAGAAAAAATCGATTTGCCGATCCATTGGCTTTGACATGATATCGAAAATGATGCTCGACAAAAAGAATGAAATGAAGGGACTTGTTAAGGGAACCGGACTGAGGAACCTCGACATCAGTTCAATCACTTATTTTATGGTGGGTCCTCTTTTGGATAACCTGATTGGTATGGAGTTTTTCTTTGCCATTGACGAAAAACCCAACCTTAAATTCAATCCGGAACAATGGCTATTAACTCAGATTTGATATGGCTCCCGATAGAATAGACCTGAATGCCACCGTTACTGCCTGGGCGGATATTGTGGTGATGAACTGGAGAGAAAAGATCAAGCAATTGGGCATTTTCCGGTCGTGGACACTGTATGACAGCTTTGACCTGTATCCCATCAGGATACTGACCAATGCCTCCGGCAATCCATCCTCTGTAATCTTTGGATTCCTGGTTTACGGAAGATTTGTGGATATGGGAGTTGGAAAGGGAGTTAAAATTGCCGATGTGAAGATGTTGCAGGTAGAGCGCAAGCACTTTAACCGGCATTTGCAAAAGAACCGGAGATTTCCGCGCAAGTGGTTTTCGGCTGAGTTTTACCGGCAGAGAAAACAGCTCGAGCGGATCCTCGAGGAGAAATACGGACTGAAGGCCAAAAGTGTGCTGGTGGAAAACATTGATGATAAATTCAATATCTATTATGTATGAGCATTGGAAATGAACAGGCGAAAGTAAAGGTTGACCTGGACACCGCTGCGGCGGAAGCCCGTTTGCAGGAATTGGGTCGGGAAGCAAGGGAATTGAGAAAAACCATCAAGCTGGCCCTTGATGGAGGTTTCAAGGAAGGAGCAGCAGCAGCACAAAAGCAGTTGGAGGCCGTGCAAAAGGAAATGGATAATGTTCGGGCTTCGATCGATCATGTGAGCAGGGTGATGAAAAACCTCAATGGAGCCAGCATCAAGGATTTGACCAAAGCCCAGGTTCAGTTGACCATGCAGATCAAAAACGCTTCGCGTGCCACTGCGGAGGAACGTGTGGAACTTGACCGGAAATCGGCAAAGCTCAGGGAGATTAAAAACCGGATTCGGGAACTCAACTTACAGTACCTCGATATTACTCAGGACAACTGGAATGAAAAGTTTGCCCGGTTCTTCAATACATACAGCCAGGGAATATTCATGGTGACCGCTATGATCAGCGGGTTTGCCTATTCGGTTTCCAATTTCCTCAGGACTTCAGGCGAAGTAACCGACCAGTTGGCCAAAATTCAGAAAACCACGGGAATGACGGTAAAGGAAGTTGAAAACCTGAACAATGCTTTCAAGCGCATTGATACCCGCACTTCGATGAATGACCTCAGACAGATCGCCATTATTGGAGGGCAGTTGGGTGTGGCAAAGGAAGACATTCTGTCGTTTACCAAAAGCATCAATATGTTGTCAGTTGCCCTGGGCGATGAGTTCAAGGGCGGTTCCGATGAGATTGCCAATACGCTTGGTAAACTCCGGAATGTTTTGACTGATCGCAGGACAGCCAATATCGGCGAAGATTTGCTGCGCATCGGTAACGCACTGAATATTCTTGGAGCTGAAGGCATGGCCACCGGGGATGTGGTGAGTGATTTTGCTACCCGGATTGGTGGTATTGGAATTCCACTCGGGATGACCACCCCACAGGTGTTGGGACTTTCTGCAGCTTTGCAGGAGATGGGTGTTTCGACAGAACGTGGAGCCACGGCGGTAACCAAAATCCTGCAAAAGATGGCCCGGGAGACCAAAACTTTTGCTCGTATTGCGGGAATGGAATACTGGGATTTTTATAACCTGGTAAATACCAACATTACCGAAGCGTTTTTGAAAGTGGCTGAAGGAGCGAAGAATTCAGGGAGAGAGGCAACGCAACTTTCAGAGATCATCAAGGAACTGGAAGTGCAGGGAGCGGGAGCAGCAGAAGTGTTTGCCAAAGTGGGGCAAAATATTGACCTGGTCAGGGATAAAATCCAGACTTCATCCTATGCCATCAAGAACTCCTCAAGCATAACGAAGGAATACAACATCATGAATGAAACCCTGGGTGCCAAACTTGACCGTTTGGGAAAGGAGTTCAACCGGCTGATTACTTCCAGTGTGTTCACCAACTTTGCCAGGTCGTTGACCGATGCCCTGATTGCTCTGGTGAACTGGTTCAAAAATCTGCCGGAGTTTATCAGTAAATACAGCGTAGCCATCAATAGTCTTATTACCATAACAGCGGCATATATTGCGGTGAGCAAGAAAGACATTGCTATAAATCTGTGGCGTAACCTGATATTGAAAGAAGGCATCGGACTGAGGATTAAGGAGGCTGTTGTTTTAAAGGCTTCAATTGTTCAGGAACAGGTTTTATTAGCCTGGAGAAGCAAAACAACCCTGGCTACCAAGCTGGCCGCTGCCGCTGCTGCTTTGTTCAACAATACGCTGGCCATGCATCCCATCGGTTGGGTGGTTCTGGCCATTGGTGGATTGATCACCGCTTTGAAGGCTTATGAGAAATATAATTACAGTGTTTTGTATTTAGAGGAGAAAAAATACAGAATTCTGTATCAAATAAAAAATGCCATTGATCAGACCAAGGATGCCTATCAAAATTTGAGTGACCAAATAGAAAAGTTCAATATTCTTTCATCGGAGGAAAAAACTTTGCTGGTTGAAAAAACCAAAGCAAGGATTAATGACCTGAAAGCCCGTTATGAAGAATTAAAATGGGAGCGGAATTTTTTGTTTACCCAATCCAAACATTTGACGCTTACCCAAAAAATATGGCAGGGTTTGACCCATCCTTTTGGTATCGGAGGCAATTTGTCAGATGTGGTTGATGAAAAGGCTTACGAAAAGGCCACCGAAGCAGTAAAAGAACATGATGAGCAGTTGGCCGATTTGGGAGAAACCATTAAAACACTGGAAACAGAATATGGTAAGTTATCTGAGCTGTTTTATGCCGAGCAGCGAGGCGATGCCATTGGAACAGAAACCCAGGAAATGTTGCAGGAAAAACTGCGGTATTATCAGACCGCTTTGAAAAATACCAAAAAATTTATTGAGGGTACCAGTGAGGTTTCAGCGGATTATGAAAGGATTTTGAAAAAGGTGATTGATGTTCAGAATCTGCTGAAGGAATATGATATTGAATTTACTGATGATGACGGTGGTAAAAAATCGTTTGAAAAGAAGCAAAAAGAATGGGAGAAGTACCTGAAATTCGTGGAAGATATGTATAAGAAGATCAGGGAGCGGATTAAAGAACACAACCAATTTGTGGATCGGATGCAGATGGATCAGTTTGATAAAGAAATAGCCCTGATTAAAGAAAAGTACGAGAAAGATTTGGAATTTGCCCGGTTGATGATGGCCAGGCTGGGTACTAATCCGGTTAAAAATGCCAAAGAACTTACTAAATGGACTTTGGTTTATTCAGATTTGATGAAAGCAATGAACGATGAAATTGCGAGCAAAGAGTTTGAGCAGGCAGAGCAAATTGAGCAGAAAAAGCTGGAAATCCGAAAAAAATATGGTATAATATCACTGGAGGAAGAGAGAGAAAAGGAACTATTGGAACTCAATAAATTATATAAAGGTGCTCTTCTCTCGTACGATGACTACCTGAAAGCGATACGGGATGTAAATCGGAAATATGATTCGGAAGAATTCCAGAAGTGGTTCAAAGATAAGTACAGTCTGCCTTCTAAGTATGATCTGCTTACCGTTGACGAAGAAGAAGAAAAAGAACTTACGGATGTGGATGGGCAGGTAATCAGCGGGGAGATCAAGTCGGTGGAAGATGCTGAAATGATCAAGGAGAAGATTCGTGAAAAGTACCGGAAGATTCGTGAGGAGAACGATAAAGAAGCAACGAAAAAATATATTGACCGAATTCAGGAAGAAGTTGAAAAAGCGCAGTTGATCATTCAAAGCTATTCGGATTTCTTATCCTCGTTGAAAGAATTGGAGTTGACACAGGCAGGAGATAATGAAGAAAAGAAAAAGAAGATTGCTAAAAAGTACGCAGATATCGAGATGGGGATGACTATTTCGAGGATTATCGCTGATACGGCAGCTTCGATTATTAAAGCACAAGCACAACTGGGTGTGTTCGCTTTGCCGGCACAAATTTTAATGGGAGCAACAGGAGCAGTGCAAGTAGGAGTAGCAATAGCTGAGAGAAATAAAATATTGTCTTTGGAAAAAGGTGGCTATACAGGGGCAGGTATAGGTTTCAATGATTATGAAGGTAAAGAAATAGCAGGAGTGGTTCACCCGGATGAGTATGTGATACCAGCTTGGGAAAGAAAAATTCCAATGGTAGCAAATTTTGAGAGGATTATTGAAGCAATTAGGCAGAATAGAGGATTTTTGAACGGTGGTCAAACTACAAAAGAAATTATTAAAAGTGAGCCGGTTTATATGGCAAGTCCTGAGTTGATTAGTTCGATCAATAAGTTGAATGAGTTGTTGATGAAAGGCATTGATGCAAAACTCATTGCCAACGAAGAGTATTTAAAAGTACATAATAAAGCTCAAAAAAAACTTTCAGAAATTAAATATCAAACAACAGCCTAATACGGAGGGCGTTCCCACTGTCAGTTTGAATTCGCCGCCCAAAGAGCACGGGCGCCGAATTCTGACACAACAGTGGTCGCTATTTACGCTTCACTCTTTTTTCTCGTGCCTCAAAAAAAGGAGTTCCACTATTTACGCTAACGCAGGGAAATTTCAGTGAATATTTGAATTTCTTGATGTCCTTTCAGGATTCTCTATCTCCGGTTTATTTTGTAACATGATTTCCCTGGTCAACACCCCTGAAAAGTTTTCCCTGTCTGGTGAAAAGCAAACCTTTGTGATCCACAGCGATAATTGCTATTCCAACCCGGGAAGTTCAGCCAACCTGTTACTGTATTTCAATGCCCTGTATGACGGTTATTTTGATTTGTCGTATGGCACAAAAACTTTTGGTTTTCATGTCCGGGAAACCCTTCTAAGGGATGGGTTGGAAATACCGGCATACACTCCCAATTTTACACTGAATCAATGGGTGTACATAGTAGCCGCGTACTTCAACAAAAACTTTGACCTGGTCAATGATTTTGTGATCTATTCCGACGAAAACCAGGTATTGTTTTCAGCCAGGGAGATTGGTTCGCAGTTTTCACTGAATCTTCAGATTGCCGAATCCATTGATCCCGGCGATCTGTATGAAGTGGCCAACACACCTGGAACCGACAAAACGATGCGCGATCATTTTGCCATCGGTGTGCAGGTTTGTTTACAGAATACTGTAAACAGTTCTATTTCCTTTGGAACGAGATTGATGCAGAATATCCAGATTTATGAAGGCGGAATCGCTTATTTCTGCCCGGTGGATTTCGTGGAGCCGGAATTACAATCGGAATTTTTTCAACAGAGCATTGCATCGGTTCCGGTTCGCAAAAACGAGTACCTGCTTCGCCGGTATTTTTTGCAGATCGCTGAGTTTTTCGGAAATCCTCCCAGGTATCAAAGCGTGTTCACATCTGAATATTTCTTTCTGATCAACGGTAAAATCCCACTTCAGCAAAGCCCTCAGTTTGAAGGAAAAAGCTTCCTGCAGTGGTTATCGGAAGCTAACCGGTTTCTGACTTTCAGTCCATCGGTTAAAAAAGTGCTTCCCGACCAGTTTGAAAAGCTGTTTTTTATTTTCCGGCAGGAGTTTACGATTTCGCCGGATTACAGGATTTTTCTACGGTTGAAATTGTTTTTTGATGATGAATCCTTTGTCATCATCGACCTGGCTCCCGGAGTATCCAATCTGCAAACCGGTGAAGTTTTGGAAATCGACTGCGGTTATGATCAGCTTGGAATTCCGGCCATCCTGACTTCCTACCCGGATAAGGTTTTTGTATCCTATTCTGTTTACATGATTGGCAAAAGTCCACAGGGTGTTGAAACCTATTTTTCGGAAGTCAAATCCTATGAAGTGGATTTCGATAACCATGAATACCGGCGGCAGTTCATTTTCAAAAACAGCCTGGGAGGATTTGACACGATCATGTGTACAGGGAAGTCCAACTTTGAAAAAGAGTATTCCAAAGAGGTTCTGGAATTCTCCAATCCGTTGATACCGGGAACCGTTAACCTGTCGAAAAAGGAGCGTAATGCGAAGGAGAGCTTTTTGGGAAATCACACCACCGGTTATTTTGAAAAATCTTTGATCCCCTGGATCGAGGAATTCTTTTCCAGTGATGTGATCTTTGAAATTGAGCAGGGGATTTTCAAACCGTGCCGGATCTCATCCACTTCGATCAAGCTCGACAACGAGGAAGACAACATGATCAGCATTGATTTCCAGGTAGAATATCTGACGAACTTTAAAAAGAAAACCACAGGAGCCTCCAACAAGATTGAATTTACCAATGACTTTAATGATGAATTCTTATGACAAAAGACCAGTTTATTTCCCTTATTGACGCCAATTTTAATACCGGCCAGCTTTCATTCATCACCGGGAATAAGGTGTACAATGCTTTTTTCCAGTTTTGTGATATGGTTTTCGGCGCTACTGGAACCGGCCGTTACCGGGGAGTTTGCAATGTGAACACCAATCCGATGGGCAGTCAGTATGGCGATTTTTACTTTGCCTCGTATAACTCGGCAAATGCACAGACTTTTACAAATTTCAACCTGACTGTTCAGGCCGGGGAATTGTGCATATTTCGTTACACCACCATTTGGAGTAAATCGGTGATCGGAACCATTGCCCAGGCAGGAGGATCGGGTACGATGACCGCCCCGGAGATCAGGGATGCGCTGGAAACCCTCACAGCTTTCGACCGGTTGTCAAGGTCTTCCATCCTGCATGGGGAAGGGATGCTGAATTACCTGGGAAAGGACAATTTCTCATTGATGACCTATAACTCCGGAAATGTGTACAAGGGAGATTTTTTCATCCATGAAGGCAATTCAGCCAGCTTTAAAAACGGGGATTGGGCTATAGCTCTTGAAGATGCCATCGACACAGAAGAAATACCCACTTCGCCATCCTGGCTGGTAATCCCTTTCGGGAAATGGACATCAGCTTTTTCTGCAGATATCGATGGCAATGTGACCTTTGAAAAGAATGTAGCCATCAAAGGGCAGGCATACAGCCAGGAACATGCCGTGACGATCACGCCTTCCGCTGCTGTTTATGAAGAATATGTTCCCAATTTTGACAATTCCAATGTATTTCGGATTACCAGCAACAAAAACCTGTTGATCAAAAACCCTGTAAACAGGAAAAACGGTTCCACGTTTTTGTTGGTCATCAGGGCAGAGGCAGCCATCGAAGTGTTATTCGACACCGATTTTCTGGAAATGTCAACCATTGCATTACAAACCCTGCAAACCATTATCATATCAGGAGTTGTTTCAAACAGCCAGATTCTGTGCGATCAGAGTAAAGTGTTCGGGGCAACCACCGTTCCAAACCCTCCGATTTTGGATTCAATAGTCATCAATAGCGGGTCTGATGAAACCGGAAGCAGAATCGTTTCCATCATGCCAACATTTACCGGTGGCGGCGTTCCAACCGCTTATGCAGTCAAAGAAGATGCAGGAAGTTTCGGTGAATGGACTGCCTATACCAATGGAAGTTTCAACTACAATATCCAAAGTATCAACGAAGGAACCAAAACCCTCGGTGTGAAATTCAGAACCGCTGAAAATGAGGAATCCGAGGTTAAGTCAGACAGCATTTTGCTGGTTGAGAGTGTTCCATCACTGTCTGGAATCTCCATCAACAATGGAGCGGCAAGCACATCCATCAGGAATGTCCAGGTGTATTTGCAGGGCATATCGGGGCTTGGCGCAAAACAGGTCAGATTGTCAAATGACAACTCAGTGTGGGGAAGCTGGATCGTTTACACCGGAGCCGCTTTGAATCACACCCTGACTGAAACCAACGGAACCAAAACGGTGTACCTCCAGATTAAAAATATTGCCGGAACCCAGGCCACAACCTACTCAGACACCATCCAGCTATCCACAGTCGGATTCCCTGATTTGCTTGGAATCAGCATCAATTCAGGAGCTACCGAAACCAGCAGTAGAACCGTGAGCATTGCTCTTTCAATTGGTAACGGTACCACTCCAACCCATTATGCCATTCAGGAAAATGAAGGCACTTTTGGAAACTGGACAGCATATTCATCGTCGCCCATCAGCCACACCATTGCCCATGCCGGAGATGGCGCAAAGGCCATCGGGGTGAAAATGAAGGATGCCGACAGTAACGAAAGCCCGGCAAAAACCGCCAACATTCTGCTTGTTACTGAAGCTGCAACGCTTGGAGGAATTACCATAAACAACGGTGATAACGAGACCCAAAGCAAAAGCATTCAGATTGCATTTAGCAGTGTTACCGGTTATGGACAAAAACAGGTTGCAATTTCGGAAAGTGAACTGAGTTTGAGCAACTGGACAGATCACAATGTCAATTTGCCATTTCCATTTACTCTGAGTACGGGCAATGGTCTCAAAAATATTTATGCAAAGGTCAAAAATATAGCGGGAGCCAGTGATACAAAATCGGATTCCATTACCCTGAATGAAGCCACATCGGTTCAACTCACTGCTTTTTCTCTTAACTCCGGAAATCCGGCCACAAACCAGACAGTTCCCATTTCATTCACAGCCTCAGGAAGTCCGGACAAGTATATGATTTCTGAAAGCAGTTCCTTTACAGGGGCAAGTTGGCAAAACATTACCGGCAGCGACACTTACACATTAAGTCGTGGCAATGGTTCCAAAATCGTTTACTTCAAGGTCAAGCGAAGTTCAGACAACGTGGAATCTTCGCCCTTGCAGACCACCATCACGATGACCATTGCTGCGCCAACCGTCGCCATAACCTCCATCACCGGAACCGCTCCCAATGTTACCATTAATACATCAGCAACCAATGCCTACAAAATGAAGGTAGTTGAACTCGATGAAGGGGCAACTCCAAATTGGTCAGGTGTTGCAGAAGCTGATTACAATGCTGCAAAATCACTCACCCTGGCTGGAATCGGAAACAGGGTTGTTCACGTTCAGGTAATCAGTTATGGCGATCAGACGGCATTGGACAGTGAACTTTATGTAATATCGAGCAGCCTTTTGAATACCTTTAAAATGAAACTTGCAGCCGATAATCAAAACCTGATAGTCGGAACCACCGATTGGTATGGATGGCCAAAGAAAGTTCCGGGCGCAGGCGGTGTTGAAGAACCGCTGAAGCTCATTAATACCCTGGGTCAGTTTGTCGGAGTTTCCGGAAGCGAAATCAAAATGGCCATTGCCTCCGATAGCCATACGAATGTTACAGGTAGTGTAAAAACTCCGGTTGCCGGAATTAATCTTCCAAATTTTCCTATTGCAGCTCTTGACAGAAGGCTTTTAGCAGGGTTTACTGCCGGTACAACCATTGTACCGATAAAAATGAGGCTGTTCAATCTCAACAACAATCACACGTTTACTTTCAGATTTGCATCTTCGGTGGATGGCGCCGGGAATTCGAATAATTATGAACCTCAAAAATTCGAAATTATCGGTTCCAATACCGGCTATGCCATTGTAAATCCGGTTAAGAACAATTTGAATGTAGAGGCTGTAATTGAAAATATTTCACCGAACAATGGCGAAATCATCATTCGTTTCTATCCGACCCGTAACGATGTGTACATTTATGCCTATGCCAATGCAATGATCATTGAACAATACGGATAACCATGATTACTTTTCCCGTAACATTTTTTAGCCAAAGAAGTCCAAACAAGTTATTCCAGATAAAGGTCTGGCCTGATTCCGAGAATACCTATACTCCTGAAATGAGTATTGAAGTATTGCCACTGCGCTATAATAAAAAGCACGCCATCACATACGAAATGGACGATACATTAAGATTGATCCACTCTAATGTATTTAAACTTTTTAATGGCGGAATTCCCTATTCCGACACCGAATCATCAGAAGGTATCTTTTACTCCAACGGTTTTGGAAATCCGGTAAAATTCAGGGCCAACAGCGTAGGCAACATTTTTTTCACCAGCGGAACCAATATCTTGTCATACTCTTATGTCAACTCATCCCAACTTACCTGGGATTTACTTGAAGAAATGTACAATGCCGGTTGGGGATTGATGGGTAATCATGGTTCTTACATGAATTATTCAGGTGTAACAGTGGAAGAAATGATCGATTGGGAAACCCAGTTCAAACAGGAATTTGAATCGAGATACGGACGAAGCCCACTTTTTGCCGTGCTTCAGGGAGGTGTTTCCAACTTCGATTCTGCCGCCTGGATTAACTGGCTGATCCAGAACTGTTCAATTTACCTGAAAGTAATGAGCAGCGGAGCTGCATCTAATACCATCGACATCAGCAATCTTAAATTATTGGAATACTTGTCCATGAATCAGACTGTAATGCAAACCGGCAGGTTTAATATGGATGGCTCGCTGAGCTCGCAATCCATTATTTCCACCATCGATACGTTTATGAACCGTTCAGGAAACTGGTGGTTTCGTATGTTTTCACACAACGTGGAAAACAATACGAATCTCACCGAATATTCCAAGTTCAAACAGGTTTTTAAACACATTGAGAGCGCTTATGGAATGGGAGGTTTGGACAATGTTTGGGTACCATCGGTAACAGAGCTGATAGAGTACCTGGTTACCCGTGAAAAAACAGTGATCAACTCTGAACTCACTGATCCGGATACATACCAGCTTAATTTTGACTTTTCCCAGGTTCCTGCCAACATTTTCAACCGCTCCCTGACTTTCAGAATAACCTGCGAACTCCCATTCAAACAGGTCATTTGCCGGGGATACCAGGCCAACTATTCCGGCATCAATACCAATACACTGATTGTTGATTTACAGAACTCGATATGATCAGCATTCTTGCCGGCAATGACTTTCTGGAGATTGGTGAAATATCCCTTTCGGTCAATCTGAAATCACCCCTGTTTTTCGGGGAGATGATCTTTGAAGGAAGCTATATTTTCGATTTCAATATTCCCTCCACACCGGTAAACCGGAAGATTCTTGGGTTTAGTAATGTCGTTGGAATTCAAAACCTGGTCAAAAGCTTTCCCGGAATAATCTATTATAATAATGTACAGCTATTTTCAGGGGAAATTAAAGTCATCCGTTCCTCCGATGAATTCTTCGATCTGAGGTTTTACATGTTCAACGGCTATATCAATTCGAAGATCATAGGAAAAAAGCTGCCGGAATTGAACCTGGGAAGCAAGGAAGTGGTATTGCCATCCATTACCCGGATTTTTTCAGGAGTGCATGTCAATGAAACCTATCCGGCTCCTCCCGTACCGGCTGAAATCTATTATCTAAACCCGCAATTTTTGAGGTATCATCACAATGGAAATTATGGGTATTTCCATATGAACAGCAATGCTTATACGGTGTACCTGCCACGGTATTTTCGGTTCTATGGAGCCATCCACTTAGAAATCCTTTACGGCTCATGTTTTTTCCAGGTATTGAAAAACAACACCCTTTTCCTTGAGATTTTCTTTGACAATCCTGTCAAGAAATTCTCCTTTGAAGAATATCTTTTGCAGGGTGATACTTTAACTTTCAGAATTAAGTGCATTTCCGAACCATTTCCACTGTGGCACCGTGCTGAATTTTTTCTTCGTGGAAATTCGCATCTCTGCTGCGAAGATTATCTCGATAGTAAAAAATCACTGCTCGATCCCGACCATCAGGAATTTTGTTTTTTCCCGGTAAGAAATGACGCCGCCTACGACGTTATTACGAACGAAAAGCTGAAATCCGAATACCAGGCAATACTACCGGTAATTAATTTCTATCAACCTATTAGCGGCAACTTTCAAAAGTTCAGGCCATTTTTTGCCAGTACCAATTCAATCATCGGGAATGTCTTCGTGCCGTTTATTTTTTATCGGTTTATCTTCGATAGTATTTGCAGGGAGTTTGGGTTCCAGGTTTCATTTGAAACCCAACTGGAAGGGGAGATCAATACCCTGTTAATGGGAAATCACCGGGCGCTCAACATCACTGAGCTTCATACCCGTCCACCTCTGGTTCCCGGACAGGATTGGCCTTTGACCCAATATTTTCTCATTGACCGGAATTTCAATTTTGCCGATCATGTTCCCGACATGAATATTTCAGATTTCATAAAGCTGATTACACTTTTCGGATTGGTCATCCTGCCGGTCAGGGGAAGCCAGTTTGTCGTTAAATCGTTCAATGAAATCATTTCCAATCCGGATTACCTTGAGCTTGATGAAGTGCTGCCTGATTTGCAGGTGGAACATGAAAAGTATGACAGTTTCAATTTTGAGTTCAAACCCTCCAATGATGCTTTCACTGACCAGGTAGAAGAAATTGATCCAGGAAAGGTTAAAGGAATGGTTCAGTCGCTGGCCAACCTTCCGCAGGATGATAATGAAATCCTTGATCTGTATTTCGTGGTTGAATTGAAACAATACTGGATTTGGGATTATGATAATGAATCTGACAGTTTGAAATGGCAGTTTTACTCCCTGCCTTATTCCTTTGACAAAACTCAAACCGGGGAGAAAAACATCGAGGCCAAATTTGATGTGTTTCCCATCCTGCCAAAGGATCATCCCCGTTTTGATATTGTTGAAACCGACACGCCGTTAAGCGGTTTCTGGCAAATACCCAAATCCCTGTTTCCCATCCATTTCCCTGACAAATATGAAACCCGTGAAAGCGAACGTCCCAATTGGATTGCCTTTTACCGGGGAATGCGTCCCGATTCCGGCAATAGATTATACCCGATGGGATCCTCAAAGTTTCTCGATGTGAACGGAAATTCCATTCCAGGTTGTTCGATTGATCTGTTTTGGAATGGGCAGGAAGGGCTATATGAAAAGTTCTGGAAAAAGTGGGTAGAATTTCTTTTGGGTTCCAACCAGGTAACGCTTAAAAAAGTCATCAACACAACGGAAATCGTAAACCTGGACTACTCCCGAAAATACATGTTCAACAGCAGGCTGTACTTTATCCGTGAAGTGTCGTTTACGATTTCCCATGCCGGTTATTCAACGGCTGAATTTGTCTTGATGACAGTTAACTGAAAGAGGGGAATTCGCTTTTGAGTTTTTCGGAAGTAACCATTCTAAACCGGTTTAAATACTTCATGGTTTCATCAAGGCTGGCATGGCGGATATGAATTTGTAGATCCCTTGGGTTAATACCGTTGTCAAAAGCCATACCCACACCAGTATGTTTAAGACCGTAGATTGGTTTGCTGATCCCCACTTCTTTGGCAAACTGCTGCCAGGCTTCTGCAATTCTGATGGGCAGAATTTCTTTCACACCGGGCATAAATTTTCTTGAGAAAATGTAATCCGTCGATTTGCCCGTCCAGTCGGCAGGGTCAATCTGATTGAGAAATGCCTGGGGCAGGTCAATCACCTGCGATTTTTTATTTTTGCTTTGAGAACCGTTAATGATGAGCCTTCCCGCCCGAACGTTAATATCCTTGTGTCTTAACCTGACAATTTCCTGGGGTCGCATAAAGCAGTAGAAAATCAGTTGGGCAATCATCCATAACCGTTTGTTGCGCTGGGGGAGAACTGTTCTGATAATGCTCAGTTCTTCCTCATCAAAACCAATAATCTCCGGGTCTTCTTCCTGAAGTACGCTGATTCTTTTGAACGGGTTGTGGATAACATATTCCCTTTCCTGTAACCAGTTAAAGATGGAACGCATGCAGATCAGGTAATTGTTGTAAGTGCGGTTGGAAACTTTTTTCTTGTACTTGAGCATGTCCATGAATTCCACGGCATGAAGGTGTGAAAAATTCTCAATACTGAGCTTGGTGAGATTATTTTCTTCCAGCCACGATTTAAACGTTTTGATCTGTGATTTGTAACTGAGTATGGAACGCCTCCGAAGTTCGGTTTCTTTTATCTCATAAAAGCGTTGAACCACCTCATTTACTGTGGAAAGTGTACGAATTTCATTTGAAAACGGATTCCAACCTTTCTGCAACTTCGCATTAATTTCAGAAATTACCTCATTAGCCCTTTCATACCGGGCTTTCTTGGTTTTCAGTTTTACTGAAATGTACTGCTGAAATACCTGGAACTTGTTGGTTTCAGGATTTCGATATGAGTAGTAAACAAACCAAGTTTTCGAAATATCGGAATCTTTATCATTGAGCCTGGCCATTTTAAACTTTTCCATAATTTTTAACCTTTGGCCCCCCTAAGATTAAAAAAGTGGACTTCATAAAATCTGTAAAATTCTGTAAAATCCACTCTTAAAAAGTGATCTAATGACCTGATAGTCAATGAACTATGTCCCTTTTGGTAGCGGGGGCAGGATTCGAACCTACGACCTTTGGGTTATGAGCCCAACGAGCTGCCACTGCTCCACCCCGCGGTGTTTATTTGAGTTGGCAAAATTAACATTTATTTTGAATTGAACCCCCTTTGGTGTTGAATAATTCATCTTTTTTGGAAAATAATTCTTAATGCCCAAACAGTCAGTAGTTTAAAACTACCGGAATTATCTGACAAAACATGACACCCTCTTTTTTGGTGAGAATTCGTCTGAACCGGTCTCAAAATCTGAAAATCCTTACATTTGCTGCCTTGTCAAACCTTGTAACCTTGAAAGTATATGAAGAAGAAAAGGAGTTTCCCGCACACGTATGTGATTGTGTTCAGTTTTGTAGTGCTGGCCGGAATGCTCACCTGGCTCATTCCCGGTGGCTCTTTCAGCCGTGAAACCGTGGTGGTGGATGATATTGAACGGGAGGTAATCAAAGGAGGTTCATTTAGTTACACCGAAAATGTCCCCCAAACCTGGCAGATTTTCTCCGCACTTTTCGACGGATTTGTGGATAAATCGGATATCATCGTGTTTATCCTCCTGATTGGCGGAGCCTTCTGGATCATGAACCACACCAAGGCCATCGATGTAGGGATTTATACTTTTTTAAAGGTGGTAAAACGAATAGGCAAGAGCACCCGAACCCGGCAGTCGGTTCTCGATGATATCGTTATTGTTCTGCTGATGATCCTCTTCAGCATCTTCGGAGCTGTTTTTGGAATGAGTGAAGAAACCCTGGCCTTTATTATCATCTTTGTTCCTTTAGCAATAAAAATGGGTTACGACTCCATCACCGGTCTGGCCATGTGTTTTATCGGTGCATCCCTCGGATTTGCCGGCGCCATCCTGAATCCGTTTACCATCGGAATTGCCCAGGGTTTGTCGCAACTTCCCCTGTTTTCAGGCATCGGATACCGGATGGTGTGCTGGTTCGTGATCAATATTGCCGGTATCAGCTATGTGCTCTGGTATGTGGGACGTATCCGCAAAAATCCGATGAAATCACCGGTATGGGAAAGTGATAAGGTTTGGCGCGATTCGCTGGAAAGCCATGATGTTCAGGTGGACTACCATACTCCCCGTCCCGCCTGGTACTCCATGATCGCTTTAACTATCGTGATGGCTGCCTTTTCTTATCTTTATCCCGTTTCCCATATTAAAATCGGTCAATCGCAGTACTCACTCATGCTCATGCCCATTCTGACACTGGCATTTTTAGCGTCCGGCGTCATCGCATTGCGTAAATCAGTTCATTTTTATATACTTAACCTGCTGATTTTCACAATCCTGATTTTGATTGTGGGGGTTATGGGTTATTCCTGGTACATTATGGAAATTGCCACTTTGTTTTTTGTGATGGGACTCTCATCCGGCTGGGCTATGGCCTATTCTGTCAATAAAATCACCAGCCTGTTCCTGGATGGGGTACGAGATATCCTTTCGGCGGCCATGATCGTGGGGCTGGCCGGAGGGATCATTGTAATCCTGCAGAATGGCAATATCATCGATACCCTCCTGTATTATGTCTCCCAATCGATGAGCGATCTGGGAGAATTCGGTTCGGTGAGCATGATGTACATCATTCAAACCGGTATCAATATGTTTCTGCCTTCAGGCTCGGCCAAAGCAGCGCTTACCATGCCTATTATGTCGCAATTCTCAGATCTGATTGGGGTTTCGCGACAGGCTACCGTAATGGCTTACCAGTTTGGTGACGGATTTACCAATATGCTGACCCCTGCTTCCGGCGTAACTATGGGGGTGTTGGGCATCGCCAAAATCCCTTATGATAAGTGGTTAAAATGGATTGTTCCGCTGATGATCATTCTGGTATTGCTCGGTTTTCTGCTGCTGATCCCAACCGTTACCATGGAACTCGACGGGTTTTAAGATCCCTCACTGCGTTCGGGATGACTCCACGATAGTTACCCTCCCAACTATTGACGAGTCATCCCGGGCGTCGCGAGGGACCTGTCAATGCGTTCGGGATGACTCCACGATAGTTACCCTCCCAACTATTGACGAGTCATCCCGAGCGTAGCGAGGGACCTGTCAATGCGTTCGGGATGACTCCACGATAGTTACCCTCCCAACTATTGACGAGTCATCCCGAGCGTCGCGAGGGATCTCTCATCGCCTCATCGCCTCATCGCCTCATCGCTTCATCGCTTCATCGCTTCATCGCCTCATCGCTTCATCGCCTCATCGCTTCATCGCCTTATCGCTTCATCGCCTCATAGGGAGTGCGGTTCAGAATCGACCGGGCCAGCGTGATCTCATCGGCATATTCCAGTTCATCCCCGAAAGCGATGCCCCTTGCGAGGGTTGAAATGATCACCTGTGAATCCTGCAATTTCCTGTAGATGTAAAAATTGGTGGTATCCCCTTCAATCGTAGTGGATAAGGCAAGAATGATCTCTTTTACCGTGCCCGTATTCACTCTTTCAGTCAGTTGATGGATGGTAAGGTCGGAAGGCCCAATACCATCAATGGGAGAGATGATTCCTCCCAGCACATGGTAAACCCCTTTAAACTGACCGGTGTTTTCGATCGCCATTACGTCACGGGAGTTTTCCACCACACACACCACTGATTTATCGCGGCTGTTGGAAGCACAGATCTCGCAGACTTCATGATCGGCAATATTCTGGCATATAGTACAATACACGATATTTTTCCTGAGATCAATAATGGCATTGCCCAGTTTTTCCACTTCAGGCAGATCCTGTTTCAACAGATGCAAAGCCAGACGGGTAGCGGTTTTATTTCCAATACCGGGTAACTTGGCCAGTTCTGTAACTGCTTTCTCAAATTGTTTGGAAGGATAGATATTCACAAAGCATCATTTTGTGGGCAAAAGTATTTATTAATTCAATATTTCCGGGTACAGTACGTTTTTTGTCCGGCTTTTGCCGGTAATGAAAAAGACTGATTTCATGACACAGAAAATTCATATCTCATTTATAATTTTAGTATTAATTCTCCTGTCAGCTTTTAACTTAAGCGCCCAGGATAAGAATCAGGTGGATGCCTCGGGCAGAAAACAGGGTTACTGGGAGAAAAGGGACCCTGCCGGATTTTTGGTTTATCAGGGAACCTTCTGTGATGATAGGCCGTTAGGTGAGTTTAAAAGGTATGATGAAAGAGGGAAATTAAAGTCGGTTTCGATGTTCAGGGAAAATGGCATTGAAAACATCACTTCTGTTTTATATCCGGATGGGTCAGTGATGGCTTCAGGAAAATTTACCGGCCAGGATAAAGACAGTACCTGGGTTTATTTTAATGAAAGGAAACAACTCATTGCAACGGAGGAATACCTGAAAGGCAGAAAGCATGGTATTTGGAAAACGTTTTATATTTCAGGTGTTGTTGCAGAGGAGATTCCTTATGAAAACGACACGGTTCACGGTTCCTGGATAAAATATTTCGAAAACGGAAACCCGAAAGAACATATTGAAACAGATCATGGCGTGTATTCAGGACGTTATATGATTTATTTTCCGGGCGGGAATCCAAGGATCAGCGGAAACTACCTGAATGACCGGAAAGAAGGTATCTGGACCACGTATGAAGAGTCGGGAGAGGTTTCCAAAGTGGAGGAGTACAGGAACGGGGAACTGATGATCAGATAATCCCGGAACTACAAACAAATGAGCTATGAGCAGCTGATCAACGATTTACGAATTCTTAAAGAAAAGAAAATCACCTGTTCCCAGCTGGCAGACATGGCAGGGCTGTCACGACATACCATCAATAGGTACCTGAATGATAAGACTTCGATCAGGCCGGAAAGAGTAAGGAGCATTCTGGATGCGATCGGGATTACGCCTGAGGCGCTGAAAGAAATGGGAAAAACCGGCCAGACAGGATTTCCTGGCAATTCATGGTACCGTACAGCAGACGACATGGAAGAATTGATTAAGAAACTGGAAGAAAGAACTGCCTTTTTGGAAACTCAGCTTCAGATTGCCACGGAAAAAATAAAACTGTATGACCGGAAATTGAAGCTTATTGAGGAAAAGTATGTTAAAAAATAAATTCTGATCAGGATATACTTTCAACAGGTATTTCCTTACCCGTGATTTGTCTCAAAGTTTCAGCGCCCTTTTTTATCCCGGATTGAATATCTTTGCCCTGATAAAAACCTTGATTCAGCGATGACCATACTTTGGATAAGGATATCGGATGTTATCTCTTCAACCCTTGCAACATTCAGGCAATCAGGCCAAAATGGTTTTTATTTTTTAGTATTGACCCTGATAATTGTTTCGTGCCTTAACCAGCAAAGCGTTGAAAACCACAAACTGAAAATCGAAATTGACAGTCTGAATATAGTCTATGGTAAAGACCTCACCTATGACACCCTGAAACTCGCCGGGATCGACAGTCTGATGAAAGTATGTGATTCAATACATTATCCTGATGGGGAAATAAATCTTGCCATTACCTCTTCAAGGATTTATATGTCGAATAATAAAAATACAGATGCGCTTGCGATGCTGAACTTAGCGCAGCAACGTCTGAAGGAAACAGACAACCCGTTATTGGAGGCATCTGTAAACTTTTATCTGGGAAAATTCAATTTCCGGATCAATAATTCGGATGCAGCCCTGGATTATTTCCTCAAATCCTCACAAATAAGCCTTGAAGCAGCCGACTCAGCCATGTACGTAAAAACGCTCATCAATATTGGAAATCTTTATCTGGAAAGGGGAAACCTGTCAAAGGCCAAAGAGTACTTTAACAAGTCATTAAGTATCAACAGGAAAAGAAATAATTTTGACGATCTTTCCATTGATTATCACCATTTGAGTGTGTATTATCTCCGGAAAAGCGAACTGGACAGTGCGAAATACTACCTGGATAAGGAGTTGGAGATGAATAAGGAATCCAATAATACCATGCTCTATATTTACAACCTGAATAATCTGGCAAGTTTTCAGATTGAAAACGGTGAGTATGATGCAGGAGAGCGAAATTCGCTGGAGGCCTTGCGCCTGCTTGACAGCATAAGTCCCTTTTCACCTCCGACCTATTCCCGGTCGGTGGTTCATGCCAATCTGGGTGTTCTTAATCAAAAAAAAGGGAATTTAGATATGGCATTGCATCATTTCAATATTGCCAACCAGGATACAGCTTTCAAATTTGTGCCGGAATTCAGGATCAAATTGCTTTTTGATCTCTACAAGATCCACAAAGAGATGGGGAACCATGACTCTTCACATGCAATACTGGAGCAATACCTCCTTCTTCGGGATATCAATGAGAAGGCTGTAGCCGATCAAAACCTGCTGGCCATGGAGATGCGCTATAACTTCAGGCAACTGCAGCAGGAACACGAACACAAGCAGCGCCGGATGAGACTGTTGTTTTATGGGTCTCTGGTAATTCTTGGAATGGGATTGTTTACCCTTATTATTTTTATCCAGAAACAACGAATCAAGATAAAAAACGAGCAGCTGTCAAAAAACATTCAGGAAATAAAACTCGAGCGGCTTAACAGGGAGCTTGCATCCCAGGCCCTTAATATGGTAAGGATGAACGAACGTAAAATCAGTCTTATCAAAACCATCAAAGAACGAATGCCCAGTTTCAAGCGTGATAATCAAATGGTGATGGCGGGCATTATTGAAGAGTTTGAAAAAGACAAAAACGAACTGGTCTGGCAAGAGTTTGAGATGAGATTCACCGAGGTGCACAGCGAGTTTTATAAAAAGTTGTCGAAAATCAATCCAAACCTTACCATCAACGAGAAACGTCTGTGTGCATTTCTGCTTCTCGATATGACCACAAAAGAGATTTCCACCATTACCGGACAGAGCGTCAGGGCGCTTGAACAAGCCCGAACACGGCTTAGGAAACAACTGAACCTTACCAATTCCAATGCTTCAATTACCGCTTTCCTGAACTCATTGTAGCATTTTTCCGGTTTTTCATTTTTTCGTTATCTCATTCTATAATAACAACTTAGACTACCTTGTGTAATCTTTGTATGAGTCATTTTTGGCTCTTGTCGTAGTAATGATGCACCAGAAAATTTTGTGAGCGGCTTTTCTGAAATTAGTTTTGACAAAATTTTTATTGTTATGCCGAAAAACAAAAAAAAGGACAAACCGGCAACGTTGCCAAAGAACCGGAAAAAAATGAAAAATCCCGATCAGGTAATTTCTGACATTACGGAAGAAACGATCATACTCAAAGGGATCGTTTCACGATTCAGCAATCCCGTTAAAAGCAAAGAGGATAATTTTTAACCATATAATTCACTTAATTCACGCACATTATGAAGAAAAAATTTACCTATTATCTAAGCCTGAGCATCCTCATGGCATTATTAATTTTGACACTTTCGCTTCAGGGGCAAATCTCCGGCATAAAGACCATCCCGGGTGATTATCCCACTATAGCGTCGGCGATTGCATCGCTTAATTCACAGGGTGTGGGCAGTGGCGGTGTAACCTTTGATATTGCTGCCGGCTACACAGAGACTTTCGCAATCAACACTGCAGGTTTGATAACAGCTACCGGTACCCCGGGCAATCCTGTTATTTTCCGGAAATTCGGATCAGGCGATAATCCCCTGGTTTCTGCCGCTTCAGGAACCGGAGCTTATGATTACGTCTTTTGCACAGCAGGAAGCGACTATATCACTTTCGATGGCATTGACATCCGAGAAAATCCAGGCAATGGCGATGAAACCCGCAAAATGGAATTTGGTTTTGTGTTTCTGAAAACATCCCCTTCAAACGGATCTCAGTACAACACCATTAAAAACCTCACCATTTCCGGTTTCGGCAGAGTTGAAGCATACGGAATTGCACTACACAACTGGGATTATCTGGCCCCCGGATCGCAACTCTCCATTACCAATGTTGCCGGCGCCAATTCGTGGAACAAGTTCTTCAACCTGAATTTTACGGATTGCTACAATGGCATCAATCTGTCAGGTTTTAATGATACCGTTGCACCATTCGCATTACAGGATCAGGGTAATGAAGTGGGCACGGATGGTCAGAATACCTTTACCGGCCTGGGAAGCGGAGGTACGACAGTTAATACCTATGGAATCAATGCCGCAGGCCAGAATGACCTTGAGCTGGCCAATAACCTGTTCACCGGCTCAGTAAACCTTACCAGCGCCAGTTTCTATGCAATGAACCTGAGTTATGCTGCAAATGCCAACCTGGAACTTTACGGAAATACAGTGAGCATTAATATGGCAGGCAGTGGGGCATTTTTTGGGATATTTATTGACGGTTTTGGCGATGATGGTACCACAAATACTTTGAACATTTCCAACAACTCATTGATTAACAACTCATACCCCAATCACACTACCAATTATGTGATTTACCTTTATGCTGTCACAACAGCTTTGAACCTTAATTGCAATAACAATGATGTGTCAAACAATAGTATTGGCAGCCCAACCGCCAACTCCCGCAATAGTAATATTTACTACATCTACATGAAAGATGGTAGACCAACAGGTCTTGTGAATACAGGTATAATGAATGTAAACTACAATACAGTAACCAATAATCAGAGACTTTCCATCAATACAGTAACTTCCGCAGAGCCAGCCACCAATTATATTTTAGCTACTGGTTCGAATGAGATTTTTAACTGTCACGACAACCTGATAGCGAATAACATAATGTACAACTACTTCGGTTATATTCATGGAATAATAACGGCACACAATGGAACACAGAAATACATTTATAACAACACTATAGAAAATAATTCAGGTACAACGTATGGTTTTATTGGGCTTTATAATGCAAACGGTATCAATACCCATATTTTCAACAATAAAATACGAAACATCACCATTGTTGGATCCTACAATGGAATAGGAAGTATCCGGGGAATTCATCAGAACGCCAATTCCAACGTTTACATCTATAACAACCTCATCAGCGAATTGTATATTCCGGACGCAAAATTCCCTGGAGTGACCGGAATCTTCACTCAACAGGGTACTTTTGCCGGAATCTATAATAACACGATTTATCTTGACGGTACTTCTACCCAGTCCAATTTTGGATCTCAGGGAATCTGGATGGATGCTACCACCCAAATGATTGACCTCAGGAATAACCTGATCATCAATAAAACCATCCCGACCGGTAATGGTATTGCTGCAATAATAAGGCAACAAGGCGGCTCACCGGCAAGTTTTGCATTAACATCCAACAATAACAACTTTTATGTAGAAAATGCTCTCCATAACCGTTCTATCTATTTAAGCCCGACAGATACGATCACGGGAATGGATGATTTTAAAACTTTCATGGCGCCCCGAGAGACAGCTTCCATCTCCGAAAACACCCAACTGGTGAATATTACCACCATGCCCTATGACCTGCATGTTGATCCCAACCGGGCTACCCTGTGCGAAAGCGGGGCGATGACCATAACAGAACCCGTTGCCATAATTACGGATTTTGACAACCAGCCACGATTCCCCAATCCCGGCTACCCTAACAATCCAAATACTCCGGCTACAGCGCCCGACATCGGCGCCGATGAGTTTGCAGGAACGAATCCAACCGGCCCCATAGCGTTGACCGGGATTAAAACCATTCCGGGTGATTATGCTACCATCGCTGCCGCTATAACCGCTCTTAACGAGCAGGGAGTAGGAAACGGCGGGGTGATCTTTAATGTGGCCGGGGATTACACCGAAACCTTTCAGAATGTCAACGATGGATTGATAACAGCTACAGGAACACAAAACAATCCCATCACTTTCCGCAAAGCAGATGAAAGGGGCGCACCCCCCCTGGTAACTGCTGCTGTTGGAGTTGGCGCCAATGATTACGTCTTTTGCCTTGCCGGAAGCGACTACATCACTTTCGACGGTATTGACGTGCAGGAAAACCCACTAAACCTCGACGATACGCAAAAGATGGAATATGGATTCGCCTATTTGAAAACATCAGGAACCGACGGCGCACAGCACAACACCCTTAAAAACCTGACCATTACCAATTTCAGCAGAATTGAAGCATACGGTATTGCTCTGCACAACTGGGATTATCTGGCTCCCGGAACGCAACTTGTCGTTACTGATGTGGCCGGCGCCAATTCGTGGAACAAGTTCTTCAACCTGAATTTTACGGATTGCTACAACGGTATCAGCCTGCTGGGATTTGACGATACGGTAGCGCCTTTTGCCTTCTACGACCAGGGCAATGAGGTTGGCAAAGATGGACCGAATAACTTTACCGGCCTGGGAATCGGAGGAACTACTGTTAATACCTATGGAATTAATGCCGCCGGCCAGAATGACCTTGTGCTGGCCAACAACCTGTTTACCGGGTCTGTTAACCTGACCACCGGCAGAATCTATGTTATGAACCTGTTGAATGCTTCCAATGCGAACCTCGATGTTTATGCCAACACCATTACGATGGAAATGGCCAACACGGGCATGTTTTACGGCATTTACATTAACGGTTTCGGGAAAGATGGCACCACCAACACCGTTAATGTATACGAAAACACGATTTCAGGCAACACCTTCCCCAATCACACAAACGGCAATGTGGTTTATAACTATGTTACTACCGGCGCCGTAAATGCTAATTGTTACAACAATGTGGTCAGCAACAATACGGTAGGTTCATCTTCAGCCAATTCAACAGCGCTGATTTATTATCTGTGGTTCAGAAGTGATCCGGTAAATAAAGCGGGAGCCATGAACTGTCACAATAACACGATATCAAACAATAGCAGAATTACGGCAGCGCCTTCAGTCAGCAGCGCCACTTATTTTCTTTATAATTCCGGGTCCACTGATACACTCAACTGCTACAACAATCTGATTGACAATAATACAGGAGTTGCGGGAAGCGCCAGTGGTATGCACATTATCCATGCAGCAGGGCAGATCAGGAATATCTATCAAAATACCGTAAGCAATATAACCGGAAAATTTACCAATCTTTACGGGCTATATAATGCAAACGGAACAAGCAGAATACACCGTAACCAGATCTCTAACCTGAGAACCAACGGAAGTCCGACAGGTAATGCCGGTATTAACAATGTGAGTGCGATATACCAGGGAGCTGGCGTCAGTTCCTATTACTTTAATAATTTCATCAGCCAGTTGTTTGCTCCGGTTTCATTAATGACAAATGCTTTGACAGGCATAAAGTTAGAGCAGTCGGGCAATTTTGCCGGTTTATATCATAATACCATTCACCTGGATGGTACTTCCCAGGGTTTAAATTTCGGAACAATGGGAGTATCGTCAACTACCGGCGTCACGCTTGATATGCGAAATAATGTTATCATCAATAATTCGATTCCTAACGGAACCGGGCAAACTGTGGCTTTCTTCAGGAGTAATGCCACCCTGACTACCTATGATTCGGTTTCAAACAACAATTGTTTATATGCGGGGACACCCGGCCCTAATAATTTGATTTTCAAGGATGGTACGAATTTCTTCCAAACGCTGGCTGAATACCAGGCATTTGTTTCGCCCAGGGACGCCCAGTCAATATCAGAATTTCCGCCTTTTGTAAATAGTACTACCAATCCTTACGACCTGCACATTGATCCAACCCAGGTTACCCTGTGCGAAAGCGGCGCGATGATTATAACGGAACCCATTGCGATTAATACAGACTTTGACAACCAGCCGCGTTTCCCCAATCCCGGCTATCCCAATAATCCAACGACACCGGCTACCGCTCCGGATATCGGCGCCGATGAGTTTGCCGGGATGAATCAGACCGGCCCAATGCCATTGACCGGAATTAAAACCATTCCGGACGATTATTCTACGATTGCATCGGCCATAATCGCGATCAACACGCTGGGTGTTGGAACCGGCGGAGTGATTTTTGATGTGGCGCCTGATTACACCGAAACTTTCCAGAACCTTACCGATGGATTGATCACAGCCACCGGAACACAAAGCAATCCCATCACTTTCCGCAAAGCAGCTGAAAAGGGCAATAATCCCCTGGTTACCGCTGCATCTCCCGGAGCAGGAATCTACGATTATATTTTCTGCCTGGCCGGAAGCGACTATATTACATTTGATGGCATTGACGTGCAGGAGAACCCGTTAAACACCGACAATACACAAAAGATGGAATATGGATTCACCCTGCTGAAAACATCAGGCACCGACGGCGCACAGTACAACACCATTAAGAATTCCACTATAACCCTCGCCGGCAACAACAACGCTTATGGCATTTATTCAAACAACTGGGTTTTCAGCGCCCCCGGAACACAAATTACGGTTACTGACCTGGCCGGAACCAATTCATGGAATAAGTACTTCAACCTGGGTTTTGTGAATTGTTTCAATGGCATTTATCTCGTAGGATTTGATGATACCGTTTCGCCGTATGCCCTGTATGATCAGGGTAATGAAGCAGGTAAAGATGGTCAGAATACCTTTACCGGCCTGGGAACCGGCGCCAGTGGAAGTAACGTTGTTTATGGAATATTCACTTATGCCCAGAACGATCTTGTACTGGCTAATAATTCATTCACCGGTCCGGTAAGTTTAGGGGCCGGCGCCTTCTATGGGATGTATATTCTGGACGCTGTTAATGCCAACCTCGATGTATACAGCAATACTGTAAGTATTGATCTGGCATCCGGTGCAGGTATCAGTCAATTCAACGGAATCAGTGTCTTTAACATGGGGAAAAATGGTACTTCAAACACGGTAAATATCTATAACAACCACATCATAAGTAACACCTATCCCAGCCAAACCTTTGGCCAGGCTAAATACCTTTATGTGCAAACAGGCGCCTTTTCACTGAATATCCATAACAATAATGTGTCGGGCAACAGCATAGGGTCTGCCACCACAAACTCTACAGGCCTTGTTCACTACATTTGGCTAAAGAACGACCCTGCCAATCCGGGAACCATGAATGTTTATAACAATCAGATAACCAGTAATAACCGATTCAGTAATACAACCATGAATCATCAGATCTATTACTTGTATGCAACAGGAAACGCCGGATTACTCAACATCAACGACAACCTGATTGCCGGTAATTATGCATGGTCACCATCCGGACCGGTTTATGGAATTTATTGCCAGCATGCTGGTAATACCAAAAAAATATCTGGTAATATTATCGAAAACACAACCGGAAGAATAGGAAGTTTTGCCGCGATCATCAACCAAAATGGTTCTGACAACCAAATTTTCAACAACAAGATACAAAATATCACCTCTGTTAACAGCACCATAGGATCAGTTAAAGGTATCTGGCAGCAGGCCGCTGCAAATGCTTCCTGCATCTATAACAATTTCATCGGAGGATTGTATGTACCCAACGGTAATTCAAACGATAATGTCGCAGGAATCTATTGTTCCGGCAATCCTCCCTTTATTGGAATTTACAACAACACCATCTATCTTGACGGAACATCCACCACCAGCAATTTTGGTTCGCAGGGAATTTATATTGCGGCCACTGTACTCAGTATTGACCTGAGAAACAATCTGATTATCAACCACTCGACACCTACCGGACTCAACGGGAAAGCGACCATTATCAGAAACATGTCAACGACCCTGAGCAACTACGCATTCACTTCAGATAACAACAACTTTTATCCGGGAGCCCCTGGTGTCAGGCGTTTCATTTACATTACCCCAACCGATTCTATTGCTGGCTTGGATGATTTCAAGGCTTTCGTGAGCCCCCGCGAGTCGGCTTCAATTTCCGAGAATACTCAACTGGTAAATGTATCAGCAATGCCTTACGACCTGCATGTTGATCCAAACCAGTTGTCACTTTGCGAGAGCGGCGGAATGATCATAACAGAACCTGTTGCGATAAACACAGATTTTGACGATCAGCCACGCTTCCCCAATCCCGGTTATCCCGACAATCCGAACTGTCCGGCCACAGCGCCCGACATCGGCGCCGATGAGTTTATGCTGAATGAGTGTCCGGTGAGTGAAGCCATAATATTAACGTATGGCTTCAACGTGACTGAAAATCCTTCATTAACTGAGGAAGTTATTGGAGTTGTTGATGAAGAAAACTTCACGGTGACCCTTGAGGTGCTTGAAAATGCCAGCATTTCTGAACTGATTGCCTCGTTTACCCTGTCTGATGATGCTATGGCCGAAGTGGAAGGTGTTATTCAGGTAAGCGGAGAAACCCCGAACGATTTTTCATCGCCGGTGGTGTATACAGTTACCGGATATGCAGGCAATACACAAGACTGGACGGTATCCGTCAACACCCTGCCCTGTGAAAATCCCTGGAGTTACCTTATTACAGGCAGTACACATAATATCAGCATACCACTGGATGCAGCCCCGGAAATTTTCGGAACACCACTGGCTGCCTTCGACTGGATCGGCGTTTTCTTTCTGGATAGTCAGGGCGAAGAAACCTGCGGCGGAGCGGTTCAATGGAACGGCACAACAGGGGTGGTTGTCAATGCATATGGCGACGATCCTACTACCGTTGAAAAAGATGGTTTTGCCACCGGAGAGGCTTTTATCTGGAAGCTGAAACAGTGCGGAAGCTCCGAAGAATATACCGCATTGGCCATATATGATAAAGACATGCCTAACCGGGGATATTTTACCAATTTCGGATTGTCGAAGCTGACCAGCCTCAGGGCGGCCCTCATTCAGAACTTCTCATTCCTGCAGGGATGGAACAGTATCTCGAGCTATATAGTTCCTTTCGATGCTGATATAGAAGTACTATTTGATCCTGTTGTGGAAGAACTTACTATTATACGGAATCTGTCGTCGCTGTACTGGCCTTCGGAAGGGTTGAATACGATCGGAAACTGGAATAATAACTCGGGATATGTGGCTAAATTTACAGAACCAATTAATCTTCAGATTGGTGGTGAGGATTATGCCGCCCGGGAAATGACAATTCCTTCAGGATGGAGTTACCTGCCGGTACTGAGCCAGTGTGAGGCAGATATCACTACCTTGTTTGGTGAAAATCTGTCACAGGTTATCATCATTCAGGAACTGATCGGTACGGGGGTATTCTGGCCAGAATACGGCATCAATACCATTGGCGCTTTTGTGCCCGGAAAAGCCTATATCATCAAGCTTTCAGCCTCTGTTACAGTAACTTTCCCCGTATGTGCCGGTAAATCACTAAAAAAAGGTTTCATCATGCAAAATAAAGTAAATACCCCCTGGGGTGAAATGAATTACACGCCTGAAAAACAGGTTACCCTGTTCTCGCAAAACGCACTGGCTGAGCTTCAACCGGGAGATGTGATCGGCGCCTTTAATACGAACAACCAGGTTTGTGGCTACCTGACTGTTGAGGATAGTGAAAAGCCTCAGGTCATTACCATTTTCGGAAAAGATCAGACCAACGGTACTTCCGGTGGTTACAACCCGGGCGAGCCGGTTCAATTCAGGCTGCTCCGTCAGGCTACCGATACCATCTATGTTCTGGAGGTTGAATATGATCCGTCGGCTGAAAACTATTCGGGCAGGTATTATACCGGTTCATTGGCAGTAATCGGAGAAATGAGCCTGAAAGGGGCAGCGCTTCCCGAAACAGGACATCAGCGGTTCTCTGTCATGCCCAATCCGGCTGATAATGTGGTAAGCATTACATCGAACCAGGTTGATGACAGTATAGTTGAGCTGTACCTGTATGATGTTTATGGAAGTTTGGTAGCAAAAGACAAATTCATCAACAATTTGTCTCTGGATATTAGCACATTACCATCAGGTTTATATATGGTGTTCCTGAAAACTCCTGCTTCATACGAAGTTGAGTGCCTGATTAAAAAATAGCTTTTTTTTAAACGTTAGTTGTATTGTTGAATAGCCGGTCCTCTTTTGGGCCGGCTTTTTTTATCGGGTGGATGAATTATTCAGGTGGTAGTTTCTAATGACAGGATTTGTATGCTGTTGATTAATAGGTGTTTTAGTGTACAGTAGGCTAAGCGGAATTGGTAATTCCGCTTATATAGGTATCCAGTGGTGAAACAATTTTGTTTTGTCATTTCACTCCACTCATCAGATTGTGATTTTTTGGCTCACTTACCCGCCATGAGTCGACTTATTGACTGAAGGAGCCGTTTGTAATCAAAGAATTCAAAATCCATGATTAGATTCATTTATATGGTAACCTCAGGAGAAAAAAAGCTCCGCCACTGTGTTGGGCGGGGCTTTATTTATTTGACACTTGCTTATCAGGCTGTCCAATTCTCAAAATGAAATATTATAACCAGACTCAATCCCTACCGGGCAGTGTTCTTAACTCATCATATCCACAAGGATAAAAGCTTCTTTTACTGTTAGTGAACAATATTTATTTTTGAATTAAATACTTTATTGTTTTCAACAATTCTTACCAGATAAATTCCGTCATGAATACCCGAAAGGTTAATTGTGGTTCCATCTTTTACCCGTTCTTTCGTCAGGATTATCTTTCCTGTCAGGTCACAGATGTACAGGTTTGCGTTTTGAACATCAGCATGAATTGTAAAAGAGGTTTGGACAGGATTGGGATATATGGAAAAATTCATTTTCCTGAATTGTTCGTGTACTCCGGTGATTAACTCTTCCTTGCAACCATTTTCGACAGATCCGGTTGCGTGGTTAATCAACATACCCACAATTTCAATGTTTCCGATATTCCATTCATCAGATATTGTAATTGTAAACTCATAGCTGTGGGTTTCGCCGGCATAAACTGTTTCCGGAAGACTCCCTTCGACTCCCGGGAAACCACCAAGAATGGCACGTGCTACATCCTGATAAACCATATCTTCGGCCGGAACGGGGTCTGGAAGTAATTCGAAACCACCCATAGGGCCAAACATTCCCCCTGCATAATAATTAGCCTGGCTCCAACCTGTTCCGGTTCCGGTTACATTGTTTTCAATAAGTGCTGCATTGAATCTGTAATCGGAAACCTGAGCAACAAACTCAGAAGTAAGAGTAAAGGTTAATTCTCCTGTGGTTGAATTGAATGTTTTATTTTCAATCGCTATTCCTGCAGGTGCAATTTTGCTCATTCTTTCCATGTAGGCAGATTCGAGGCCCATAGGATCTACGAGGATTGTCCTGTCAGCAAGTGCCATCGGATACGAGTACCCAATCAGAGGTCCAAAGTTGGAATCATACTCCTCAACTACCATGGGATCCCCATTATGAACTGCAATGCCAATCCAGGTATCAGGATATTTCATTTTCATCGAGTCCATATAGACAATACCCATTACACACCAGCCGCACCAGGTTCCTGTTCCTTCTTCACCGACTACCATTTTAGGCGGAATGTATTCAACAATTCCAAGGGAGGTACTTAATACATCGTTAGCCGGTATTTCATCACCTGAGAGTTGGGTTGTCACCTCCATCTCATAAATTCCAGGTTCTGCTGACCATGTATCAAACAAAACCTCGGTTTCTTCACCAAGGGCAAGATCCGTCACGTTTTTGGTTGAAGTATAACCATTATCATTTATGGTACAGGTCACCGGGAAGCTAACCGTTTGAACTCCATAATTCTTCACAGTAGCCTTGGGAATAATGTTCCCTTGCAGGATGAATGGCTCCATATCAATGGAAACTACCCCGGTATTGAGCATGATTGATGAGCCTGTTAAAATCAATGCATAATCTTCCCATTCACCTGCCCAAAGATTAGCACATGGATCGGGAGATGAAGGTTGCAAAAAACATGATCCGACACGCATGACAGTAGCACCAGGTAAACCATTTCCCGGAATTGGGATGGGGATATTGTAGAAAACACCGGCCTCGGCCATTTCAAAATCGGTTACTACCAGTTCATCAGGCGTAAATTCAATATCCTGATTTAAATCGATCCATATACTTACAAATTGACTCTGAAAACCTACGGCTACAGTAGCAATATAATCAGAACCGATCTCAGCGGTTCCTTCCAGATAAGTGAAAACACCATACCCATTATCACTGCAATCGCTGTTGTAGTTCTCAATTCCAGCAAAAGCGAAGTCAGTGATGCCATGAAAATTACCAAAAGAGCAGTCTGCAACAGGTACACAATACCAATTGGGGTCTACAACCGGGAAAGCGTGTTGAGTCTGGTCATTAGCCGGATTCTCATCACCCGGAAGCAACGTGGTAACATAGGCTGTATAGAAACCCACAACTGCAGTCCAGGGATCAAAATCGACGGTGGCTGGTTCACCAAAAGCAAGGTTTGATATTTGTTTCGCAGATGAGAAAACAATGTTTGAACCTTCATAAATCTCAAGAATTACATCAAATGATACTATTTCAGACCCATAGTTGGCGATCTCAGATGAAACATTTACAACATCTCCTCCATGCAGGAGGTTTTCAAATCCGGAAATGGAAAGCGGTGTAACATCAAACATGGCTTGTTCACCAAGTGTCACATTATCAATATCCCAGGCGTCCAGCTGGTAGCTGTTATCCTCAAATTTAAAACAGAACTGGAAATCCGCTGAACCAATATCTGGCGTATTTACTATCAATACCTCAAATGCGCTGTAGTCTTCAGGGGTCAGTATATTTAATTCCCAAACCTGGTTCCAGGTTGAACCGCCATTACTTGTAGTCTCCACACTAACCCAAAATCCACCACCCTGTACATAGTTATCGACAAAATGTAAAAATGACAAACTCAGTTGGGTATATCCGCTGGTATTAATAACGGGGGAAACCAATCTGGATGTTCCTGTAAAGGCCGGGCTCCAATACATCTCAACTTCAGGTATAGTTCCACCAGCATTGTTGGTTTGTACTATTCCCCAATTTTCTGATCCTTCTCCCTGAACCGTCCAGGCATCCAATCCCGAAGAGAAATCCTCATTAAATAACACCTCTTCGATTGACTTATACCACCCCTTTGGAGCGTTATTTTGAGTGATCCTGGTTGCCTGGTTCTCACCGCGATTTAAATCTTCACTTTGCTGCGCCCACGAACTGGTGAAAATGAAAAAACAAAATGCATATAAGCTAAGTTTAAGTAAATTTGTTTGCATAGTGTTCAATTTTAATTGTTTAGAAATTTGTTTATGATGTAAAATAGATTTTCGACCTCATTTTTCATTGTTTATTGGAATTTTCACTTCTTCAGATTCGAGCAACTTTGACCTGTTGTTTAATTCTGTCAGGACCTTTTCAAGGATACGACTCTGAATATTGGATCGTTCGATGATCTCATCAATTTTTTTTAAATCTGTTTCGTTTTCGGTTTTCCTTTCGTCAGGTTCCATAAAATGCACTTGTTAATCCGTTGTGAAATAAAAAAATGAATTTCATCACAAAGGAAAACATCACATAATCAAAAAACTAATTTTTGAGGTAACATTAAGGCATCACCCTGATTTTTGAGGGTAACAAAAAGTGTACAGGGTTTATTAAGTCCTGTTAATCAGTGCTTTGAGGATTATTGTTGAGTTAAGAAAGCAATGAGATTCTCATCTCTGTCCAAACCAAGTTTTTTGCGCAAACGGTAACGGGCAGTTTTGAGGCTTTCGGTTGACTGGTATGTAATGGAAGAGATTTCTTTTGAGGTCATGTTCAGGCGCAGAAAAGCACAAAGTCGTAGTTCATTTGGCGTCAGGTCAGGAAATTGCCTGCTGAGGCTGTTATAAAAGTCGACATGTACCTCCTGAAAACGAACCTCAAATTCTGTCCAGGTATCCTGGGTAATGCTTTTATCGAGTTCCGAAATAACATTTTTTATTACAGTTTCATTATCCGCTTTTTGCCCCTGATTTGTATTTTTCAGTTTATCGGATATGGCCGAAATGAATTCATTCTTTTTGAGCAAATACATCACATTGGTAGTAAGCTCTTTATTTTTAAAATCCAGCTCTTTTGACAGTTTTTCTTTTTCAAGTAACACCATTTTTTGCTCAAGGTTTTTCCTGCGAATCCTGTTATTCTGTAAAAAATACAGAAATGCAATAATCAAAAATGAAGCAACTGCACTGATTATTGCAAGCAAATAGATGAGTTCGATCCGATTGTGCTTTGCTTCGATAAGTTCACTTTCGAGCTTTTGTTGTTTCCGCTCTTTGTCGAATTCGTACTGGAGGGTTAATTCGGTAATTTTTTGATTACTTTTGATTCTTAATAAGCTATCATTAAGCACAGTGAAGTTTTTATAATAAAAATAGGCGCTATCTTTATTTCCCTGTTGATGAAAAAGATCGGCCAGTTTTTGTGATACCTCGGTCATCATTGCCAGATTTGATGAAACTGATGCACCGGATAGTGCCTGATGATAAAAATAAAGCGCCTTTTTATAATCGTTAAGTTGGAAATAGGCATCTCCCTTATGTCGGTAAATCACTGCGAAAATATAGGGGCGGGATCCCCAGAAATCACCAACCAAACTATCTGCAACGCTTTGCGATTTCTCAAATAATTCGAGCGCATCCAAAGTCCTGCCTTCCGAAAATGCGAGCCTGCCCAGATTTGAATAGGTCTTGGTGAGCCCATAATAATTCGAAATCTGTTTTCCAATTTTGAGGGCCTTATTTAGATATAAATAGGCACTGTCATTTTTTTTCAACTCAAAGTAAGTGTTTCCGATGTTATTTAACGTATTTCCAACAAAGTAAGGGTCCTTCAAATGCTCAAATAATTTGAGCGCTTTTGAATAATATTCAAGACTTTTATAATTATCTTCGAGATTAGCATAAATGATGGCAATGTTATTATAAAACCTGGGCAGGTAAAGGCTGTCGTTATGTTCTTCGGCGATTTTCAATCCGGTAAAAAAGGCATCCTGAGCGCGGTACAGGTTGGTTTGCATAGAATACACATTTCCCAGTCCCAGGTACAAGCCAATGACATCCCTTGGTTCAATTGTTTCATCTATCAGGTCTTTGGCACTTAAAAAGAATTTTCTGGCTTCGTCGAGATCATCCGTTTTCATTTTGATCCCACCCATTGCCAGGTAGTTATTAAACTGGCCTTTGATGAATTTGTTCCTCAGCGACATTTCCAGTCCATACCATGCATAATACGAGGCCGAATCAATGTTTACACTAATATACTCGTCTGCCAGTGTAGCACAAATCAGTGCTTTTTCGTTCTCGGAAAGTTCCCGCGAATTGAATAATCTTAACAAACTGTCTGCTGGTGACAGTGCGCAAATTGCAGTAATGCTCATATTGATGGTAAGCATCACAAGCAAAAGCCAGGATTTCATCGAATTCAAACTATAACCTAAACATTTCACCGTTACTGCAAAATTTTCTTTAGCAATCAAAAGTACTCTAATTTGTTTTTCCTCTGTAAAAACTAAAATTTGCATTCATAATTCAACAAAAACGTTTGAAAGCAAATGCTTAGCAGAAAAAGAATTAAATCACGTTATCTCAATCCCTACCAGGAATTGATCTGATCCCGCCACATCCATCAAAACAAATTCATCTTTCACAGACCGGTCATATTGTGAAAGCCTTCGTGACCAAGTTCTTTAGCAAAGGACTAATTCAGAAATATGATTTATAACCCTTCGATTATTGAAACCCGAATGTGCAGGTAAATCAAATAAAAACAGTTTCATCATGCAAAATAAAGTAAATACCCCCTGGGGTGAAATGAATTACACTCCTGAAAAACAGGTTACCCTATTCTCTCAAAACGCCATTTCCGGGCTCCAGCCGGGAGATATCATCGGCGCCTTTAATGCGGACAACCAGGTTTGTGGCTACCTGATTGTTGTGGATGGTGAAAAGCCTCAGGTCATTACCCTTTTCGGAAAAGATCAAATCAACGGTACTTCCGGTGGTTACAACCCGGGCGAACCGGTTCAATTCAGGCTGCACCGTCAGGCTACCGGTACCATGTATGATCTGGAGGTTGAATATGATATGGTGGCTGAAAACCATTCGGGCATGTATTATACCGGTTCAATGGCTGTAATCAGCAGAATGATTCTTAAAGCTTCAGAGACGAACAATGCAGGCAATATGCGGTTCACAGTCATGCGCAACCCGGCCAATGATTTCGTAAATATTTCTTCATCCCGTGCTGACGGAGATTTGGTAGAGTTTTTGGTGTACGATGTATTTGGAAGTGTGGTCATCAAAGACACTTTCACAAATAATATATCATTAGATATCAGCGCACTCTCTCCCGGCATCTATATGGTGTTCCTGAGAACTACAGCTTCATACGAAGTTGAGTGCCTGATTAAAAAATAGCTTTCTTTAAACGTTAGTTGTATTGTTGAATGGCCGGTCCGCTTTTTGGCCGGCTTTTTTCAATGGGATGGATGAATTATTCAGCCGGTAGTTACCAATGACAGTATTTATATATTATTGATTAATAGTTAGTTAGTGTGAATACGGCTAAGCGGGATTTGTAATTCCGCTTAACACAGGAGGTCAGGGAATACCATTTATTTTCCGGCCTGATCAGTCCCGATTCTTTCTCATGTCTTTATGATAATTCTTCATCATCTTCCCAAACTCCCGCTCCTTTTGCCGTTTTTCGGCCACAGTGGCATTAAAATGGGCTTTTTCCCGTTCCAGTTTCAGGTAGTTTTCATAGCTGTTCAAATCGATATTCCCGTTTTGAACGGCCTCCAGCACCGTACAGCCGGTTTCGGTGGTATGCGTGCAATCCTTGTATCTGCAGGAAGCAGCAAGGGAATAAATGAGATCGTAGGTAGTTTCCAGACCCTCTCCGGCATCGGCAATGCCCACTTCCCGCATGCCGGGATTATCAATCAGGATGGCGCCGTTATCCAAAACGATCAATTCCCGGTGACTGGTGGTATGCCGGCCTTTTTCCGTGCTTTGGCTCAACAACCCGGTTTTCATCCGTGCGCTGCCTGACAGGTTGTTGAGCAGGGTTGATTTTCCCACCCCTGAGGATCCCAGCATACAAAAAGTCTTTCCTTTTTCGAACAGGGCTAATAACTGATCATATCCATCGAGGGTTTCATTGCTTACGGCTAACACCGGAACCTGTTGAATCCTCCGGATGATACTGCTGATAACCGCCGACTGCTGATCAGCATCAATAAGATCCACTTTTGTCAGTACAATCACCGGGCTCACTTTTGATGCGTAACAAATGGTGAGGTACCTTTCCAGCCGGTTGATATTAAAATCCCTGTCGACTGCCTGAACGATAAGCGCTGTATCCACATTGGCAGCGATCACCTGGATTTCACCCTGTTGCCCTGCTGCCTGCCGCCGAATGATGGAAGTACGGGGTAACACCTGATGGATAATGGCAAAATCATGGTCGTAAACGGTCAGCGCTACCCAGTCGCCCACCGCAGGGAAGTCTTCCCGGGTTTGGGCCGAAAACCGCAGGTGGCCGGTCACTTCCGCTTCCACTTCGCCTTTTCCGGTCATCACATGATACCGTTCCTTACTTTCAGTGATCACCCTGCCGGGTTCGAATTCATGGAGTTTGAGGTCGGTGAGTAATTTTTCTGTCTGGTAATTATAACCGTAATCCTGTAATATCATCGCTTCGGATTTTTTCAATATTATGATCAGCTATTTTCATCAGTCCCTGATGCAGCGTATGGAATAGCCCCAGTCGGGATCGCCTGCCTCCTCAATTACCTGATCGCGCATGAACCCAAGGTTATATTTGGTAAACATACCGGGTTTTTGGGGATTGGGGGTTGATGACCAAAAGTTGGTGTACTTTTTCAGATTGGAATACTCCGGCTTGGAATCGCGGCTGCCCGCCGGCAAAACGGTCATGCCGCTTTCGTTGGTTCCCTGATTTTTACTGGTCTGCCAGTATTGACTAGAGCTTTCCTTAAGATCTTTACCGGCCGTTTTGATCCCTCCGCTGGCATCGAGCAGCGCGCGCCATTCGGTTTGCGCAGGAATATGCCATCCCTGCGGGCAAATGCTGTTCATATGGTCTTTGAGGACTGCACCCAAGTACAGTTTCCCGAAAACTTTCTGGTTTCCGTTATTCTGATAGTACCAGGAATACTCAGGAAGTTCATAATCAAGATTCTGGGCAAACCATTCTTTTCCGCCAATATTCACCGTCCAGTATATTTTATAGTCGCGTTCATCAACGCAGGAACTGTATGGCACTTTTTTATTCAACTGTATTGGTAATGTACTGAATGAAAACACCTTCGAGCAGATCGAATCCAGACCTGCTTTCTTTCCGACAATTTTCCAGTAGTAAGTGGAATTCAGTGCGAGTATGACCGGCTTTAATTCCATTTCTGACAGCGCCGGTTTATACAGCGGCGGATTGGGACTGGTTCCAAGGTACAGATCGAACACGTAACCCGAAGGGGCGCTCCATTTCAGAATCCCGGTGTTGACCAGTGTGGCTTTGTCGGCAGGCTGAACCGCCGTTATAACTATTTGAGCCACAGTTGATAATGGAGAAGTTATAAACCATAAGAAGGCAATCAGGATGGCGGTTTTCACGAATGAATCAGGTTTTTGCATTGAATGAGCGTTTAAATGATGTTGTGTTATAATATGATTGGCAATGATGGCCGGCAAAATTAGAGCATGATTACGGGATGACCAAGGAAAACAGTGGCTTTTTTGGCGGAAATAGAAAGGAAAAATTAAATCGTATTGCGTTGGGCGTTGGGCGTTGGGCGTT
>Ga0302250_1000062_pt1 | contig 174900 bp, 138 predicted proteins | sample AAG_RA_Asp_MG_FD_193536 | JGI IMG/M metagenome (GOLD analysis project Ga0302250, IMG submission 193536) | Enriched activated sludge microbial communities from anaerobic digester in WTTP, New Holstein, Wisconsin, United States - AAG_RA_Asp | ecosystem: Engineered > Bioreactor > Anaerobic >... | reverse complement strand
CGGTTCGCTTGTGAAAGTCAACGACGAAGTTTATAGGAAAGCCGTATGCGGGAAAACTGCACGTACGGTTTGATGAGGGGGTAGGGAAGGCTGTTCCCGGTCTTCCCGCTCTACTCTACCGGGAAATTTGCCATACAGTTCCCGCAAAGTCGCAGGGAAAAATTGCGAAGAACGCAAAGGAAACATCTTCCGGCGTACCTCGCAATTCAACGACTCACAATCATCCATAACCCATCAAAGAACAAAGAACATAGAACCAAAAACCAAGAGCAAATCAACCTAACAAATTGTATTTCAATCGATAATCTATAATATATAATTTATAATTCATTATTTCTATTTTTGCCGTCCAATTTTTTGCCGATGATATCCATCAATAATCTCTCTGTACATTTTACCGGTGATTATCTGTTCAACGAAGTCAGTTTCATCATAAACGACAGAGACCGGATTGGCCTGGTAGGGAAAAACGGAGCCGGAAAAACCACTTTACTCAGAATTATCACCGGAGAAGTGGAACCCGAAAAAGGAGATCTTGTAAAGACCTCCGGGCAGACCATTGGATATTTGCCACAGGAAATGAGTCCGGGGAGTACCCGTTCCATACTGGAAGAATCTATGATGGCCTTCAGGGAACTGGTGGAACTCGAGCAAAAAGTCACCCGGCTGACCGAAGAAATTGCGATTCGTGAAGACTATGACTCTGAGGAATATCTTACCCTCATTCATAAACTGACGGATGCGAATGACAGAATTCATCTGCTTGGCGGAAATTCCATTCATGAACAATGTGAAAAGATTCTGACCGGCCTTGGGTTTGAGCGTAAGGATTTTACCCGGTCGTTGAACGAGTTCAGCAGTGGCTGGCAGATGCGTGTTGAACTGGCCAAAATACTGTTGAGCAAACCCGGGTGCATCTTACTGGATGAACCAACCAACCACCTTGACATTGAATCCATTCAGTGGCTGGAAGAGTATCTGGCTGTTTATCCGGGCTCAGTAGTATTGGTATCACACGACCGGGCTTTTCTCGATGCGGTTACCAACAGAACCATTGAAATCAGCATGGGTAAAATTTACGATTATCCGGCATCCTATTCCGATTATGTGGAAATGCGGGCTCAGAGAATGGAAAGCGAGGTAGCCAGCTACAACAACCAACAACGTCAGATTGCACAGATCGAACGGTTTATTGAACGGTTCAGGTATAAGGCCACTAAAGCCCGGCAGGTGCAATCGAGGGTGAAACAGCTGGAAAAGATTGAAAAAGTTGAAATTGAAGATATCGATAATTCATCCATCCATTTCAAATTTCCTCCGGCTCCGCATTCGGGCAAAATTGTGGTGGAATCTCACCACCTGACCAAGAGTTATGGACATCACCAGGTACTCAAAGACCTGAATTTTTTTATCAGCAAAGGAGAAAAAATTGCATTTGTTGGCCGGAACGGCGAAGGGAAAACTACGCTATCCAAGGTGATTGCCGGCAAACTGGAGTACCATGGAGAACTTAAAATCGGCCATATGGTCATCATGGGGTATTATGCCCAAAATCAGCATGAAATGCTGGATGGGAATAAAACCGTTTTTGAGACTGTGGATGAGGTTGCGGTAGGCGATATGAGACCAAAACTTCGGGGTTTGCTGGGCAGTTTTCTGTTTAGCGGCGACAGTATCGATAAGAAGGTAAAGGTACTCTCAGGGGGTGAAAAGTCGAGGCTGTCACTGGCCCGACTGCTGCTTACCCCTGCCAATCTCCTGATCCTCGATGAGCCTACCAATCACCTCGATATGAGATCAAAGGATATTCTGAAAAATGCTTTGCTGCAGTATGAAGGTACTTTGATTCTGGTTTCGCACGACAGGGATTTTCTGGCAGGCCTGACTGACCGGGTATTTGAATTCCGGAAGAAAAATATCCGGGAATATACCGGAGATGTGTACGATTTTCTCGAATTCCGGAAACTGGAGAGTCTGAAACAACTGGAAGTTATGCAGACTTCTCTGCAAAATCAGGGTAAAGACGAACCTTCGGTTGCCAAAGTTCAATGGGAAAAAAAGAAAGACTCAGAACGTGAATTGCGAAGAATTGCCAACCAGATTAAAAAAAGCGAAGATCAGATTGAGTTTCTTGAGCAGCAAATCCGGAAAAGAGATGAGCTCCTGATCAATCCGGAAACATATAAGGATTTTATGGCTTCAAAGGAAAAATACCAGGAATATGAACAATTGAAAAATGACCTCGAAAAGGAGATGCTTAACTGGGAAAAACTGAATGAGGAGCTGGAAAAAATGAAAGCTGAATAGCCTTCATTAAGGTAAAATTACTTCCGGAGTCCCTTCAATTTCAACAGCAATGACAGTATCTACGGGATCTGGCATTGCCTGCGGCAATTTAATCACGACCCCTTTTGAATCTGAAACCATTTGCAGCGATTCACGCTGAGTGTCAGCAAGCAGGTATGCCCGTTTTATTTTATTACCGACGGGCAGAACAAGTTTTGCATCAGAAGGCCATTTAAAAACGTGCAGATACAATTTTCCGTCCTTTTGGGTGCACCGGCCATCGAAAGTTAAGGTGGGGAAGGGTGAAGCCCGGGTACCATGAATAGATTCGGCGTTTACACGCATCCATCCGGCAAATTTCTCCAGGCACTGACGAGCCTGAGGCAGTATTTCACCGTCAGCAGAAGGGCCAATGTTGAGAAGCAGGTTTCCTCCTTTACTGGTTACATCCACCAACTGATGCAGCAAATCCGTGAATGGGCGGAAGCCAACCAGACGGTTGTACCCCCAGTTGTTGGGCAACTGCATGGTTTGGCAGGTTTCCCAGTCAATTCCGGGCAGTCCGGTAGGAGGAACTTCCCCTTCCGGAGAGATGTAGTCACCCGCAAATATATAACCGTAGGAATTGGCAATATTAAAATCGAATTTGCGCTGCGGGGGCAGGTAACCCGACCGGTTATTCAATATTACTCCGTGTTGCAGCGATCGTGTGTAATCTTCCAGTTCTTTGCCGTCTTCAGAGGTCCACGAATCCCTGTCCCAGGTGCCATCAAACCAAACCATTCCTACAGGCCCGTAATTGGTAAATAATTCATCAAGTTGCCCGTACAAATACTGTTTGAATCTGGTCTTGTCCGGAGGATTTTTGGCATAATCATTAAATTGGGGGCGTCCTGGCCAATCCGGGTGATGCCAGTCCATAACAGAATGGTATATGCAGAATTGCAGCCCCTCGGCATGACAGGCTTCAGCCAAAGGTTTCAGCAAATCTTTACCATACGGGGTTTTACCAATATTCCAGTCATCATTCATTTTGGTTGGCCACAGGCAAAACCCATCGTGATGTTTGGTGGTGATACAAACGTATTTTATTCCTGCAGCCTTCATGAGTTGAACCCATTCGGTTGCATGATAGTTTTGTGGGTTCCATGATTTGGTGAGCTCCGCATATCCGGATGACGGAATATGTAAAATCTGTTGTATCCATTCTGCGGCGCCACTTATAGTGGTATCACGCCATTCACCTGCCAACTGAGAATATAATCCCCAGTGGATGAACATGCCAAAATGGGCATCGCGAAACCACGCCATACGCTGGTCATGTTCCTCCCTGGTTTCGATCAGGGCCTGGGTTGACTTGATTATCGTTTCCTGAGTAAAAGTTGCTTTAGAAAATAAGATCAGCACTAAAAGGATCAGCAGTCGGTTCATCATGGTATTTTTGAAGTTGTTTTTTCCTTTGCGAACTTAGAATTTTTCCTTTACGTCTTTGCGAGAAATTTTTTATTTACCGGTCGCGATCCATCAGCTGATCAGTGAATGAAGTCAGAAGGTCAGCATGTTCGGGTTTCAGCCTGATTTTTTTCAGGATTTGCAATCCTTTGTCATAATATTTTTCAGCTTCAGCCAATCCCAGGCTTTTGATATTCAGTGTTTCAAATATTGCTGATACCCGTGCCACTTTTTGTCCGGGATCGATCCCCGGATCTGAAAACAGTTCAAACAGTTCTTTTTTCTGTGCAGGATTGGCCAGTTCGCAGGCTTTCAGATACAAAAAGGTTTTTTTGTTGGCTACGATATCGCCTCCTTTCATCTTTCCAAATTTCTTCTCATCGCCATACAAATCGAGCCAGTCATCTTTAATTTGAAATGCGATCCCCACATTTTCACCGAAGTCACGGATATTTTGGATATCTTCATCCGATGCCCCTGCAGTGATAGCTCCTATCTGAAGGCTGGCGCCAACCAGAACCGCCGTTTTCAGCCGTATCATCTCCATATACTCCTCAAGGCTGACATTTTGTGCTGATTCAAAATTCATATCGTATTGTTGTCCTTCACAAACCTCGATAGCTGTTTGAAGAAAGACCGGCAACACCTGATGTTGAACATGGGGTTCAAGTTTACATAAATGCTGAATAGCCAGGGCAAACATGGTGTCACCCGATAATATGGCAATATTGGCATTCCATTTTTCATGAATGGTAGGTTGGGATCTTCTCACCGGCGCCTGATCCATAATGTCATCATGTATCAGGGTGAAGTTGTGGAAATATTCAACCGCCAGCGCTGCAGGAAGGGCATTTACCGGGTTGCCACCGAAAATATGATTGCCTGTTAACAACATAACGGGCCGGATACGTTTACCTCCAAGATTGAGAATGTACGCAACCGGATCATATAATTCCGGTGGCTGTTTACCATCAAGTAGGATAAATAACTCATCCTCAATCAATCTGAGGTAGTTTCCGAATACAGTTGAGGTCATTCAGTACGGTTTATATCAGGTTTATTTCTCGATCAGATTTATCAGATACTGGCCATAACCACTTTTTAAAAGTGGTTGTGCCACTTCAATTAACTGTTGTTCGTTGATGAAACCCATCCGGTAGGCTATTTCTTCTATACAACCTACCTTCCAGCCCTGACGGTTTTGTATTACTTCTACAAATTGCGAAGCCTGTAACAATGATTCAAACGTTCCGGTATCCAGCCAGGCAGTGCCTCGACTTAAAATCCCAACTTTCAGCTTACCCATTTCGAGGTATTTGCGGTTTACATCTGTGATTTCATATTCTCCGCGGGCGCTGGGCTGAAGGTTTTTAGCAATTTCAACCACCGAATTATCGTAGAAATATAGCCCTGGCACGGCATAATTCGATTTAGGCTGCTTTGGTTTCTCTTCAATGGAAATGGCATTCAGGTCTTTGTCAAATTCAACCACGCCATACCTTTCGGGATCATGAACACGGTAGGCAAATACAATACCGCCTTCCGGACGGGTGCTTTCCTGAACCAGTTTTTGCAATCCTGCTCCATAAAATATATTGTCACCCAATATAAGGGAGACATTGTCTTTGCCGATAAACTCTTCCCCCAGTACAAAAGCCTGTGCCAGCCCGTTGGGAACATGCTGTACTATATAGTGGAACCGGCAACCGATCTGAGAGCCATCGCCCAATAGCTTTTCAAAATTGGGTAAGTCGGTTGGAGTAGATATGATCAGTATTTCCTTGATCCCTGCCATCATCAGTACCGATAACGGGTAATAGATCATGGGTTTATCGTAAATAGGCATCAACTGTTTGCTCACTGCCAGTGTCAAAGGGTGCAACCTTGTGCCGGCGCCTCCGGCCAGAATAATTCCTTTCATGGTGGGTGTTATTTAATTATTTTAACAAAGTTTATGTAGACAAATATAAGCTAACTGTGGATTGTATCCAAATATAATTTGCGAAATATGTAAAAGCATCATAGGGGATGATTGTTCTCAATATCATCGTCAATAGGAATAATTGGTTCTTCAAACTTTTTGGAAGTCAGCCATTTGCTTAGTGAAATGAGTAATGAAGGAAGCAGGAAGAGATTGCAGAGCAATGCCATCATCAGTGTTATGGCAATCAGATAACCCAACGCTTGTGTTCCTCCGAAATTGGAAAGTACGAAAATACCAAACCCAAAAAAAAGAACAATGGATGAATAAATGATGCTGAATCCTGTTTCCTTTAAAGATTCAATAGCCGAGAGAATAACATTATGTTTGCTTTGTCTGAGGTGCAGGCGATATCTGCTCAGGTACTGAATGGCGTTATCCACCGATATACCCAGTGCAATACTGAAAATTAATACGGTGGATGGTTTTATGGTGACCATCAGAAATCCCATCAGTCCGGCAGTAATCAGTTGCGGTATCAGATTGGGAAACAGGGATACGAGGATCATTCTTAATGTGCTGAAAAGCAAGGCCATTAAAATGGATATTACGATCAGCGCCAGGATAAGGCTTGAGAAAAGATCCTTAACCAGGAAATTGGTGCCTTCTAAGAATACTACGCTGGTTCCGGTCATTTCAACCTTGAACTGATCAGGCGGAAATACCGAGTCGATTTTTGGTTTCAGGTCGTTGCGAATCCTCTCTATCTCCGGAGTTCCAATATTGGCCATCTGAACACTGATCCGGGTGATTTGCAGGTTGCTGTCGATAAACGAGTTGATGATCCCTTTTTTATGATCATTGAGATTGGGTACGTAGGAAAGTATGAAATCTTTCTCATTGTTTCCGGGAATACTGTACATGGCCGGATCGCCTCCGTAAAATGCCTGTTTGGCCGATTTGAATACTTCGGCCAGCGACATGGGTTTTGAAAGCTCCGAATAGCCGGCCAGTATTTGTTGAAACTCATCAATTTTATTAATGGTAGAGAGCCGCAGAACCCCTTTTTTCTTTTGGGTATCAATTACAAATTCCAAAGGCATCACTCCGTTGATATGCTTTTCAAAAAACTGTAAATCCTGATACAACTGATCTTTTTTAGGAATATCGTCGACAATATTGCCGGTGGTTTTTAACTTTGTAAGACCTATTACGGATGCGATTATGAATACAAAGGTAGTAAGATAGATCACTTTTCTCCTGTTCAGAACTGCCCATACCACCTTATCAATAATCACCTTTACAGGCCCTGTATCAAGATGTCTGATGTGCCGGGTTTTCGGAGGTTTCATAAAACTGAAGAAAATGGGAATCAGAATCAGGGTGAGAAGAAAGGCTACCAGGATATTGAGTGTAGCCACCACACCAAATTCAACCAGTAATTTGTTGCCTGTAGCAATGAATGATGCAAAACCGGTAGCGGTAGCTGCATTGGTAAAAAAATTGGCTGTTCCGATTCGTTGTATGGTTCTCGAAACAGCTTTGATTTTGTTGGCATGATGCCGGTATTCATGGTAGTACTTGTTAAGCAGAAACACGCAGTTTTCTACCACAATGACCATTAACAAAGGAGGGAGAATTCCTGTAAGAATGGAAACCTTATAATTGAGCAGGCTGATGCTTCCAAGTACGAATATCACAGCAATTACCATGATAACCATGGTGGCAGCCACAACCCTGAATGACCGGAAAAAAATCAGCATGAACAAAGAACAAATGACCAAAGACAGAATGATGAAAAAAACCAGTTCATCCTGTACTTTTAAGGAAGTAATGGTTCTGATAAACGGTAGTCCGGAATAATGGACTTCTGTCCGGGTATCCTTTTCGTACTGCGTTCCCAAATCCTGGATTTGTCCGATCAGCTTAACCCGTTCCCTCGAATTCAACCTGTCTTTGTCGAGGGTCACTGCTATTAAAGAAAAATTTCCCGTTGAATCATATAAGATCCCTTCATAGAAAGGCTGATTCAGAATCAGCTGCTTTAAACTGTCCAGCTCTGCCTGGGTTTCAGGTTTTGTATTCACTATTCTTGAAAAAGCGAACTTTTTCATCTCTTCATCTTTTTGAAGCGTATAGAGCCGGGTAACAGAAATTACCTCTTCAATGCCATCCGTTTTTTTAAGTTTTTCTGACAGATCATACCATTTGTTGAAGTGATCCAAAGTGAAAAAATTCTTGTCTTCAACCCCTATAAAAAGAATACTGCCGTCCTGTCCAAACCGATTTTTAAATTTTTCATAAATGATGGTGGTAGAATCATTGGATGGCAGCATCCGTACCATTTCATAGGATAATTTAACATCAAGAGCATGATAAAACATAAATCCCGTTATAAACAGGATGGCTGAAAGGTTAAATACCCTGTACCGTAAAATGATCCTTGTTACTTTATTCCAGAACAATTTTTCAGTCTTTGATGATGATTTGTTAAAATTTGGAGGTCAAAAGTACGCTTTATTTATTTTTACCAAAAGTTTTTTTGTAGAAAAAGGATCACGTAATGAACATCAGAAAAAAAGTGCTTTTTATGGATACAACACATCCGGTTTTAACGGATGTACTGAGCTCACTGGGTTATGAGTGCGAAATTCATCATGAAAAGAATTATGATTGGTTTGCAGAACATGTAGCCAACTATGAAGGTATTATTGTAAGAAGCCGGATCAGGATTGATAAAGCTTTAATTTTCAACGCTGTAAATCTTAAATTTATAGGAAGGTTGGGTTCTGGTCTTGAAAATATTGACGTTGCCTATGCTGTTTCAAGAGGAATTGAATGCTTCAATTCTCCTGAAGGAAACCGGGATGCGGTGGGCGAACATGCGGTTGGGATGTTGCTGGATCTGTTTCATAACATCACCCGGGCCAATAACGAAGTAAAAAACGGGGTTTGGAATAGGGAAGCCAACCGGGGGATGGAACTTTTTGGAAAGGTAGTGGGCATTATTGGATATGGCAACATGGGAAGTGCATTCGCTAAACGACTCAACGGATTTGGATGCAGGGTACTGGCCTTTGATAAATATAAAACCGGTTTTTCAGATCAATACGTCCGGGAATCAGATATGGATGAGATATTCAGGGAAACGGATATTTTAAGCTTTCACGTCCCGTTAAAAGAAGATACCCGGAAGCTCTTTAATACAGATTACCTGAGCAGGTTCAGTAAGAAAATATGGATCATCAATACGGCAAGGGGCCATGTAGTGGAAACCGGCGCATTGGTGACCGGGCTTACATCTGGAAAAGTTCTGGGCGCCTGTCTTGATGTTTTAGAGTATGAATCCTTATCATTTGACAGTATTGCTGCTGAGAATTATCCGATGGAGCTCCGCTACCTTATGAATGCAGGAAATGTAATTATGTCACCTCACATTGCAGGACTAACAGCTGAATCGCATTTTAAACTTGCATCAGTACTTGCAGATAAGATTAAGACATATATTTTGAAATGAGTTAACGTGCATGGTAAAAAGCAACCGAACTGAAAAATATCTAATCAAAAAAAATGGAAAATGATATTGAAAAACTAAGATGGTTTTTCAGGCTGCTGATTCATAAGAAAACTGATCAGGCCTGGTTGAAAGAGCATATGCATCTCTTCGAAACCATAAATCCGGAAATGATCATTACCCTGGTTGATCAGATGTACCGGGAAAATTACCCGATGGAAGATCTCAAAACCGGGGTCAATAAATTCCTGAATCTGTGCTTTAAATCCTTAAGTGCGGCTAAAACTATGAATCAAAAAGAAGGATCGGTGTTTGATTTTTTATATCGATCGAACCGGGTCCTGGAAAGCCACTTGTCTGAACTCCGTCCACTTATAAGAGAAGTTCAGACCAACCCTTCAGGGGCAATTCTCGATTCGTTACACATTGGCTTCAGCAGGCTGGCAGAAATGGACCATCATTATAAAATTATTGAGAATGTGATCTTTCCGGTTTTTGAAGCCCGGGTAACTCCGCACCGGTGTGCAATGGTGATGTGGTCGTTTCATGATGATATCCGGAAGAATCTGAAAAAGATCCTCAGTATGCTTCATGAAAAGGTATTTGAACTGAGTGTTTTCAACCAGTTAAGCGGCGATATTTTCTTCGATATGCATGCTATGAAATTCAGGGAAGGGAAAATCCTGCTTCCCCTTGTAAACAGGGAAATTTCTGAAGATGAACAACAGCAGCTTCTTCATGAGGCGGCAGAAATTGGTTTTTCATTCCTCGATGAGAAGGAATACAAAAATCCGGAAGCTGAAATTATTAAGACAGGAAATGCAGGCCTGGATGACCTGGTTAATTTGTCAACGGGTTACCTGAGTCCTGAAACCATAATAATGATATTCAATCATTTACCCGTGGATATCACTTATGTCGATCAGGATGATACCGTCAGATACTTTTCTGCACCAGCCCACAGGGTATTTACCCGGACAAAAGCAGTGATCGGACGAAAGGTACAAAACTGTCATCCTCCGGAAAGCCTGCATGTAGTGAATGAAATTGTGGCAGCATTCAGGTCGGGGCAAAAAGATGTGGCCGATTTCCGGATAAATATGAAAGGACGGGCTTACCTGATCCGGTATTTTGCGGTTCGGGATGAAGAAAGGCAATATAAAGGGGTTTTGGAAGTCACTCAAGATATCACGGATATTAGAGGTTTGACTGGTGAAAAACGGCTGCTGAACTGGGAGGATTGACCCCAGGTTTTTCCTGAATGTCTTAATTTTTATTAATTACTTTCAATTTGAAGCATTTAATAAACCCTAAAGATTTAAAAACGATAATTTTGCTTCGGATTTCATATCAGATACACCAATCCAGTACATTTTTTAATCGACAATAAGTAATGATAATCAACTACTTAATTTTAATTGCCGGGGTGGCACTGGTCATTGTAGGAGCAAACGGACTGGTAGATGGCGCTTCATCCATTGCCAAACGGTTTAATATTTCCAACCTGGTTATTGGTCTTACCGTGGTTGCCTTTGGTACTTCCACCCCTGAACTCGCTGTTAGTGTATTATCAACCCTTAAGGGAAGCACCGATATAGCCATAGGTAATGTAATTGGAAGCAATATCCTTAATATTTTCCTGATTTTAGGAATATCCGCAGTAATTTATCCGCTTACGGTACACAGTAGTACCATTTGGAAAGAAATTCCACTAAGTCTGCTGGCGGTCATCATGGTTATTGTTACGGCCAATGAAGTGATTTTTGACGGAAGCGGAAGCGCAGCAATTACCCGTTCAGATGGTATTATACTGCTTAGTTTTTTTCTGATCTTTATATATTACTCTTTTGGTGTGGCAAAAAATACCCGGGACAGCATTCACAATGAGGTAAAGAAAATGCCGGTAATAAAATCGGTTATTTATGTGGTGCTCGGATTGACAGGTTTGTATTTCGGGGGACAATTCATCGTTGAAAGCGCCATAAAAATTGCACGGAGTTTTGAGATTTCAGAAGCAATAATTGGATTAACTATCGTAGCGGTGGGTACTTCTCTTCCTGAGTTGGCTACCTCGATAGTGGCTGCCATTAAAAAGAACTCAGATATTGCGGTAGGTAATGTTGTGGGATCCAATATTTTCAACGTGTTTTTTATACTGGGTGTCAGTGGGCTTATCAGACCACTGCCTTTGGGTAATATTACCATGGTGGATCTATTAGTGGCGCTTTTTGCCAGCCTGCTGTTGTTTTTATTCTGCTTTACTTTCAAGGGACGCAAAATCAACAGGGTGGAAGGTTTGATCTTCCTGGTCATTTATGTTGTTTATACTTATTATCTGATTAAAGTCAGCTAATACATGCCCGGAATCCTGCAACAGCCTCTTCCCATTGTAGTAGTGATGTTAATCCTGCTTTTGGCCAGCCGTATGCTGGGCGAGCTCATGGAAAGATACAAACAGCCTGCCGTGATCGGAGAGGTTTTGGCCGGTATTATTCTGGGTCCCTCGCTTTTAGGATTTATTTATGTGAGCGGAGATCTAAAGGTAATCTCCGATCTGGGGGTATTCTTATTAGTGATCTTAGCCGGATTTGAAATCAACCAGGATGAGATGCGAAATTCCATCCGCGGTAAAAGTAAGTGGATAGGCGTTATGGGTTTTATTATTCCCATGATCAGCGGAATTGGCCTGGGTTATCTCTTTAATCTCGACTGGCAGCTGTCGCTTTTTCTGGGCCTTTGTATTTCAATAACTGCCTTACCGGTGAGCATCAGAATTTTAATGGACCTTGGAAAGCTCAATACTGATCTCGGGCAGAAGATCATTACAGCAGCTGTATTCAACGATATCATCTCACTGCTGATTCTTGGAATTATTCTGGATTATAATACGAATACTGATCAATCCATTTCCTCCATCTTATTTTCTATCGGGATTACCATTTTTAAAGTGATCGCTTTCATTGGGTTGGTAGTTCTTGCCTATAAACTGCTCAAAAAAGCGAGTATAAAAGCGCCTGTAATCAATCAAAGAATCGATGATTTCCTCCGATTTCTCAAAGGTAAAGAGTCATTGTTCGCACTCGTGATGCTCTTTGTATTGATCTTTGCTGCCCTGTCAGAAATTGTGGGTTTGCACTTTGTGGTGGGGGCATTTTTTGCTGCGGTATTACTTCCCCGGGATATGATCGGGCAGGAAAATTTCAGGCAGGTACAGCGAACCACTTCCGGAATCACTATCGGGTTTTTATCACCCGTATTTTTTGCCACCATCGGGCTGGAGTTTAATTTCCTGTCTATCGAAAATTATCCGCTACTCATCGGTGTACTATTGGTGTCATTTATCAGTAAAATTTTGGGAGGATATTTTGGTGGCCGGGTTTCAGGCATGAATCCGCTAAAATCGATGACCCTGGGTTTTGGGTTGAATGCACGGGGTATTATGGAACTGGTTATTGCGAATATTGCCCTTAAAAACAAGATTATCGATATTTCTATATTCTCTATCCTGGTATTAATGGGTATGCTGACCACCTTTGTTACCCCTTTCTTTCTGAAATACGGTTTCGACCGTATCGATCAGCAAAAATTAAAGCAGCTGCCTAAAACACATTCTTCGCAATCACCCTGATGTTTTCAGATACCCCAATGGTAAAATAGTGTAAAGCCGGGACTCCGGCCGCCTTGAGCTCTTTAGACTGTTTGATACACCATTCAATGCCACATTGAAATACCTCAGCATCCTCTTTGCACTTATCCAGCTCATTGGTAAATTCTTCGGGAAGACTGATATGAAATGTCTGTGGAATTTGCTGAATATCTTTCAGTCTGGAGATGGGTTTAAGTCCGGGTACAATCGGAACATTAATCCCGGCCTCCCTGCATTTCCTGACAAATTCAAAATATTTGGAATTGTCGAAAAACATCTGAGTGACGATATAGGATGCTCCGGCATCTACTTTTTCTTTCAGGTGGCGAAGATCGGTGGCAAAGTTGGGCGCTTCAAAATGCTTTTCGGGATATCCGGCAACGCCCACACAAAAGTCAGTGGAAGTTGAGTTTTCGAGGTCTTCGTCAAGGTATCGTCCCTGATTCATATTCATGATCTGGGAAACCAGTCCTACTGCGTATTCATGTCCTTCAGGTTCGGGTTCAAAATATTTTTGATATCTGGTGGGATCTCCCCGCAAAGCAAGAATATTTTTGATGCCAAGGAAATGAAGATCAATCAGTGCATATTCGGTTTCTGACATGGAAAATCCTCCGCAGATCAGGTGGGGAACAACCTCAACCTTCGGGTATTTGTATTTAATAGCCGCAGATATGGCAACGGTACCGGGTCTTTTTCTAACCGTACGTTTTTCAAGCAGTCCGCTTTTGTGCTTTTTATAAATGACTTCCTGCTGATGGTAGGTGATATTGATATGCTTCGGATCAAATTCCATCAAAGGATCAATGGCTCTGTAAATAGATTCGATGTTTTTACCTTTAAGAGGCGGTAAAAGCTCGAACGAAAACAGTGTCTCCCTGCCTTTGTTCAACAGATCAATAACTTTCATATTTCTGTCATATTTAGAATTAGCCGAAAAAATTCAACCCAATTAACGGTTTATATAAATAAAAGTTCAATAGTTATGAAGTGCGATTTTTAACCGGGGTTAGATCATTTTTTTATACTTTCGCCACCTGAAACCGAATATATCTTCAGATGGACAAATTTAAAAATTTTTATTTTCTGAACAACCTGATCGGCTGGATTATTTTCGCCGTGGCTACTGCTGTCTATTTTCTTACTATCGAACCTACCGCAAGCTGGTGGGATTGTGGTGAGTACATTGCCACTGCTTTCAAACTGCAGGTGGGTCACCCTCCGGGAGCTCCGTTTTTTCAGCTTGCCGGCAGAATCTTCTCACTTTTTGCTATGGGTGATACATCCCAGGTAGCTCTGATGATCAATGGAATGTCAGCATTGTCGAGTAGTTTCACCATTTTGTTCCTGTTTTGGTCCATCTCAATGATTGCCCGCAAACTGTTTGGTAAAGCTGAAGAATTATCAGGCTGGCAGATGATAGCCGTTTTTGGTGCAGCCTCTGTCGGTTCACTGGCCTATACTTTTTCCGATTCTTTCTGGTTTTCGGCTGTTGAAGGTGAGGTGTACGCCATGTCGTCGTTTTTTACTGCCATTGTATTCTGGGCCATACTCAAATGGGATACAGTAGCCGATAACACCGGTTCATTCAGATGGATCATACTGATTGCCTACCTGATAGGCCTGTCAGTGGGGGTTCACCTGCTTAATCTGCTGGCTATTCCGGCTATTGCGTTTGTGTACTATTTCAGAAAATTCAAACCCTCTTTTAAAGGTATTGTGATTACAGGGGTCATTTCGATCCTGGTACTTTCACTCATCATGTATGGCATTATTCCCGAAGTAGTAAATCTTTACGCCCATTCGGAGCTGTTATTTGTTAACTCTTTCGGATTGCCTTTCAATACCGGAACCATATTTTTTACCCTGTTGATTATTTCCCTGCTGGTATTCGCCATCAGAGCCACGATTTCCAACAGCGACAGAGATAAAAAAACTACCTGGGTATTATCAGGCTTACTGGCACTTCTGCTTCTGACAGAAAGCAAGTCAGGAGGAAGTTTCATCCTCCGGCTCATGGTCCTTGGTGTATTTGCCTACCTCGTTTATCTCGCCCGCAAGCACAGGGAATTGCTGAATACGGCTGTTTTAAGCTTTGCATTTATTCTGATTGGCTACTCCTCCTTTCTGATCATTATAATCAGAGCCAATACCAATACTCCCATTAATGAAAACAATCCCAGCAATGCCATCAGTCTTCTGTCATACCTGAACCGGGAACAATACGGCGACTGGCCTTTATTCTCAGGTCCATACTACAATTCGCCCATTGCCGATTATGAAGATGGCAATCCGGTTTATTTACGCGATGATGTAAAGAAAAAATATGTAATTGCCGATTCCAGGAGTCAAACCATCCCTGTGTATGATCCGGCTTTCACCACAGTGTTCCCGAGAATGTGGAGCAACCAGAAACAGATTCATATCAGGGAGTACAAACGCTGGGGTGAAGTACAGGGAATTCCAATCAGCCATACCGGCCGTGATGGTAAAACCGAAACCATTGTGAAACCTACCTTTGCCGAAAACCTCCGGTTCTTTTTCAATTACCAGGTTGGATTTATGTATTTCCGGTATTTCATGTGGAATTTTGCCGGTAGGCAGAACGATATTCAGGGACATGGAGAAATTGAGAACGGGAACTGGATCACTGGTATCGAATCATGGGATAAGAATAAGACGGGCACTCAGGAGAATTTACCCTTCTCCATGAAAAATACCGCCCGTAATACTTTTTATTTCCTGCCATTCCTGTTAGGATTAATAGGCCTCTTTTACCAGATCAATAAAGACTCGAAAAATGCACTGGTAGTGGCTTTGTTATTTATTATGACCGGACTTGCCATCATAGTGTATCTCAATCAGTATCCATATCAGCCCCGTGAAAGGGATTATGCCTATGCCGCATCTTTTTATGCATTTGCCATCTGGATAGGCATAGGGGTGATAGGAATTATCAGTCTTATTAGTAAAATTCTCAATAACAAAATAAGCGCCCTGCTCATTACCATACTCTGCCTGGGAATACCTTACCTAATGGCAAAACAGGGATGGGACGATCATGACCGCTCAGGGAAGTACGCTGCCCGCGATTTTGCCATCAACTACCTTGAATCCTGCGAGCCAAATGCCATCCTTTTTACCAATGGAGATAATGATACATTTCCTTTATGGTACGCCCAGGAAGTAGAAGGTATAAGAACTGATGTGAGGGTAGTGAATTACATGCTGGCTTCAGGAGAATGGTATATCCACCAGATGCAGCGTAAAGTATATGAATCAGACCCTCTTCCGTTACAACTTACTGCTGCTCAGTATGATAAAGGAATGAATAATTATGTCCCGTTCTATACTCAGGAAAGGGGTCCTTCAGTAATGGAATTAAAGGATGCCATAAATTTCGTCGGTTCCGAAAGTGCTGCTTCGAAACTCGATCTTCAGAATGGTGAACAACTTAACTATATCCCAACCAAGAATCTTAAATTAACTCTGGACAGCGCGTACCTGGTCAGTAAAGGGATAGTCCCACCCGAAAAAGCGGCTAAAATGCCTAAGGAGATCCGGTGGACTGTTGGTCAAAGTTATCTTTACAAAAACGACCTGATGCTGCTCGATCTGATCGCCAACAACAACTGGGAACGTCCGGTTTATTTTGCATCCCCTTCAGCAGTGAGCAAAGTACTCAATGTGGATAAGTACTGTCATCTCGAAGGGTTCGTTTACCGCTTCCTTCCCTATGAAGCGGATGATTATATAAAAGATGTCGGGGGCATTAATCCTGACAGGTCCTATGATCTCCTGGTAAACAAGGCAAAATGGGGTAACCTGAAGGATCCCGGAGTTTACATTGACCCAGAAAGCCGCCGGAATTCCATTATACCCAGACAAAATTACCTGAGACTCGCCGAAGCACTTATTGGAATCCAAAAAGCTGATTCAGCCATCAAAGCCCTCGATATGGCCCAATACCATTTTCCCAATGAAAAAATCCCCTATGATGTATATTGTCTTCCTTTTGTACAAGCCTATTACAATGCCAGGGCTTTTGATAAAGGAAGCAAAATGGCCGAAATCATTGCGAACAATTATGCGGATGATCTTTCCTATTATCTTTCGCAGGAACCGAGGATTGTAGATTATTACAGCCAGGATATAGAAAGGGCTGCAGCCATTATCCAGCAACTGGCCATTTATGCCGGACAGAATGATCAAAAGGATTTGGAGAAAAAACTGAACAAAAAGCTCGAAGATTTTGCCGGAAAAATAAAATAAGTCCGGCAAAGAATATTGAATGACAGGTAATCTTAATGTAAACCATCGGTTTACAAAGTTTTATTATATTTATAACACATAATGTTTATGGAAAAATTAACTTCTCAGTATGCAATGGAGCTCGAAGAGAAATACGGAGCACACAATTATCACCCATTGCCGGTAGTTCTTTCCCGCGGAGAAGGAGCATTAGTTTGGGATGTGGAAGGGAAACAATATTTCGACTTCCTTTCAGCATATTCCGCTGTAAACCAGGGACATTGTCACCCAAAAATCACTGCTGCCCTTGTCGATCAGGCCAGACGGATTACCCTGACCTCAAGAGCCTTTTACAATGACTGCCTGGGAGTATATGAAAAATTTGTAACCGAATATTTTGGTTATGACAAGGTACTGCCCATGAATACGGGTGCCGAAGCCGATGAAACGGCCCTGAAACTTTGCAGGAAATGGGCCTATGAAAAAAAGGGGATTCCTGAAAACCAGGCTAAGATTATTGTTTGTGCCGATAATTTCCATGGAAGAACCATTACCATCATTTCCATGTCAACCGATCCGGATTCGCGTGGTGGTTTTGGTCCCTACACACCCGGTTTTATTACTATTCCGTACAATGATCTCACGGCACTTGAAAAAGAGTTGGAAGATCCTACGGTTGCCGGTTTCCTGGTGGAACCCATACAGGGTGAAGCCGGTGTATTCGTGCCCGATGAGGGCTATATAGCAAAAGCCTATGCCATGTGCAAGGCTAAAAATGTGCTGTTTATCGCCGATGAAGTGCAGACCGGAATTGCCAGAACCGGAAAACTGCTGTGCTGCGATCATGAAAACGTTCACCCCGATATCCTGATCCTGGGTAAAGCCCTCTCAGGCGGAGTATTCCCGGTGTCAGCCGTTTTAGCTGATGATGAGATCATGCTTTGTATCAAACCCGGCCAACACGGATCAACCTTTGGAGGTAACCCGGTGGCAGCCAAAGTGGCCATTGCAGCACTCGAGGTGGTAAAAGAGGAAAATCTATGCGAAAAAGCAGAATACCTCGGACAAGTTTTCAGAAATGAAATGAAGGCTTTCCGCTCAGATATGGTAGAGCTGGTACGTGGAAAAGGCTTACTCAATGCTATTGTGATTAAGCCAAAAAATGGAAAAGAAGCCTGGGATGTGTGTATGAAAATGAAAGAGAACGGAGTTCTCGCAAAACCTACCCATCAGCATATTATCCGGTTTGCTCCCCCGCTGGTCATCACCGAATCCCAGCTAAAAGAAGCTATCGGGTTGATTCAGAAGTCGATCAGAGAAATTGAAGAATCTGTGAATTAATAAATACCATTTATGAAGCCGAATATAGGCCCTGTTGATAAAAATATCCGGTTATCGCTCACTGTGGTATTACTGGCGCTCATTGCCGGAAATGTGATTTTTGGTGTTAAAGCCATCATTGCAGGGATACTTGCCATTTTGCTTTTTACCACCGCCATCACCAAAACATGCCCCTTGTACCGGCTTCTTGGTATGTCTACCTGTAAAACTGAAAATCCTGAAACTTCTGATCAGGAAAAACGTAACTAATTTTTGGGAATCCACCGGTTTGATGTTATTATAAACCGGTGGATTCTTTTTTTTTTGAATTCAAATTCTCTCCAGAATTGATTTCCATCTTTGCACAAAAATGAAATTACTCATCGCAGAGGATCAGCAGAAACTGGCAGAAGCCATTTTGGAAACACTTACCGAAGAAAAATTTCTTTGTGAAGTGGTTTATAATTACCATTCTGCCCATGAAAAGATTCACCTTTATACCTATGATCTGATCATCGTGGATATCAATCTTCCTGATGGTTCAGGCCTTGATCTGATCCGTGAAATGAAATCCATAAATTCCCAAACGGGAATTATCGTTATCAGCGCCCGTAATTCCCTGGACAACAAAGTGGAAGGCCTTGATCTGGGCGCTGATGACTATCTCACCAAACCATTTGATTTAGCAGAATTGGTGGCCAGGATAAAATCACTGATCCGCAGAAGAAATTTCCAGGGAAATAGTGATATCATTTCAGGAAACCTTCAGGTAGACACCCTCACCCGTACAGTAAAAGTGGAAGGCAAAACCGTGGACCTTACGAAATGCGAATATGATATTTTGTTGTTTTTCCTTTCCAATCAAAACAGGGTGTTGACCAAAGAAAGCATTGCCGAACATATCTGGGGAGATAATATGGATTTGGCGGACTCGTTTGATTTTATCTATTCTCATATTAAAAACCTCCGAAAGAAAATATCCGGTGACAAAGCCCATGATCCTATTAAAGGCATATATGGAATCGGATATAAATTTACTGGGTAAATCTTTCTTTCATCATCCAAATTTATGAAACTGATTAAACAAACTTACCGGTTCACTTTTTTCTGGGTGGCGCCAATACTTATGGCAGGCAGTATCTTTGCCTTCTTCATGATAAAATATATTGTATATGAAGAAGTGGATGAATTTCTTACCTATGAAATGAATCGGATTATTGCCTATCATAAAATAAATCAGGAATTGCCTGATAATGCTTACGGCCTCGAATTAATTCCCAATATCAGGTATGACCAACCGGTTTTTAAAGATACTTTTCTCCTTGAAACAGGTGATAACGAAATGGTTCCATACCGTGAACTGTACTTTTCCATCCATCACAAAGGCCAGGATTTCACCTTAGTACTCCGCCAACTCCTGTTAGGTTCCGACGATATTATAACCGGGACCATTATTATTGTTGCCGGCATATTGCTGCTCATTGCCGTTATTATCTTCTTACATATTAAATACATCACCACTCGGTTATGGAAACCTTTTTACGATACACTGGGTATTCTGAACCGGCTGAATATAACAGATCCGGTTCCAGGGTTTCCGGATTCAGGAATTGATGAGTTTGAAACGCTTAACCATACGCTGAAATCCCTGTTTGAAAAAATCGCCGGAGATTACAGAAATACCAAGGAGTTCAGTGAAAATGTGTCGCATGAATTACAGACACGTCTTGCCACTATACGGGCCAATACTGAGCAATTGTTGAATTCCGGTAATTTTAGCGAAGAAATACTTTCCAAGGTCAAAAAAGTACATTCAACGGTACTCAGCCTGCAACAGGTCCAGAAATCTCTTTTTCTACTGGCAAGAATTAATAACCGCGAGTTTAATAACATCTCAACTGTTCGTATTGATCATATATTGAATGACAGTATTGATCAGTTCAGGGAATTAATTGATATGCGGAAGATCAGGCTCAGCATGAATATTTCGGAATGCTCCCTAAATATGGACCCCGGACTGTCGCAGATATTCATCAACAACCTGGTAAAGAATTCCGTAAAACATAATGTCGACGGAGGTTTTATTAATGTTGTCCTGAATGCAGATCAACTTATTATTGAAAACAGTGGAACAGAATTCAGAGCCGACAGCCTGTCGTTACTGAAGCGATTTGAAAAAGGCCGGAAAGGAAATATGGGTATAGGCCTTTCCATGGTTCATCAGATATGTACTATTAACCATTTCAAGATGCAATACCTCATTTCAGATCAATTCCATCATAAAATTGCGATATTTTTCAAATCCGGAAATGAATCCAGATTTACTACAGAATTAGAGACTAATGTTGCACCGTAAATCATTAAAAAATCAATAATTATGAAAACTCTCATTGTAATAGTCATTATTTTTTTGGGAATAGGGGAATCCTACGGTCAGTACACCGGTCCCGGAACAAAAGTTTCGCGTTTTAATCTTTCTGAAGTCATTAAGCAGGCCAAAAAACTGGATCTGAAAGATTCTATAGTGGAAATAGAAGGGTTTATCACCCAGCAGATTGACCACGAAACTTATTGGATAGAAGATAAAACCGGGAAAGTTAAGGTTGAAATCGAACAGAAATATCTGCCGGCTGTGCCTTTTAATAACCAGGTCAGGGTAATTGTGGTGGGTGAAGTGGATTATAACATGCTTGAAGGGGTTGAGGTTGAGGCAAAAAGGCCGGTTCAGATTGTACAGGACGAGAAAAAAGTAAAGAGCAATTAAATTTAAATTCAAGTGTAGTAATCATGAAAGCCGCTGTATCCATTTCAATGATGGTTAAAATCAATCCTAAAGTGGATACGGTGGCTTTTTCGTTAATAATTAAGTAAGATGAAATTAATGAGTGTGTATTTTTCAGTTTTCGTACTGCTGTCATCATGTACCCGGGCAGGCGATCATTCATTTCCCGACATTAAAGGATACCGTCTATCACAGCCTGATGAAAAGATGGTACTACCTTCGGTATTGCATGAAATATCAGGCATTACTACAATAAATGATCAAACGGTGGCCTGTGTACAGGATGAAAAAGGGGTGGTATTCATGTACGATCTGATTAAAAAGCAGTTGGTAAATGAATTACCTTTTGGCGATGACGGAGATTATGAAGGAATAGCCATCCATAACCAGGATATATATGTCCTGAGAAGCGACGGAAATATTTTTGAACTGAAAGGGTATCCCGGTACACCCTTGCAGGCAAGGCAATATATAACCGGAATACCTGCGAAAGATAATGAAGGACTCTGTTTTGACGGGGAGCAGGGAAGGCTGCTGATCGGAAGTAAAAGCAAAATAGGGAAGGGACCTGAATTTAAGGATCAGAGGCATATTTATAGTTTTGAGCTGAAAGCCGGAAAATTGAGCAGCAATCCGGCTTATGTGTTTGATACCAAAGTAATCAATAACCTGGCAAAAGAAAAGCAATTGCGTTTAACAGAAAAGAAAAAGAAAGACGGTACTGTCAAAAAACCGGAAATTGCTTTCCGGATTTCGGCTTTGGCCATCCATCCGGTTACCGGGCAATTGTATCTGCTGTCGGCCGATGATCATATGTTGTTTGTGATTGAACCGGATGGAAAAATTACAGAAATGGTGGTTTTAGACTCGCAAATGTTTAACAAAGCCGAAGGCATTACTTTTTTGTCGAATGGTGATATGTTGATTTCCAATGAAGGTCAGCACAAAAAACCCTCGCTGCTAAGGTTTAAATACAAACCATAACCTGTTTACATAAAATATGTACTTTTACATTTTATTGAATTGGTTCTAATAAGGTTATTTCAACTATTTCACAGATCAACTGATGAAAACCAGAAAATTCATTTCAGAGCTCGATTATGATGCAGAATTCATTGTTTTTGAAGTTTCTTCTACTTTGAATGAATTAAAGCTATGTCATCAATTGAATAAAAAGCTGAGGCTTCATTTTGAAAGATTACCCGATTTACTCCTGTCTGCCTCTAAAATTCCTGAACCATACCTGCTCTTTTGTTATGATCTGAATGATCGTACCTCGTTCTATCTGTTGTCGCGTGCTGACCAGTCGCATCTCATTATGCCATCTTATTTCCTGCTGGTCAAAAATCTGCCGGTTTTACTGAGACCGGATTCGCTCATGGATGAAATATCCGGAATATCCGGGATTACTTCAGTAAACAGGATAGATTACCCAGTACGAGACAGCCGGCCTCTTTCCAAAAATCTTCAAAAAAAGGTGGAACTGTTTAATTCTTTATTTATGGATCTGGAGTACCATCTGATGGATTTAAGTAAGAAAGCGAAAGGAAAATTGTCAACTTAAGGGAATATTTAAAAGTATGAAGACGAAAATTATAGCTACCATCGGGCCGGCATCTGCTTCACCTGAAATGATTAAAAAGCTGATTACTCAGGGTGTGGATGTATTCAGGCTCAACTTTTCACATGGAAAAATTGATGACCATGCGGAAGTCATCAGGATTATTGACCAAATGAATCTGGAAATGGGAACTCATGTGGCTACACTGGCCGACCTTGGCGGACCCAAAATCAGGCTCAGTGAAGTACAAGGTGGTTTTTTTGAGATAAAGGCCGGCGAACAGCTCCAAATCTCTACGGCCTTAACACAGCCCGGTAACAGAAACCTGATGGGAATCAATTATCCGGGTTTCGCCCGTGATGTGGAGCCCGGTCAGAACATACTGGTAGATGACGGCAGGCTTCAGTTTTCAGTGTTACAGACCAATCATGAGGATCTGATTACAGCAGTGGCACTTAACTCTGGCACGGTCAGATCCCGCAAAGGGGTAAATCTTCCCGATACCCGGATCAATCTTCCTTCACTGACAGACAAAGACAGGGAAGATCTCACGTTCATACTTCATCAGAAAATTCAATGGATTGCGTTATCATTTGTGAGGTCGGCCAATGATATCTTTGAATTGAAAAGCCTGATCCGGGATTATTCTCCCGCTTTTCTGCCCGGAATCGTAGCTAAAATAGAAAAACCCGAAGCGATTGACAACCTTGTTGACATTATAAAGGCCTCTGACGCCATTATGGTGGCGCGGGGAGATCTTGGGATAGAAATACCCATTGAAAATGTGCCGGTATTGCAGAAAAAGATCGTTAACCAGTGCATATTGGCCGGAAAGCCGGTTATTGTGGCTACCCAGATGATGGAAGGAATGATCGAAAATATTTTCCCTACCCGGGCAGAGGTGAACGATGTGGCCAACGCCGTTTTTGACGGCGCTGATGCCGTTATGCTGAGCGGTGAAACATCCGTGGGTAAATACCCGGTTGAAACGGTTACCACCATGTCCCGGATTCTCCGGAATATCGAAGATTACGAAAATATTTATTTCAGATTCAGACCGCTGTTACAGGAACAGTCGGCTGATTTTGTTACCGATTCGGTTGTTTTTTCGGCAGTTGACCTGGCCACTGAAACCCGGGCAGCTGCCATCATTGGTCTGGCTAATTCAGGGTATTCGGTAACCCGGATTTCTTCTTATCGCCCTAAATCACCGGTTCATGTATTTTCCCTGAAACCCGAAGTGTTGAAAAAATTAAGCCTGGTATGGGGCATTAAATGCCATATCATTGATGATCATTTAAATTCAGATCAGGTCGGAATTCTGAAAGAAAGGCTTATGGCCGAAGAAATTCTCAAAAAGGGTGACCTCGTTGTTGAAGTGACCCATTATCCGGTGCATGCACCGGATAAAGCTAATCGTATAGCGCTGAGCAGGGTTTAACAGCCGTTTTTGCCAATTCAGTCTCGGGGATTTAAAAAGTATTGCCGGTATTGAGTCCGGATTTCCAATGAAATATTAAATTCGCAGCCGGATTCAAAAATTAAGTAATGAGTGGCATCAAACTGGTCATGCTGGAACAATATCAGATCATGTATGACGGGATCAAATCCTTGATTTCGGATGTACATGATGTTGATGTGATCGAGCGTGCCCGCGATTTTAATGATCTGCATAATAAAATCCATGCATTGATGTCGTTTACCAATGTAGATGTAGTATTGATTAACCTTCATGTACATACGGAGGATACTTTTGACGATATCAAAAAGCTGAGAGAGGTATTTCCCCGCATTAAGATTTTGCTAATGCTGTTCAGGGCGGATGAACGGAATGTGCTCTTATCGATCAAGACGGGCATTAAGGGTATTTTGCACAATGATACGAACCGAAGTGAGCTTCTCGAGGCCATCTATACAGTCCAGAACGGATATGATTATCTTGGGAAATCAATTACTAACCTGGTGCTGCAGAGCTATTTGCAGGAACATCAGGAGTTTCCAAAAAAAGCAAACGGTAGTTCTGAGTTGTCTGACAGGGAGATGGATGTGCTGAAATTGTTTGGAGAGGGTTACACTAATAAAGAAATTGCCGATCAGTTATTCATCAGTGTCAGAACGGTTGAAACCCATAAGAACAACATCATGAAGAAAATTAACCTGCGTACCACCGTCGACCTGGTTAAATTTGCCATCCGCAATAACATCATCAAAATCTGAAAAACAGGGGATTTATTCCTGTATAAAAGTAATGTAAAAAGTGCCGGAATAGTTGCCCGGGGGATTGGCTGCCGAATTGCCCACGGTAAGGGTTCCGCCCACCTTAACCGGGTTGCGGAAAGGGTGCCCGCCAGTTGTAACGAAACCAGTACCCCGGTCGGTGGGCCCAATGGTAAGGGACATGCTTCCTCCCCCTCCTTGATGTTCCAGTGTGGTGGCTGGCCCCAACTGAATTTGCACCCACCTGCCCGGGATTAAACGTAAATCAAATATAGCCTGGTGAAATGTTCCAGCTGCCAATAACACCGATCCTGTTGAAGTTCTGAATCCTTCCGGACTGAGGATTACCTGCCCGCCTCCGGTACCATTGAAAAAACTCCCAAAGTTCAGATGCTGTACTGTAAACACCTGCATCTGATTAGGTGGCGGAAAAGGCATGTTTTGGGTTTTTCCCATAGTGGGAAATAAAAAAGTAATAATAAAGCCAACACCGGTAAGGATGTTGGCCAAATACTGATTGGAGTATTGTATCTTCAATATAATCTCCTGCATAAATTACTTTAATGTACTACCCTGATTATGGCAGGATCAGTTCTTTTACAGCCAGCACTTCCGGTTTGTTTTCATTCGTACTGGAGTACTTTACCACCAGTTTGCCTTTAGTGAGTACTACATCTGCCGGAGGTCGAAGATCCATATTGAACTGCCGGGTATTTATGGGGGTGTACACTGCAATGCCTCTAACCACGCCTACATCCGTTGCAGCCCCTTTTTCAGGAACAAACTGTACCGTAAGATCACCATACACGGAAAAATTGCCGGTACGTGCCAATTCCAGCTGTAATTCGGGAACCGTGTCATTTTTAATATTGAATTTCATATTGTTGATAGCTGCAGTGGGTTTGTCGTCGCCTACCCGGATAATTACGGGAATGGTGATTCCAAAAATGGGAGTCAACCGGATGCCGATGGTATTTGTATCGGCCAGGGCATCATTTTCCCCCAAAGGCTGCTCCTTGGGAACGGCTCTGAAGTACATATGGGAGCGGTATTCGCCGTTCACCATATCGGGATTGCGGCGCAATTGCAGCCGTACCACCTGTGATTCGTTGGGAGCAAGCGTCACGGTTCTCGGAAAATAACGGATGTATTTGTCTGCAAAAAACTGACCGGGATCCGGGTCAGTAATTTCCTCAAAACTACCATCGGTATTCATACGGTATTGTATGAACGAAATGGCATATACGGCAGTATCCTGTCCGGTATTGGCAAGATTGATCTCCTGATTTTGTTTGTTGCCTTCAAATACCACCCGGCGCGGGGTCACCAGCAAATTTCCCTGGGCAGGCAATAATGAGGGCAATTGAAGCAGAATTCCAACTAAAACCGGGATCAGAATCTTTTGAAGCGGAAAACCGGAATAAGGAAGCAATTGATTTCTCTTTGTCATCGTTACAGTAATTTATGGTCAATTGTCAAAAGTACTAACAAATTTTATTTAATGCACAAAAAGAATTCATGAATATATCATTACGTTACCTAAATGGTACTTTTTTATAAAGTAAGTCTCAGTTATAGGCAAATGTCAACTGAAAGGTACCCTGGTAAATTCCTATGGGATTCTCATCAAGGCTGCCCACGGTTAAGGTGGCTCCAATACTCACCAGGGATGATCCATTGGCCAGGGTATTGGGTCCATTACCTGCCGGAGGCTCGGATACCCAGTTATCCACCTGCATGGTTTTGCCGCTGCCCTGGTGAAAAAGGATGGTCGGAGCATCGGGTAATTGAATGATGAAGGAGGCTTCGGGGTATCCGGTTACTTCAAATTGCCCGGGACCGTTTGGACCTGATACCAGTGTTATGGCCCCCTGCGCTGTGCGGTTACCTTCAGGAGTGATGATGATCTGTCCTCCGTTGGATTCTATGGCGAACCGTCCAAAATGCAACTGGTTGGTTTCATTGGCAGACAGGGCGTCAATGATTTCAGCGGTGGCTTGGGCAACAATAGTTATCTGAGCAGGTATCTTCCCTGAAAATATTAGCATTGAAGTTATGAAGGCAATAAATAAATGTCGCATATGAATAAATAAATTAAGTTTCGAAAATCTATTCATAAAAAAAGGGCAGATGAAAATCATATGCCCTTTTTTGACAATTATATTCAGGTTTAATTATAGTTAACGGTTACTTTTAAATCTGCTGTATTCTGATACAAACCAGTTGTGTTGGTTGCAGCAACAGCAAGCGTTCCACCAACGTATAATACCTGTGTACCAGTTCCACCACCAATAGTTCCGGATAACACACCAGCATTTCCATTTACATTGCATGAAGGAGCCAAAATCATGGTTTGTCCAGGAGTAAACGTATTTGTCAATGTTATTGATGCAGGATAAGAAACAGTGTAGGCTTCACCGGCGGATCCAGTAACCGTAAACATAGCAGAAGTCGGTACGCCACCTGATAAAACCGGACCAGTAGTGGATCTTACTGTGGAAGCAACGGGGGTCAGAACAACATTACCGTTGACAGCAGTAAAAGTACCAAAGTCAATATCACGATCTTTCGAAATTTGTAAAGTTTGAATAATCCGGGCTGAAGCGGTGGCAGGATTTGATGTTACTTCATTTTGAGCATTTACCATTTCAACTCCGAGAAGCATGAGGAAAAGAACTGAGAAAACAATTGCTAATTTTTTCATAAATTTTAATTTTTGTTTGATTTTTACTTAATGGATTTATTTAAGTTTTGATAGACGATGCTTAGTCAAAGGTTGTGCCTAAACTTATAAGTAATTGATAATGATATAAATATGTGAAAATAGTTAAATGGTATTGGGAAAAATTGGACTGAATTGCAACAATTATTTCCTTATTTGGAAAATTCTCGAAGAAAATCTAAAAAAGTGTTAATCTATATAGATAGTTTATAAATAACTATCTCTGTTTTTGTTGTACAGTTATTCAAATCTTTCCTTGTAAGTTAAAAATATTTATAAAGTAAGATTATGTAAGACCCGGATGGGTTGGCCTGCAAAAAAAATGGCTCCGAAGAGCCAGTTTTTCCTAAAAAGGGAATCGGATATATACTTAAGTTGGAGGATTTCAATTATAAGCAAGCACCACCTGGTAGTTACCTACGTACCATTTATCTGAATTGGCCAGGATTTCGTGATCTGCGGATCCAGTAAGCCTGAGAACCTGAGAACCATTATTGTTCAGTACTGGTTGACCGGTTATGTTGGAATGGCTGGCGGTAAATCCGGATTGATTACCGTTTTCTCCTTTTAAATCTGAGGAATGGATCAGCACATTACAGGCAGCATTAGATCCGCCGTTGAGGGTGATTTCGCCCAGTTCAAAATTACCGGCAGTTTGGTTTTGCTGAATCTGAACAAGATTTTGTGTGTTTGACTGAATACTGGCAACTTCTACAATCTCTGCGCTAACATGCCCGATTGCCCTTGCCTGTGCCATTGCCATTGAAAGGGCAGCAGTTGAAAGGGTAACGGTAAGAATGATAGCGATGAGTTTTTTCATGTGAAATAATTTTTCAGTATGTCAATTGATGAAACAAAAATAGTATAAAAATTTCATTTGTCAAGAGGTTGAAGTCAAAAAAATATACATGTAAAGAAATAACATGTATAATAAATATAAAACACAGTAAAACAGTAGGTTATGGCAAAGGAAAAATATTTATCTTACGTAAAATACTTTACAAACAATATGTTGTATAAGGTTAATAAGTAAAAAAACTATCATAATGTGTTAAGATAATTAGCGCTTGCTGGTGCAGGTCTTCTCAATTATATGTTAATCAATTAGATAACTCGACTGTTAGCTTAAATGACAAGTTAGAGAATAAAATCATAAAAAAATCCCGTATAATTAATTTACACGGGATTTTAATAGGGTAATTAAAGACAGGATAGAGATCAATCTGGTTTCAGGCCGTATTTTTCAATTTTGGCATTAAGCGTTGGCCTGGTAATTTCGAGAATGGTGGAAGCTTCGAGTTTGTTCCAGTCAACCGCTTCGAGTACTTCTTTTATATGCCATTTTTCTACTTCGGAGATGGGAACCAGGTTCTTTTCCATCAGGCGTTTCTTTGATTTTTCCAGTTCCGGGTTTATGATACCTCTTTTTTCAAGCACATCTCCGTGTGAAAGGATGATCGCCTGCATCAGCGTGTTCTCGAGTTCCCTGATGTTGCCGGGCCAGTCGTACTTTTTGAGCAGCTCATTCACGCCTTCTTCTACCTTCAGGACTCTTTTGTTGAGCTTCCGGTTCAGTTTCTGCATGAGGCTTTGCACCAGTTCGGGGATATCGTTAAGCCGTTCACGCAGTGGCGGAAGGTGTATTGAAAAGACCTTGAGCCTGATATAGAGTTCTTTTGAAAAGAGTCGTTGCTCAATCAGTTCTTCAATGTCTTTGTTGGTTGAAGCAATTACCCGGGCATAAAGGGGGATGGGGAATTCTGCCCCTGGTTTTTCGATTTCATTGTTCTGCAAAACTCTGAGCAGTTTGTTCTGTAAACTTATGGGTAATTCGGTGAAATCATCGAGGAAAATCACCCCTTCACCAGCCAGTTCAAATTTTCCTTTCTTTTCGCCGGAAATTCCCTGAATGGCATTGTTTTCATATCCGAAAAGTTCATGTTCAAGGCTTCTTTCGTCCTTGCTGTTACAGTTCACCACTATAAACGGATGATCGCGTGTAATCCCCGAATAATGAATCAGTCGGGCTACCTGTTCTTTGCCGGTGCCAGGTTCGCCGGTTATCAGCACATTTACTTTATGCAGGGATATTCTGCCGATGTTTTTGAAAATCTCCCGCATCTGCGGGGTTTTACCGGTGAGCAGGCTTTCCTCAATCGATTTTCTGGCTTCGGGTGAAATGACATTTCCGAGGCTTTTGCTTTTATTGGATGCCTGAACCCCGTTTTGAATGGCTTCCAGTAATTCCCAGTTTTTAATGGGTTTTTCGATGAAATCGAAAGCGCCCATCTGGATGGCTTTGATGGTAAGACTTACTTCTTCGTAGGCGGTTAGAATAATTACTGGAAGTCCGGGGTATTTTTTTACCAGCTCGGCGAGTACTTCAATGCCTGACATCCCCGGCATTTTATAATCTGTCAGAACCAGGTCCGGATTGTAGGTTTCAACCATTTTTATACCTGCCTCGCCACTGGATGCATCATAAACGGTATAACCTGCATCTTTGAGCAACTGAACCAGCAGGAGCCGGATGAAATCATCATCATCAATTATTAGTACACTATTCATGACTTTTTGTTTTTGTTTTTGTTTATGTTGTTAATTATGAAATCTGACTTATTTTTAGTAGAGTACAAAATTACATCCCGTACCTTTCGATAATTTCCTGTTTGGATTTACCGAGAATACCAAACTTCTTCCCAACTTTGGTAAAGGCATCGAGGGCTTTTTCGAGATGATGGATTTCATGTCCGGCCGAAATCTGTGTCCGGATACGGGCCTGACCCTGAGGAACTACGGGAAAGAAGAATCCGATGGCATAAATACCTTCTTCATACAGAGACCTGGAAAAGTCCTGTGATAATTTGGCATTGAATAACATTACTGGAACGATAGGGGTATCTCCTTCTTTAAGAACAAAACCGGCTTCAGTCAATCCTTTTCTCCAGAACGCTGTATTGGCTTCGAGCTTATCCCGGCGTTCGGTGGTAGCTGAAAGGATTTCAAGGACTTTAATAACACCCGAAACGACAACGGGTGCGATAGTATTGGAAAACAAATAAGGACGGGCTTTTTGCCGGCACATTTCAACAATTTCCTTTCTTCCTGAAACGCAGCCGCCTGAAGCGCCTCCGAGGGCTTTTCCAAATGTAGTGGTAATGATATCTATTTTACCCATTACGCCGCACTTTTCATGAGTACCCCGGCCGGTTTTACCAATAAAACCTGATGAGTGTGATTCATCCACAAAAAGCAGGGCATCATGTTTTTCGCACAAAGCCACCATTTCGTCGAGTTTGGCAGTATCTCCGTCCATGGAAAAAACGCCGTCGGTGATCACTACTTTGAGCCGTTTGTCGGAATGGAGTTCAAGCTTCTGTTCAAGGTGAGCCATGTCGGAATGTTTGAAGGTATCATGAATAGCCGGTGCCAGACGGATACCATCTATGATGGATGCATGCACGAGCCGGTCGGAAATCATAACATCATCCTTGGTGAGGATGGCTTCAAATACTCCGGCGTTAGCATCCATACAGGAAGGAAATAAAATGGTGTCTTCTGTTCCCAGGAACCGGGTCACCATTTCTTCCAGTTCCTTGTGAATATCCTGGGTGCCACAGATAAATCTCACGGATGACATGCCGTATCCGCGGGTATCCAGGCCTTCATGTGCGGCTTTGATCACATCCGGGTGGCTGGAAAGCCCCAGGTAGTTGTTGGCACAAATGTTAATCACCTTTTTCAGTGAGGATCCTTCCGGAAATTCCACTTCTATATCAGCAGCCTGTGAGGAATGGATAAACCGTTCTACTTTAAATATACCGGCATCTTTAATACCATTGAGGGTTTGCGAGTAAATATCCCTGGTTTTTGTTGAATAAGCCATAGGTGTCAAAAATTAATTTCTTGGTGATGAATTCGGGATGATAAGCTCAGTAGTGCAGAGAATCAGGCAATGAACTCTTTTACCAGTGCAACGATCTTATTCACGGAGTCAAATGCCTCCGGGGTGGCTTTATCGTCGGGAATCGAGATTTTATAACGGTTTTCAAGGAATCGTTTCAGTGAAACCATCGAGAATGAATCTACGATACCTCCTGAAATCAGAGGAGTATCATAAGTGATTTCTTCGCTTTCATCTTCAAGATATTCAGCGATTACGTAATCAAGAACTACTTTTTCCATTTGTTCCATAAAAAACGGTTTTAAATGATTATAAATTATGATTTTTCATTTTGGATTACGACATAAAGTCGTATGAACCTTGTATATTATTTAATGAAATGCATGATCAGTCGTTTTCGAGTGTGGAGGTATCTCCGATTTCTTCTCCCCATTCCCGGGCTTTGAGGATGCGGCGCATAATTTTGCCACTTCGGGTCTTGGGAAGAGAGGGTACAAATTCTATTTCCTGAGGCATGGCCAAAGGAGAAAGTTTTTTTCTGATGAAATTCATGATGCTCAGTTCAAGGTCGCTGGAAGCTTCGAAACCTGTTTTTAAGGTTACAAAAGCTTTTACCACTTCCATATTTACAAAATCTGGTTTTGAAACCACGGCTGATTCGGCTACAGCTTCATGTTCCAGCAAGGCAGATTCGACCTCAAACGGACTTACGAGGTGACCTCCGGTGTTGATCACGTCATCATCCCGACCGATAAACCAGTAGTAACCATCGGGGTCAATGTAGGCACGGTCGCCCGGAATGTACCATCCATTTTTAAATTTCGACTGGTAGGTGGCTTCATTTTTCCAGTATGTCCGCATCATGGCAGGCCAGCCGGGGCGAAAAGCGATCAGTCCGATTTTTCCGGTACCCTCCAGCGGTATAAAGGTATTAACATCGACCACGGCACCGGTGATTCCGGGGAAAGGTTTTCCCATGGATCCGGGTTTTATTTTCATCCCAGGATAATTGGAGATCATGATGGAACCGGTTTCAGTTTGCCAGTAAGTATCGTAAAAAGGTTTACCAAATACTTTTTCCGACCATACCACGGCTTCGGCATTCAGAGGTTCTCCCACGCTGGCAAGGTGTCTGAGTGAAGACAGGTCGAACTGTTTGATGATCTCTTCACCGGCTTTCATCAGTGAGCGAATGGCGGTAGGAGCTGAATACCACATGGTTACTTTGTTCTTTTCGATAAAGCGGTACCATGCTTCAGCAGAAAATCCTGAATCGAGAACACACTGAGTTACCCCCATGCTAAATGGTCCAATAATTCCGTAAGAAGTACCGGTAACCCAGCCAGGGTCTGCAGTACACCAGTAGATGTCTTTTTCCTGAAGGTCGAGCACCCAGTTGGTGGTAAGATATTGGGATATCAGTGAATAATGCACATGTTTAACGCCTTTGGGTTGGCCGGTGGTACCAGAAGTATAATGTAAAACCGAGGGTGATTCGGCATGGGTTTGATGGGTTTCAAAAAAGTCAACCGGCTCAGCTTCTTCAAGTGAAAAAGCAACTTCTTTTTCCCTCAGGGGATTTTTTCCGTCGTAATCCACCACAATGATATGCCTCAGATAAGGCATCTGATCAAGGATTTTTCTTACCTTGGGGAGATGTTTTTTCTGTGTAATGATGGCAGAAGTTTCTGCATTGTCGAGGCGAACGAACAGGGATTCTTCGCCAAAGGCAGAAAAGAGCGGCTGGGCTATGGCGCCGATTTTCAGAACGGCTAAAAAACCGATATACAGTTCAGGTATACGATCCATGAATAAGCAAACACGTTCTTCAGGCAAAATGCCCAGATTTCTCAAAAAGGTTCCAATGGTATTCGAGGCAATTCTTAATTCGTTATAGGTATATGTTTTTTCTTTTCCTCCGAATCCTTCCCAAATCAGGGCAGGTTTGGCGGCTTTACCAAGCGCACAGATCCTGTCGGTGCAATACCAGCCTATATTAATTGACTTACCTGAAAAATAACCCAGTTCTTTTTCGGCAATGGACCAATCGAAATCTTTGATTCTTTGTTCGTATGAAATGATGTTTGACATAAAAAGGGTGTTATAGTTTTTCAATGATTACCAGTGCGTTGGCCAGTTCTTTAATATGGGTAACCGACAGGTGAATATGGGTTAATTTTTCAGTCTCGATGAATTCAAGCACCTTGCCTGAATACCGGAACTCAGGTTTGCCTAATTCATTGTTTACCACTTCGATCTCATGAAATGCGAAACCATTTCGCCATCCTGTTCCAAATGCCTTGAACAAGGCTTCTTTGGCACAAAACCGGGCAGCGTAATGCTGGGCATAGTTTTTTTTGTTTTCACAATATTCGATCTCGCCGGGAGTAAAAAGCTTCTCCCGAAGGCCCTTTACTTTCTCAAGTTCAGTTTTTATGCGGGCGACTTCAATAATATCTGTACCAATTCCAAAAATCAAGTGTAAGATCTTTGTAAAAAAATTTGCGCCGAAAATACAAATTAATTTTAATTTGAAACAAAATAGCAAAAAAAAACTGTCAAATTTTTGACAGTTTTTTTTATTTGGCTGAAGATTAGCTCTTTACAGGGTCGAGCATCACATCTACCATGATTTCAATGGTTTCTGAAATATTATTCACTACTGCTTTTGGAATCTTGATATCATAATCGGCCAGTTTGACGTTAAATTTTGATTTTCCCTGAATTTTGCCGTCCTTAATTGTAAATGTACCGGTGGTTGAAACAGGCCTGGTGATGCCGTGAATGGTAAGCTCTCCTTCCACTTTTGCCTGATAATCCCCATTTTTTGAAAAATTAATATCTTTCAGATTGGTGATTTTACCTTTAAACGTGGAATTTGGATATTTTCCTGATTCCATATAGTTTTCATTAAAGTGTTCCTGCATCAGTGCTTTTTCGAATTCAAATGATTTGATGAGTACCTTGAAGACAAAGTCGCCGGTTGATTGATCCAGAGCGGCATTTACCTGCCTGTTATGGGCTTCAATATCTTCGAGCGGAGCCTTGGAATAAAAACGGATATGACCGTTTTTGGTTACAAACTTTTGGGAGAAAACAATGGTGGAAAAAATGAGTCCAGCCAGTAAAATGATAACTTTAAAACGAATTCTTGTTGACATAGGAATTTGATTTATGATTTATGATTTACGATTTACGATTTTGGTTTGATAATGGTTCCTTTTTCGAGAATTACATCGGTATCATTGTATCCGGTGCAGAGGCCTTTCAGGGTTACTACTGTACCTTGTGTCAGTTTTTTAGCCTGATCACCAGACCCAGGCAACATAGAAATCCTCACGCCTTCATCCCCGAAATCCCCCTGATTAAAGACAAATACAATGGTAGAGGTTGAATCGGTACTTTCATTGGAAGTAATCATTCCACTGATTTCAAGGATTTTCCCATTGTACCTGTTGCCGGTGCCGGATGGATCATTTCGGAATTCATCGTATAGTTTTTTCGCTTCAATTACATATTCGGCTTTCACAGATTCATAATCAGGGTGAGGTTTGTTATAAACAAACACATAACCGGCAACTCCCCCGATGATGCCAATAACAGCAAGAATGGCCAAGATTTTTATCAACTTTTTCATGGTAATATTTTTTGATTAATGTTTTTAATTTCAACCGGATGATCAACATCCTGATTGTGATGCAAAAGTCGGTTTAATAAAATTGCCGGAAAAATGTTTGGGGATGAAAGGGGATAAACAGATGACGAAACGGGAAAAATTAGATACGAGTGCAGTCTGATTTGCGATGTGCAACGAGTAATTAGCGATTATTGAAAGAAGTTGTCGGAGAAGTTAACGAGGAAGACTTTTTGGGTGGCACGGGTGATGGCAGTGTAGAGCCAGCGGAGGAATTCAACATCGGGTTTACCTTCAGGAAGGTAAGGCTGATCGATAAATACAGTATTCCATTGTCCGCCCTGGGTTTTATGGCAGGTTAAGGCAAATGCGAATTTTACCTGAAGGGCATTTAAGTGAGGATTTTTCCGGATTTCTTCGGCTTTTTCAGTTCGGTCCGAGATATCGGCATAATCTTCAGCAACTGCGTCATATAATGTGCGGGATTCACGGTAACTGAGAGCGGGTGATTCAAGGCTGATGGTATTCAGAATTATTTTCGATTCTATTTCGCCATCTTCCGGGTAATCTATCAGTTCAAATGTAATATCTGCAAACCGGAAACCGTATATTTCCTCGAAATTCCATATTCTTTTAATCCTGATTATATCTCCGTTGGCAATGAAACCGGCTTTACTGGTAAGGGGGAGCCAGAAATAATTATTACGGACTACCATCAGCAGGTCGCCGGGAGAAATTTCATCTTCCCTGAAAAGAATTCTGTTGCGTATTTCGCGGTTATAGAGATTTGCCCGTTTGTTTGACCGGCAAATCACCACGCATTGTTCCAGTTGAGTGGTTGACAATTCTTCGGCCAGTTTTTCGCCCATTTGATTACCGTTGATTCGCTGAATATCCTTAAAACCCATGGTGTTAAAGAGGGGAAGTCCATTTTCATTTGATCTTATTTTTTCCCGTATTGCGCTGGCATTAAATAAAATGCCGGAATTAAGTCCCTGTCTGGCGACTTCGCGGAGTTCCGTTTCATGTACTTTTACGAGGTAATTATTTTCGATATAGCGGCTGTCGAGCGCCGGGCTAAGCGTCAGTCCTACCGGTGGAAGCTGTGCCGTATCACCAATAATAACCAGTTTGCAGTTTTGCCCGGTACCTACATATTCCATCAGGTCATCGAGGATAATCCGTCCGGAAAACACGCCCGAATCATCCGACACATCCTGTCCAGGGATCATGGAAGCTTCATCCACCAGAAAGAGGGTGTTTTTAAAAATATTTTTTTTAAGAAAAATATGAACTGAACCGAAAGCAGTAGTTCTGATTCCATAGATAAAACGGTGAATGGTGGCCGCCCAGGAACCTGAGCTTACGGATAGTACTTTTGCCGCACGGCCGGTGGGAGCCAGCAGCACTGTTCTGAGTTTAATATAATCAGCCGCTTTTACCAATGCACCGGTTATCGATGTTTTACCGGTTCCGGCATATCCTTTAATTACAAAAACTGTATCATTTACAGGATTGGCTATAAACTCAGCCAGGCCGGAAATAAGTACTTTTTGAGAATTGTTGGGGGTGTAAGGGAGGTTTTGTTCAATCAGTGTTGCCAGCTCAGGATCGGGTAAATGATTTTTAGGGTAAGGTTTCATGCTGATAATGGTAAATCAGAACGGGTAGCCGATCCCGAAATTCCAGATTACATCTTTCACCCGGCTGCCGGTCAACACAAACCGTTCGGATTCAGGGTTGGCCGGATTAAAGACTGGCAAAGCAGGGTCGAGGCGGAAAATAAAGAAACTGAAGTCGAATCTGAGTCCGACCCCGGCATCCACGGCAAATTCCTTGAAAAATCGGTCGGATTTGATTTCACCACCGGGGTAATCGGGGCTGGGATTGAGCAGCCAGATATTTCCGAAATCGGCAAACAAGGCTGTATGGAAAAATGAATACACCGGGAACCTGAATTCAGTATTGAATTCAATCTGCATATCTCCCATCCGCTCATAGTCGATGGGATTGGTATTCTGATAGGATCCGGGACCGAGGCGCCGGTATACAAAACCTCTTAAACCGTTCGACCCTCCGGCAAAATATCCTTTTTCAAAAGGCAAAACGTTACTGTTTCCATAAGGAATGCCGATACCGAAAAATGCCCTGAGTACGAGATTTCGCCTCAGGTAGTTAATGTTGTAGTACCTGAAATCAATATCGGTACGGATATATTGGGCAAAGGGAATATTAAAAACAGTATACTGTCCGATTTCATTTTTTTCAGCACGGATGATGTCATGGGAAGCCCAGAGCAGGTTTCCCGCCGGTTCAATGGATGACCGGAGGTATATAAAGTCTTTTGCAGAGTTGATATCCTGGTTTCTGAATGTGAAGGCATACCTCAGCGAATTAATCAGATAATCCGTGTATTGATTTCTAAGCCTGGGATCCCTGAGATTGTTGATATAATGCTGAAAAGCTGAATCGGGGTAGATTTTGATTGAATTTACCTCAAACGGGAAAAGTTCATGAGTGATAAATGCATTTTGCTCCCAACGGTATCCGAAAGAGAAATTTGTAATATACCGTTCATAATCAGGTCGTTTCTGATAGGTGAAGGCAGTTCGGAGGTTGGTTCTGGGTTTGAAATATTTTGAAAACCGGGCTTTTGAAACAGGGATGAGGAAAGTTGGAAAAGTAAGACCAAATTCAATACCTGCTTCAACAGAATTAAAAAACAGTACATTATCTCCTCCGGTTTGGGTAGCTTCTCCTTTTTGGAGTTCCAGGGCTCCTTTTATCCGGGTGCTGAATATTTCGCCGCCCCTGAACAGGTTAGCGTTGGCGTAGTTGATATTTCCTCCCATTCCGGGATTCCCTCCGGTGTTGGTGAATTCAGTCTCAAAAGAAGTCGATTGAACCGGCCTGCGGCTAAGGTCGATATAACAATCGAGCCATGGTTTGTTTCCGTTCTCTGAAATATTGCTGTCTGTTACCGGTTTGAACTGAATATTAATGTATCTGAACAGCTGAAGTGTAGACAAACGACGGTATGTTTGGGTAACATCGGTTTGCTTAAACGGTTTAAGCGGTTCAATAAAAATAAACTGGTTCAGGGTTTGAGGTTTGATGCTTAGGGGACGCTGGAACAAATACCGGTAATTTTTCGGGACTATGGTTCGTCCTTTTATCAGGCTGGTATCCGTGAGAATCTTTATTTTACCGGTGTCGGTGTTTAAAGGGTTGAATTCCGGATATATATTAACATTCCTTACATAAAAACGGGGATGTTGTAATTCGGGCTGCTGCAGTGAGTCAGGTCCGGAACTTTCAGACAGGTTTTGAATACATGTGGTAATATCCAATTGACGTGTTCTTAAAGCAGAATCGACTTCAAAATAGATGAATTGTTTGTCGAAAGTATAGTAACCATGATCTCTGAGAAGAATCAGGATTCTTTCCCGTTCTGCTTCCAGCCTTTCCGTATTATACAGCTGTCCGGTTTTTACTTCGCTGGTTGCAGCATTCTCCAGCACAATTTCCCGTAATTCTTCATCCGGGATTTTGTAATTTACATTTCTTACAAAATAGGGCTTACTTAAGGTGATCCCAAATGTTACAATGGCTTTTTTACCCCGTCTGAAATAACTTTTTGAAAAGCGTGAATGAAAAAAACCGTGATTATCGAGGTACTGCTGGAGGGTTTTTTCGTTTACACTCAGGGTAGACGGATCGAATATTACCGGTTTGGCTGCCAGGTTCCGGTTGACCCATTTTTTCAGGGCGGTGGGTTTTCCTTCGTTGGCATAACCATAAAACCATATTTTCGACCGGAACATGCCGGGAATGGGTTTTTGCACCAGCAGATCATTCATTTCATCCAGTGAGATATCAGTTTTTCTAACACCCGATTCGCCTTTATCTACCTTGATACGGGTTTTATACAGCAACAGTTTTCCCTGGGGCACCATTCCTGTGATATCACAACCCGTTGAAGCGAATAGTATCCCGATCAGTGTTAAAACAAAAAGAAAATTTATTTTTGTTGCCTGCATGATTTAAGAATCAGCAAATTTAAAAATTGTTATCACATGGAGATTTTTCTGGATTCCGAAGGAAACCGGATAGCCCTGCATTCAAGGAAATAATTTTTCATGCAGTTAATAATGCTTATGGCAAGATTAATAGTAATGCTTAGTTGCCCAGCAACTTAAGCGAAAACATCCATTGTTCCGCGGGATTAATACCGGTTTCATATTTCCGGGCATATCCTGCCGACCAGGTAGTTTTCAGATAGGAAAACAACACAGTTTCCAGATCAATCTGTACACCGGTGTTGAAAACATTCCTACTGAGAGGGTTATCATCAGGATCGGTAATAAGATGGGTGGCAAAAATGGAAGCTTTCAGAAACACCGGATAAAAGTAGGTAGTTCCTACATCTCTTAACCGTAAGGGTTTCAGATTCAGTTCACCCATAGTTTTTATGAAATTACGTGCGCTTATCTCGTCAATATTTACCCCTGGAAAAGCAAGGATTTTACGGTATTGGTCGGCTGCCTGCCAGTCTACAAAGTTATTCCGGAATCCTCCGAAATAAAAGGCTGAAAAGGCGGAACCTTTGGCGCCAAAGGCTTGTCCGAGGCTGTTTCTGATCCAAAAACTGGTATTGCGGATACCAGGAACCAAAACGCCAAAATGTTGTTCTGATATCAGGGAAGGAAAAATTTCGCCGTTTGCCAGGTAGCTGTAACCAGTCAGGTTCCAGATATACCCTTTTTCATCTTCAACACCCCCCAGTGTTTTTCTGAGTTTTGAGGTTCCTAAGTCTGCTGACAGGCTTTGAAAGTTTTTAATAGGCGCTTCCACATTCTGAAATTGAGGCAACACTTCCAGATCTCCGTAATGGTTGAGGCTGAAAGCATAGTTCCATTTTACCGGAGATTTCAGTATCGTTGTTTTTTTGTAACCGGCACCGAGTGAGTAACCGGCACGGCTCCTGCGGGTGGGTCCGAAAAGATCGTAAAAATCAGTTTTGTTGTAGGAAGCATTAAAATTCCACATCCAGTAATCGAAAGTGAGTTGACCGTGGAATTGCTGTTTGCCGGGATAGGCGCTCCAGGGCGAAGTACCCACGAACAGTCCCAGGTTGGAAAGTCCGATCCGGTCGCGCCAGTTAACCCGGTAACCCAATACTATGGTTTCTTTATAACCTGAAATATCCAGGAATCCTTCGGACAAGTGCATATTTTTAATGGGAATATAAGCGGATTCATCCAGTTTCAAAGAGTCGATTTTGATTTTTGATGCAGGTGGTAAAGAGTAATCGACTACCTGTGGGTTTTTGGCAATGACCCGGTTGCCCAGGTACTCGATGGAATTGGCATCCTGGATCACCTGAATGGGGATGATTCCCGGCTGCATGCCGTCCCGGTGGAAATTCAGCACAAATAAGGAGTCGTCGTTGATTTGCTGAGGGAGAAATAATCCCGTTTCCACATTCGACATCAGTTCGAATGAGTGATCGTCAAGGCCGATCCTCCAGATATTAGAAACGCCTGTATAATAGGATGTTCCGATCAGATATTTATCGTCTTTAGAAAACCGGAATTGTGTGAGGGTATTATCGTCCAGTTTTTTTATGACTTCATACTTTTTAATTCCTTTTTCGAGGTCTTTTATCCGGAACATGATAATCGACTGTTCACCCCTGATACCGGTCATGGTCAGGGTAATCAGGTTACCGTCATGTGAAATGGCCGGATCGATCAGTGATTTACCGAAATCGGCAGTAAACAGGGGAATAATTTCAGTATATGGCTCAGGTATTTTTACCAGGTTAGCATAACCGTTGTCATGTTTAACCCCCCAGATAGCTCGTCCCGCCGGATCATAGGTGAGGTGGCCGGTTCTGGAGAATTCAATCAATTCTTTCTTTTTCCCGGTAGCCACATCAACCTGAACCAGATTCCGGAATTTGGTATTGTGCTCGCTTACAAAGATTTGTTTTTTACCCGGGTCGTAAGCCAGGGATGTAACAGAATAGAGTACCGGGGAATCGAGTACGGCTACCTTTCGGAAATTACCTGAAACCAGATCCATTTCCACTATTTGAGAAATATTTCCGGGAGCATTGACGGCGGCATATATTTTACCGGTTTCCTCATTAAAGCCTATTGTGGAGAAGCTACCCATTGGTCCGGGAGTTAGCGCCCGGAATGAAGTGACAGGATATTCCCGGATGGTTTTGAGATTTCCGGTCTGAAATTGTTGTTCAAAATGGGTCCATTCATCCCATATTTCTTCCACGGAACGGCCGAATACCTGTTTGAAACGGTTGCCGTAAAATGCTTTACTGTCATCGGTTCTGTTGTAAAAATCTACTACTTTATTGTCTCCGTATTGCTGTGCCAGGTAGGTAATAAACCGGGTTCCGTACAGGTAAGAGTTGGCTCCTACCTGAAAATCGATGGTAGTTCCTTCTGTATCCAGGCCTACCACCGAATAAAGGGAATCGTTAGCATGAACTATACTCCGGAAATACATTTCATCATACGGACCGAGGGACCTGCCCACGCCGCCCGACATCCAGGTTTCGAGGTAGCAGGCAATTCCTTCATGATACCACCTCGGGGCATACCAGCGGGGTGTTGTCAGGTAACTCCATATCGCGCTCACAGGTGTTTTTTCGTCTCGTCTCACTTTACCGAGCAGCGCTTTTCGCCAGAATAAATCGGTGCGGTTGGGTTTATCAGCCAGGGTTACATGAGTAAGTTCATGGTTAAAAAGCCATTGAAACCGTTCGTTGGAAGGTGTGATACTGAAAGCATAATCAAAAGGCGAGATACCGAGAATCACCAGATTATCCGGCATAACGATAGCCCCGCCATGGCCGTTGTCTTCGAAATCGGTCAGCATTACAGTGGTGAGTTCATGGCGGTAATCCCAGTGCTTTTTATGGAAATTCAGCGCATTCTGATAGGTTCGGGCAACATGAGGTACCACATAAGAATATCTTTTCCCGAAATAGACCAGCTCCATCTCTTCTGTTTTGAAACGGCTGATTTTTTGTCCAAACAGTTGGGTTGCTGCTTCAGGAATCAGCAGCAACCCGGACAGGAATAGCAAGAAACGGATCCCCGACATGATTGGATATTTATGTTTTATATCAAGAAATTCATCGCATGAAACCGATGAACTCAGGTTTATATTTTGGAATTATTGCTCATAGGATCCAACGGCATTCAACTGATCGGTGTTGAAAATAACCTCAGAGCCAACCATTTCAACGAGTCCAACAGGGCTGCCCAATACTATAAACCCCAGTTGGGTGGCATTGTTAACAGCCTGTACGTAAACTTCATTACTAAGAACCGATTCTACCACATCCACAATATTTAACACATTCCCGATTTGTTCCATGTTGTCGAGAAGATTGTTGAGCTGTTCGGAGTTGCCTGTGGGAATATAAACGTTAAGCTGTTCAGTATTGCCCATGGCAAGGTTTTCAGCATCGGTAAAAATAACTACCTGCAATTCATTTCTGAATAATTCTTCTGCTTTGAATTCCTTAATGCCCTCTTCATCGTTTTTAAGTTTGGTGTTTTCAAGATATTTAAGGACCGGCTTATCCTGGGACATCACGGCGAGTTCCATCATGTTGAGAGTAAGGATATCTGAAGCGTCTTCCAGACCGGGGTAAGTTTTGGGAGGTACTTCGGCAGTGAAGGCGCTTACAGCATCGATGTAATTCATCAGTAAAGCCCCCTGGTTTCGGATACGGGTAATGGAATTCTGGGCAATATTCAGGTAACCTACCAGAGGCATGCTGCTTTCTTTATCCAGAGTAACCAGCATATTCAGGGCATTCAGGATGTCCGGGCGTGTATTTTCGAGAAACTCCTTATGATTGGCGAGCGTTTTAACATAGTTTTCCGAGTTCCGGTAAAAATTATCCACTTCCTGGCTTTTTTTCAGAACGATTTCAATATCCTTGGAAGTTCTGATGGATTTGTAGTAGAAATACGTGAGGTACTTTTCATACATTTTAAGTTTGGCGGTATCGTCAATGAGTTCATTACGGAGTTGAACATCCTCTTCGGTGACCTTTACATTTCTGTATCGGTCTACTTTTCCTATGGAGCCGGCGAGGTCATCTTTTTTCAACCCCGAACTGTTAACAGCCATCCCAATGAATAACCCTGCTATTAGGGCAATAACAGCAATGATAATGAGATGAATTAAATTAAACTTTTTCATGATTTTATTTTTTAAGTTGGTGAAACATTTTATTAATATATAGATTATCAAGTTATTAAATTCTTAATCAAGAAAAAACTGTTTGACAAACAACACCGATTGGTCCTGAGTTGTAGTGAAATGGATTCCTGCCTGGTTATCGGTAATTCTTTCCACGATAACCTGGAACGATGTTTTTCCCGTCGATTTTACGGTCACATCTCCAACGTTAAAATTTACCGATGGATTTTTTTCTGCAGCGATGACATCGGCTTTTTTCAGGATAATCTCTGATTCATCGAAAGTTAATTCCACCAGAATCTCACTTTTTGAATCGACAATAAAATTGAGAAGATAGACTTTATCCATCTGGTAAGGAAGCATTTTGACCGACACCTGCTGGTTGCTGAAATTGATGCCCTGTCCCGAGAGGTTGGAAATACTGCCCGAAATCATGCTGGTATTGGTTTCGCCTGATCCTGTCCGGACAAACCACATGGTGGCAGCGCCTATCAGAATTCCGGTTGCCAGAATCGCCGCATAGCCATAGGCTGCCGGGCTGAACACGATATCAATAAATGGTCGGGTAAATGCTTGGGAGGATGATTTTTTGCCGGAGGAAGTCACCTGGCTCATTACCTGGTTTGAAACATCAACAGAGTGTTCTTTTTGTTTCATATTTTGAAGGTGTTTCTCCAGTTCAGCAAGTTTTTTTTGGTCGCCGGGATTTTTTTTTGATCTTTTGAAAATGCTCATAACTCTGTTTTTTTGTTTTTTTAATTGAAGAATCCTTTTTTCTCCAGTATATTTTTAAGTTGAATCCGGGCATCATATAATCTTGATCGCACCTTGTTTTCCGAAATATTGAGGGCATAAGCGATATCGCCATAGGACAGCTTCTGGTAATATTTAAGAATGATGACCTGTTTGTAGTGGATTTTAAGATTATTCACCGCAGATTCAACCAGGGTCAGTTTTTCATCAGCCTGATCATCCATGGCAGGAAGCTGGTCCCTTACCTGATCAAGCCCGGTAAAGGTTGCCCTGGTTTTAAGCCGGTTTATGGACATATTGATGGCAATTCTGTACAGCCAGCTGAAAAAACGATATTCAGACTTGTAGGAATCAAGCTTTTCATAGGCCCTGATGAAAACGGACTGGGTCATATCTTCAGCTTCTACTGGATTGTGGAACAATCTGAGAAAATGATTATAAACCGGTTTCTGATATTTATCCACGATTTTTTTGTATTCGTTTATTGATCCGTTCAGTATGTTTCTGATGGTTTCCGTGTCTTCGGAATCTTTAAAGATTTCTGTTTCCTGATCTTTTTCCATTTTTCGGGATACGACATCTTCTTTATTCATGAAATACAATTTTGGTTATCAAAAGTTGGTAAAATTCAAAATATTCAGGTTAACAGGTTCAGTTTCCACAGTTCACGATATTTTATCCTTACCAGTGGCTGAAGGGCCATTTCTCCAAATTTTCCCACTTGTTTGCGAAGTTGTTTCAACTCGGTGAGTTTAGCGGCTGTTTCAGGTTCTGAAATAATTCCGAATCCGTTTTCCCGGAGCATCAGGTTTCGTTTGGCTTTAACGGAGAGTTCAAGGTACAAACTGAAATAATTATAGAGGTCTATGATAGATTCGGGGGAAAAGTAATTTTTCAGGGAGATGAGATAATTGCCGGCTTTTGAATCGGATAGTCGTCCCTGCCTGATCATCTGTAAAAGATCAATTTCACGGCTGAATTCGATTTCGAGCCAGTTTTGAAGCAGGTTAGCGGTTTTATTGAAAACTATCACAAAGAGGAGAGGAAGCAATACAATTATGATGAGTGCCTGAACCAAAGGGTTAACCAGAAAGTGGTTGAAGAGGCTGTGCAAACTGGTTGCCGTGAAATAGCCGGAGAGAGCGGCCACGGGTATGAACCGTTCTTTTTGTATGCCGGCAATCAGGATCATGGCAAAGAGCGCCGTGCATCCCCCGTGCATAATGGCCGTTCCAAAGCCCCGGAGAATCCAGGTTATCATTCCGGAACCGGATTCAAGGTTCCATAGGTAAAATGAGTTTTCAGCCAGTGCAAACCCGGTTCCGGCAGCAAATCCATATACAGCAGCATCTATTGAAAATCCTATTTTTTTAATGCCTATCAACAAGACAATAATGGCAATTTTGGATAATTCTTCTACAAGGGGCGCCAGATATCGGCTGAAATATTTAAAGCCCAGTACCAGTTCATTTATGGCCAGAGAGTTGATAAGGTAGGAGACCCAGGCGGCCAAAATTCCCCAGAAGAGACACAAGATCAACAAATTGCGGTTAACCAGTCTGAAGCTGTCAAGAATTGACAGAGTAATGAGGAAAAGTACAACCGGAAGTAAACTGAATATAAATTCCATGACCGGGTATTATCCAACAAATATAGGAAAATTTGATCAAAGGCAGCCGGAGGGTTCAGTTTTTTAGAAAGTTGCGGAGAATATGTCCTGAATATGAGGATAAAGCTTCTACATGACGTCTGACTCAAAATACAATTTATCCCACCAAGGCTCAAAAAAACGAAGATTCACAAAGAGATAGCAATATCATGGCTTTGTGAATCTTTGAGTCCCTGAGTCTTTGTGGCAAAGAACGATTCTTTATTTTTTGTCGTCCCCTCAATCGAATGCCATACAGGGTTATCGGGATTGATAATCCTGCTTGATTTTACCCGTACATTTACCGGTCAATCCGGCTTTCGTTGGGCGGCCCCAGCGGTTGCATGGCGAAAAATGCTGCCCACTGGTTGTAATTGCCATAAACGGCATATCTGACACTTTTAATCCTGATGATAAAGGTGTAATTTCCTTTTTTGTGGAAATTCAGGAATGAAGGATCAATCTGGTAATAGATGGCATTCAGCAGCGCAGGCATGGTTCGCGCCTGATCGATGGTAACGCTGATCGACAACTCCTGCGGCAGAATTACGGGCAGGATGTTCATCTTAACCGTCTGTCCAAAACTTACCAGAGCAAGCGCCATAAAGCATACAACGATTGTTAATTTTAAAGTTTTCATAATGTCCTCCGTTTTAAAATGAATAAAGAAAGTGAAAAATTCAATGATCTTTTTGATAGAACAAAAGTACGGTGGAGGCTGGGGGCGGATATGGCGGAAAACCATGATATGGAAAAATGGCAGAAAAGAGATTATAAATTATAAATTGAATTACAATTCATCAGTTAAACTATCAACGAGTCATCTCGAACGAAGTGAGAGATCCTTCGCTACGCTCGAGAGTACCACTTAATAGTATAAACCCATTCATTTTAGAATTTTCAGATATTTTTCAGGGATGATGTCGAGGTTATATTACAACTTATCGAGGTATTCTCTGATGTGCCTTGCCTTGACCGGCCCGGCCACCTGTTCAATTTCTTCGGGCGAGGCTTCCCGAAGCCCTTTTACCGATCTGAATTTTTTCAGTAACAATTCAGCGGTTTTAGGACCAATACCCGGAATTTTCGTCAGATCGGTTTTGATAGTGGCCTTAGAACGTTTTTTCCGGTGGTGGGTAATCCCGAAACGGTGGGCTTCATCCCGGAGATATTGGATGAGTCTTAGGGTTTCCGACTTTTTGTCGAGATATAACGGTACCGGATCGTCGGGGTAATAGAGTTCTTCAAGGCGTTTGGCAATACCAATGATGGCGATTTTTCCGTTTAATCCTAACTTTTCGAGGCTGGTATACGCCGCATTCAACTGTCCCTTGCCACCATCAATAACTATAAGTTGGGGGAGGGGCTGGTTTTCCTTTAACAGCCTGTCGTAACGGCGGAAAACGATTTCTTCCATAGAGGCAAAATCGTCAGGACCTTCTACGGTTTTAATGTTAAAATGGCGGTAATCGGCCTTGCTGGGCTTGCCATTTTTAAAGCACACCATAGCTGCCACGGCATGTTCTCCCAGAATGTTGGAATTGTCGAAACACTCAATGTGCGCAGGCAACTCTTTCATTCTCAGATCTTTCATGGCCTGGTTCAGCAAACGCCTCGAATGCCGCTCCGGATCCACCAGATCGGCCTGCTTTTGTTTTTCAAGAATGTAATACTTGAGATTTCGTTCCGAAAGTTCCATCAACTGCTTTTTATCGCCGATTTTGGGTACCGTAAAGGTAACCTCGGGCCATGTTACTTCCGGAGGAAAGGGGACTATAATTTCAGACGACTCAGAACCGAACCTCGTTCTTAAATCCAGAACCGCCAATGTAAGCAATTCCTCACGGGTTTCTTCCAATGCCTTCTTCAGTTCAACGGTATGACTTTGTATAATGGCGCCATCCACCACCCTCAGGAAGTTCACATAAGCCGCATCTTCATCCTCACTGAATGAAAACACATCTACATTGGTAATCTTCGGATTCACAATAGTGGATTTGGCCCGGTAATTCTCCAGCAAAGCAATTTTCTCCTTTACCTGCTGGGCTTTCTCAAACTCCATCTTTCCGGCATGTTCCATCATCAACCCGGTAAGCCCCTGTATTACCGCATTGATATTCCCTTTGATGATATTCCGGATGCTGATAATTGACTGATGATAATCGGCTTCTGTTTGTAAATCCTCGCAGGGTCCTTTGCAGTTGCCGATGTGATATTGCAGACAAACCTTAAATTTTTTGGCTTTGATATTTTTCTCTGCCAGATTTAAGGAACATGTCCGGATGGGATATAACTGCCTTACGAAATCGAGCAGGGTTTTCATCATGAATACCGAAGCATAGGGGCCAAAATATTCTGATCCATCCTTTATCAGGTTCCGGGTATAAAAAATCCTTGGAAAGGGTTCATTTTTTATGCAAATCCATGGAAAGGTCTTATCATCCTTCAGGTTGATATTGTACTTCGGCTGATATTTTTTGATCAGATTATTCTCCAGTAAAAGGGCATCCAGCTCGGTAGCCACCACAATGTATTTAATATCGGCTATCCGCTTTACCATTACAGTTACTTTACCGCTCTGTCCTGTATCCCGGTTAAAATAAGAGGATACTCTTTTTTTAAGGTTTTTGGCTTTCCCTATATAGATGATTTTGCCAACAGCATTGTAAAACTGATAGACCCCGGGGTTATCAGGCAAAACCTTTAAAACTCCTTCCAAATGCTCTTTACAGGGATGGCCGTTTTCCATGGTGCGAACATTACTTTTTCATATGATTCCAGCCCTGGGCTTCAATGGGGATCATTTGACGGTCGGTGGTAACCAGATGGTTTCCAGCAGCAGCATCGGTCATAAAACCTATCATTGAAATATCCCGGATATCTTTTAGTTTTTCGTAATCAGCCTGGGAAATCGTAAACAGCAGTTCATAATCCTCTCCTCCGTTCATAGCAAAAGTAACCGGACTGATTTTAAAATCGTTGGCCAATGTAATGGTAACAGGATCAATGGGAATTTTCTCTTCAAACACCTGGCATCCGGTGTTTGATTGCGTGCAGAGATGAAGCAATTCGGAGGCCAGCCCGTCGGAAATATCAATCATACATTTGGGTACAATATGTATATCGTAGAGCATCTGTATTATATCTTTCCGGGCTTCCGGTTTCAGTTGCCTTTGTAACAGGTAATCGTAGGTTCCGAAATCGGGCTGTGCCTGAGGATTGGCCATAAATGCCTCCTTCTCTCTTTGCAGCAGCAGCAGTCCTGCATAGGCGGCGCCCAGATCGCCCGAAACACAGATCAGTTCGTTTTCCGACGCTCCTCTGCGATACACTATAGCCTCTTTTGCCACATCACCGATCACTGAAATAGATAAAAACATACCGGAAACCGAAGATGAGGTATCACCCCCTACCAGATCTACCTGATATTTTTCGCAGGCAAGCCTCATTCCGGCATAGATCTCTTCCAAAGCCTCTACCGAATATTTATTGGAAACGGCGATGGAAACCACCATTTGCCTCGGAGTTCCGTTCATGGCATAAATATCTGAGAAATTACTGACGGCCGCTTTGTATCCGAGATGCTTCAACGGAGTGTAAACCAGGTCGAAATGGATGCCCTCAGCCATCAGGTCGGTGGTAAGTAACAGATACTTATCACCGGCATCTATCACCGCGCAATCATCACCCACACCCTTTATGGTAGTTGGCTGGAAATTGGGTAAACCGGCAGTCAGGTGATCGATCAATCCGAACTCACCCAGTTCAGATAATTCTGTTCTTTTGTTTTTTTCGAACATAAACGGTTTTTTGTATGGCCTGCAAAGATAGGGTTTCTCTGCACTTGATCTCCCTGAGAATCTTTCATTTTACATTCTGTGAACCAACCCCGGCTGACTTTGTTTGATGGGTGAAAGGCAGAATAGTTAATTTTGCCGGTTGATTCTTCTGACCATCAATAAAATGTCCGATGCAAGACTCAAATGCTATCATAGAACAGGTTACCTCGAGCGAATATAAGTACGGCTTTTATACCGATATTGAGATGGATCTCGCACCCAAAGGGCTGAGTGAGGATACCATCCGGTTGATTTCTTCCAAAAAAAATGAACCTGATTTTCTGCTGGAATTCAGGCTGAAATCATATCGCTACTGGCTTAAAATGAAGGAACCGAAATGGGCTCACCTTCATTTTCCCGAAATCGATTACAAAGACATTATATATTATGCAGCCCCGAAAAAGAAGTCAGCAGCCAGCCTCGATGAGGTAGATCCTGAATTGCTGAAAACCTTTGAAAAGCTGGGAATTTCGCTCGATGAACAGAAACGGCTCTCAGGAGTAGCCGTTGATGCGGTTATTGACAGTGTTTCCGTTAAAACCACTTTTACCGATACGCTGAACAAGCTGGGTATCATCTTCTGTTCCATGTCGGAGGCCATTCAACACCACCCTGATCTGGTGAAAAAGTATCTCGGGTCTGTAGTACCCTATACCGATAACTTTTTTGCTGCCCTGAACTCAGCTGTCTTCACCGATGGATCGTTTTGCTACATTCCCAAAGGGGTTCGTTGCCCGGTGGAATTGTCCACCTATTTCCGGATCAATGCCGCCAATACCGGTCAGTTTGAACGTACGCTCATTGTAGCCGATGAAGGCAGCTACGTAAGCTACATGGAAGGTTGTACCGCCCCCATGCGCGACGAAAACCAGCTTCATGCGGCAGTAGTGGAAATTGTGGCGCTGAAAGATGCAGAAGTCAAGTATTCCACCGTACAGAACTGGTATCCGGGCGATAAGGAAGGTAAAGGCGGAATCTATAATTTCGTTACCAAAAGGGGAATATGCAAAGGCGCCAATTCCAAGATATCATGGACTCAGGTGGAAACCGGCTCGGCCATTACCTGGAAATATCCCAGCTGTATCCTGGCCGGCGACCACTCCAAGGGGGAATTTTATTCGGTGGCAGTAACCAACAATTTTCAGCAGGCCGATACCGGAACCAAAATGATCCATCTGGGTAAAAACACCAAAAGTACCATCATTTCGAAAGGAATATCGGCCGGTCACAGCAACAACTCTTACCGGGGACTGGTGCGGATTGGACGCAATGCAATAAACTCCCGCAATTTTTCCCAATGCGATTCGCTGCTGTTGGGCGATAAATGCGGGGCCCATACCTTTCCTTACATTAAAACCGAGAACAAAAGCTCTATTGTTGAGCATGAGGCTACTACCTCAAAAATCTCCGACGACCAGCTGTTTTACTGCCAGCAAAGGGGAATCAGTACCGAAAGCGCTATCGGGCTTATTGTGAACGGGTATGCCAAGGAAGTCCTCAGGCAGCTCCCCATGGAGTTTGCCGTGGAAGCCCAGAAACTGCTGTCAATCAGCCTGGAAGGAAGCGTGGGATAGGCGAGTTAGCAATTAGCAATTAGCAATGAGCAAAAAATTTAAAAATTTAAAAATGATTTGGTTTAAACTATTAAAAGGACTTCCAGAGTGTAGGTTCCTCCCAAGGGTAGGGTTCCTCCCGAGCGTTGGAGTCATATCGAGTGCAGGGGTCATCCCAAGTGTAGCGAGGGATCTCTCACTTCGTTCGAGATGACTCGTTGATAGTTCAGCTAACGATGGGTATTTCAATTTATAATCTATAATTTATAATTTATAATTCTTTTATGTTGTTGATCAAGAATTTACATGTTCAGATAAATGGGAAAGAGATCATTAAGGGACTCGATCTGGAGGTGAAGCCCGGAGAGGTTCATGCCATTATGGGACCCAACGGTACGGGAAAAAGTACCCTGGCATCGGTGATAGCCGGCAGGGATACTTTTGAGGTAACCGACGGTGAAATCATCTATAAAGGGAAAAACCTGCTCGATCTGTCCATTGATGAACGTGCCAACGAGGGAATTTTCCTCGGTTTTCAATATCCGGTTGAAATTCCGGGGGTCAGCATGACCAATTTCATGCGTACTGCCCTTAATGAGCAAAGAAAATACCGGGGTCTGGAGCCGGTGAGCGCTTCTGAATTTCTGGCCAGAATGGAAGAAGCCAAAAAACTGGTTGGAATTACAGCCAAACTCACCAACCGTTCGGTAAATGAAGGGTTCTCCGGGGGCGAAAAGAAGAAAAATGAAATCTTCCAGATGGCCATGCTGCAACCGGAACTGGCCATACTGGATGAAACCGATTCAGGATTGGACATTGATGCCCTGAAAATAGTGGCTACCGGAGTGAATGCCATCAAGAGCAAGGATAACGCTACCATAGTAATCACCCATTACCAGCGGCTGCTCGATTATATCGTTCCCGACCATGTTCATGTTCTGTTTGAGGGACGGATCATAAAATCGGGAGGCAAAGAGCTGGCGATGGAGCTGGAGATGCGGGGTTACGACTGGCTTAAAAACGAATAAAATATGGATAAGTCTGCACCTGATTTCTCACTGAAGCATAAGATTCTTCAGATGTTTCATGACTATAAGGAGGTGATCATGAAACATGATTATCCGGAACTCAGTCAAAAACGAACGGAAGCCATACTGGAATTTGAAAAAGCCGGATTTCCTTCCAACCGCCTGGAAAGCTGGAAAAATACCGACCTGCAGAAGATGCTGGCCGAAGATTATTCCCTGTATTTCAACCCTCCGGCAGTTCAAACCCATGAACTCGACCGGGTGTTTCAGTGTAATATCCCCCATCTGAATACCGAAATGCTGTCGTTGTTAAACGGTTGGTATTTTGATCATGGATCGCACTTGGTGAAAACAGCTGACGGCGTTATTTACGGAAGCCTGCGGGAGGCTATGGTTAAATTTCCCGGGATTGTGGAAGCGCATCTTGCCCGGCTGGCGCCGATGGATAAAGACGGATTTCACGCGCTCAATACTGCAATGGCCATGGACGGTCTTTTCCTGTATGTTCCGCCATTCACCGAGCTTAAAAAACCGGTTCAGTTTGTAAACATAACCCGAAATGACCGGAGTATTTTTGTTCAGTACCGCAATTTGGTCATCCTGGGAGAGCAAAGCCGGGCCACCATTGTGCAATGCGATGATTCCGTGGACCATCAGACGGGTTTGATCAATTCGCTTACCGAAGTTTATATAGGTAAACATGCCGGCCTTCATCATTATAAACTGCAGAACAAGAATAACAATTCGGCGCTTATCAACAATATCTATTTCAAACAGGAAGAGAATTCGTCCCTTACCTCAGTGGCCATGGTGCTTAACGGGGGTATCATCCGGAACTACAATCATGTAATCCTGAATGGCAGGAATTCAGAAGGCCATCTGTACGGGCTTTACCTGATGGATAAGCACCAGCATACCGATAATCAGCTTTTTGTGGATCATGCAGCGCCGGATTGCAACAGCAACCAGTTATACAAAGGTATTTTAGACGACAGTGCCTCTGCCGCTTTTCACGGACAAATACTGGTGAGAAAAGATTCGCAGAGAACCGCTGCCTATCAAAGTAACAAGAATATATTGCTTAATGACAAAGCGCTGGTGGATACCAAACCATTCCTCGAAATTTATGCCGATGATGTAAAATGCTCACATGGAGCCACAGTAGGCCAGCTTGATAATGAAGCCATGTTCTACCTTCGTTCCAGAGGTATTTCGGAAGACAATGCCCGGATGCTCCTGATGTATGCATTCAGCGCGGAAATTATTGACCACATAAATATTGAACCATTGAGAATTCGTATCGACGATATGGTGAAGAAACGTCTGAGAGGAGAGCTTTCGATTTGTGACCAGTGTGTTCTGCATTGTTCTACGGCTGAGAAACCGGTTGAGTTCGAAATAGATATCACTAAAATTTGAGTTTCATATTAACTTTCATGTATATGTCCGGTAAAAAATTCCTTCTCCATTTAATCATTTTCCTCTCAGGAATATCTACCGTTCTCTCACAGGATCTGGCAGATAAATTCAGGGATCATGTTCAGTTTTTATCAGCTGATTCATTGGAGGGCAGGGGTGTGGGCACCCGTGGCAAAGAAATCGCCCGGGACTATATAGTCAATCAATTCAGCGAAGCAGGATTGAAATCCTTTGAAGGGGGTTATATCTCCGGTTTTGATTTCAGAAAAGACCTGATTTGGGCTAAAGGAGAGAATGTTGCCGGATATCTTGAAGGTAGCGATCCCGGGCTGAAAGATGAGTACATACTTATCGGAGCTCATTATGACCATCTGGGCTATGAAAGAAAAGCGGGCACGAAAATCATTTACCCAGGCGCTGATGATAATGCATCTGGGGTTGCCGCGATCATCGAGATGGCCCGCCACTTTGCCGGCAATCGTGAGCAATTGGGCCGGAGTTTGATCGTGGTGGCCTTTGATGCCGAAGAAAGCGGGCTGATTGGTTCGTATAAATTTGTTGACCAGAGTCCGGTGGATCTTTCAAAGATTAAACTCATGTTCAGTTTCGATATGGTGGGAATGTATGAGGCTAATCAAGGAATGGATCTCAGAGGAATCGGAACCCTTTCAGGGGGGCTTGATCTGGCTCAATCCATCGCACGGGAAATATCGCTGAATATCAACAATAAAGGTAATTCAGTGCCCATGGGAACAGATACTTATCCGTTTGGTACCCGGGGAATTCCTTCTATACATGTTTTTACCTCGATAAAATCGCCCTATCATAAGCCGGAAGATAAGTATGACCTTCTGGATTATGAGGGCATGGCCAAAATTCACAGTTTTTCAACCGAATTTATTTCCCGGTGTTCGAAATTACCTTTTATCAAACCATCAGAGGAAATGAAAACTTTTGCTGTAAACAACCCTGAACCAAAAGCCGTTAAAATTAAATCAGGATTTGTATTCAACAGCGGTACCGGATATCATAATTATAAAGGCGACTTTTATAAGGCAAAACCGGTTTATGATTTTGGTGCCGGAATATTTTCTTCCATTACCATAAAGAATTTCATAAGATTTGAGCCCGCTGTTTTGTATGATTTTAACGGCAGCCGGATCCAAGGCGGCAGTTTCAGACGCCACTCGGTTACCGTTCCATTGAATGCCGGGATCTTTCTGCCGGTTTATATGGGTTTCGACGGTGGCTTTTATGTATTTGGGGGTGGGTATTACCGGTATAACCTGGCCGCCGATTCTGCTTCAGTAAAGCTTGATTTTACAGGTCAGGCCGAAAGAACTGAATGGGGGTACAGTTTCGGATTTAAAATGGAACTGTCTAAATTTATCATTGGCTACACGGCTCGCAGAGGAATTACCGGCGTTTTCAAACAGGATGACCCTGAAATCATCCAGAACAGCAATTACTTAACATTTGGAATAAAATTCTGATCCATCAACGCCCAGCGCCTAACGCCCAACGCCTAACGCTATTCTTTTATCTCCAGCCTGAACCCTGTTCCGTGTACATTAGTTATACTGATTCTTTCATCATTTTTCAGGTACTTCCGTAATCGGGTAATGAATACATCCATACTCCTTCCAACAAAATAATTATCATTTCCCCAAATTGACCGGAGGGCAGTTTCGCGGGTTACCAGATTATTCCGGTTTTCACACAGCAGTTTTAATAAATCTGCCTCCTTTTTCGTCAGGGTAATCTCCTCATTCCGGTAACTCAGGATGAGATTATTGTGGTCGAGGACATAGCCTCCGATCTCAAAAACAGGTTTTTGTGAAGTAATCAGCTGATTTTGAATGGAACACCTTTTCAGAATGGCTTTTATTCTCAGGCTCAGTTCTTCAGTACTGAAAGGCTTGGTGATATAATCATCGCATCCGGCCTTGAAACCCTGTATCCGGTCTTCCTTTAAAGACCGGGCAGTAAGAAAGATAATCGGAATATTCTCATTGATTTCCCGGATTTCCCGGGCTAATGTAAAGCCATCCTTTCTGGGCATCATCACATCAAGAATACAAAGGTCGAAACGTTTCTCCTTAAATGCTTTAATCCCTTCATCACCATTGATGCATAAATCAATGGAAAAGCCCAGCATTTCAAGAAAATCCTTCAGTACAACGCTGAGGTTGGGATCATCTTCGGCCAGCAGGATGGAATATTGGACATCCATAATCAGTTATTGAACATTATCCTTTGAGTGAACCGGCAAATATACCTCAAACCGGCTTCCCTTTCCCGGTTCGCTTTGTACATTTATAATACCTTCATGAGCTTCAACAATGGTTTTCACATAATACAACCCCAGGCCAAATCCTTTCACATCGTGAAGATCGCCTGATCCAACCCGATGGAATTGTTTAAAAATGAGCTTCTGATTTTCCTTTGAGATTCCGATTCCACGATCTGTAACAGAGATGATTACCCCGGCATCATAATTTTTTACACCAACCATGATTTCGGGAGCTTCCTGCGAGTATTTTATGGCATTATCCACGAGGTTGGATACTACATTAGTCAAATGCATCTGGTCAGCCAGAATGTCGGGGATATTCTCCTCAATTTGTAATTGGAGGGTGCCCCCTTTACCGGTTACAGCCATCTGGAAACTGTCGGCTACATCAGCTGCCAGGCGGGCCGGATTACATGATTCTTTTCTGATTCTGAACTCACCCCGGTCGATCAGGGCTGCCTGAAGTACCTGGTCGATCTGTTGTTTCAGTTTAATGTTTTCGTCATAAATAATTCCGGCATATTTTAACACTCTGTCAGCAGAACTTACCACTTCCTGTTTCATCAGCATTTCACTCGCCAGTGAAATGGTAGAAACCGGGGTTTTAAATTCATGGGTCATGTTGTTGACAAAATCGGTTTTCATTTCCGATAACCTTTTTTGCCGGTAAAATGAATAGATCAGGATACCAAACAGGCTTACAAACACCAGCAGAAACAAACCGGTAAGCAACAACATAAAGCTCATTTTCTGAATGAGAAATTCCCTTTCTTTCGGAAAATAAACTGCCAGTACGTGATCATCGCTGGATTTATAAAGGCAGCTAACCGATACTTTGTGAGCAGATGTAATCAGATTCCTTTCATAACCTTTGTAATCACCCATCTGGATTTTCTGGCTGCAATTATTAAGAATGGCATATTTAAAAGGCGTTTCAATCAACAACACGGCAAATTCTGATCTGATCAGTGAATCCAGGATCAGGGGATTGATGGCATCCACAATCTGAAGCCGGTCGAGCTGGCACATACGCCGGCAACCTGAGTGAGACGAGAGAACCGAATCATTCTGGAAATCGAAGATCTGGTTAACCACACTTTTCAACCCTATCTGAACCTTACTGCGAAACTGTACTTTGCGCAGTTTCACGGCATTGTCAATCCAGATGTACTGAGTAACAATCACCCCGATTAAAACCAGGGAAGTTATTATGATCAGAAGTGTAATGGTTTTTCGTTTCATTAAATTAAGTACAGATGATCTGAGTATTAGGGATTTAATTTAGAACTAATTACTTTGGCAAAAGTACTATTAATAAATGTAGTCTTTGAATTATTAACAAGCGATTAACATCATTAACAAACCATTAACATTTTTGTATAGAGGATGACTATATTTTTGCAGTATCAAATTGAATTATTAATTTAAAATTTATACAAAATGAAAAAGTCAATTCTCGTGTTAGGTTTAGTAGCATTTTTTGCTATTGCTTTTGTTGGAAAATCCTATGCTTCAGTTAGTTTTACCAGTGGTAAAGCTGCCGTTGAAATGACCAAGTTTGATGGAACCAAGGATGGTGATCAGAAAGCCAAGAAAGAAGATCAGAAAGCCAAGAAAGATGGTTGCGAGCCTGCAAAATGCGATCCTGCAAAATGCACCGGCGCCAAAGCCTGCAGCGATACCAAAGGAACTTCTGCTAAAGGTTGCTGCAGCTCATCCAAAGCTTCCTCATGTGGCAGTGCCAAGAAAGCTGACGCTACTACTCCTGCGAAAAAGTAATTGAAGTACAACCGGGATTCCGGTAACCCATTCTATAGAAAAAAAGAGGCTGTCTGACTAAGGCGGCCTTTTTTATTTGCCTATTTTTGACAAAATTTCAATAACTATGTACACATCAGAAATTGTATATACCGGCGATTTAAGAACCAAAGCCATTCATCTCAAATCGGGAACGGAAATTATTACGGATGCACCCCCTGATAACAATGGGAAAGGAGAGGCATTCTCACCCACCGACCTGGTAGCTACCGCGTTAGGCAGCTGCATGATGACTATTATGGGAATCGCGGCCCGCACACATGGCTTTACCATCGATGGCCTGAGAACCCAGATCACCAAGATTATGGCTTCTGATCCGCGAAGGATTTCAGGTATTGTAGTGGAATTACACTTTCCACACAATGAATATTCAGACAAAGAGAAAAAGATCATCGAAATTTCAGCCTATACCTGCCCTGTGGCTAAAAGCCTCCACCCTGACCTGGTACAGGATATCAGGATCATTTATCCCTGATCCCGCGGATAAACCGGTCGATTACCCCCGGGAAATATTGATATTCCAGCCCATGAATCCTCATAGCAAGGGTTTCTGCGGTGTCATCGGGATATACAGGGCATTTTGCCTGAAACAGAAATTTTCCTTTATCATACTCATGATCAATAAGATGAATGGTGATGCCACTTTCAGTTTTCCCTGCCCGGATAACGGCCTCATGAACCTTAGATCCATACATTCCTTTTCCTCCAAATTCGGGGAGAAGTGCCGGATGAATATTGATGATCCTGCCCGGATAAGACTGTAACATCTTAAACGGAATCAACCATAAAAATCCGGCAAGTACCACAATGTCTGTTTTAAACTGACTGAGATGTTCCATTACTGCATCAGAATCATATAAATCGGTTTTGCTGAATATTACGGCCGGTGTATTATTTCTGGCGGCTCTCTCAATTACAAAGGCATCCTGCTTATTCGTAAGAATGAGTTCTACCCTGGCCAGATCTGATTCCCTGAAATGATGAATAATAGCTTCAGCATTGGAGCCGTTTCCGGATGCGAAAATGGAAATATGATACATTTGACTTTTGCATTTTTAGAAATATGAAGTCCAAAAATAGACCAATAATTTTTTCCCAACATCAGATATTAGGGCAATGTATCATTGTCAAATATAGTAAGACGGTGCAAATATTTGTATATCATTAATTTAAGACTATAACAATGTTAAAAAATCCAAATTTTATTTGTTTCGTATTTATAAAATAATTTCTTTTGCACCCTTGTTTAACAAATTAAAAAAATAAAAACATGTCTGACATTGTATCAAGAGTTAAATCAATTATCGTTGATAAATTAGGCGTTGAAGAAAGTGAAGTTACCCCTGAGGCAAGCTTTACCAATGATTTAGGTGCAGATTCATTAGACACCGTTGAGTTGATCATGGAATTCGAAAAGGAATTCAATATTGCTATTCCGGATGATCAGGCCGAAAAGATCGGTACTGTTGGTGATGCTATAGCTTATATTGAGAACAACACAAAATAATTAAAATTTCCCCCAATGACGTTTCGGCGAGTTGTTGTAACCGGTCTTGGCGCCATTACCCCTCTTGGAAAAAATGTTCAGGAAACCTGGACTAATATGGTCAATGGTATATCTGGCGCTGATATTATCACTCATTTTGATATTTCAAAATACAAAACCCAATTCGGTTGTGAAGTGAAAAACTATAATCCTCTGGATTACTTCGACCGTAAAGAGGTTAAGAAATTTGACCCATACGCACAATTTGCCATGATTGCTGCTGATGAAGCATTGTTTGACTCAGGGATCATTTCAGATACTCTGGATCTTGAAAAGACAGGAGTTATCTGGGCAACCGGAATTGGGGGTTTTACTTCTTTTCTCGAAGAAGTTGGATCCTATGCTACCGGAGACGGGACTCCCCGTTTCAGTCCGTTTTTCATTCCTAAAATTATTGCTGATATTGCTTCCGGGCACATTTCCATCAAATACGGATTCAGAGGCCCCAATTATTGTACTACCTCAGCCTGCGCTTCAGCCTCCAATGCTATCATAGATGCATTTAACCTGATCCGTTATGGAAAAACCAATGCTTTTTTAACAGGTGGTTCTGAATCGGGTATTAATCCTGCCGGAGTTGGCGGATTTAGTTCCATGCATGCCATCTCAACCCGTAATGATGATCCAAAAACTGCTTCACGTCCCTTTGATAAGGACCGGGATGGATTTGTAATTGGTGAAGGCGGGGTAGCCCTGGTTCTCGAAGAGTATGAACATGCCAAAGCCCGTGGCGCTAAAATCTATGCTGAAATTGTTGGTGCCGGTCTGACTGCCGATGCCCACCATATCACCGCTCCCCACCCTGATGGCATTGGCGCCAGGCTTGCCATGAAACAGGCAGTGGAAGATGCCGGTGCCTTGTTAACCGACGTTGACCATATCAATACTCATGGTACATCAACCCCCCTGGGTGATATCGCTGAATCCAAAGCAATTGTAGATCTGTTTGGTGAACATGCTTACACTATTAACCTGAATTCAACCAAATCCATGACCGGCCATTTGCTGGGCGCTGCAGGAGCCATCGAATCATTTGCCTCCATTATGGCGATCTATCATGAAATCGTTCCTCCTACGATCAATCATTTTACCGATGACCCCCAAATCGATTCCCGGTTGAATTTTACTTTTAACCAGGCCCAACCACGAAAAATAAATTTTGCCCTGTCCAATGCTTTCGGTTTTGGCGGGCATAATACTTCCATCGCTTTTAAAAAAATCTGATTTGTAATTACCCGGAATTTTAATTTCGATCTATTGATCCGTCTTTTCGCGACAAACAGGAAATTGTCCGGATTCATTAAAAATATTTTCGGATTTCGCCCCGGAAACCTTTTGCTTTACGAGTTGGCTTTTCGCCACCGGTCTGTAGCTAAAGAGGAATTTAACGGAGCCCGGGTTTCCAATGAACGGCTTGAATATCTGGGAGATGCCGTTCTTAACCTCATCATCGGCGACTATCTGTTCAAAAAATTTCCCTTCAGGGACGAAGGCTTTCTCACAGAAACCCGCTCCAAAATCGTATCCCGCAACCATCTCAATAAACTGTCGGTGAAGCTGGGTCTGGATAATTTTATCGTTTCAAACACCGAATTCCGGACTGCTTACCGTTCCATTAATGGCGATGCCTTTGAGGCTTTTATCGGTGCCATTTATCTCGATAAAGGATATAACTTCACCAGAAAGGTGGTCATTAACCGCATTATTAACACCCACCTCGATATAGAAGATGTGGTAGCTACCGAAAGCAATTATAAAAGCCGCATCATTGAATGGGCGCAGAAAGAGAAACATTCCGTTGAATTCAAAACCATTGAAGAAGAACCCACCGCCCAGGGTAAACTTTATAAGGTTGAAATCCTTATTGACAATCAGGTCATTGCGTTTGCACAGGATTTTTCAATCAAAGGTGCTGAAAAACTGGCCGCCGAAAAAGCTTTTAACCAGTTTCTTAATCTGGAATAACAGATACGATTCTGTTATTTTAGTTTCTTCAACATTTTCCTTTTTATTCAGTTTTAATTTTTATAGATTTGCAAAACGATAGCAATATTTTAAAGTATTACTAATGAATAAGTTACTACTTCTTGGAGATGAGGCCATAGCGCAAGGCGCGATTGATGCCGGATTATCGGGGATATTCGCTTACCCGGGCACCCCTTCAACCGAAATTACCGAATATGTTCAACACTCTAAAGAGGCTGCCACATTGCAGATTCGTTGTGCCTGGTCGGCCAATGAAAAAACGGCTATGGAGGCATCGCTTGGAATGTCGTATGCTGGTAAAAGAGCCATGGTTTGCATGAAACATGTGGGTCTGAATGTTGCCGCTGATGCCTTTGTGAACTCCGCCATCACCGGCGCCAATGGCGGTTTGATTGTGGTGGCCGCTGATGATCCCTCCATGCATTCCTCGCAAAATGAGCAGGATTCGAGGTTTTATGGCAAATTTGCCATGATTCCCGTACTGGAACCAGCCAACCAGCAGGAAGCCTATGATATGGTGCATCATGCTTTTGATATATCCGAGAAATTTCGTATTCCGGTTATGCTAAGAATTACTACCCGGTTGGCTCATTCGCGCTCCGGTGTGAAAAGAGTTGAAAAAATCAGGGAACAAAACGAAATGAAACTTCCGGGTAATCTCAGGCAATTTGTGTTACTGCCTGCTATTGCCCGTAAACAATATAAAACCCTGCTGGGGAACCAGGCTGTATTTGAACTGGATGCTGAAAAGTCAGGCTTTAACAGATATTTTGAGGGCAACGACAAAAGCATGGGCATCATTGCCTGTGGTATTGCTTACAATTACCTGCTCGAAAATTATCCTGACCGTAACGTGCCCTATCCATTGATCAAAATCGGCCAGTATCCGCTGCCTCTTAATATGATCAACCGGTTGGCTGAGGAGTGTAAATCCATTCTGGTGCTTGAAGATGGTTATCCCGTTGTAGAAGAATCCATTAAGGGGCTACCGGGCAGAGGGCTGCATATTAAAGGCCGTTTGGATGGTACCCTGCCCCGCGATGGTGAACTGAACCCCAACATTGTAGGCAAAGCGCTCGGGTTTGAAATAAAAATCGGAAAACCGGTTCCCTCCATCGTTACGGGACGTCCGCCACAATTGTGCGTGGGTTGTGCCCATATTGATGTGTATAATGCCTTAAATGAAGCCCTCAGTCCTTATTCAAGAGGACGCGTTTTTTCCGATATTGGTTGCTATACACTGGGCGCCCTTGAACCTTTTGAAGCTATCAACTCATGTGTGGATATGGGCGCATCCATTACCATGGCCAAAGGCGCTTCGGATGCCGGACTGAATCCGGCCATTGCCGTTATTGGTGATTCCACCTTCACCCATTCGGGCATAACCGGCCTCCTGGATGCGGTGAACGATAATACACCCATCACCGTTATCATCGCCGACAACGGAACCACCGGAATGACCGGCGGGCAGAAATCATCCGCCACCGGCCGGATTGAAGCCATCTGTAAAGGAATCGGGGTAGAGGAGGATCATATCAGAGTGCTGAAACCACTCAAGATCCATCATGAAGAAAATGTCAGAATACTGAAGGAAGAACTGGAGTATCCGGGTGTTTCCGTTATCATTCCCCGCCGGGAGTGTATCCAGACCCTCAACCGGCGGATGCGTGAAAAAGCAAAGGTAAAAGCCGAACAGATTTAATAATTTTAAACCTATGAAAAAAGATATTATTCTGGCAGGTGTAGGCGGTCAGGGAATTTTGTCGGTTGCCGCCATTATTGGTACTGCCGCTCTCGATGGCGGTCTGAGCCTGAAACAATCCGAAGTTCACGGAATGAGCCAGAGAGGCGGGAATGTGCAATCCCACCTTAGAATTTCCGACAGAGATATTGCCTCTGACCTGATTCCGGAAGGGATGGCCGATATGGTCATTTCCCTTGAACCTATGGAAGCTTTACGATACCTGCCTATGCTGTCGGAAAAGGGATGGGTGATCACCAATCTGCAGCCGTTTATCAATAATCCTGATTATCCGGCCAAAGATGTGCTGTATGCCGAAATCGACAGGATTACCCACCATGTAGCCCTCAATGCCGATGAAATTGCCAAAAATATTGGTGCAGCCAAAGCTGCCAATGTAGTGATGCTGGGCGCTGCTTCCCGGTTTCTGGAACTGAGCTTTGAAAGCCTTGAAAAAGCCATCCAAAGTATTTTTGGCCGAAAGGGAGAGATTGTAGTCAATGATAACCTCAAAGCACTAAGAGCCGGAAAAGAATTTGCCGAAAAAGAACTTCACTGGTAATAATGTTTGCAAAAATGATTAAGTATTTAATAGTCATAGCCCTGATAGCAGGCACTCTCATTGCCTGCCTGCCCACCTCAAAGGAATCTGAAAAAAAAACCATTGACAGTACCCGGATTACAACGGCTTCTTTCAGAGTTTTCGGAATGGATTCCATTACTATAAACCGCATTCAGGATACGCTACAAAATGTGTATGGAGTAACCTACAATTTTGCCTGTTATTCCGATACAGTAGTTTTTGTTGAATACGACAGCGGAATCGTAACGGTTCCAAACCTTGAAGATGCCATCCGTCGCAGTGGCTTCCAACCTCACTACGAAGGAAAGAACTGAAGCAAACTCAATAATCACTCTTATACTTTAATATGTTAACATTATTAATCCCACGAAAAAACATACTCATCAATATGTTTTTTCTTTTTCTGACCCTGGGCGCCTTTGCTCAAAACCTTTCCAGATATGACCAGCGATTAATAGTTCTTGGCGTGGTTGACCGGTTTTTCGAGAGTCTGAGAAGTTATGATTCTGTCATTCTCCGGGAGGTGATGCTGCCCAATGCCCTTATCAAACATGTGGATGCGAAATCAAGTACCGGTTTTACTGCATTTACCGTGAATGACTTCTCCAAAATGCTTTCCAGGGCAAAAGCAGAGAACTGGATTGAGATTCCTTTCAGTTATGATCTTCTTTTGGAAGACCATATGGCCGTAGCCTGGGTGGGATATAATGATATAATGGCCGGAAAACTGGTGCGCTGTGGAATGAATCAGATTGAACTGATTCTGACGGATAAAGGATGGAAAATTTCGGAAGTGGTGGATACACAAAATCCTGAAAACTGCTCACCTCAGGATGAAATTAAACTGGTTTCCATGGAACAGCTGCGGTTTGATCAGCCGAGCATTCACCGGTTTATCGATCAATGGCATATTTCAGCGGCACAGGCCGATTTCAAAGCCTATTTTGGTGTTCTCGATTCATTAAGTATCTATATGGGTACCGATGCTACCGAACGTTGGTCGAAAGAGGAATTTATAAAATTTGCCAAACCTTATTTTGATAAGGGAAAAGCCTGGGAGTTTCATGCTACTCAAAGAAATCTTTCATTCGATAATGCCGGAAAACTGATCTGGTTCGACGAATTATTGTCAACCTCCATGGGAACCTGCCGGGGAAGCGGGGTGCTTGAGTTCACAGGTAATACCTGGACGATCCGACAATACAACCTGAGCCTGATGGTGCCTAATGACAAGCTGAAGGCAGTGATGGAAACGATCGGAAAGTGATAATAAATTATAAATTATAAATTATTTTCAGGGTAGTGGTTAAGTTGAAAGTTGTAGCAAATGGTTTTATTAAAGCTTATTCGTTGGATTTGATGAATGCTTATTTTGAATTATTATTGGGGATAAGAAGGATACAGTATTTTTTATTTTTATCGGTATGGGTGGTAATGGCAGTTTATATGGCTTCGTGCGGAAGACTGAAGGAAAAGGAAGTGGTACCTCAACCCCAGCCGCCACAGTATGTTTATGGTATTCAGTCCGACAGTTTCTTCATTATAAACGATACAGTAAGAATTAATCAGAACTTTTCACAGATTCTGGCTTCCCTGAACGTTGATAATCAAACAGCCTATAACCTCACTGAGAAAACAGATGGCATATTTGATTTGCGGAAAATCAGGCACGGACAGCCCTACACTGCCTTGTGCACGCGTGATTCACTTAGACTTTTGCAGTATCTGATCTATGAAATCTCTACAACCGATTATCTGGTTTTCAGGTTGAAAGATACCCTGGAAGTCTATAAAGGAGAAAAAGAGGTGACCATAGTGGTGGATACCGCATCCGGATATATTAAAAGTTCACTTTGGGAATCCATGACTGCAAGTGGTTTAAACCCTGGCCTGGCCGCAGAAATGTCGGATATTTATGCCTGGTCTATCGACTTTTTCGGTATTCAGCCGGGTGATTATTATAAATTGATTTACCAGTCGCTGTTGGTGGAAGGAAAGCCATTAGGTTATGGTGAAATTCTGGCAGCTCAGTTTAATCATAAAGAGAAGGATTATTTTGCCATACTCTTTACCCAGGATGGCAAGGATGATTATTTTGATGAGAAAGGGCAAAGTTTGAAAAAAGCATTTTTAAAAGCCCCGTTGAAGTTCTCAAGGATTAGTTCACGATTTACCAATAGCAGATACCACCCGGTACTAAAACGATACCGCGCCCATCACGGGGTGGATTATGCGGCTCCTTCCGGAACCCCGGTTCACTCCATTGGTGATGGAACGGTGATAGCGCGTGCCTGGGACAGTAAAGGCGGGGGTAACTATGTAAAGATCAAGCATGCCAATTCATATACAACAACCTATATGCACCTGAAAGGTTTTGCCCAGGGATTGAAAACCGGAAACCGGGTGCAGCAGGGACAATTGATCGGTTATGTAGGAAGTACGGGTCTTTCCACCGGTCCTCACCTGGATTTCAGGGTACATCACGGGGGTACGCCGATTAATCCGCTTAAAATGATATCACCGCCCTCCGATCCGGTAAAACCCGCTTATATGGCGGCATTCAATAAAGAAAAGGATAAAATAGTGCCGGTACTGCAAAAAATCAGGGTAAATACCAATTGATTTTATATTTTTGCCGCAATTCCGGAGAGATGGCAGAGCGGTTGAATGCGGCGGTCTCGAAAACCGTTTTCCGTCGTAAGATGGAACGGGGGTTCGAATCCCCCTCTCTCCGCCAGATGTTTGAATCCATTAAATATTTAATCATTTTTAAAAAGTGAAATTCCCCCATATTGGTTTTCAATAATTTACCTGTAAATTCCTTTCCTGTGCAGATTTGTTTTTTCAAACCTTACCTTATCAAACCTCAGCAGCAGAAATGTGAACAGTGAAAATACCGGAGAACGGTTTGTCTGTTAATCTGTAGGTTATTATTTTCGCATCAGGACATAAAAAAACCCGGAGGTATGCCATTTGAGATCTAAAAGAAATCAAACATTTCGACAAAACCTCCGAGGAAAACAACCGTTGCAAAAATACATTTTTTTTAAAATGCAACCTCTTTTTAAAAATATTTTATTGAATGATCATTTTTTTTGTGACAATAGTGGTTAAAGCGGATATCTTCAAAAAGTAAATTCCCTGTGGCAGGCCGGATACATCCATTTCTATTATTGAATCAGATGAGCCGGTTTCAAATAAAAATGTTTTCAGGTTCTTTCCCTGAATATTTACCAGATCAACCTGTCGGAATTCAATCCCATTTGGGTGTAACAAGTAAATTGATTCATGGGCGGGATTCGGCCACAACTGGTACTCCCGGCCACTATTTTCTGAAAGGTGGTTGCTTCCCGCCTCAAGCGCTTTTAATACCGAGAGGCCATTTGCAGCAAATAATCCCTGATGTGGCTGTTCCGGGTCATATTCCGCAACAACGGGTATCTCACTGTTGGTCTCAGGACGGTACAGTTTCAGTGTAAAAGGTTCATTGTCATCCATACCGTCCTTTTCTGAAGTCTGGACATCGTTGCCAAAAAGAGTCAATGACAGGCTGTTACCCGGATTGTTTATTTCTGTCATTCCAACACAAAACCCATCAGGGGTAAACGCACCCAGAATATCGCCGGGCTTAACACCCGATTGGCTTAAGACCAGGGAGGGAATGGCCACAACATGGCTTGAAGGGGTACAACCAACATTATTCCAGGGAGTATGGTTGACAGGTATATCAGGAGGAGGCGGATAATAGGTGGCCGAGATACATTCAGGATATTCAACCGTTGAAGAATTATTTAAATTAATCCAATAAGCTTTTCCCGGCTCGATATAATTGAGGGTAGTGATTCCCTGCTCCGGCCAGTAAATTTTTGTCCCGGCTACGTCCTTGAGGATCCTCAGGTTTTCCAATCCACCGAAAATTTCAGCGGTAAGCCCCCCGCAATGGGTCAGCACAGGAATTAGATCCCAACCGGCGTTTAACGTTAGTGTCCGGTTGCCTGCCGGTATTCCCTCCAAAACCATCTCAATATCCTGTGAAACCTTAATCTGATACCCGCTTTCCAACTCCCAGCCGCCAAGGGTATTGGTCCCCGCTGCCGGGTAATACATTCCGCCGGTATTGCTGAGAATGATGAAGTTATCGCCAAGGGGTGCAAAGATCTCTTCCAGAGCAGGTGTCAGCGGATCAACATAAGATGAAATCCCACTCCATCCCGATTTCAGTGTAATAATCTGGTTCACAATTTCATACCCTTCAAGACTGATAAGTCCGGATAATCCCATGATGTGGAACAATCCGTCTTGATCGGGAAGCTCCGGATCATAAATTGGGGTGGCTGAATATGTTTGCTGTTCCTGCTGGCTGAAAATTTTCCAGACCAGCGGTTCACCGGGATTAAAACCATCTTTTTCAGGGGTGGTGATATCATCTCCGTAAACCACCAGGGAAACATTCTCATTTATCCATTCTGTCATGCCCCCACATTTTTCGGCCTGGTAATTATCCGTGTAGAATACCCCAAAATAATCGCCCCGATGAACAGGTACACCATTGATTGTTGGGTGGACTTCCTGCGGGATGGCAATAACATGGGTAACAGGTGTAATAAACGGGTTCCAGCCGGGTGGAGGAGGGTAGGAGAGCGGCTCCATTTCAAAATCCAGCATGATGATTTCACCGGTATTAAGAATGATCACATCATTCATTTGTACTGAATTGAACCCTTCTGCCTCACAGGTCACCGTATATAATCCGGGAACAATACCTGATATAGCATAGTTGGTTTGTGGCGTGATCATTCCCGAAGAAACTGCGCTGTAAATCTGGGTACCATTGGTTACCGTGATGGTTGCCTCTGGCAACACTTCACCCAACGGCAGAGCAGTAACCAGCCCGCCCAGTTCTGCCATGTCTGCTGCCTGACTGATGTTGATATGATAATCCTGACCGTTGTTGTTATTCCAGGTACCATTGTTGAAACTGATCACAAAATCGACCTTGGTAACGGTTTGTTCCGACTTATTGAACGGACCGATCTGGATAGTTAGCTGATTGTTGGTATTGGGACCATCCATGGGTGACTGCACCGCCGGCCCGGTGCCATTGAAAAGAAAGCTCCCTTGTGGCCAATAAACCGGATTCGGGCTGCTCCAGTTATTGACGCCCCAGTGTAACTTTCCGCCCACATTGGTCTGGTTTACGGTAATGGTAATCACTTCATTTTGCCTGGGCGAGGCCGGTTGCCACTGTACAATGGCGTTTCCGCCGGCTCCGAAACTGATATGATAATCAGCCCCGTTATTATTATCCCAGCTACCATCGTTGTAATGGATCACAAAATCAAGGTTCATCACCGCCTGGGACGGATGGTTGAAAGGTCCCACCTGAATGATGAGCTGGTTCTGAGAATTAGGGCCGGTAAACGGGGTCTCTACGGTGGGTCCGATTCCATTAAACAATTGAGTTCCTGCCGGCCAGTAGGCGGAATTAGGGGTAGCAAACCCGTTGACGCCCCAATGCAGCCTGGCGCCCTGGTTGGCATTCTCTACAATGATGGTGATCATATCATTATTGCCCGGCTCTTCCGGAAACCAGGAAACAGAAGCCGATCCGCCTCCTCCCGGGTTTTCCTGACCCACATACACATGCTGAATCGGTGTACGCGTGATGTTTCCCTTGTTATCCACCGCTTCTACAAAATAATCCGCCAGTTTCTCTGATAATCCGGTGATCTCAGCATAGTACTCTCCGGCAATATACTCAGGCAGTATAAAAAAATCGATATCAGGATTGTTGGTTACATTGCCGGTGGGAAATGCCCGGTATGTCATGGGCAGGCTGATCCAGTCGCCTACCCCCGGTGTAGCATTGTAAATCTCATTTTCGTAAGTGTTCACCGGATTCACCCCATCATCATCCAGCCTGTATTTCAGTACCATGCTTTGAAGGCCGGAAACATCATAGGCAAAGGTCCAGACAAAGAAATTGCTGGAATTCTGATGCTGCTGGTAGTTGTAATTGGGTCCGAAACCAATGCCTCCGGGGTTATACGGATACCGCTGCGGAATAAAAACGGTGGGTTTGGTAAAGTCGGTACCGGAATAGGCCTCTATCACCTGATCGGCATAACCGGTAGCCAGATTGGCAGCCAGGGTTTGTTTCACTTCCATGTCAAGGGCGGTGCCATAATACATAAAATCGCTGGCACAGCCGGGCAACAGGTAATGCCAGGCTCTGGCGGCCAGGGGCGATGAGGCCGTTGGAGCAACAATATCGGCAATATTCAAAGTACCGGTGAGGTCTTCAGCCATCTGAACACGGTTTTCAGCGGCCACTATTACAGCCCAGTTGCGGGCATCCTCGGTCCAGCCCTCCGGATTGAATTCATAATCAGTAGTATACATGGGCCATAGCCAGTTGATAAACTGCGGGTGACCCCAGTCGTTGGCGGCATTTACCCATGAGCCGTCCTCCACATGCACCACATCGGATTCAGGAACCGGGTGGTTGTCGAGGAACTGCTGTATGGTGGAAGGGACATAGCCTTTACCGGCACAGGCCTGGGCAAATCCGGGAACGGAATTCGTATAATAATCATAGCCGCCTCCCCAGGCATTATCACCATCATGAGCCAGCAGCACCATTCCCGGGTGGACAGGGTCTTCGAAAGGGGCGATGTACTGGTCGATTTCGGAGGTTCCCATCAGGGCGTATCCGTTTTTATAACTCAGCACATCATCCATGGGAACCACCGTAATTTTATACACTTGTCCGGTTGCCGGATCTATATACTGCGCTTTATGAGCCTGATAACAATACGGCGCAGCAAAAGTACCCCCGCGGCCGTCGATCTGCCCGCTCCACCAGTTGTTACCGCTGGTAGCCACCTTATCAGCCCTGTTGGGTGGATCCATGTTGCATCCGGCCGTTCCGAAAGATAACGGATAATCGGCAAGGGTGCGGGCCAGATGACTGTTGGCGATCACACTCCATTCATAGCCTTCATCAGCCAATACCCTAATGATGCGTTCACTGAATGAACATTCGGCCGGCCAGTATCCTTTAGAGTAATTGGGCTGCGTACCAAAGGTTTGCTGGTAAATGTATTTATAGGCCTGTAAATCCTTGCGAAGCATATTTTCACTTACCAGCGGTGAAGTAAGGTGGTGGTAGGTGAATCCAATTATATCCATCCGGGGATTCCCCCCGGTGGTCTGCCAGTTCCGGGCAGTAATAAAATTGTTCTGCCATCCGGGATTGTAACCCCATTGCCCGGCATCAGCCAGACTGTTCACATTTTCAATCAGGGCGCCGGAATAGTTTACCTGAGCTCCGGCTTCAGGAAGATTTAATAATGACTGAACCGCATCTTTCGCTCTGAACTGATAAATCGCCTTGCGATCATCCTTGCTGAAAATCTCATACAGATCATTCAGCGGATGGGCTTTTCCATCAGGGTATATATTACCTCCGTGGGTTTTCAGATAGTGCGATTCCCGGGCAGCCTGATATTTCGGAGGCGACCACTGGCTTTGTTCCGGCCAGTAAACCGGCTGGTGCAGATGCCAGAGGTATGAGGTATGAACCTGGGATCTGACAACTTCTGCAGAAAGCATGCACAAAAGTAAAAGCAAACTGAGTATTTTTGCAGAATTCATTAATATTCTTGTTTTTTTGAAATGTATAATCTACGTCAAAGATAATGATTTAAACAAGATTTTATACTTAATTTTACCGCCAGTTTTTAAATCCTCAAATTGCCTTCATACATGATAAACCTGAGTGTATCAAAATCGCGCCTGCTTACCCTGGCAGCCCTGATTCCCTTCGTCATGGCCTTTAGTCAGAATCCGCTCTGGATGCGCTATCCGGCCATTTCACCTGATGGAAAAGCCATAATATTCTCCTACAGGGGCGATTTGTTCAAAGTTCCAGCCTCCGGGGGAACCGCCCTGCCCCTTACCTTTCATGAAGCATATGATTTTAATCCGGTATGGTCACCTGATGGTAAGAATATTGCCTTTGCCTCAGCCCGAAACGGGAATTTTGATATTTACCTGATCCCTTCCGATGGAGGCAAACCCAAACGCCTTACCGACTGGTCAGGCCATGAAACACCCTACAGTTTTACACGGGATGGCCAATCGGTGATCTTTGATGCCTTAATCCAGGATATCCCTCAAAATATCCAGTTTCCGTCAGGGGTTCTGTCTGAACTCTACTCCGTACCTGTAACCGGTGGAAGAACCAAAATGGTATTACCCACTACCGCAGAATTTGCGGTGTATGACCATCAGGGGAAGAATATGTATTATCAGGATCGGAAAGGATATGAAGACGACTGGAGAAAACACCACCAGTCATCAGAAGCCCGGGATATCTGGAGGTTCAACCTGGCTGCAGGAAAACATGATAAACTGACTTCTTTTGCCGGTGAAGACCGAAATCCGGTAGTAAGCGCTGATGATAACACTATTTTCTTTCTCAGCGAAAAATCAGGTACATTCAATGTATGGTCATTCCCGGCCAATGATCCGGCTCAACTTATTCAGCTTACCCGGTTCGAAAAGCACCCGGTGAGATTTTTATCCATTTCAGAAAACAACACGCTTTGTTTCGGCTTTAATGGCGATATTTACACGATGCTTCCGGGCCGGCAGCCTGAAAAAGTAAACATTTCCATCAGCCTCGATGATAAGAAAAACGAGCTGAGTTTTGAGAAAATGAGCTCTGGCGCCACTGAAATGGAGCTTTCGCCTGATGGAAAAGAGATTGCCTTTGTCATCAGAGGAGAAGTATATGTAACTGCCGTAGATTACGCTACTACCAAAAGAATTACCAATACTCCGGAACAGGAACGCAATGTGAGCTTCCACCCCAATGGCAAAACCCTGCTCTATGCCTCCGAACGTAACGGTCGCTGGGGCATTTTTAAAACCTCGCTCGATCGGAAGGAAGATCCGAATTTCTCACTTTCAACGGTTTTAAAGGAAGAGGTGATCCTGCAAAATGAAAACGACAACTTCCAGCCGGCCTTTTCACCGGATGGTAAAGAGGTCGCTTTCCTCGAAAACCGGAACACCCTGCGGGTCATTAATATCGAAACCAAAAATATCAGAACCATCCTCGATGCAAAATATAATTACTCCTATGCCGATGGTGATCAGTGGTATGAATGGTCGCCCGACGGAAAATGGTTTCTGGTGAATTATTGCCCGTTTAACATGTTCCTGGATGAAGCAGGTCTGGTAGCCTCTTCAGGTACCGGCGAAGTGGTGAACCTTACCAAAAGCGGTTACAGCGACGGGGTACCCCGCTGGATGATGGAGGGCAAAGCCATGATCTGGTATTCAGACCGGAACGGACTGAGAAGCCACGGAAGCTGGGGCTCCCAATCGGATGTGTATGCTATGTTCTTTGATCCAAAAACCTGGGACCGCTTCAGACTCAGCAAACAGGAACTCGATATCCTGAAGGAAAAGGAAAAGAAAGAAAAAGAAGAAAAGGAAAAAGATAAGGACAAGGACAAAGAAAAAGATAAAAAAGGGAAAGATGATAAAAGCAAAGATACCGCGGACAAAAAGAAGGATGAAATAAAACTGCCCGATCCTGTAAATATCGTTCTTGATGGAATTGAAGACCGGGTGCAGCGGCTTACCATTGCTCCCTCAAATCTGGGCGATGCCCGGCTTACCAAAGACGGGGAGAAGCTGTATTATCTCAGCCGTTTCGAAAAAGGCTATGATCTTTGGATGACCGACCTCAAGAAGAACGAAACCAAACTGCTGCTGAAGCTTGATGGTGGAGGCGGCGGATTGCAATTCGACAAGGAAGAGAAATTTCTGTTCTTCTTCTCCGGAGGCCGGATTGTCAAATATAATGTGGCTGAAAACAAGCGGGAAGATGTAGCCTTCAATGCAGAAATGTACCTCGATAAGTACCGGGAACGCGAATACATGTTCGACCACATCTGGCGACAGGTGAAGGAAAAATTCTACGATCCCGGCCTGCATGGCGTCGACTGGGAATTCTACGGCCGCGAATACCGGAAATTTCTCCCTTCCATCAGCAACAATTACGATTTTACCGAAATGCTGAGCGAAATGCTGGGCGAGCTCAATGCCTCCCATACCGGTTCGGGTTACAACTATTTTGATGAAAAAGGCGATCAGATTGCCAGACTGGGCGTTTTCTACGATTGGGATTATACCGGTAACGGACTGAAAATAGCCGAAGTCATGGATAAAAGTCCGCTGAAATCAGCCACCGGAAAAATAACTGCTGGCGATATCATTGAAAAAGTCGACGGAATGGAAATTAAAGCCGATTCAGGCTACTTTGCCTATTTCAATCATAAGGCGGGAAAACCAACGCTCCTTTCCTTATTCAGGCCTTCCAGCGGCGAAAGATGGGAGGAAACCGTAAAACCCATTTCCGGCGGACAGGAAAACGGATTGCTCTACCAACGTTGGGTGAAGAACCGCCGTGATGAAACCGAACGCCTGTCCGGAGGAAGGATTGGCTATGTACACGTAAGAGGCATGAACAGCGAAAGTTTCCGCGAAACCTACTCCGAAACGCTGGGCCGCAATGCCGACAAGGAAGCGCTGATTGTGGATACCCGCTTCAACGGAGGCGGCTGGCTGCACGACGATCTGGCCACTTTCTTGAATGGTGAAAAATATGTAGATTTCTATCCAAGAGGCAGATATTTCGGTTCCGAACCTTTCAATAAATGGAACAAACCCTCCATCGTTATCATGAATGAAAGCAATTATTCCGATGCCCATGGTTTTCCGTTTGCCTACAAAGCCCTTGATATCGGTAAATTGGTGGGAATGCCTGTGCCCGGTACCATGACCGCCGTTTGGTGGGAAACCCTGATCGACAATACGGTGTATTTCGGCATACCCCAGGTGGGTACAAAAGATAATAACGGACGCTATCTTGAAAATCTTCAGCTGGAGCCGGACATCAAAATCCCTAATGAAGCGGAAATCGTGATCACCGGCCGTGATCAGCAAATCGAAGCAGCTGTAAAATCATTGCTCGAAGAACTAAATCAGAAAAAGTGATGAGGCCGTTGTTTATTTTATTCTCTTTGTGGCTGTTAACCCCTTTGTTTGGATTTTCCCAAACAGATTCGATCAGTGCAGTCAAAGATATTGATCAGCTCATCAGGGAGAATGAACGTAAACTTCTGTCCGATTCCATTCAGAAATCACTCATCCTTTTCCAGATCAGCGAATTGCCGTCCTGGGACCGGATACAGAGAAGAGCGCTCGAAAATGAACTCCGGCAAATCAATATTAATGATTCCGTAAGGCTGGCCATTCAGGCATTGCAGATTAAAGAATTCAGGATAAATCAGCCAAAGTACCCGGTTACACTCTTTTATGACACGTTGTTTTTTATACAGAACAGCATGGGTTCGGTTTCACCGCGCGAAAGGGCTGAACGGATCAACCGGCAACTTAAAGAGCTTTATTATGATGAAACCGTAGTTCCCGATTCTGTTTCATGGGTCGCCTCTGAAAATGTTATTGATATCGTATATGATGATTTTATCATCATGAGAGTTCTGGAAGCCGATGCCCTGCTCAATGAAATTCCCCTGGAACAGCTTGCCGGCAATTACCGGGAATCGATAATAAAGGCGGTTAATGATGAAAGGAATAACCGCAGCTGGATCAATATCCTGTACCGGTATGGTATGCTGATCCTGATTTTGGTGGTACTGGTTTTAATAATAGTTCTGATTATCAGATTGTTCAGGTTTTTCGGCCGTCAGTTTGAAGTAAAAAAAGACCAGTGGCTGAAACAACTCAATATAGGAACCTACGAACTTCTTTCCAAAGAACAGGAACTTCAGTGGATCAAGACCATACTGAGAATTCTGAAGTGGCTGACGATCATTCTGGCCGTGTACTTTGCGTTACCCTTCGCATTCAGATTGTTTCCGTTTTCGCAGGGGTGGGCCGAAAAATTGTTGGAACTGGCCCTGACACCGGTGAGGAAGATGTTCTCCGCCATTACCGGGTACCTGCCCAACTTGTTTACCATAGCGGTAATCCTGCTTGTGATGAAGTATGTGAATAAGCTCGTGCGGTATATTTTTAACGAAATTGAGGCAGGTAAACTGGTTATTCCCGGCTTTTATTCCGACTGGGCCATGCCTACCTTCAGCATTGCCCGGTTTCTGCTGCTGGCTTTTACCTTTGTACTCATTTTTCCCTATCTGCCCGGATCTGATTCGGCTGTATTCAAAGGGGTCTCGGTATTCATCGGTGTGTTGTTCTCCCTGGGATCATCCACGGCCATTGCCAATATGATTGCGGGCCTGGTAATTACCTACATGCGTCCGTTCAAAATTGGAGACCGGATCAAGCTGGGAGATGTATCCGGCGATGTGATTGAAAAATCGCTGCTGGTAACCCGGCTGAAGACGATAAAGAATGAAGAGATCACCATACCGAATTCAGCCATACTGAGCGGCAATACCATTAATTATTCGGCCTATGCACGTGAACAGGGGTTGATTATTCATACAACGGTAACCATCGGTTATGATGTTCCCTGGAAACAAATGCACCAGGCGCTGATGGATGCCGCAGGAAGGGTGGATCTCATCCTGAAGGAACCGGCTCCGTTTGTGTTTCAAACCAGCCTTGAAGATTTCTATATTGCCTATCAGATCAATGCTTACACCCATGAAGCCGGCAGGCAATCGCTGGTACTTTCATTGTTGCACCAGAGCATCCAGGATGTTTGCAACGAAAGGGGCATCGAAATTATGTCGCCCCATTACCGAGCCCAGCGCGACGGAAACGCCAGTACCATTCCGGCAGATTATGTCCGGCCGGAAAATTCCATGGATGCATCCCAATAAATTCACTTTCGTTAATGATTTCCGGTTATGACTCTTCGAAAAAAGCTCTATATCATCATATTCAGAACCGATACCAAAGCCGGCCGGATGTTCGACATGGTGCTGATCTGGATCATTCTGGCCAGTGTCATCACGGTAATCCTGAGCAGTATTCCCGATCCCGACAGCAGGCTGGTGCTGCCTTTTATTATACTGGAATGGGTGTTTACCATTATCTTTACCATAGAGTACGCTCTCCGGATCTATGTGTCCCAAAAACCCCTAAAATATATTTTTAGTTTCTGGGGGATTATCGATCTGATCTCTTTTCTGCCCACGTATTTTACGTTTTTTTTCATCGGTTATCATTTCCTGCTGGTGGTCAGAATTTTGCGTCTGGTCAGAATTTTCAGGGTATTCAAACTGGCCCGGTTTTTATTCGAATCCAGAATCATGATCCGGGCACTCACCGAAAGTCTTTATAAAATAGCGATTTTCATCGGCTTTATGTTGATCATTGTGATTCTGTTAGGCTCCCTGATGTATGTAATCGAAGGCGGACAACATGGTTTCAACAGCATTCCGCATAGCATCTATTGGGCCATCATGACCATCACCACGGTGGGTTACGGAGATATCGTCCCAAAATCAGACCTTGGCAAATTCCTGGCTTCTTTTGTTATGCTTATTGGTTATGCCATCATTGCCGTACCAACAGGGATTGTAACCGCTGAATTTGCCCGTTCCGGAAGGCTGAGCGCTCCACGGATCTGTACCAATTGTAAAAACCAGAATCCTAAAGGAGCTTTCTACTGTAATCTTTGTGGGCATAAACTGGAGAACCTTCCCTACACAAAGGAGAAAATGGATACATCGGATTCAGAAGATAATACACTATAATTACAACGAATTTACTAATGAAAAAGATTTGTTTTCAGAATTTTATTAAGGCCATTAATCAGCACAGTATCAGTCTTATGGCCGATTGTCTGTCTGATGACCATTATTTTACGGATGCCCATGGAAACGAAATATCCGGTAAAGAGCATGTATTGAAAGCCTGGGAAGGATACTTTTATTTGTTTCCGAACTATTTTATCGAAATCACAGAGATATTTGAAACGGAAAAAGCCATCGCCGCCTTTGGTTATGCCGGTGAATCGGAAGAAACGGAGGATAATTGCCTGAAAATGTTGTGGAAAATACCGGCCGCCTGGAGGGCGGAAATCCATGAATATAAAATCCAGTCCTGGCAGGTGATTGCTGATACTAAAATTCCTTCTGCAATTATTGCCGGAAAACCAAAAAATCCTACTTCCTCCGGTAATACAGCAAGGGTAACCTCTGTCGGCGGTATTTTTTTCAAATGCCATGATCCTGAAAAATTGAAGGAATGGTACCATACCCGTCTTGGATTTAATACTGATCAGTACGGAACCAGTTTTGAGTTCAGAATGGCAGATGACCCTAACAGAAAAGGCTTTCTGCAATGGAGCCTGTTCGATAAAGACACGAAATATATCGAGCCTTCTCCCAAAGATTTCATGATCAACTACCGGGTACAACACCTCGATCAGTTGTTGGATCAGCTGAAAGCGCATGAAGTTGTGATTCTGGATGAGGTGGAATCGTATGAATATGGCAGATTTGTTCATATCCTTGATCCGGAAGGCAACAAAATTGAGTTGTGGGAACCGGTTGATGATGAGTATGACAAGATAGCAGAGGGCCGGACAAAATAGAAATATAGTGTATTTTTGCGCCAAAACCGATTTACCCGCCCATGAAACTGCTGGTACTGTTATCACGTATTCCATATCCCCTCGAAAAAGGAGATAAGCTGCGTGCTTATCATCAGATCAGGTGCTTGTCTGCCAATCATGAAATCCACCTCCTGGCAGTTCATCACGAACCCATTCATCCAGATGCTGCCAGGGAATTGAAAAAATATTGCCAATCGGTGAGGTTCTTCAAAATCAATCTCATTCAGGCCGGAATAAACATCCTATTGAAATTTTTGTCCCGAAAACCCTTGCAGGTAGGTTATTTTCACAACCTGTCCACGCATCGGAAAATCCAAAAAGCAATTCAGGAAATTCAACCGGAGCATATTTACTGCCAGCTGATCAGGGTAGCCGAATACGTAAAGCACACACCCATTCGCAAAACCCTTGATTACCAGGATGTATTTTCAAAAGGGGTTGAACGCAGAATTGAAAAAGCCCCATGGTATTTTAAACCGGTATTGAAGCTTGAGTACAAACGGTTGTTGAAATATGAAAAAGATATTTTCGATGATTTCGATCACAAGACCATCATTTCGGAACCCGACCGGGAATTAATACCTCATCCGTTAAACCATGAAATTCAGGTCATTGGAAACGGGGTGGATTTTAATTTCTTCAAACCGGTAACTGTTGAAAAGAAGTATGATATCATTTTTTCCGGTAATATGGGTTATCCTCCCAATGTGGATGCCGCTGTTTATCTGGTGAAAGAAGTCATTCCGGCACTCAGGCAACTCAGGGGAAAAGTAAAGGTTGTTATAGCCGGCGCCACCCCTCATCCAAAGGTGAAAGCCCTGCAATCGGAAGAAGTTACGGTAACCGGCTGGGTGGATGATATCCGGGATTATTACGCGGCTTCCCGTGTCTTTATAGCTCCTATGAAGATCGGTACCGGACTTCAAAACAAACTCCTCGAAGCGATGGCCATGAAACTGCCCTGTGTTACATCTCCTCTGGCCAACAATGCTTTGAATGCGCGTAACGGGATCGAAATCCTCGTGGGTGAGAACACAGAACAGTATGTCCTTTATCTTCATCAACTGCTGGCAAATAATGAACTTGCAAAGAATATTGCGGATAACGGTAACCGTTTTGTGCATGAGCATTATAACTGGGAAGCCATCACCGCTGAACTTGACAGGTTGTTTGAACCTTAAACTTTTCGTATTCAAATGAGTATGTGATTTATCATTACTTTTGCCGGCCATTATAAGTTTCTAATCAGTATTTATTTTCAACTCATGAAATCCTACCTGGTACTTATTGTTTTCTTTCTGAATACCTTGTTTTCTCTGGCTCAGAATGATGCCGGGAAGTATTTTATTTTTCTGAACCGAAACCCCGACAGACCGGTCATTTCTGATGATTCAGCCAAAAAGCTGCAGGCCGGCCACATGGCCAATATGGAAGCGCTGAGCCAACAGGGGAAACTCATCAGTGCGGGTCCGTTTGATAATGGCGGAGGTATTTTTGTGATTGTGGCCAACAGTGTTCAGGATGCTTTAAACACTGTGGCAGACGATCCAACTGTCAAAACCAGACGCTTCCTGCTGGAATGTTTTCCGCTTACTCTCAACTATGGCGATATCTGCAAGGTGGAAGGCGAAATAAAAATGGTGAGTTACCAGTTTATCCGATACCGGTTTAACCCGGAAGCCAAAATGCCTTCTCCCCCGGCTGTCCGCAAAATATTGGAGGAACATGCTACCTATTTATCCTGGCTAAAAGGGCAGGGCGAAAACCCAATTATCTGTGGTGATTTTGGTCAGTGGGACGGAGGTTTCCTGATTATTGACCAGCCCGATGCTGAAAAGGCCGGCATAATTGCCGGGAATGATCCCCTGGTGAAATCAGGAATCTACCAGCCCGAAGTGCGGAAGTTTTGGGTGGCTCAGGGCGCGTATTGCGAAACCACAGGAAAATAAAAAGGAAGATTTTTAAGAATGCAAAGACAAAAAGTTGATTACCTGGTAATTGGGAGCGGAATCGCAGGACTTACCTATGCGTTGAAAGTTGCGCCTTATGGTAAGGTAATGATCATATCAAAAACCAGGGCTGAAGAATCGGCCACCCGGTATGCTCAGGGAGGTATTGCAGCAGTAATGTACACGCCCGATTCCTTTGAAAAGCATATCAATGATACCATGATTGCCGGGGATTTTCTGAATGATGAAAAAATTGTCAGGATAACCATTACCGAATCCAGGGACAGAATTCAGGAATTGATAGACTGGGGGGTACAGTTTGACAAAGAAGAGAAATCAGGACGATACAATCTTGGCCGTGAAGGCGGACATTCGGAGGCCCGGGTTCTTCATCATAAAGATCAGACCGGTAATGAAATAGAAGTAACACTGCTGGCGCTGGCCCGAAATCATCCCAATATCGAAATCAAGGAAAACTGCTTTGCAGTGGATATCTTAACCCAGCACCATCTTGGCGACAGCATCACCCGCCGTTCATCAAAGATCCAGTGTTTCGGGGCTTATATTCTGTGTTCAAAATCACACCAGATTCAGACAGTGTTGGCCAAAGTTACCATGATCGCTACCGGAGGCGCCGGAAATATGTACCTGGCCACTACCAACCCGGCGATTGCCACCGGCGACGGTATTGCCATGGTAAACCGTGCCAAAGGCACCATCAGCAACATGGAATTCATTCAGTTTCATCCTACTTCATTGTATAATCCGGCTGAACGGCCATCTTTCCTCATTACCGAGGCTATGAGAGGTTTTGGTGCGGTGCTCAAAACCCTCGACGGCAGGGAATTCATGCATAAATACGATCCCAGGCTTTCGCTTGCACCCAGAGATATTGTCGCCAGAGCTATTGACAGCGAAATGAAAAGAAGGGGTGATGATTTTGTATATCTCGATTGCCGGCATCTCGATAAAAATGAACTGATCCTTCACTTTCCGACAATTTATGCCAAATGCCTGAGCATAGGGATAGATATTACCAAAGATATGATCCCTGTGGTTCCCGCAGCACACTATATTTGTGGCGGGATCAGAGTGGATGAATCCGGACGAAGCAGTATTCAGAATCTGTATGCCGCAGGCGAATGTTCCTGTACCGGCCTTCACGGAGCCAACCGACTGGCTTCCAATTCCCTGCTTGAAGCCGTGGTCTTCTCACACCGCGCAGCCCTCGATTCGGTAACTGCGGCTAAAAAGGCCTCCTTCAACGATGCCATCCCCGAATGGAATGCCGAAGGTACCGTACTGCACGAGGAAATGGTGCTCATTACCCAGACTTTAAAGGAAGTTCAGGCCATCATGTCGAGCTATGTGGGTATTGTAAGATCCAATCTCAGGTTGCGCCGGGCTTTCGACAGACTGGAGATTTTAAACCGGGAAACCGAAGACATCTACGAGAAATCAATCCTTACCGTGAAAATCTGCGAATTAAGGAACCTGATCAATGTAGCCTATCTGGTTATCAAAAATGCCCGCGAAAGAACCGAAAGCCGCGGATTGCATTATTCCATCGATTATCCCCGCCAGTACAAGGAAATCAGTTTTGAAAACCTGAAACCCCACGAATTGTAATGAACAGGGAACGCATCACCGGCTTTTTACGTGATCCGCTTTCAGTAACAGGGGATACAAAAGGGGAAATCAGGGCCATGGCTGAACAGCATTCCTGGTGCGCAATTCTGCAGGTTTTAAAATTGCTTCAGTTACAACTCTCTTCCGATATCCAATATCCTTCTCAGCTTAAACTTACTGCTATTTCAGTTCCCAACCGCTTTGTTCTGAAACAGCATGTTGAATCAACAGAACGGATAATCAGGGAGGATGATACCTTATTCCGTGATCATGTTAAGCAGAAAAGTACAGAGATCACCGACCAGGAGGAAGAAGCCGGACCGGCCATTTTGCCTGCTGTTGAGGTGGAACCTGTCGTGTATACCCTGCCGGAAATTCCTCCTGAGCTCCCGGTAGCTATCCCTGAAGAATCAAAGGAAATTATTTCTGAAGAAGCCGGTGAGGCAACCGATAAAGAGACTCAGCCGGAAATCAGTCCTGTCACGAAAACGGAAATCATCGACCAGTTTCTTGTGAACCTGCCCGGTATCATCCGGCCTAAAGGAGAATTCTTCAATCCGGTGGATGTGGCCCGACAAAGCAACCTTGACAACGAGAGTATTGTTACCGAAACATTGGCTCTGATTTATTACCGTCAGGGACTTTTTTCAAAAGCCATTAAAATTTATGAAATTTTGATGTTGAGAATTCCCGAAAAAAGTAGTTACTTTGCAGCCCAAATTGAAAAAATTAATCAAGACGCTAATAATCAGTCAAAAGCTTAACAAATTATGGGTATTTACGTTTTATTTTCGGTTATAACACTCATTGTTGCAGTGTTAATTGTGCTGGTGGTACTGGTACAAAATTCAAAAGGCGGCGGACTGGCTTCCAATTTTGCCGGTTCCAACCAGTTTATGGGAGTAAGAAAAACTGCCGATTTCCTTGAAAAAGCTACCTGGACCCTGGCAATCATTTTTCTGGTTCTGAGTTTAAGCTCCATTTTTATTATTCCCCGTGGCACCGTGGCAAAAACCAGCACCAGTGACACCGAACTGAGACAAAAACTTCAGGAAAACCCCGTAAAACCTATCGAAGGTTTTCAACAGGCTCCTGAAAAAGAAGAGTAGTACTTATTTCATTCATAAAAAAATGTCAGAATGTCATACCATTCTGACATTTTTTTTTTGGCACAGTAAGTGATTCGCCGGCGCAAAATTTCAAATATCATTAATTAAACCAATAACATTTAAAACTTTTTGAAATATGGCAAATGTAAGCATCAAACCATTAGCTGACAGAGTTTTAGTTGAACCGTCACCGGCTGAACAAAGAACCGCCGGCGGAATTATTATTCCCGATACCGTAAAGGAAAAACCACAAAGAGGTACGGTAGTAGCTACCGGACCCGGCAAAAAAGATGAACCCATGACTGTTAAATCAGGCGATGTGGTTCTGTACGGAAAATATTCAGGTACCGAAATCAACGTTGATGGAAAAGACTACCTGATCATGCGCGAATCTGATATTCTTGCAGTTTTATAATCCTTCAATAAAAAAATCACAAACAATTATAAATTACAAAACACATGGCAAAAGACATCATTTATGGAATAGAAGCCCGCGACGGCCTCAAAAAAGGGGTGGATGCCCTGGCAAATGCAGTTAAAGTTACTTTGGGACCAAAAGGTCGTAATGTGATTATCGACAAATCTTTCGGCGCTCCGGTGGTTACCAAGGACGGCGTTACCGTAGCCAAGGAAGTTGAAATGCTGGAAAAAATTGAGAATATGGGCGCTCAGATGGTGAAGGAAGTGGCTTCCAAAACCAACGATATTGCCGGTGACGGAACTACAACCGCTACCGTGCTGGCCCAGGCTATTTTTGTGACCGGTCTGAAAAACGTTACCGCAGGCGCTAACCCCATGGATCTGAAAAGGGGTATAGATAAGGCAGTTGCTGCTGTTGTAGCCAATCTGAAAGAACAATCAAGAGAAGTTGGCGACAGCTTTGACAAAATTGAGCAGGTAGCCGCAATCTCGGCCAATAATGAAATGGCCATCGGTAAAATGATTGCCGAGGCCATGCAGAAAGTGAAAAAAGAAGGGGTAATCACCATCGAAGCCGCCAAAGGGATGGAAACCTATGTGGACGTAGTGGAAGGTATGCAGTTCGACAGAGGTTATATTTCTCCCTACTTCATTACCGATACTGAAAAAATGGCAGCTATTTATGATAACCCGTACATTCTGATTCATGACAAGAAGATCTCTATCATGAAAGACCTTCTTCCGGTTCTTGAAAAAGTGGTTCAAACCGGCCGTCCTCTGATGATTATTGCAGAAGATGTGGAAACCGAAGCATTGGCTACACTCGTGGTAAACAAGCTTAGAGGTGGTTTAAGAGTCGTAGCTGTGAAAGCCCCCGGATTCGGCGATCGTCGTAAGGAAATGCTCGAGGATATCGCTACCCTCACCGGTGGTACTGTAATTTCAGAAGAAAAAGGCTATAAACTCGAAGATACTGCTCTCTCCGATTTGGGTGTTGCCGAAAAGGTGACCATCGACAAGGAAAACACCACCATCGTTGGTGGAAAAGGTTCCAAAGATGCCATTGATACCCGCGTAAAACTCATCAAATCACAGATTGAAACCACCACATCCGATTATGATAAGGAAAAACTCCAGGAACGCCTGGCCAAACTTTCCGGTGGTGTTGCAGTCATTTACGTAGGTGCTGCCAGCGAAGTGGAAATGAAAGAAAAGAAAGACCGCTTTGAAGACGCTCTGAACGCTACCCGCGCTGCTATTGAAGAAGGAATCATTCCCGGTGGCGGTGTGGCTTACATCCGTGCCGTACAAACCCTCGATACCCTGCAAGGTGCCAATGAAGACGAAGAAACCGGTATTACCATCGTACGCCGCGCATTGGAAGAACCCCTCCGTCAGATTGCCGAAAACGCAGGACAGGAAGGTTCTGTAGTGGCTCAAAGAGTTAAAGAAGGCAAAGCTGATTTCGGTTACAATGCCCGCACCGAGGTATATGAAAACCTCTTTGATGCCGGTGTTATCGATCCTACCAAGGTAGCCCGCGTAGCCCTTGAAAACGCTTCATCCGTTGCCGGCATGCTGCTCACCACCGAGTGTGTACTGGCCGAGCATAAGGAAGACAAACCGGCTGCCATGCCTCCCATGCCTCACGGCGGAATGGATTACTAAGATAATCAATGAGATAAACCAGAAAAGCTGTCTGTAAAGGCAGCTTTTTTTATTTATCGAAACTTTGGTAAAAAACCTGAACTGGAAAACTGTATTTTTTCTATATGGCATATAGTATTCAGAATTCAGGCTACCCCATCCCTCCTACCTATTGGCCGCAAGTGCACAATATTGTCTGAAATCGGACAGTTTTATAAAGTGAAAATTAGGATATATGATATAAACAGCTGATATGCATGTTGTTAGATCGTGGCATAATTGATGTAAAAAGTTTTCCCTTTTATAAACCATTGATCAATTATCCATGATCGAACTTAAAAATCTTAATAAAACATACGTTACCGGTTCCAATAAGCTCCATGTGCTGAAAGGCATTGACCTGAACATCGAAAAAGGGGAAATGATCTCGATTATGGGCGCCTCCGGTTCCGGGAAATCAACCCTGCTCAATATTCTGGGTATTCTGGATAACTATGATCTGGGTGATTACTACCTCGGTGGCCAGCTGATGAAAAACCTCTCAGAAACGAAAGCGGCTTTCTTCCGCAATCAATATATTGGTTTTGTGTTCCAGTCATTTAATCTCATCGCTTTTAAAAATGCCATGGAAAATGTGGCGCTTCCCCTGTATTATCAGGGCGTATCCCGCCGGAAACGCAACCGTATCGCCATGGAATACCTCGAAAGAATGGGGTTGAAAGAATGGGCGGAGCATACCCCCAATGAATTATCCGGCGGGCAGAAACAGCGGATTGCCATTGCCCGCGCCCTCATTGCCAATCCCAAAGTGATTCTTGCCGATGAACCCACCGGAGCGCTTGATTCAGCTACTTCATTTGAAGTCATGGATATTCTTAAAGACATCAATAAACAGGGAATTACCATCCTGATTGTTACCCACGAAAACGATATAGCCAATATGACCCACCGGATTATCAAAATCAGGGACGGACTTATTGTTAACGGACATGATACTACCGACCTCAATTAATAAATTCAGCAACCATGTTCGATATTGATAAATGGCAGGAAATTTTCAGTACCATCCAGAAAAACAAGATGCGTACTTTCCTTACCGGCTTCAGTGTAGCCTGGGGGATTTTTATGCTCATCATCCTGCTGGGATCAGGCAACGGGCTGGAGAATGCCGTACGTTACCAGTTCAACTCATCGGCCGTTAATACCATCTGGATGTGGAGCAACCAAACTTCCATGCCCTATAAAGGGATGAAATCAGGCAGGCCTATCAACCTTGAAATTGAAGACTATGATCTGATTAAGAATACTGTAGATGGCGTGGATAAAATCTCGGGAAGGAATTTTATCTGGCAAAATTCAACCATCTCCTATAAAAAGGAATTCGGCAGCTTTGATATCATGACCGTTCATCCTGACTACGGGAAGATCGAGCAGATTCAGTTACTTGAAGGCCGGTATATCAACGATCTCGACCTGGAGAAATTCAGGAAAGTGGCCTGCATCAGCAAGGTAGTTAAAGAAAGTTTGTTCAAAGGGGAGCCTTGCCTCAATAAGTATATTAAAGTAGCAGGCATTCCATTTCTGGTAGTGGGGGTGTACACCGATCAGGAAAATGGCGATAACGGCAACAACCTGAGACAGTTATATGTGCCGTTTACCACCGCTCAAAAGGTGTTCAATATGAAAAACCGGGTGCAGACGATCGCCTTTACAGTTGGTCAGTCGACGGTGGATGAAAGCAAAGCCATACAGGATAAGGTTAAAAACATGATGGCTGCCCGTCACAAATTCGATCCGCAGGATCAGCGGGCCGTTCAGATGTGGAATGCCGTGGAAGAATACAAAAAAGTGATGGACCTGTTCGCCGGTATCCGTTTGTTTATCTGGATCATTGGCATTGGAACCATCATTGCCGGCATCGTGGGGGTCAGCAATATCATGCTTATTGTGGTTAAAGAAAGAACCAAGGAAATCGGCGTACGTAAGGCACTGGGAGCCACGCCATGGTCCATCATCAGCCTGATTTTACAGGAATCGGTGCTGATCACCGGATTTGCCGGGTATATCGGACTGGTATTGGGTATAGGGGTGCTCGAACTTATTAGTAAGTATATGCCACCCTCCGACTTTTTCAGAAATCCGGAAGCCGATTTTATGCTGGCAGTAAGCGCTACCATTTTGCTGATCGTAGCCGGTACCCTGGCCGGCTTTGTTCCCGCCCGCCGGGCTGCTGCCATTAAACCCGTGGAAGCCCTCAGGGATGAATAATAACCTTTTAACGCTAACACATAACCAAACATGTTTGACCTCGACAGCTGGCACGAAATCATTGAAGCCCTCAAAAAAAACAGGGTCAGGACACTGCTTACCGCTTTCGGCGTATTCTGGGGGATATTCATGCTCATCATTATGCTGGGTTCCGGCAGGGGACTGAAAAACGGAGTTACCCAGGGATTTGGCGATTTTGCCACCAACAGCTTTTTCATGTGGACCCAGAAAACTACCATCCCCTACAAAGGATTCCCGAGAGACCGCTGGTTCAATTTCAAGAATGACGATATTGCGGCACTTCGACATAATATTCCTGAAATCGAAATTCTGGCTCCGCGCCTTCAGGGCGGGGGCTTTAGAGGGGGCGACAATGTAGTGAGAGGACTGAAGTCAGGAGCCTTTACCATTAACGGCGATTACCCCGAATGGAACCTGATCGATCCCGTCACCATTACTCAGGGACGGTTTATCAACCATATGGATATTCTTGAAAAAAGAAAGGTGGCGGTGATCGGTTCAAAAGTGTACGATGCCTTGTTCAGTCCGGGAGAAAATCCGATTGGACAATACATCCGGGTACAAGGCGTGTACTTCAACGTAATAGGGGTGTTTAAACCCAATAATTCGAATGTGAATTTTGGAGGTGATAAAGACCAGAGCATCTTCATGCCTTTCTCTACCTTGCAAAAAACCTATAATTACGGAGATATCGTGGGTTGGTTTGCCATTACCTCCAAAGAGGGTATTCCGGTGTCACAAGTGGAGGATAAAGTTATCACGCTCATGAAACAACGGCATTCTATTCATCCCGATGATGATCAGGCCGTGGGTCATTTCAACCTCGAAGTACAGTATAAAAAGATGAAGGGACTTTTTTCAGGGATAAACGGGCTCATCTGGCTGGTAGGGATTGGTACGCTGCTGGCCGGAGTGATCGGGATCAGCAACATCATGCTGGTGATTGTCAAGGAGCGGACTAAAGAAATGGGAATCAGGAGAGCACTGGGTGCCACACCGGCTATAATAATCCGGCAAATCATCACCGAATCGGTTTTCCTCACTACACTGGCCGGATATATAGGATTGGTGGTGGGTGTCGGACTGGTAGAACTGATCAACTTCATGCTTTCCAAAGCCGGAGGAGCCCAGGATACCATGTTTAAAAACCCGGAAGTAGATTTTCATGTTGCGGTAATAGCACTCGGAATTCTCGTTATCTCAGGGGTTTTTGCAGGAATTATCCCGGCCAGAAGGGCTGTAAACATCAAACCGATTGAGGCTTTGCGGGATGAATAAGAAGTATTTAATATCTGAAATTTAAACATTTATTATATTATATGAAACGGATTATAAAAATTTTAGTGCTGGTAGTTGTTGTGGGTATATTTGGCTGGACCCTGTTTTATCTTTACAACAAATCGAAACCCAAACCGGTAGTGTACGAAACCCAAACTGCCAGGGTGATGGATATTATCAAGAAAACCGTGGCCACAGGTTCAGTGGTTCCACGCAAGGAAATCGAAATTAAACCCCAGGTTTCGGGTATCATTGAGGAGCTTTATGTTGAGCCCGGTAAAATTGTGCGAAAAGGTGATCTGATTGCCAAAGTGAAGATTATTCCAAATATGATCAGCCTGAATGAAGCTGAATCGAGGGTAAAACGGGCCAATATTTCCTATGAAGATGCCAAACAGGATTATAACCGCAATAAAGCGCTCTTTGAGCAGCGGGTAATAGCCGAGGCTGACTATCAGAAATTCAGGATTTCCCTGGAGAATGCCCGTGAAGCAGTGGATGCTGCCGAAGATAACCTCCAGCTAATCCGGGAAGGGATTACCAGGAAATCGGGAAACATTACCAACACGCTTATACGTTCCACTATTGAAGGGATGGTGCTTACAGTTCCGGTAGAAATCGGAAATTCGGTGATTGAAAGCAATACTTTTAATGCCGGCACCACCATTGCAACCGTGGCCGATATGGGTGAGATGATCTTTAAAGGCGATGTGGATGAATCGGAAGTAGGGAAACTCCACGAAGGGATGGATCTGATCCTGTCTGTAGGCGCCCTGGATACCGTAAGGTTTGAAGCCAAACTGGAGCATATCTCTCCAAAAGGGGTGGAAGAAAACGGAGCCATCCAGTTTGAAATCAAGGCCGCCGTGCAGTTGAAAAAAGACCAGTTCATCCGGTCAGGATACAGTGCCAACGCGGATATAGTGCTGTCAAGAAAAGACAAGGTACTTTCTATCCCTGAAAGTCTCATCACATTTAAAGGGGACACCGCTTATGTGGAAGTGGAAACCAAACCGCAGGTTTTTGAAAAGAAAGAAATTAAAATCGGACTTTCAGACGGGATCAACATTGAAGTAATTTCAGGGCTTACCGAGAAGGATAAATTAAAAGTCCAGACAAAAGCAGAAATGCCTAAATAAACTCTCTTGGTTTAAAATCGGGGCTGTTCACGATTGAGGCGCTGCTACCGGTGGCTTTGATCACAAATAATCCCATATTCTCAGCCATCCGGTCAGCGCTTCCGTCCACAGAAATATAACCCACAGCGCCAACAATTATCCGGTCATTGTACTCTGGCATGAGCATTTTTGCCTTTCTGAGCTTACCAGTAAAATCCTTAACATCCTTTGGACGCAGAGTTGTTTTAACTTCAACAATGACAATTTTGGTATCATTAACAGCAATCAGATCAAATTCATAGCTATGACCATGTTTATTACCTTTTCGCCTGGGTATTATGCTGTCAATTTCAATTCCTCTTTCATGGAGCAATAATGCCAGATCGCCTTCTACCAGCGACTCTACCAATTTACCCCATTGTGAAGTAAAAAGGGCGGCCAGTTCCTTTATCTTTTTGTCAGTTTCCTGAAATTTCAAATCAGTTTCCCGGAATTGCTTATTGGTTTCCTGGAACATCAACCAAACATTCTCGAAATTAAGTGGTTGATTATAAGGTGTTTGAGGTTCTTCGGCGGTGTTTTCCATAATTTTTTAATTTTCCTGGCAAAAATATTAATTATTGTTGTGAAAATAAAACTTACTCATATTCTGAGCTGAAAGTTACCTGATAAATAACTTAACGATCCAGTACAAAAAACCGGATATCACCAGGGTTGCCGGTATGGTAAGGAACCAGGCGATCACAATATGCGATGCCAGGTTCCATCTTACGGCAGACACTCGTTTAGTCATACCCACTCCTGCAATGGCGCCTGTAATGGTATGGGTGGTACTTACCGGTATTCCCATCATGGATGAGCTGATTACCGAGATGGCTCCGGCAGTTTCAGCACAAAAACCGGCAACCGGTTTCAGGTGAGTCAGTCCGACCCCCAGGGTTTTAATTACCTTCCAGGCGCCTGTAAGAGTCCCCAGCGAGATGGCGGAATAGGCTGCAAGCACTACCCAGAAAGGAATGTGAAATTCGGTAATGTAACCGCTGCTGTATAACAGCATGGCGATGATTCCCATTGTTTTCTGTGCATCATTGCTGCCATGTCCCAGGCTGAATATTGCAGATGAAAACAACTGCATCGCCCTGAAAAACGAATCCACCCGGTAGGGCGATTTGTTCTTAAATACATGCAGGGTGAGTACCATTAATAAATACCCTAAGATCATACCCAGCATGGGGGAAATAAAAATAAACAAAGCTACCTTGATGATTCCCGAGGCTATCAGCGATTGGGTTCCGTTGGCTACTATGGCCGGTCCGATCAGCCCGCCGATCAATGCATGCGAAACACTGGTAGGCAGCCCGTAACGGGCACAGGTATAAACCCAAACAATAGCGCCTGTAAGCGCGCATAAAACAAAATACTCATTGATTACATCCTGTTCAACAATCCCTTTCCCAACTGTATTGGCCACATGCAGTCCAAATATGAACGCTGCGGCAAAATTGAAGAAGGCCGCCCATACAACTGCCTGCAAAGGTGATAAAACCCTTGTGGATACTATCGTAGCAATTGAGTTGCCGGCATCATTCATCCCGTTGAGGAAGTCGAAAGCCAAAGCCAGAATAATGCCTAAAACAACAAGTGTAAACATGATGTGTGGATTCAATTTTCCTTTGGAAAGCAGAAAAAGAACTGATTTTCAGTAGAAGAAAGGAAAATGTATATGTATACCGGTTTCAAAACAAATTTAAATGACCGGCAAAAGTAAGGAGTTTTAAACTAATCCGAAGGCTTGCAGAAAATAAAAAAATAATATGTGCCGGGGAGCCGGCTTAACAGTTTGTTTTTAGTAAAATTCTTTCGGTTGAAAATATAAACAAGAAAAGGGACAGAATATTACCCAATAAAAAACTTAACGATCCAATACAGAAATCCGGATATCAGTAGAGTGGCAGGTATGGTTAGGAACCAGGCGATTACTATGTGTGAGGCCAGTCCCCATCGTACGGCTGATACCCTTTTGGTCATGCCTACTCCGGCAATAGACCCCGTAATGGTATGGGTAGTACTGACCGGTATCCCAAAAAGAGAAGAACTGATGACGGTTATGGCACCGGCCGTTTCTGCACAAAAACCTCCCACCGGTTTTAAGTCAGTTAATCCAACGCCCAGCGTTTTAATCACTTTCCAGCCTCCGGTAAGTGTTCCCAATGCAATAGAGGAATAGGCTGCAATAACCACCCACATCGGAACATGAAAATTATCAATATAACCGGTACTGAAAAGGAGTATTGCAATGATGCCCATAGTTTTCTGCGCATCATTGCTGCCATGACCAAGGCTGAATATGGCTGAAGAGAACAGCTGCATACCCCTGAAAAATGTATCCACCTGCAGGGGAGATTTTCTGCGGAAAATGTAAAAAGTAAGGATCATCAGAAAGTAGCCCAGCACCATGCCAATCATAGGCGATAGAACAATAAACAGGGAAACCTTTATGATGCCTGCTGCTATCAGTGATTGGGTACCGTTGGTTACGATCGCCGGTCCAATCAGGCCGCCAATAAGGGAATGCGAAACACTGATGGGTAATCCGAAATGAGTACAGGTATATACCCAGATAATGGAACCCACCAAAGCACACAAAATAAAGTATTCATTGACAATGCCCGGTTCCACAATGCCTTTCCCCACGGTATTGGCTACGTGCAATCCAAAAATAAATACCGCGGCAAAATTAAAAAAAGCGGCCCACGCTACTGCCTGAAAAGGGGTAAGTACCTTAGTGGAAACAATAGTAGCAATGGAATTGGCGGCATCATTCATCCCGTTCAGGAAGTCAAATGCCAAGGCCAGTACAATGCCGATGATTACAAGGGTTAACATAGAGGAAGTTTAGAGGATCAGGCCAGTTTGATGATGATCGACTTCAGAACATCTGAGACATTTTCAGCTTTATCGGTAGCTTTCTCAAGCGTTTCCAGAATTTCTTTCTTTTTAATCAGTTCAATGGCATCCTTTTCATCATTGAAAAGATTGACAAGTGCAATGTGATACACTTCATCTGCCTGATTTTCAATGGTATCTAATTTTAAACAGGCTTCATCCACCGCTTTGTGATTCTTCAGATGCCTTAATTCCTTACAGGCGGTGAGAATTTCGCTGGCTGCACTGACCAGTAAATCAGCAAACAGTGTGAATTCTGCGATGTAGGATTTGGGCACATAGAGGTTAATCCTCTGACTGGCACCGTTCATAAAATCTACCACATCATCAATGGAAGAGGCCAGTTTGTGTATGTCTTCCCGGTCGAATGGGGTGATGAAAGTTTTTCCTAATTCATTGTAAATCTGATGAGTAAATTCATCGCCTTTATGCTCAGCCGCTTTAATCTGAGCGGCGATAGGTTTTCTTTTTTCAATCTCTGCGGTAGTGAGCAACTGTTTGAGCAGAATGGCTGTGTCCACAACATTTTGGGCAGCTTCTTCGAACAGGGGAAAGAACTTTTTGTCTTTGGGAGCCAGTGACTGAATGGCTTGATGTAAATTCATTTTGGGTCAAATTTGGGGTGCAAAAATAAAAATATACAGATTTGCTGAACGAAAATCTGAAATTCCTTCATTTTCATATTTTGCTAATAATTTAGAATACAGATTATTAAACACGTTTAGCAAAGAAAACTTAACATAAAATTAACATGAAGATCATTAAGTACAATTCATATTCAATGTTAATTGCTAATTGCTCATTGCTAACTAAAAAGGGCTGCCCTTTTGAGGCAACCCTTCAACTATGGCTCTGGAAAATCTTATACAACTCCCTGTGCCATCATGGCATCAGCAACTTTTACGAATCCGCCGATATTGGCGCCATTCACGTAGTTGATAAAGCCGCTCTCATCTTTTCCGTATTTTTCGCAGGTAGCGTGGATATTGATCATGATCTGGTGGAGTTTGGCATCCACTTCTTCAGCCGACCAGCTTAAACGCATGGAGTTCTGGGTCATTTCAAGACCGGATACCGAAACCCCGCCTGCATTGGCAGCTTTTCCGGGTCCGTAAAGAATTTTCTTATCAATAAATACTGTTACAGCATCCGGTGTGGAAGGCATATTGGCGCCTTCCGAAACCACGAAGCAGCCATTAGCTATCAGCGTTCTGGCATCTTCTTCATTGATTTCATTCTGGGTAGCGCAGGGCATGGCCACATCGCATTTCACAATCCACGGGCGTTTGCCATCATGGTATTCACCGCCCCATTTGTCAACATACTCCGAAATACGTCCGCGTTTCACATTCTTCAGTTTCAGTACCCAGGCCAGTTTTTCGGCATCGATGCCTTTCGGGTCATAGATGAATCCGTTGGAATCGGAAAGGGTCACTACCTTTCCGCCCATCTGGGTTACTTTTTCGGTAGCATATTGGGCTACGTTTCCTGATCCCGATACGGTCACAATTTTACCTTTCAGGGATTGGCCGCGGGTTTTCAGCATTTCTTCGGCAAAATAGGTAGCACCGTAACCGGTAGCTTCCGGACGGATCAGCGAACCGCCCCAGCCGATGGCTTTTCCGGTAAGAACACCCGTAAATTCGTTCTTCAGCCTTTTGTATTGTCCGAACAGATAGCCAATTTCACGACCACCCACACCGATATCACCTGCCGGAACGTCGGTATCCGGTCCAATATGGCGGAACAGTTCAGTCATGAAGCTTTGGGTGAAGCGCATCACTTCATTGTCGGATTTGCCTTTTGGATCGAAATCGCTTCCGCCCTTGCCGCCGCCCATAGGCAGGGTAGTCAGGCTGTTCTTGAAAACCTGCTCAAAAGCCAGGAATTTCAGGATGCCGAGGTTTACAGTGGGGTGGAAACGGAGTCCGCCTTTGTAAGGACCAATGGCGCTGTTCATTTCGATGCGGAAGCCCCTGTTTACCTGAATTTCGCCTTTATCGTCGAGCCAGGGAACCCTGAAAATGATCACCCTCTCAGGTTCAACTATCCGTTCCAGGATTTTGGCCGCTTTATACTGCGGATTTTCTTCAATGTACGGAATCAGCGATTCCACTACTTCATGAACAGCCTGGTGGAATTCCACTTCACTCGGGTTCTTGGCAATCACTTTTGCCATGAAATCATTGACGGTTTGCTCAAAAATGCTTGACATATCAATATTTTTTAATGAATAATTATGTGATTTGAGGCTTCAAAATTAGTAATTAAACGATATAAATACATGATAATCTGATAATTACGTATTTTCCGCATGATAGTAAGGGAATCACGTAGAAGGGGTACGGAAGACGCGGAGAGGAGGGGTTTGGGCGTTGGGCGTTGAGCGTTGGGCGTTGGGCGTTATGCGTTGGGCGTTGAGCGTTGGGCGTTGGGCGTTGGGCGTTATGCGTTGGGCGTTTTGCGTTATAGTTTATACGTTATGCGTTATGCGTTATGCGTTATGCGTTTTTAGTTTTAGTTCTTAGTTCGGCCTCAGGTATCGGGAGGTCTGCGACCTTAAGGGTTTGAAGGCTATGAGGCTGTCTCAGATTACAATATTTGCCACAAAGACACCAAAACACAAAGACTCACAAAGAGATATGCTGCTGTATATCAATTTTATGTGAATCTTTGAGACTTTAAGTCCTTGTTACATAAAATGATAAACGAATTTTGAGACAGCCTTATGTCCTTATGGTCATTAAGCTCTTTAAAGACATACCGCCTTATGGCAGTAAGAATTTTTTAAAGGGATCATGGCAGTGTTGAAGCCGGAGAGGAGATATTGTACCGGCAGGCAATGGATATGGGCAGAAGCTCGCATAGGTTATCAATACCCCAGCTTCTTCCGGATCTCCGTCAGCATCACCTCTGTCATTTTTTCGAGGTTGTATTCATGTTTCCAGCCCTGGTTGGCGCGGGCAACCGAATCGTCGATGGATTGGGGCCATGAATCGGCTATGGCCTGACGGAAGTCGGGCTTATAGGTAATATTGAAATCGGGGATGTGCTTTTTGATCTCATCGGATAACTCTTTGGGATTGAAGCTGATACCGGCCACATTGTAGGCCGTGCGGATACTCATTTTCGAATCGGGCAGCTCCATCAGTTCAATAGTGGCACGAATGGCATCTTCCATGAACATCATGGGCAGGGTAGTGTCTTCTCTTAAAAAACATTCGTATTTTTTGTGTTTTACGGCTTCGTAGAAAATTTCCACGGCATAATCGGTAGTGCCGCCGCCGGCTTCGGTTTTATAGGAAATGAGTCCCGGGTAACGAATACTTCGCGTATCCACGCCGTATTTCCGGAAATAATATTCGCACCATCTTTCGCCGGCATGTTTCGAGATGCCATACACGGTATTGGGATCCATCACTGTGAACTGGGGCGTGTTTACCCTGGGAGTGGAAGGACCAAAAACGGCAATTGAACTGGGCCAAAATAATTTATGCAGCTTGACTTCCCTGGCAAGATCCAAAACAGTTAATAAACTCCGCATATTGATATCCCAGGCCTGAAGGGGAATTTTTTCTGCATTACCCGATAGTACAGCAGCGAGGTGATAGATCTGGGTGATTTTATGACGGATCACAAAATGGATCAGACGGCTGTTGTCCAGCACATCCAGCGTTTCAAACGGACCGCTTTCCATCACATCGGCAGGGGGATTTTTAATATCGGTGGCAAAAACATTCTGATCGCCATATGCTTTACGAAGGGCAAGGGTAAGCTCTGAACCAATCTGTCCGGCAGCTCCGATAACAAGTATTCTTTCCATGAATTTTACAATTTAAGTTTGTGCAAAAGTAAAAAAATCTGTTTACTGTTAATTGGTTAACAATAATTTCAATTTTCAGGGATTTTCTGATTTTTCTATGTGTAAAAACCCTACTTTTGCATCCGGAAAAATTTTATATACAACTAAATATCAATTGTTTATATTATGTACGGAACTTATCGCGATTATCTTCAGGATGAACTTGCCAAAATTCATGAGGCCGGTTTGTATAAAAACGAACGCATTCTAACCACCCCTCAGGGTGTGGAGATTAAAACCATGCGCGGGCTTCATGTGCTGAATTTCTGCGCCAACAATTACCTCGGTCTTTGTAATGACCCAAGGGTGATGACCGCCGCCAGTGTTTCCTTTTTCAAGTGGGGATTTGGAATGGCTTCGGTGCGGTTTATTTGTGGTACACAAAGAGTACATAAAGAACTGGAAAGGAAACTTAGTGAGTTTCTTGGAATGGAAGATACCATCCTGTATTCATCAGCCTTCGACGCCAATGGCGGCGTTTTTGAACCGCTGCTCGATGAAGACTGCGCCCTGATTTCCGACGAGCTGAACCATGCCTCCATTATCGACGGGGTGCGTCTTTGCAAAGCACAGCGATACCGTTACAGCAACAACGACATGCAGGATCTGGAAACCAAACTCATCGAATCGCAAAACGCTAAGTTCAGGCTGATTGTTACCGACGGGGTATTTTCCATGGATGGCATTATTGCTCAGGTGGATAAAATCTGCGATCTGGCCGAAAAATACAATGCCCTGGTGATGGTCGACGATTCACATGCTTCTGGCTTTATTGGTGAGACAGGCAGAGGTACGCATGAGCATTGCAAGGTGATGGGGAGGGTCGATCTGATTTCGACCACCTTTGGTAAAGCGTTGGGTGGCGCCTCCGGCGGCTGTATCTCCGGACATAAGGAAATTATCGATTTTCTCCGCCAACGCTCCCGTCCCTATCTGTTCTCCAACTCCATTGCACCTCCCATTGCAGGCGCAACCGTAGAGGTGTTGAACATCCTCTCTCAATCTTCAGAGCTCCGCGATAAACTTATGGAAAACACCCAAATGTTCCGGAAAGGTATGCTGGAAGCCGGATTCAGGATAATCCCGGGTATCCACCCCATTGTTCCCGTAATGCTGGGCCATTTGCCCAATGATGCCAAGCTTTCACAGGATTTTGCCAATGAGTTGCTCAATGAGGGAATTTACGTAATCGGCTTCTATTATCCGGTGGTTCCCAAAGGAAAGTCGAGAATAAGGGTTCAGATCAGTGCCGCCCATTCCAAAGAAAATATTGAATTTGCCATCCAGAAATTTATCAAGGTTGGTATTAAGTTAGGGGTAATATGAAACTGAGACGTATTCGTTATGGAATGATATTGCTGGCTTTTATGCTGCTGTCCTGCAAACAGGAAGGCTCGATGCCTCCCGACCCGCCTCCGGGAGCTCAGGATTTACTTTTACGCGGACTGGATCTTTCCTTTACACCTGAGATTAACGGATCTGATATCCAATATACGGTAAACGGGGTAGTAAAACCCATTCTGCAATTGGTAAAAGAGCAAGGAATTAACACCATCCGGGTGAGAATCTGGAATCAGCCGTCAACGGTCCATTCATCCTATGAAGAGGTGAAAGCTTTTGCTGCGCAGATCAAAACCGCCGGACTGAAGTTCTGGCTCGATTTCCATTACTCCGATACCTGGGCGGATCCGGGCCATCAAACCAAACCGGCAGCCTGGACAAACGCTACCCCCGCCCAGCTGAACGACAGCATCTATAGCTACACCAAACGAATCATGACGGGTTTGAAAGACAGCGGATTATCCCCTGAATATGTTCAGATTGGAAACGAAATCAATGACGGTATGCTTTGGAATGATGGTAGAATCTATAAGCCAGAAGGCGAAGACTGGGAAAGCTTGTCATCGTTGATTAAAAAAGCCAGCCAGGCGGTCAGGGAGGTTAGTCCGACGACGCTCATCATGCTGCATTATGCAGGGTATGAAGGCGCTGATGTTTATTTTAACAAATTGTCAGCAGTTAAAAACGATTTTGACATGATCGGACTTTCTTATTACAACTGGTGGCATGGCAACAGTACCGACGACCTGAAAGTGATGATCAACAAACTGAATTATTTCCATAATAAGCCAGTAATACTTGCCGAAGTGGCCTATCCCTGGACGCTGGGCTGGAACGACTGGACCAATAATTTCGTAGGTCTCGAAAGTCACCTGGTGCCGGGATATCCTGCCACCCCGGAAGGGCAGTCTGCCATGATGGCCAACCTGATCGATATTATTACCGACGTGGCTTACGAAGAGCATTCAGGTATTTGCTACTGGGCTCCGGAATGGGTAGCGTTTAAAGGTACTCAGGCTACTGATGGCTCACCCTGGGAGAACCTGGCGCTATTCAACTTTGAAAATGAAGCTTTACCGGCCCTGGAAACCCTGGGGATGCACAACAGACCGGTTGGGAAATAAAACCACTATATCTTTCCAGGCAGGTGAACGCCCTATTCTAATTACAGTACCGTGGTTTCAGCTATGTATAAGAAAATTATAATTTATTAATTATAGATTGAAATACAATTGGTTACATTAACTGCCTGCGAGTCATCCCGAAAGCAGTGAGGGAGCCCTCCCTTTGCTACCAGCGACAAGCCAGACTTCCGACTGTCTTTCCTTTGCGTCCTTGGTAGTTTCCTTAGGGACTTTGCGAGAACTTATTTCAGACGGATTTCACGCAAAGCCGCTAAGGAGTCGCAGAGGACACAAAGAGGAATACAAAATTTCCTTGTTATGGTGCACATTATCGGATAACCTTTCCTCAGACTGTGAGAAGACCCCTCAAATTTGAGGCTTAATGATTGGATTTGGATCGCAGGATATAATAATCATCGCCGAGTGACAGGTAAGTTACTTTTGAGTCATCGCCTCTTACCGCTGATTGAAAAGTAACATTCCCGATTTCAGGTTTTTCAATATTTGCGAGTTGCCCGAGCAGATCAACACTTTTTCGTTCTGCCAGGAAACCGGCTGTTTTCTGCACCAGCCTGCCCAAAACTTTTCCAAAATAAGACGGACGTTTGTATTGATCGTTATGGTTCTCTGCCATGGCGATGTCAGGCTGATAATCAATGTATTGAGGAATCATTACCGGATCTCTGTATTCCATTTTGGCCAGCTCCGGCACCGATTCCGGTGGATTGATTTTTTTTACCGGCAGAGAGAAAAGGGTGGTAAGGCCACTTGTCCTGTCCAAGGGAAGATTATCAGTTTCAGCGTACTGATCCTTAACCTGATTTTGGGTTCCCATCCGGTTAGTTTGTTGTTTTTCAACAGGAGTATTGTCAGATTCAATGGCTGGTTCTAAGGAGGTAATTTCAGGGTTCCTGTTTACTTGTTGTGGAGTTACGATTGCAGCAGGTTTTTCAGATGTAAGCAAGTGGTTATTGCTGTCAGTTTCTACCATAATTCTCTGATCCAGCAATAACCAGGCGGAAGCCAGTAAAACCAGCACTGCTGCGGCAGCCGACCATCGAACGATTTGCCGGCTGAATAACGGGATCAGGATTCTTTTTTTAAGCCCGGCTTTATCCGGGTAAAGGACAGTCAGGTCAGGGATTAACCTTGCTTTGTGAAACGCCGCCTGTTCCCCGGCCAGTTGTGGGTTTAAGCCAAGAAATCTATCCAGTTCCTCAATTTGATCCTGATTGAGGTCGCCTTCTGTTTTTGCAGTAAAAAAATCGGGATAATTATTCTCGTTTATGTGAGAAGTTGAGCTGATAACCTGTTTTTTCAGAGTATTCTTTTCAGGAAAGGAAACATCAACGGCCGGAATTTCAAGGATTTCAAAAGATTCAAATTCCCTTGCCAGATCTGGATTCTTATGTAAAAAACGCCTCAGCTCCGTTTCTGAGTTCTCAGAGAGCATTCCCTCGAAATGGTCGATGAAAAACGATTCATAATTGTTCCGGTCGATTTTCATGGTGTTTATACTAAATTGTCAATTTTTACCAGATAACTTTTCAGAAAGAGCCGCGCCCTGTAGATGTACACTTTGACCTGCGATTCGCTTAATCCGGTTATCTCCCCGATTTCCTGATAGGAGTACCCTTCATAATCTCTGAGGAGGATAACGGAACGCTGAATATCAGGTAATTGATCAACCGCCTTGTTGAGTATATCCGGCAAATCAAAATATTCGTTGAGGCCCAAACCGGCCTGATCAGCTGGTAACGTGGCATCCACGAACTTTTTACTTCTCCGGATATGATCAATCATGGTGTGATATGCTGAAGTAAACAAATATGACCGGGCTTTTTCAAACGACACTTCGCGCACTTTCTCCCACAGCTTCATATAGGTATCCTGTACCACATCTTTCGCCTGATCCTCGTCGCGGATATTGCGGAGGATAAAGCGGTAAATGTTGTCGGAATACTGGTCAACACACTGGTTATACTGCCCGACAGTCATCCGGTCTTCTTCAAATTTATACTATGACGATCTTCCCCGGGGAATTGTTACAAAATTAGTGAGAAATTGGCAATTAGGAATGAGTAATTTTGATTTACGATTTACGATTTACGATTTACGATTTATGATTTATGATTTACGATAACCACCAAAATTAATTTCTAATTTCTAATTTCTAATTTCTAATTTCTAATTTCTCATTGCTCATTGCAAATTCGCTCCCAGCAGTTCCTTTACCAATCCCGAAACCAGCTTATTATCGGCTTTGCCTGCCAGCGTTTGGGTGGCTTTCTGCATTACCTTGCCCATATCTTTCATTCCTGTGGCGTTCAGTTCGGTGATGATACCGGAAATGATCTTTTTCACTTCCTCCGGCGACATCTGCTCGGGTAAGAATGTCTCGATGATGCCTGCCTGGAAAAGTTCGGCCTGAGCCAGGTCGTCTCTTTGTTTGGCAAGATAGATTTCTGCAGCTTCCTTTCTTTGTTTCACCATCTTCTGAAGGAGTTTGATCTCGTCTTCCGGCTTTATTTCTCCGGTAAATCCTTCCGAAGTTTTGGCCAGTAATATTGCCGATTTTACCGCTCTCAGCGCTTCCAGCTTTTCTTTGTCTTTGGCCAGCATCGCGGTTTTAATAGCATCATTGATTTGTTGTTCGAGCGACATATAAGTGAGGTTTTGAGTTTCAGTCGGGTTTTTTATGAAAAAACGAATTGTCGGTTCTTTTGAGTTCTGTTTCATTCTCTTTATCGGATAAAACATACCTGGGAGTATGTGGTTCTGATGAGGCTTTCAGTTCATTAAGCACTACATTTCTGCGCAGATACGCCGGAACTTTTTCCATATTCTCAATTTCTTCCTCTGAGCGGAAGAACGAGTTCATCCCTTTGAGCCGGTTTCTTTTGTCTGCCCTGGCATCTTCTGCAACCTGGGAAAGCGTTTCAGGCGCTGCTGAAGGTTCTTCTTTGCTGGTAATCAGTAATTCCTGCTTACTTTCCTGGTTTCTTTCAACGGCTTGCTCCTGTTGCGGATCCTTAACCGGATCCTGAGGTTTTTCAAAGCGAATGAACTCATTTTCAATATCCTGAGGTACCTGGGTGTTTTTTATTTCAGGAATCTGAATCGTATCCATTGATTTTTTCAGCATTACCTCGGTGATCTGGAAATCGGCGGTATTTTCCGTAATTTCCTGGCTGGCAATAGTCTGCAGACTAACATTTGGTTTAACGGATTCATTCAGATGATGGATAATTTTTTCCTCATTTTTAGTCATCTCCGCCTTTTTCTTGGAGTCGAATCCGGTTGCAATCAGGGTTACGCCTATGTTATCACCCAATGACGGATCAACGCCGGTACCCCAGATCATATCGGCATTCATACCGGCAGCGGATTGAACATATTCAGTAATTTCGGTCACTTCATCCAGTGAGATTTCTTCTTCGCCGCAGGCAATATACAGCAGCAGATAATTGGCTCCGTGGATATCGTTATCATCGAGCAGGGGAGAGGCCAGCGCGGCTTCCACCGCTTTCAGCGCCCGTCCTTCGCCGGAGGCAGTGGCTGAACCGAGGATGGCCTTGCCGCTGTTTTGCATGACGGTTTTCACATCCTCAAAGTCAACGTTCACATAACCGCTGATGGTGATAATTTCTGCAATACCTCTGGCTGCGGTCGACAGAATGTTATCAGCCCGGCCAAATGCTTCAGACAGTTTAAGATCGCCGTGAATTTCCCGTAGTTTGTCGTTGCTGATGACCAGCAGGCTGTCGACATATTTTCGCAGTTCCTCAATGCCTGCTTCGGCCTGTTGCCGGCGTTTGCGGCCTTCGAAAGAGAAGGGGATGGTAACGATGCCTACGGTAAGAATATCGAGTTCGCGGGCAATTTTGGCAATTACCGGTGCGGCACCGGTACCGGTACCTCCACCCATTCCGGCGGTTACAAACAGCATTTTGGTACTTTCACGCAATGATTCCCGTATCAGTTCAATACTTTCTTCAGCGGCTTCCTTTCCTACCGATGGGATGGAACCGGCTCCCAGTTCCCGTTTACCCAGTTTTAACTTACACGGAACCGGGCTGGCTTCAAGCGATTGCGAATCGGTATTCGATACCCAGAAGTCGACCCCTTTAATACCCTGACGGAACATGTAATTAACGGCGTTGCTGCCACCGCCGCCTACCCCCAAAACCTTGATGATGTTGGGCTTTTGTGTTTGCGATTCAAATCTGACGAATTCATTCATGATCATTGGTTTTATTATGTTATGTATTTATTTCTTTTTGTTACAACTCTCAATTAAGGTCAGTTTCAAAGAATTTCTGAATTTTACTCAGAAATGATCCCTTTTTGTCTTTAGGAGTTACAAATTTCAGATCTTTCCCGGCACTTACCCGCACTTTCATTCTTTCCAGACGGCTGATGCCTTCTATCACCAGGCCAATTCCGGTGGAATATTTGGGATTTGAAAGGGAGGCCGGTGTACTCTCCGAAAGGTATTCATTGGGAAAACCGATGCGGGTGTCCATACCGGTAATAAACTCGGTGAGCTGGGTAAGGTGTTTCAGTTGAGCGCCGCCTCCTGTGAGTACGATACCGCCAATCAGCTTTTTTTGGTATCCGGAGTTTTTAATTTCGAAATACACATGTTCGATAATTTCCTCCATCCGGGCCTGAATGATGCTGGCCAGGTTGCGCATACTGATTTCTTTGGGAGGACGTCCGCGCAGGCCGGGAATAGCCACAATCTCATCATCCCGGTTTTCACCGGCCAGGGCTGATCCGAATTTTACTTTCAGATCCTCGGCATGTTTCCTGATAATGGAACAGCCTTCTTTAATATCTTCTGTCAGTACTTCGCCTCCAAACGGAATAACGGCTGTATGCCGGATGATGCCATCCTGAAAAATGGCTATATCGGTAGTTCCGCCACCAATATCTACCAGTACCACACCGGCTTCCTTTTCTTCTTCCGATAATACCGCACGGGCTGATGCCACCGGTTCAAGGATCAGTTCATTAATCTCAAGCCCGGCTTTTGAAACACATTTGTAAATATTTTTGGCAGCGGTGGTCTGGCCAATGATGATGTGGTAATTGGCATCAATACGGTGTCCAAGCATACCTATTGGATCCTTGATCCCCGGATCACCGTCGACGATATACTCCTGAGGGATTACATCGATGATTTCCTCACCGGGATTCATATTCAGGTTGAAAATGCTCGAATTCAGTTCATCAACCTCCTTCATCGTGATTTCTTCCTCTACCGTTTTCCTGATCATACTTCCCCGGTGCTGCATGCTTTTTACATGGTGTCCGGCTATCCCCACATTCACATATCTGATCTCCACATTCGTTTCATTGCCCGCTTCTTCAACCGATTTAATAATAGATTGAACAGTGCTGTCAATATTGGCCACCACGCCTCTTTTCACGCCAAACGATTCTGTATTTCCGTAGCCCAGAATCTCAATTTTGTTGTCTTCAGCCAGACAACCTACAATGGTGGCAATTTTAGTGGTACCAATGTCAAGCCCTACAATAATTTCCTTAGATGCCATTTTTTGTTTTTATTTTGCAAACAACCTGGTTTTTATTTTTCAATGAAATTTCGTTACAGTTTTCCCATCCAATCTTTTCAATGCCTTCATTATAAAAGGCCAGCAGATTGGAGAACTTCTCCTCCAGCCGGTCAGTGTTTCCCAAAGCAATGATATGGCCGCCCAGTTTTGGAATCAGTTCAAAATGATTCATGTCTTCCACATAGATCTGTTCGGTAAGCGCTTCCATAAATGCGTCATTTCTGATGGCATTAGCCAGATGTACCAGTTTGTGCATCAGCATTTTATTGGCTGCATAAAATTCCCGGTCGGTGGTATCAGAAGCGTTTTCATACGAAAATCCGATGTTTCCGGTAACCGGAATGAGACGATAAGGCAGACTGAATTCGAAAGGTAAAGGACTCCCGTCTTCATCCAGATATAAACTTTGGTTTTGGGAATTGATAACTCTTACCACGGCCTTTTTCTGGATAATATCGATAAACATTACGCCATCAGTTGATGTAAATACATCTGCTTTTTTCACAAATGGATTGGTTTTGAGGAACGATTCAATTCTTTCAATCCGGATAAGGTTAGCCGGCTTCCCGGTAATTTTCCCTTCGAGCAGGTCGATATCGGCACCTATTTTTTGTTCAAAAATAAACTTTGGCGAATTACCATAATCAATGCTGATATTAACTTTTTTACAGATAACGTCCTTTTTCTTACCATCAACAAAACTCATGAGAAGGGCGCCTCCGGTTACCACGGACAAGGTTATGGTTACCTTAAACATATTGATCCAAAATATCCTTTTTTTCCAGAATTTATTCATAATAGTCTCTTTTTCAACAGTTCAGTAATAGGTGTTACCAGTCGGTCGATATCGCCAGCGCCCATGGTTATGAGTATTTCTATACTACGTTTTTCAAGATCCGCCAGCAGGTTTTCCTTTTCAACCAGCGATTTGTGAGGATTTGAAATTTTATCCAGGACTATCTGCGTAGTCACGCCTTCAAGGGGCAATTCACGGGCCGGATAAATGGGAAGCAGAATGATCTCGTCGAGCGTTTCAAGGCTGGCTGCAAATCCGTCGGCAAAATCGCGCGTGCGGGTGTACAGGTGCGGCTGAAAAATGCCGGTAATTTTCCTGCCGGGATAAATTTCACGCAGCGAATGAAGGGTAGCGCTGATCTCGCCCGGGTGATGTGCATAATCGTCGATATAGATCAAAGAATCAGAACGAAGCTGATAGTCGAACCTTCTGATAATTCCTGTAAACCCGGCAATGGCTTTCCGGACCGTTTCGATGTTTATTTTATGAAGAAGCGCCATGGCACAGGCGCCCACGGCATTCTCAATATTTATCAGTCCCGGAACACCCGGCTGCAGGTTGTCGAACACGCCAAAAGGGGTGATCAGCCGGAAGGTATATAACCCTTCATGGTGGCCGGTGAGCTCAGCCCGGAAATCGGAGTCTTCATCCAGAGAGTAGGAAAAAAGGCTGATATCTTCTCTCATGATATTCAGCGGTATCCCTTTCCGGAGCAGTAAAATACCACCGGGAATCACCTTATTGGCAAACTCACTGAATGCGTTCAGCATGGCATCACCAGTTCCGTATATATCAAGGTGATCGGGATCGGCAGAGGTTATAATAGCAGCAGCCGGTGATAATTTGAGAAACGAACGGTCGAATTCATCGGCCTCGGTAATCAGAAATTTTTCATTTCCATGAAGCTTGAGCACCAGGTTGGAGTTGAAATTTTTGGCAATGCCTCCCAGGAAGGAAACACAATCAGTGGGTGCATCAAAAAAGATTTTGGTGATCATGGAAGAAACCGTGGTTTTTCCATGGCTTCCGGCAACCGCAATGGTGTGTTCATCCCGGGTAATCATTCCCAGCACTTCGGCACGTTTTACCAGTTGTAAACCTATTTCTTTGAAGTGGTTCATTTCTGAATGACCTGAAGGAATAGCCGGCGTATAAATAATTAATGTATGGTCAGGGTCAGTGAATTCAGGCGGAATACAATCTGGATCATCCTTATAATGGATTAGGGCCCCTTCGGCTTCCAGTTGCCGGGTCAGGGTCGTTGCTGACCGGTCATAACCGGCAACTGCCCGGCCGGTTTGCATGAAATACCTGGCCAGGGCGCTCATGCCAATGCCGCCGATACCTAAAAAGTAAATGTATCTTATATGTTTAAAGGGGCTCATGACATTTTCAGTATTTTAAATATTTCACCGGCAATGCGCTCAGCTGATTCCGGAATGGCCATTTTTTTCAGATTGGAAGCCATCACTTCTGAGCCTTTTTCATCGGCCATAACCTCGAGAATGGTTCCGATAAGCTTTTCAGGGGCATCCTGATTGCTGATCATCCTGGCGGCGCCGTTTTTTACCAGCGAAAGTGCGTTCAGGGTCTGATGGTCTTCAGCTGCATAGGGAAAAGGAACCAGGATAACCGGTTTGCCCACCATACACAATTCAGCAATGGCCATCGCTCCCGATCTCGACACAATAGCCGATGCACAGGCGTAGGCCAGGTCCATCCGGTCAATAAATTCCAGGACTTTCACAGAGGCTGCATCTTTATTGGTATCGGCCTGTTTTAGGGCTGACATAGCTTCCGCAAAGCCGGCTTTACCGGTTTGCCAGATCAGTTGAATATGATGACTGAGGAGTTCTTTCAATCCAATTCCGAGGGTGAGGTTGATGGTGCGCGCTCCCTGACTGCCTCCGATGATCAACAATGTTTTTTTATCAGGATCAAGCCCGAAATAGCGGAAAGCTTCATCTCTCAGGGAGTTCTGATCTATCAACTCAAACCGGACCGGATTACCGGTTTTAATGATTTTGGATTTAAGGAAATACTTTTCCATATGATCATAGGCTACAAAAACGGCTTTGGCCTTTTTCCCGAGTAATTGGTTGGTTTTTCCGGGGATGGAATTCTGTTCCTGAATGGCGGTGGGAATGCCCAGTAAAGACGCCATTCTCAGGGTTGGTCCGCTGGCATAACCTCCAAAACCTACCACAACCTGAGGTTTAAAATGAAGGATGATCCAGGCTGCATGAAGAAGGCTTACCAGAACTTTTAACGGGAGCAGAAAATTCGTAAGTGAAAAATTTCGTTGAAATCCGCTGATCCACAATCCTTTAATAGGATACCCGACTGCCGGAACCTTTTCCATTTCCATTTTTCCCATTGCCCCGATAAACAGGATCTCTGCCTCCGGATATTTTTTACGGATAGCATTGGCAGTGGCAATGGCCGGGAAAACATGTCCCCCGGTTCCTCCTCCGGATATGATGACGCGCGGTTTACCCATTTACTTTAATTTGGTTTACATGAAGTTCCTGGTTTTCAGATTCTTTATGATAATAAATGCTTTGCAGCAAACCGATGGCCATCAGCATGAACCACATGGAAGTGCCGCCCATGGAAATAAGGGGAAGCGTTTGCCCGGTAACCGGCAGTATGCCGACTGAAATGCACATATGGACAAATGCCTGTATCATGATCATGGCCGACAGTCCGATGGCCAGGCACATACCGAAATCGGTGCTGCTCTTCATGGCAATGCGAATGGATCTGTACAGAAAAATCAGAAACAGGAGAACAATCAGGACGCCTCCCACCAGTCCGTATTCTTCAATAATGATGGCATAAATAAAGTCGGAAAAGCCATTAGCGATGAAGATTCTCATGGAGCTTTTGCCAGGCATTTTCCCGAAAAGGCCTCCTGTGGCTACTGCAATGGTGATGTAGTCTTTCTGGGTAAGGTCCTCTGGTTCGGCATTAACCGGCGGAGGGGCAAAGTGCTGGCTGATGCGGTTACCCCAGGTGTTGTCTTCGGAACGCGGAAGAATGGTTACAAAAATATTTATCAGAAACAATAAGCCCGCTACAGATGCTGAAATCCCGGTAAGTCCCAGCCAGTAGTGACGCTTTACATTCATCAGGATTAGCAGGGCGATGGAAATGGCGAAAACGAGGGCTGCAGTTGAAAAGTTGCTCGGGAAGATAAGGGCTGAGATTACAGGCACGGGCCATAAATGAATTAATAACCGGTAGTCGAATGTGTTCAGTTTTTGGCGGTATTTTTCAATCCAGCCAGAAATATATATGATGACCGATACTTTCGCGAAATCGGATGGTTGAAAGGTTAACCCGAAAATGCTGATCCATCTGCGTACACCGTTCACTTTCAATCCCCAGAACATGGTATAGATCAAAAGAAAAATCGATATGAAGATAAACAGTTGCCCGAAACGAGCCAGGGAAAAGTATTTAAGGCGGGTGATCAGGTACATCATGACCAATCCGATTACTACCAGCAGCAATTGGCGGGTAAGGAAGTAAACCGTTGATTTTTCTTTCATATAGGCATGATTACCTACTGCTGAATAAACGGCCAGTATGGAAATGATACAGAGTATCACCGTGACCGTGAGAAGGATAACATCGATCTGGTTGGTTTTGGTTTGTGTGGTTTCAAGTGTTTTCATGTTGTTTTGACATTTTATAGTTCAAGCACGGCTTGTTTGAATTTTTTTCCTCTGTCTTCATAGTTTTTGAAGAGATCGAAACTGGCACAACCCGGAGAAAGCAGCACTACTTCGCCCGGGTTTGATAAACGGTAGGCGGTATTTACGGCTTCTTTTGCGGATCGGGTTTCAACAATGTTGGGAACAATATCGCTGAATGCCTCAATGATGTTGCTGTTGTGGATACCGAGGCAAACAACGGCCTTTACTTTCCGGTAAACCAGGTCGGCCAGCCCTGAATAGTCATTTCCTTTATCATCGCCACCGGCAATCCATATTATAGGTTTTTGAATACTTTCAAGGGCGTACCATACCGAATTGATATTGGTGGCCCTTGAATCATTGATATACTCCACCCCTCTGATTTTCAGGACGAATTCAAGGCGGTGTTCGGTGTTATTAAACTGTTCAAAGCTTTTCCGGATGTCGTTGTTCCTGAGATCCTCAATTTTCCAGGCAATTCCGGCAGCAAGATTGTTTTGTCCGTAATAACGCCCCTGATGGGCTAACTCTTTGATATTCATAGTTGTTCTGTTGTTTTTTGATGAGTTGTTGGTTTTGTCTGTCATTTTACCTGATTTTTAGGGTTACTACCGTGATTACCGCCAACATGATCCCGATAATCAGGAATCGCATGACAATTTTTGCTTCGGGGTATCCTTTTTTCTGATAATGATGATGGATGGGGGCCATCAGGAATACGCGCCTGCCCTGTCCGAACCGGATGCGGGTGTATTTAAACCAGTATCGCTGAATTAGCACCGATCCGTTTTCAATCAGAAAGATTCCGCATAAAATCGGTATTAATAATTCCTTGCGGATGATGATGGCAAATACGGCGATAATTCCGCCCAGAGCCAGGCTACCCGTATCTCCCATAAATACCTGGGCAGGGTAAGTATTATACCATAAAAATCCGATACATGCGCCTACAAAAGCACTGATGAATATGGTAAGTTCACCGGTGTCAGGCAGATACATGATGTTTAAATAATTGGCAAACAGGATATTCCCTGAGACATAGGCCAGTATTCCCAGGGTAGTACCTATGATGGCCGATGTACCCGCCGCCAGTCCGTCGAGTCCGTCGGTGATATTGGCGCCGTTTGAAACAGCCGTTACAATAAAAATTACTACCGGGATGAAAATCAGCCAGGCCCATTTGTGATAGTCTTTGCCCATGAACCACAGTGCTTTGGCATAATCCAGCTGGTTATTCTTTACAAACGGGATGGTTGATTTGGTCGATTTTTTTGGGGTTTTCTCGAATATCTCCCTTACAACACTGATCTCACTCAGGTTTTTAATCCGGTAGGCCTCAGCAATTTTAGGATTGGGAATCTTTTCGCGTACCACCACATCGGGATGAAAGTACATGGTAATGCCCACCACCAGTCCAATAATGATCTGTCCGGCAATTTTGAATTTTCCCTGAAGCCCGCTTTTATCTTTCTTGATCACTTTAATATAATCATCGACAAAACCAACCAATCCAAGCCAGATGGTGGTGACAATCATTAGTATAATGTATATATTATTGAGCTGCGCAAAAAGCAGGGTAGGGATGAGGATGGCTGCCAGAATGATCAGCCCGCCCATGGTGGGTGTTCCCTGCTTTTGGATCTGGCCTTCCAGCCCAAGTTCCCTGACCGATTCTCCGATTTGCATTTTTGCCAGTAGGCCGATGATTTTTTTCCCAAATACCAGGGATATGATTAAGGAAAGGATTAAAGCTGATGATGCTCTGAATGAAATATATTTCACCATACCGGCCCCGGGGAAGTCGTATGTAAGATCAAGATATTGAAAGAGATAGTAGAGCATGGCTTGGTGATCAGATTAGTTCGGGCAAAAGGTACTTCTGTAATATTTCGCGGTCATCGAAGTGATGGCGTACTCCGTTCACTTCCTGGTATGTTTCATGGCCTTTGCCGGCAACTAGGATTATGTCTCCTTTCCGTGCGATGGCACAGGCTGTTTTAATGGCTTCGATACGGTCGGTAATGCTGACAGCCTTCTTAGAATCAGCTATACCCACCCCTTGCTGCATCTCACGGATGATGGCTTCAGGGTCTTCGGTTCTGGGATTGTCGGATGTAAGAATAACCAGGTCGCTCATGGAAACTGCGATAGCCGCCATTATGGGCCGCTTGGCCCTGTCGCGGTCGCCGCCAGCCCCGATAACCGTAATCAGCTTTTCATTGCCGGTTCTGATGTCGGAAATGGTTTGCAGTATGTTTTTAACGGCATCGGGAGAATGTGCATAATCAACCACGGCAACAACACCACCGGGTGATTTCATAAACTGGAATCTTCCGTTAACCGGCTCCAGTTTGCTGATTTGTTGCAGAAGTTCTGAATTCTCCACTCCGAGCAATGATGCAGCACCATATACAGCAGTCAGGTTCCAGGCGTTGAAAGTGCCCAGTAACCGGCTCCATATCTCGGTTCCGTTCAGGCTTAACAGCAATCCGTCGAAGCTGCTTTCCAGAATTTTTCCCTTGAAATCAGCGGATGTACGGATACTGTAGGTATACTTTGCCGCACGGGTATTCTGCAGCATCACCCGCCCGTTTTTGTCATCCGCATTGGTAAGGGCGAAAGCGGATTCGGGCAACTGATCGTAAAAGGATTTTTTGGCTTTGAGGTATTCCTCAAAGGTTTTGTGGTAATCGAGGTGGTCGTGGGTGAGGTTGGTGAATATCCCCCCGGAAAATTGTTGCCCGGCAATCCGTTTTTGATGAACCGCATGCGAACTTACCTCCATAAAACAGTACTCACAGCCATCCTCTGCCATGGCAGCAAGCAATTCATTGAGCTGAAGCGGATCGGGGCTGGTATGTGTGGCATGATATACCCGTTCATTAATCCGGTTTTCAATCGTGGAAACCAGTCCGGCGCTATAGCCAAGATTCCGGAACAGGTGGAAAAGCAGGGTGGCAATCGAAGTTTTGCCATTGGTACCACTAACCCCAACCAATTTCAGTTTCCGGGAGGGATTGTCGAAAAAATTGGAACAAATCACTCCGAAAGCGAAGGATGAATCAGGAACTGACACATAAACCACTTCAGGATTCATGGTGGATGGAAGTGATTCACAGACTATGATGCGTGCACCTTTTTCAACCGCCTGATCAATAAACTGGTGGCCATCAACCCGGGTGCCTTTGATAGCGGTAAAGAGGCAACCCATGCTGATTTTGGCCGTATCAGCACACACAGCGGGTACTGGTGTGCCGGCTGAACCAAAGACCTGGGCTGGTCCGCAATTTTTTAATATGTTGTCTAAAATTTTCAAGACTATATACGGGTTGATAATTTTAATACCACAGTTTCCTGTGTGGCAATTTTTTCACCAGGCTGAACCGATTGCTCCACCACATATCCTTTACCCTCGATTTGAGCTGCTATTCCCATTTTTTCCAGGCAGAAAAGTGCATCCTTAGCGCCCATACCCAGCACATCCGGCATATATCCGGCTGTGTATTTCACCGGATTCGCCTGCACAGTCAGGTGTGAATTATGAACAGAAACCCAGTCAGAACCGGCATTGCCGTTATTGTAAGGGATTCTTATGGTATAGAATAACGTTTTGTAATCATCGTTATATCCATGGGAGGCCAGTATTCCGGGCACCCTGGTAAAGAGGGAGTCGGGGTGTGTTTCGGGAGCCAGCCGGGTTGCATATACATAATCAGCCACTTCCCTGAAAACAGGGGCAGATACTACAGATCCATAATAAACCCCTTTTGGATTATTTATGATGACAATACAGGAATACTTTGGATTATCAGCCGGGAAGTAACCGGCAAATGAGCTGTTATAGGTTTCGGTATATTTGCCCTTACCGGCTGATATTTTAGCAGTACCGGTTTTGCCGGCAATTTTATACTTGTCGCTTTTGATACCTTTACCGGTTCCGTACTCCACTACTTCAGTAAGCAGATACTGCATTTCTTTGGCTGCCTTTTCCGAACAAACCGGTTTCCGGAACTCGGCTACTTCAAATTTCTCTACCGGGACCCCAGATATCCGGATCTCCTTCATTAAATGAGGCCTTACCCAGATACCGTTATTGGCAATAGCATTATAAAGCGCAAGCGTTTGTATGGGTACGATTCTTAATTCGTAACCTATTGACATCCAGGCAAGGCTGATGGCAGTCCATCGTTTTCCCTTAGGATGTTTGATGCTCGGTGAATTTTCACCGGGAAGCTCAATGCCTGTTTTTGTATTCAGGTTCAGATCGTATAATCCCTGTATAAAGTCGGCCTGATGGCTGGCGTATTTGTTATAGATGAAGCTGGAAATCCCGACATTGGACGATTCCCTGAAGGCCTCAACCAATGTCATGTATGGTTTTTTGGGGGCATGTGAATCCCGCATTACTGCATTGTAGAATTTTTTCTCCCCGTTTCCTACATACACGGAATCGGTCAGTTTAACCAGTCCATCATCCAGCGCTACCAATACTGATGCGGTTTTAAAGGTAGAACCAGGTTCAATACCTTCGCTGATGGCATAATTATACACTTCCTTATAGTCTCCGTCCTGGTATTGCAGATTTACCAGCGCTTTGATTTCTCCTGTCTGAACTTCCATTAATGCCACAGTCCCCTGAAATGCATTGACAGCCTCCAGTTGCTTTCTCAGGGCGGTTTCTGCGATATCCTGAAGATAAATATCAAGCGTAGTAATCAGATCGCTGCCATTCTCGGGAGGGACATTTTCGAGGTTGTCGGCAGGCATCAGCTGGGTGGTTGAAAACCTGCGGTAAAACTGCTTTCCCACTTTACCGGTAAGCTGCTTGTTAAACCAGGATTCAAGTCCAACTGCCCGGGTGCTTTTTTTATAACCGCTGTCAGCTATCAGAACAGAGTCTTCCCTGAAATATCCGATGGTACGTAATGCAAGGTTTCCGTAGGGTCTTTCCCTGATATCCACCCTTTCGGTGATCAGCCCCCCTTTGTATTTGCCAAGTTTCAGAAAGGGCAATTCACGGATTTGTTTCAACTGGTCAAAGTCAACATTTTTTACGATCGGGACGTAACGCAGTTTGCGGTTTTTGCCATTGGTCATTATTTTTTTGAATTCATTGGCCGGTTTCTGGCCGGTGATTTCATGAAATCCCGTGGCCATACTGTCCAGCTTTGCCCAGAAGAGTTCGTCGATTTTTTTGCTTTCCTTTTCATTTTTGATATCAGAGCCGAAATCCAAAAAAATGTTATATCTCGGATTTGAGATGGCAAGCGGGGTGCCGTCGGACGCACAGATGGATCCACGGTAGGAGTAGACGGTAAATGTTTTGGTGGTTTTGAGTTTCTCGTTGATTTTGGCCATTTCGCCTTTAAAACTCTGGATGTATATAATTTTAGCCGTAATTGCTGCTCCGGCCAGCAAAAACATGACATAAAAGAAATACACCCTCCATTGGATTGATTTCCATTTAGTTTCCATAGTTGTTTTGGTTTGGAGTTGTTTTAACTTTGGTTGATTTGATATGATAAGGGGGTTCCAGCCATTGTTTCAATCCTTTATCGGCTAACCGGTCCTGCAGAACTGAAAATTTCTGAAGCCTCACTACTTCATTCCGTAATGCGATCTGCCTGAAACGCAATTCCACCAGTGTTTGTTCCAGCGCAGCTTTCTGGTTGATTTTATGTTCTACCCAATATGAGTTTGAAATATAAATAATGAGTAATATCCCGATAAAAATCACAGTTTTCAGAAAGGCAAAAGCGCCAACATTCAGGATAAATGTACCGGTGAGTACGGGTTTTCCTGACCTTAATACCTTGGATACTAATGTGCCGGATTTCCTTTTGGGACTGTTTTTGTGAATTTTATTGGATTTAAGTATCATTATATATGTCAGATATTCAACATGTTATTAATTTTTTTCGGCAATTCTGAGTTTGGCGCTCCGGCTTCTGGGATTTCTTACCAGTTCTTCCTGAGACGGCGTTACCGGTTTTTTGGTAATCAGGGTGAACACGGTTGTACGGTTCCCGAAAAAATCCTCTTCAATTTTTCCTTCAAAATTTCCCGATCTCATGAAATTCTTGACCAGCCGGTCCTCGAGAGAGTGATAGGTGATCACCACCAGCCGGCCGCCGGGTTTCAAAGCATCTCTTCCCTGGATCATCAGTTCGCGCAGTGCACCCAGTTCATCGTTAATCTCGATACGAAGCGCCTGAAATACCCTTGCCAGAAACCGGTTTTCGGCTCCGGGCGGAATGGCGCTTTTTATGGAAGAAACCAGGTCGGTGGTACTTACTATTTTTTTCTCCCTTCGGTGCTTGCAGATTAATGCCGCCAGTCTTCCTGAATTGGGAAGCTCAGCATAATCGCGTAAAATCTCGGCAAGTCTTGCCTCATCATATTTGTTCAGGATTTGTACGGCATCGAGGTCTTTTCTGCGGTCCATACGCAAATCGATCCTTGAATCAAGACGGGCTGCAAATCCTCTTTCCGGGCTGTCGAGCTGATGGGAACTGATTCCGAGATCAGCCAGAATACCGTCGACCTTTTCAAAATCATACAGCTGAAGAAAATTCTGCAGAAATTTAAAATTGCTGTTAACCACTTTCAGCCGTTCATCAAGAATAACATTTTTTAATGCGTCTTCATCGGTGTCGAAGGCAATCAGATGCCCGTCGCCCAATTTTGATAGAATCAGTTTTGAATGCCCTCCGCCTCCGTAGGTAACATCAACATATACTCCCTGCGGTCTGACAGCAAGACCTTCGACTGCTTCATGAAGTAATACTGGTTGATGATACATGGTTTTTTCATTTATTGATGTACTTCCTGATATTTTGAGCCAGTTCAGGATAGGTGTCCATTCCTTTCTGAACTGTTGCTTCATAGCTTTCCTTATTCCAGATGGCAAAATTGAAACCTACCCCTTTAATCACCACTTCTTTACCCAGTTGAGCGATGCTTTTTAGTTCCGGGGCTACCAGCATTCTTCCCGTATTATCGATGATGGCGCTTTTGGTATGGGCAAAGGTCAGGTTCATAAATTCAAGATGCTCCGGGTCAAACTGATCGAGTTGATTGAAATAATCTTCAATCCTTTTCATGTTTTCCTGCGTCAGGATGTCAATGCATTTTGTTAACAGATTGTAATTCAGGGTAATGCCGTCTTTTATGTACGGAGCAAGTCGTTTGCGCAGGTCGACAGGCAGCATCAACCGGCTTTTTTCATCAAACTTACAGTAATAAATATCGACAAACATGTTGCTTTTTCCGGATATAAATTAGCGGGTAAAGATACAAATATATTATGCACTACACTGCACATTGCGTATTATTTTTTGCATTTTTTTGCCTGAATCAGCTAAAATATTAATAATTAGATAAATACGCATGGAATGAATAACTTTTCCAAATAAAAATCGGTAACGGCGATCCTGTATATTTGATTAAATGTATTTTTGTGAAATGGAAATAATATTAGGATGGAAACTGTTCAAAAGCCGGGATTAGTGGAAATAACGCCGGATCTTATCAATGTAGAGGCTGTATTCCGGGCCAAGAACCCACGGCTGCTACCACTTATTCCGGGATTTGTGATTAAATACCTGAAGCGGATCATTCATCAGGAAGAAGTTAACCGGATGGTTTATGAGAACCGGGATAAGATGGGGCTCGATTTTGTCAGAACCGTTCTGGATCATTTTGATATACGAACTGAAGTAAGGGGTTTGGATAATATTAACCCCGTTGGCCGTTATATTCTGGCTTCCAATCATCCTTTGGGTGGTATCGACGGTATGGCGCTCATGAATGAAGTTGGTAAGATCAGAAAAGACATTGTTTTTCCGGTCAATGATATTTTGCTTTTCCTGCCGCAGCTACGTCCGTTGTTTATACCCATCAACAAACATGGCAGTAATAATGAGAATGTTAAGATTATCAATGATACATTCAGCTCCGACACCGCCATATTGTTTTTTCCGGCTGGCCTGGTATCCCGTCAAAGAAACGGAGTGATTGAAGATATTCCCTGGAAGAAAACTTTTATCACCAAAGCGAAACAGTACCGACGGGATGTTGTTCCGGTACACATTACCGGGCGGTTGAGCAACTTCTTTTACAGGTTGGCCAATCTCAGGAAGTTTCTCGGGATTAAGGCCAACATTGAAATGCTTTACCTCGCTGATGAGATGTTCAGGCAAGAAGGTAATTCCATTTCGATCACCTTCGGGAAAACCATTCCCTATCAGACTTTTAACCGTTCACGAAGTGATGTGGCATGGGCTGCACAGGTGAGAAGTTTTGTTTATGAAATGTATAAAAAAGACAATCCCAATCTCGAATTTCACCCATAAACCAACATATGTTTTACGTTGATTCATACGCATGAAGCAGATAATACACCCGATTGAGAAAGAAATACTGATCCGTGAACTTACTGATGAAAAATTTATCAGGTATACCAATAATATTAATAATGAGATCTATATAGTCAGCGCAAAAGATTCGCCCCATGTTATGCTTGAAATTGGCCGTCTGCGTGAATTAACCTTCAGGGCCGCAACAGGGGGAACCGGTAAAGATGCGGATATTGACGAAGCGGATACGGGTGATATACAGTTCAGGCAACTGATTGTATGGAACCCGGCAGAACAGGAGATTGTGGGCGGTTACCGGTTTATATTGGGAAGTGATCTTATGCCTGATGAACAGGGTGTTATTCATTCACCAACCAGTCATTTGTTCCGGTTTTCCGAAAAGTTCAAAAAGGACTACTGGCCTTATTGTATCGAATTGGGAAGATCCTTTGTTCAGCCGGCTTATCAGCCCTCGGTAAACTCACGGAAAGGGTTGTTTTCTCTGGACAATATCTGGGATGGGCTGGGCGCCATCATAGTTGCCTATCCGCAGATGAAGTATTTTTTCGGTAAAATGACCATGTATCCCTATTACCGGGTACTTCCCCGGGATATGATCCTGTATTTTCTCAGGAAGCATTTCCCTGATAATGAAAGATTACTGGAACCCCTTCCCGAACTCAGGATTGATATTGAAACCGGGGAGGATATGCTCAGAGCCATTTTTACGGGCAGTAATTATGAGGAAGATTACAGGATTCTGAACCAGCAGCTCCGGAACCGGAACCTGAATATACCCCCGCTGGTCAATACCTATATGAATCTTTCATCGACCATGAAATCGTTCGGAACGGCACTGAACCATGAATTTGGGGAAGTTGAAGAAACAGCTATCCTGGTTACCATTGAAGATATTTTTGAATCGAAAAAGAGACGACATACCATGAACATTAAACGTAGAGGGTAAAATCTCCTTCCAGGGCTTTATCATGATCATCAAATCAGCTGTTTTTATATCCAGCGAAGTATCTCTTCCAAAATATCCAAGGCCGGTAATCCCGGAATATGCCTTTATCGGGAGGTCAAATGTCGGTAAATCCTCACTGATCAATATGCTCACCGGAAACAAATCGCTGGCAAGAACTTCGGAAGAACCCGGGAAAACCCGCACCATCAATCATTACATGATCAATGAATCCTGGTATATAGTCGATCTGCCCGGATACGGATTTGCCCGTACTTCAAAAAGCACCCGCGAAAAATGGGAAGCCATGATCCATCAGTATCTGCAGGGCCGGTTATCGCTGATGAATGTTTTCTTACTGGTAGATTCCAGGATTACTCCTCAGGCCTCCGACCTTTCAATGGCCAATAAGCTCGGTTTGCTGGGCATCCCTTTCACCATACTTTTTACCAAATCTGACAAGATTTCATCAACCATTCTGGAGAAACACAGGGCCATTTTCAGAAAATCGATGGAGGAACACTGGGAAGAGGTTCCCAGGATCATTGTAACTTCCTCAAAAACAAGTACCGGAAAAGAAGAAATATTAAAATTTATAGAAAAAACCAATCCGCTCTTTAAACCTCAAGCTCAGGATACTTATTATAAAAAGCCCGGCAAAATATGATTTGCCGGGCTTTCAACAGTATTTCATACATCATTTGAATTCGAGGAGTACCTGATGTTTGGTTACCAGGTCGCTTTTTTTCACATTGATATCCTTGATGGTTCCGTTAAATTCGGCCCTGATTTCATTGAGCATCTTCATAGCTTCCAGAATAATCAGTTTATCGCCTTGTTTAACTTTATCGCCCGGTTTTACAAAAACCAGCCTGATCATACCGGGTATAAAAGCTTTGATCTGCTTTTTGTTTACTTTTTCAGGAGGTTTCTTGTTTAAGTATTTGGGCGACAGGAAGGTTTCATAAACATCACCGTCGATTTGCATTTCGGCGTACCGGATGTTTTCATCTGATTCAGTTTGTGGGGCAGCCCCGTTTTCGGTAACTGGTTTCTTTTCCATAGAGATTATATTTTAAAACGGGGGAATTCCATGTTTCTTGAAAGGTCTGAGTTCTTCCTTGTTGTTAGCAATCTCGAGTGCATGAACCAGGAAGTGGCGGGTTTCATTGGGCTCGATAACGGCATCTATATAGCCGTAAGCGGCTGCTACATAAGGATTGGCAAATTTCTCCTTATATTCCTTGATCTTCTGTTTTCTCATTTCATCCGGTTTTTCGGCGGTTGAAATTTCTTTCCGGAAGATGATGTTGGCAGCGCCTTCGGGACCCATTACGGCAATTTCAGCCGTTGGCCAGGCAAATACAAAATCTGCCCGGAGATGATGGGAACACATGGCGATATACCCTCCGCCGTAAGCTTTACGCAGGATTACGGTAATTTTAGGAACCGTAGCTTCCGAGTAGGCATAGAGCACTTTGGCGCCGTGCCGGATCACACCGGCATGTTCCTGATCTACTCCCGGAAGGTAACCAGGCAGGTCAACCAGTGTGACCAGGGGAATATTAAAAGCGTCACAGAACCGGATAAAACGGGCGGCTTTATCGGATGAATCCACATCCAGCACCCCGGCAAGAACAATAGGCTGGTTGGCCACAAAGCCTACGGTGTCTCCGGAAAGACGGGCAAACCCAATGACGATATTGGGTGCGAATAATTCCTGTATTTCAAAAAATTCAGAATCATCAGCTACTGAACGGATTACATCGCGGATATCATAAGGTCTGCGGGAATCGCCGGGAACAATACTTTCTATTTTGTACTGTTTGGTTTTAGGGGGTTTCTTGGGGAACGGATCGGCTTTTTTGGTGTTGTTCCATGGGATATAGCTGACCAGTTGTTTGATCTGAGCAAAACATTCGTCTTCACTTTCGGCGAAGAAATGCGCATTTCCGGTAGTTTCGGCATGAACCCGGGCACCGCCAAGCTCTTCCATACTGATTTCTTCACCAAGAACCGTTTTGATAACTTCAGGTCCGGTGATGAACATCTTGGAAATTTTATCCACCACAAATACAAAATCAGTCAGGGCCGGAGAGTACACGGCTCCACCGGCACACGGCCCCAGAATGACTGAAATCTGAGGAATAACCCCGGAAGCCTGGGTGTTGCGATAAAAAATCTCGCCATATCCGGCCAGGGAGTTAACCCCTTCCTGGATTCTGGCTCCTCCTGAATCGTTGATCCCGATCAGGGGGATTTTCAGTTTCATGGCGTGATCCATGATCTTGGTGATTTTTTTAGCGTGCATGTATCCCAATGATCCTCCGGCTACCGTAAAATCCTGTGCATAAATGCACACCGGATAACCATTCAGAGTGCCGGTGCCGGTTACCACCCCGTCGCCGGGAAAATACTTTTTGTCCATGTCAAAATCACGACCTGCATGTTCAACAAACAGGTCATATTCATGGAATGACTTGGGATCAAGTAGGGCTATGATACGTTCTCGGGCAGTCATTTTACCGCCGGCTTTCTGTTTGGAGATGGCTTCAGTTCCCCCTCCACGAAGCGCCTCACGCATCCGCCTTTGTAATTCAGTAGTTTTACCCCTGATTGACATAAAAATATTGAGTATAGGTTTATAATATCATATCATTTTTTCAGAAAAGAGCACAAAATTAATTTAAATGACAATCCTGAAATTAACCGGTGTATCTTCTGGATGGTACAATTAGTTAATTAGTTGAATGTACATATTTGTATATCAAATATTTAAGACCATTTCTGATCTGTGAAAAGAAGACGGAAAGTTGTTTTTTTAGAAATTATTAACGTTTTTGAACCAAAAAATTATCATTAAACTGATTGAAGTAAACAACCCTATGCAAAGAATCATATCTTTGCAGGGTAACTTTTTTTCAATTATTTACAAACCTTTTTTTTTATTTCAAACAGATTGTAACCGTTTAAAAATCAAACCAAACACTATGAAAAATTACGTTTTACTCATTGTTCTCACCTTCATTTTTTTTGGCGGATATGCGCAGCGGCCTACCGTTGAAAGGGAAAATGTTATTCTGGAAATTGGTACCGGAACCTGGTGCGTATATTGTCCCGGGGCAGCCATGGGAGCAGATGACCTGATAGCCAACGGTAAAAAAGTGGCTGTTGTGGAGTATCACAATGGCGATAATTATACCAACAACTACTCCAATCAAAGGAATTCATATTATGGTATTACCGGTTTTCCAACGGCCTTTTTTGATGGTGGTAGTTCAGTAGTTGGAGGAAATGCTTCACAGAGTATGTATACCACCTATCTTCCTAAGTACAACGCTGCCATTGCAGTGCCTTCACCTGTTACTATTGATCTTTCATTTTCACATGTGGGCGCTGATTATACGGTGAATGTAACCGTTGAAAAAATGGATGCCACACCGGCCAGTATGGTTTTGCATGTAGTACTGACAGAGTCAAACATCCAGCAGGCCTGGCAAAACCAGACCCACCTGAATTTTGTGGAACGTACCATGGTTCCCAACGCTAATGGTTCGACCCTTAGTTTTGCATCCGGAGATGTGCAGCAGTTTACCCTGAATTTTACCATGGCCTCCAATTGGGTTACCGAAAATTGTGAATTGGTTGCCTTCGTTCAAAATACGGCCACAAAGAATATTATCCAGGGCGTTAAAAAAACCATGGCTCAGCCGGAATTTACCTATGATGTAAACCTGATGCAGGTTTCCAATATGCCCAGGTCGGGCGCCTGCCTCGGAGTCCTTGAACCTGTAATTGAAATTCAAAACAGGGGCGCCGAAATTCTTACCAGCCTCGATATCAACATGATTGCAAATGATGGAACCCCGGCAGTTTATCCATGGACAGGCTCTCTCGAGTTCCTTGAAAAGCAGGTGATTGAACTTTCTGCCATGAATTTTGATATGCTGGCCTCGAACAGTTTTAAGGTTTTTGTGTCAAACCCCAATGGATATACCGATCAAAATGAATACAACGATACAGTTACCAAATACTTCAGTCTTGCACCCATTGGCGGAGATGTTAAAGTGGTGCTGCTCATGAAAACGGATGTAGCCAACGAAAACTCTTATAAAGTACTCAATTCAGCCGGTGAAGTTCTGTATGAAGAAGGTCCTTTGCCCAGCACAACCACCCTTTACCGTGATACTTTCGAGTTCGCAGTAACCGACTGTTACCGGTTTATTGTTGAAGATCTTGCCGGAAACGGGCTTGAAGGCGGCGCTTTTTATACGCTGCTTTGCGATGGTGTGGTTATTGCCAGTGGCGGCGCCGTATCTCCATTCCTTACAAAAGAGACGGTTGAATTCACCATTGATTTCACCGGAATTTCCGAAATAGTTAAACCAAACGAAGTGACCGTAGCTCCCAATCCGTTTACCGATCAAACTAAGGTGAACGTTAGCCTGAAAGATAATGCGAAGGTATCGTTGGAGTTGATGAATGGTGTGGGAGAGATCGTGTACAGATCAGCAGAAATGTTGTATTCTGCAGGTGATCATCCAATCACACTTGCCCCTGGCAAGGATCTTCCCGTCGGAATTTACTACCTGAGAACCAAAATCAATGATCAGGAATCGGTGAAAAAACTTTCGGTGGTCAGGTAATTCCTCCTGAACCTCGTCACAAAAAAATTCACAAAGTGTTAAATAATAATTGTTTAACCTTTGTGAATTTTTTTTATTGGCTGTAATCAATCCTCTTTTGAGGGTCCACTGAATGAAACTCTTACTCCGGGAAGATCATTAATGTCATTAAAGTCTTTAAAGACCTTATGATCAGCGCCGAACGCCGAACGCCCAACGCCCAACGCCGAACGCAGAACGCCGAACGCCGAACGCCCAACGCCCAACGCCGAACGCAGAACGCCCAACGCCCAACGCCCAGTCCTCTTAATCAAACAAACCTTCCACCACCCCATCATCCGCCAGGTTAGGTAAGGTTACTTTCAGGCGGGGCTCCGTTTCCATCGCTCTTTTTATGGCAAACAGGGCTTCCGGATTCCGGGCCCATGAACGCCGGGCTATACCATTGTTAACATCCCAGAACAGCATGGATTCCAGTCTGCGGTCAGCTTCCGGGGATCCATCCAGCAGCATTCCGAATCCGCCGTTGATTACTTCACCCCAGCCAACTCCGCCGCCGTTATGAATGGAAACCCATGTAGCGCCGCGGAAAGAGTCGCCAATTACATTTTGTATGGCCATATCGGCCGTAAATTGTGATCCGTCGTAAATATTGGAGGTTTCCCTGAACGGGGAATCGGTACCGGATACATCATGATGATCTCTGCCCAGCACTACCGGAGCCGAGATAATCCCATTCCGGATGGCCTCATTGAATGCTCTGGCTATATTGATCCTGCCGGTTGAGTCGGCATACAGAATTCTGGCCTGTGAACCTACCACAAGTTTATTGGCTTTGGCAGCCAGCACCCATTGCAGGTTGTCATTCATCTGTTGTTGAATTTCGGGAGGCGAAACCAATATCTGTTCCCGGATTACCCGGGCTGCAATTTCGTCGGTTTTGTTGAGGTCGTCGGGATTGGAGGAAGTGCAGACCCACCGGAAGGGGCCAAATCCATAATCAAAGCACATAGGACCCATGATATCCTGTACATAGGATGGATAACGGTAATCACCTGTTGGCTTGAAAATATCGGCTCCGGCTCTTCCGGATTCCAGGAGGAATGCATTGCCGTAATCGAAAAAGTACATTCCTTTTTTGCTCAGTGCATTGATGGCATTTACCTGCCTGATCAATGACTGCTGAACAGCCATTCTGAACTGTTCCGGATTATCGACCATTAACCGGTTGGATTCATCAAAACTTAATCCGGCCGGATAATATCCGCCAGCCCAGGGGTTATGTAAAGAAGTCTGGTCAGAACCCAGTTCAATCATCATATCTTCCTGAACGAATCTTTCCCAGAGATCCACAATATTTCCGATATAGGCAAGTGAAACCGCTTCTTTGGATTGTCGGGCCTGTTGGATTCTGGATATCAGGTCATCGAGATTCTCAAATAATTCATTTACCCAACCCTGGCTATGACGTTTTCGGGCGGCTTTCGGGTTGATTTCGGCAATAACGCCGATGGCTCCGGCTATTACAGCGGCTTTTGCCTGAGCGCCTGACATACCGCCCAATCCGGAAGAAACGAATATTTTTCCGGCCAGACTGCCATCTCCTTTTGAGATCATCCGGCCGGCATTCATTACAGTAATAGTAGTACCATGTACAATTCCCTGCGGGCCAATATACATAAAAGAGCCTGCAGTCATTTGTCCGTATTGTGAAACGCCCATTGCATTGAAACGTTCCCAGTCGTCCTGTTTTGAATAATTTGGAATTACCATTCCATTGGTAACCACTACCCGCGGGGCCTCCGGGTGCGAGGGGAAAAGTCCCATAGGATGCCCGGAATACAATACCAGGGTTTGGTCATCGGTCATTTCTGCCAGGTATTTCATGGTGAGCAGGTATTGCGCCCAATTTTGAAAAACGGCTCCGTTACCGCCGTAAGTAATCAGTTCATGGGGGTGCTGTGCCACGGCATCATCCAGATTATTGCTCAGCATGAGCATGATAGCGGCAGCCTGTTCAGATCGGTGCGGATATTCCTGAATACTGCGTGCGAGGATTTTATAATCCGGTCTGAAGCGGTACATGTAAATACGGCCGAAATTTTTCAGTTCACCGGCAAATTCTTTGGCCAGAACCGGATGAAATTCAGGTTTGAAGTATCTCAAAGCATTTCTTACAGCCAGTTTTTTTTCTGCTTTGGTAAGCAGGTCTTTCCTTACCGGTGCATGGCTAACCTCAGGATCAAAGGGTTTTCCGGGAGGCAGCGTATCCGGTATACCCTGCAAAATGGCTTTTTGAAAATCGTTCATGGTATAAAAGGGGTTTCAATTAATCAAGCTGAAATTCCTTTTTCAACAGTTCCACCCAGGCATTTATACGGCTGTCGCTGAGTGATGGCTGATTGTCGATATCCAGAATAAGTCCTACAAACTGATTGTTTTTCACAGCCACTGATTCTTCAAAATCATAACCGTCAGTGGGCCATTGACCAACAATAGTGGTACTGCCTTCAATCCGGTCGTAAATTTTTCCTATTGCATCGGCAAAACTGTCCGGATAGATTTCCTGATCACCCAATCCAAACAAGGCAACTTTTTTTTGTGAAAGATCCACTTTATCTACGATTTCAAGGAATGATTCCCAATCGTCCTGTAATTCACCAATACCCCAGGTTGAAGTACCGAAAATGAGAAAAGGATATCTTTCAAGATCGGCCTGTTCGGCAGTTTCTACATTATGAGTTTCAGCATTCTGGTCGCCCAGAAGATGCTGCAGTTTATAAGCTACTGATTCAGTATTTCCGGTGGATGAACCGAAAAAAATTCCTGTTTTTTTCATAGTATGATCAAAGTTTTTTTGATTCGGGCTGCAAAAATACCCTTATTTGACAAATGAAATTATTTTTTATTACTTTTGAAGCATCAAGGAAAAAAAACATGGTTTTATGAAATCGCCTGCAATGGTTCAGTTTTATCGTTTATTCAACAGCATTTTGACAAAGAGAGCAGTATCATTTAAATTTTTAATTTCACAAATGATTTTAAGGTTTTTAGTGTCCTTAGTGACTTTACTATCATTCGTGATCTTAATAACTTTACCAACCTTATTGCCATTAACCGCCAAAAGCCAGGAAAAAGAAAAAGATCCCTATGTGGACAGCCTGTTACGGGTATTTGGCTCAAATGTACATGATACAGTAAAATTAGAAACCCTTGAAATACTTACCAAGTACCTGATTAACAATGATCTTGACCTTCTTCCCAGGTATTGTTCACTGGGAATCGATCTGGCCCGGAAACTAACAAAACCCGACATAGAAGCTGCTTTTGAAACCAATCTGGGTACCAGGCACTATTTTGAAGGAAACTATGAAAAGGCCATTGAGTTTTATATTAAAGCGTATAAGCTGAATGAATCCGTAAACAATGAATTAGGCATGGCCAACGCATTGAATAACATTGGGATCATGTATAAAATGTGGAAAAACTATCCTAAAGCGCTCGAATATCTAGATAAAGCCATGGTTAAATATAAGAAGCTCAACAAGGAGGAAACGGTTTACCGGAACAGAAGTAATGTTGGATTGATCTATCTCGAAATCAAGGAATGGGAAAAAGCGTTGAAAAGTTTCACCCCGATCATGAAATATTATGAGGAAAAGAACAACGAACCCGAACTGGCCAAAGCCTATAATAATACGGCCACTGCCTGGTTAGGAAAGTTAAATTATTCCGAAGCTGAAAAATATCTGAAAAAATCGTATGCGCTAAATGTAAAACTTAACAATAAGAATGCGGCCAGTGTAAATTTGTATAACCTGGCCAAAGTTCACAATGAACTGGGGAACTATTATAAAGCGTTGCAATATCTTGACAGCAGCCGGGTGTATCCCGAAGAAAACAACCTTAACCGCAGCCTGGTGCTGATCGTGAAATTGTATGCCGATATTTATGAGAACCTGAATGATTATAGTAATGCACTGATATATTATAAAAAGTATGGAATAATTAAGGATACCATATTCAATGCTGAAAAATTAAAGCAGATTACTGAATTACAAACCAAATATGAAACTGAGCGAACCGCCAAGGAAAATCAGTACCTTACCGAACAGGCTGAAAAATCAAGGGTTCAAAACCAGACGCTTTCTGTTGCCATAGTTTTTTTCTCCATAGCTGCTGTATTATCTGTGTTGCTGCTCATCACCAAAACCCGGTCGAACAGGAAATTAAAAGGGAAGCAGACCGAATTGGAAAATGTAAATACCCAGCTTGAAAAAGCCAAACTGGAAGCCGAGTATGCCAACAAGGTTAAAAGCGCATTTTTAGCCAATATCAGTCATGAAATCCGGACCCCGTTAAATGCTGTGATCGGTTTTGCCAGGGTACTCGAAAACCGTCTTAAAAATCCTGAGGATCTTGAATTGCTCAAACCCATCACTATCAGCGGTAAAAGCCTTCTTGCGCTTATCAATGACATTCTTGATATTTCGAAAATTGAAGCCAATAAGCTGAAAATCATTCATGAGCCGGTCAATATTAAGCTTGTTATTGAAGAAGTTCTCAAAATTTTCCAACCCAATTTATCTGAAAAGATGTTGGGAATCAGTGTGAAGTGGGACGACCGGATACCTGCCACTATTATTACGGATGAGATACGGATCAGGCAAATACTGTTCAACCTTATTGGAAATGCTATAAAGTTTACTGAACAGGGGGAGATAACGATCAAGGCTTCTCTCATAAAATCGGTAAGTCTGTCAGAAGATCCGGAAACTGAGTCATTTGATCTGGCCATTGCGGTAATCGATACCGGTATTGGTATTCCGGAGAGTCAGCAACTAAAATTATTCGAGCCTTTTACCCAGGTAATCCGGGAAAACTCTCATAAATCCGGTGGCACCGGGCTTGGGCTGGCTATATCAAAAAGGCTGGCCGGTTTCCTGAATGGGGATATTTCCCTGAATAGCCGCCCGGGCGAGGGGAGTACTTTTACTTTAATCTTAAGTAATATTGTAGTTGCTGAAGTTAAAAAACCGCTGACCGTTGAGGCCGGTACAGCCCTTAAACACCCTGTTTATAATGACTATACACTTTTATTGATGGATGATGAAGACAATAACCGGCACCTGATCATGCACTTTCTCGAAAATACCGGCATTCGGATCGTTGAAGCCAGAAATGGGCTGGAAGGCTTTTCTTCAGCACAACAGATGCGCCCCGATCTGATCATGGCTGATCTTAGAATGCCCCAGGTGGATGGCCTTGAATTTTTGAATCTGATCAGAAAACATGAAGGATTGATGAATGTCCCGGTGGTTTGTGTAACAGCTTCGATCGCTGATGATTCAGAAAGGCTGTCGCTGTTTGATCAATTTGATGATGTGCTGCTCAAACCTGTATTTGAAGAGGATTTATTCCGGGTGATGAACAAGTTCCTGCCTGGCAGGAATTGAGTCTGTATTCAGGGTGTTGCAAAGGTTTTTTTCAGGGTAAAACTTTTGTTTCTCCCAAAATTGTACTTCATTTTCAAATTTTGAGCCCACTCCGAAAACACATTATTTTAACCACGAAAACACATTATTTTAACCGCGAATTCACAAATTTAGAAATTGCGTCTTATCCACACCCCCTTTTTTAAGGGTGAACCATTCTGAGTTGAGACAAGCATAATATTAATACAATTAAATATATTACATATAGTGGTTTGCTATTTGCTATACCTGCCTGCATCTTATTTCGGGAGGTGATATTAGAGGATTTATACCACAAAAAACTTACTATTTCGCTTTCTTAATTCCTCTGGCGGACGTTTTCTGATTTGAGGTTTGAGTAATGAAGCCCTGATAGCCTTGGGTTTGAAGTATATTTTTTCATTGTCAACTGCTATATACCAGGTATCCTGCTTACTCCTTTTAGTCTTTCCTGATAGTTGTGCTTTAAATATTTCATTGGTTGTTGATATGCTCCGTCAGCATATACTTTTTCAATGGGTTGACCGGTAAGTTCCTGGGTACTTTGCAAAGCCGATTTAACAAAACTTGTATCCGGAACATTGGCTTTATCTACCTCAACACTAAATTCAATAATCTGAGATTATGCCATTTCCTGGAATCATTATACTGTTTGAAAGACCTGGCACTCAAAATCACTGACACTCCGGAAAAGACATCTATTTAGTCAATATTTTGTGATATTTTTCATTATTATACGACTTAGAGAAAAATCGGTTAAGCATAACAGGGGTTATTGACCCGTTGACCTCATAAAAATTTCGTGGTTTTCAAGGGAAGGCTCAATGCGCCGGCCTCGCAAGCGATGCCGAAGCTGGCGCCGGCATTGGCTTAGAGCGGCCTGCATCGCGCCGGTTGAGACGACCCGTAGAAAACCAGAAATTTTTTATGAAGTCTTGATCTTTTCTTTGTTACTTTCTTTTGCATCAAGGCAAAAGAAAGTAAAAGGCTTAAGGTATCAACTTATTTTTGCTGGCCTACTTTTCGGAGTAGGCTCAATTTTTAAATTATTCTACCTCCTTCAACTTCACTTACCTCCCTGCCGTCAATCGTCAATCGTAAATTGTCAATCGTCAATCGTCAATCGTCAATCGTCAATCGCAAATTTTCAATCCCTTTCTATTCTCCGAAAACCAGAAATTCTTTCCGGAGTTCCCGGTAATCCTCTTTTTTTCCGGAAGAGATCAGACCAAAAGCCAGGGTGGCGAATTTCCTTCCTTTTTCCGTAAGATCAATGATGCCGTTTTCAATGCGGATCAGCTCATTTTTTTCCGTTACTTTCACTACCTTTTCAGCATGATGTTTTGGCCATGCCAGATGTTTCCACAGGTGGCTGATCCTTCTTTCCTCAGTTTCATCGTTTTCATCGCTGTGGTTTTGCAAATGGATGATTAAGGTCATCATGGCAAATTCCGATTTTTGCCGCTTTCTGTTTTTCAGCACTGTGATGATTCCTCTTTGTGGAGCCAACAAATAGGTGGTCAGGAAAATAATTCCGCAAGAAGTGGCAATGGAACCGGCAATGGATACATCGAGCCAAAAGGCTGCCCAATATCCTGTAACAGCGCTCAGCGCTCCGGCAACTGCCGAAATGATTATCATTTTGCGAAGATCATCAGTGAGCAGATAGGCAGTGGAGGCAGGGACAACAATTAAAGCCACCACGAGGATGGCTCCAACTGATTCGAAGGAGGTAACCACATTAACCGATATAATTCCCATCAGGGCATAATGGATAAATACGGGGCTAAGACCCAGGGAGGCGGCAAGCCCGGCATCGAAAGTGGAGAGTTTCAGTTCCTTGAACAGGAGAAAAAAGAACCCGAGATTGATGACCAGGATACCAGCCTGTACCCAGATGGCAACCGGACCTAAATCAAGTCCGGCGAGATGAAGCCTGTTAAACGGGGCAAAGGCTATCTCTCCCAACAGGATGGCATCTGTATCAAGATGAATATTGCCGGCAAATTTTGAAATCAGTATGACCCCGATGCTGAACAATGCCGGGAATACCAGGCCAATGGCCGCATCCTGTTTCACCAATTGGGTCTTTTGGAGAAGTTCTACCGAAAATACCGTTACAAATCCCATGAATGCTGCAAGCAGGATCATGATGGGCGAGTTGAGGCTGCCCGATATAAGAAATCCGAAAAAGATGCCGGGGAGAATGCTGTGACTGATCGCATCACTGATCATGGTCATTTGCCGGAGCACCAGAAAAGTTCCCGGAATGGCACAGGTTAAGGCCACCAGCACAGCAATTATCTGAATTTCAATTTGTACCTGCATCATAGTTCAAACTTATTGGAAGTAGTTGATTCCTGTGCTTTCTGATACCCTTTCAGGGTGAATTTCCATTCGTTACCCTGTACCAGTTCAATATACCCGTAATTAACCAGATCCAGAATCCTCTTTTTGTTAAATCCCCGGGTGTGGTTCAAAATGGCCAGGGAATGCGGATGATAAGGCTCTCCATGTTGCAGGGAAATTTCGAGCATATCATCGAGAATTTTCTGTAATTCAAGTTTGTACCGGTTTTGATAATCACGTATCCATTTTACCATCAGTCCCCTTTCCGGCGCCAGAACAAAGGATATTGCCCCTATGAGTACTGCGGTGAGAATAATGGAAGGTCCGGTGGATATCCGGGTTCCCAGGCTGCTGATAGCCGATCCGCCCACTCCGGAAATCACGCCGAAAAGTGCCGATAAAAACACCATCATCCCGAGTTTATTGGTCCATTGCCGGGCAGCAGCAGCCGGGGCAATCAACATGGCGCTCATCAGCACCACCCCCACAGCCTGAAGTCCAATTACAATAGCCGCCACAATCATAGAAGTCAGGAAAACATTAAAAAACCGGGTTTTAACCCCGATGGTGGCCGCAAAATCGGGGTCAAAAGCCATAATCTTAAATTCTTTCCAGAACAACAACATGCAAATTAAAATCACTACCCCAACCACGCTCATAATGATCACATCCCGCTTCACCAGGGTGGCAGCCTGCCCGAAGATAAAACGGTCGAGTCCGGCCTGCTGTGAATCCGGGATTTTCTGTACATAAGTGAGCAAAACTATTCCGAAACCGAAGAAAACCGAAAGGGCTATACCCAGCGCACTGTCGCTCTTTATCCGGGTATTGTTAACCACCGACAGGATGAAAAGAGTGGCCAGCCAGCCAAAAATTGCCGCTCCTGACAGAAGCCACAATGAATCTCTTGATCCGGAAATGAGGAATGCCAGCACAATACCGGGCAATGCTGCATGTGATATGGCATCCCCAAACAAACTCTGCCTTCTCAGCATGGCAAATGATCCCAGCATACCACTCACAATTCCAAGAATTGAAGTTCCGGCAGCAATGATGAGAAAGGTATGGTTGGTAAAGAATTCTGTGATTGCGTTTTCCATGGCTACACTGACTGTGTATTTAACTGACTTTCAGGAAATAATTTTATGTTTCCGCCATACGTTCTTTCGAGGTTAGCCGGGTTGAAAACTTCCGATACGGCTCCGCTGGCCATCAGCCTGATATTCAGCAATGCCACCCTGTCGAAGTAGCTTTCCACCGTTTGAAGGTCGTGATGTACTACTACTACAGTCTTTCCCTGGCTTCTCAGATCCTTGAGAATTTTGATGATGGATTTTTCGGTAGTTACATCCACCCCCTGAAACGGTTCATCCAGCAGGAAAATCTCTGCCTCCTGCATCAGCGCCCTGGCCAGAAATACTCTTTGTTGCTGTCCGCCCGACAACTGGCTGATCTGTCTTCTGGTGTAATCAATCAGTCCAACCTTTTCAATAGCCTCATAGGCCTGTTTTTTTTCTTTTCGGCCTGGTCTTTTAAACCAACCCAGCCTGCCGTATGATCCCATCATCACCACATCGATTACGGTAGTGGGGAAATCCCAGTCCACACTTCCCTTTTGAGGGACATAAGCCACCAGTTTCCGGTTTTCTTCATAAGAATAGCCGAAAAACCTGACAGTTCCGGCTACAGGTTTTATTATGCCCAGCATGGCTTTGAGCAGGGTGGATTTGCCGGCTCCGTTAGGACCAATAACGGCCATCAGCACCCCTTCCGGAATGGTAAGGTCGATGTCCCACAAAACCGGTTTGTATTTGTAGGCCGCCGTGAGGTCGAAAATCTCAATGGCTGGTTTCATCTGTGTCTTTTATTTAAGTGCATCAACAATTACCTGTACATTATATTTATACATTTCAATATAGGTTCCGGCCTCTGAATTCTCATCACCCAATGAATCAGAATAGAGAGAACCTCCGGAATTAACATTAAAACCTCTGGATTTTACAGCCTCTTTTAAAGCTTCCACATTTCGTGGCGGAACAGATGTCTCGGTGAAAACTGACTTTATTTTTCTTGTGGCAATCAGTCCGGCCAGATCAATCACATCTTTTACGCCAGCCTCTGCGGCAGTATTTAATCCCTGAAGACCCATTACTTCAAAACCGTAGTATTTGCCGAAATAATTGAAGGCATCATGCGCAGTGATCAGAACTCTCTGCTCAGGATTAATTTTGGCTATTTCGCGGTGAACCCAGGTTTCAAGAGAATCCAGCTGCACAAGATAGTCTTTAAGATTCTTCTCATAGACAAGAGCGTTGGATGTATCAACCCGGCTCAGAACCTGCTGAACGCAGACAGATGCCTGTTGCCAGGCTTCCACTGAGAACCAGAAATGGGGGTCATAATGTCCGGTGTTTTTATCAACCTGAAGCAGGATATCCCTGCTGATGCCCTCTGAAACGGCATAAGTCCGAATATGGCTCCGGCTCATCTTCTCAAAAACCATTTCCAGTTTTCCTTCGAGATGAAGCCCACTGTAAAACACCAGGTCAGATTCCATGATCCTGATGATGTCATTTTCGCTGGCTTTATACATATGCGGATCAATTCCCGGTCCCATCAGGGAAAGAACTTCAACCCTGTCGCCGCCAATCTGCCGCACCATGTCGGCAACCAGCGTGGTAGTAGCCGTCACTTTTAGTTGGTTACCGGAGAAAAACCCTGCATTATGATGGCAATTCGAAAGAAAAATCACAGTCATTGAAAAAAGTATAACCATTTTAAAATTTCGCCCTATAACTGACTTCATAACCGGTTTGGGTTCTGGTGAATTATTTCTGCAACAAAGTTAAAATTCTTATGGTGAATGGAAAGGTTTTCTGTTTTTTTGTTTTCTGTAAATTTGATTTCCGGAAATTTTTCTTTTCTTTGTCAAATTACCAAAAAGGGTAACTTAAAGTTTTATCTGTAAAATTGTTCCTTATGAAAGTTCAAAACTATGTTTTCTGGATCATTGGCAGCCTTTTATGGGTCACTGCAGGCTGCAAACATGATCCCACCACCCCTGGTCCTGTCGATCCAGGCAGCTGTGATACCCTTTCAGTAACCTATCCCGGGGACGTAATTCCCATTTTTTCAGCTAATTGTACCGGATGCCATAGCGGGGTATCGCCCGAAGCCGGTATCAATCTGACCGATTTTGATCAGGTAGCTGCACTGGCACAAAGCGGCACTTTGCTCGGCGTGATCAAACATTCGGCAGGTTTTTCTCCCATGCCGAAAAACCAGGCAAAACTGTCGGACTGCGATATTGTCAAAATCGAAATCTGGATCAGGGATACCACTTTTACTAACAATCCCGGGGGAATACCCTGTGATCCCGATACAATCTATTTTCAAAATACCGTTTTGCCACTCTTACAGTCAAGCTGTGCCATTCAGGATTGTCACGATGTTAATGGAGCATCGGAAGGAGTAATCCTGACGGATTATACTCAGGTAATGAATACAGGTGGAATACAGCCTGGAAATCCTCAGGATTCGGAGATCTATGAAAAAATGACCGAAGACGATCCGGATAAAATTATGCCGCCTCCTCCGCGGTCTCCCCTCACGGCAGCCCAGACCAATCTGGTGTACCAGTGGATATTGCAGGGAGCCAAAAATAATTATTGTGAATCGGATGATTGTGATTCGGTGAATGTAACTTTTTCCCAGGTGGTATGGCCCGTCATCCAGAATCGTTGTTTTGGCTGTCACAGCGGGTCGTTCCCCAGTGGCGGAATTAGCCTCGACAGCTGGGAAAATGTGAAAACCATTGCCGGAACCGGCCAGCTGCTGGGAGTTATTACTCATGCATCCGGATATTCTCCAATGCCTAAAAACGGAAGTAAACTTTCCAACTGCAATATTGCACAAATCAGAAAATGGATCAACGATGGAACGCCCAATAACTAACAGACTATCCGCATTTTTGCCGATATTAACCGTTCTGATGCTGACAATTCAGCTTTCCTCATGCTATTACGATAATGAGGAAGAAGTGTATCCGGATTCCGGAGGATGTGATACCACCAATGTTACCTATTCCGGTTCGGTAGCCCCGGTTTTGCAGGCAAACTGCAATGCCTGCCACAGTGGTAATGGCCCTTCGGCCGGTATTGTTACCGATAACTACACGGACCTGTTGACCGTAGTGAACTCGGGGCAGTTTAAAGGCGCCATTAACCATTCATCGGGTTACTCGGCTATGCCTAAGAATGCGCCTAAACTCAGTGACTGTAATCTTTCGAAAATCAATAAATGGATCGATGCCGGCGCACCCAATAATTAACCTTTAATCAGTGTAACCCTATGAAAGTCATTGTTTCCAAAGTCTTCATAATAAGTATGTTTCTTTTATTGATGTTGAACCTCACGGTTAATGCCCAGGATGAATTAATGGATCTATTAGGCAATGAGGAGCCCTCCACCGAAATCCTGACGGCCACTTTTAAAACCAACCGGATTGTTTTAGGGCAATCCATTGAAAATCCGGCGGAAGGGGTGCTGATGTTTCTGATCCAACACCATTTCGGAAGAGTAAATTCTGGTTCCTATGAATTTTTTGGTCTCGACCAGGCCACCATCCGGCTGGGACTTGAATACGGTATTACTCCGAAACTGGCGGTTGGAATGGGTCGCAGTTCCTACAACAAAACCTTTGACGGGTTTGTGAAATACAAAATACTCCGGCAAAGCAAAGGACCGGGCAGTATACCGCTGTCGCTGTCTTATTTTGGCAGCACGGCGCTCAACAGTCTGAAATGGGCCGATCCTGAACGGGAAAATTATGCTTCATCCCGGTATCAGTTTACCCATCAACTGCTTATAGCCCGGCAGTTCAGTCCGGCGGTTTCGCTTCAGCTCACCCCCACATTCATTCATAAAAACCTGGTAGCCACATCCGAAGATAAAAATGATATTTTGGCAACCGGAATCGGGGGCAGGGTTAAACTAACGAAACGCATCACCCTGAACGGAGAGTATTTTTATGTATTGCCCGACCAGATTGTAAGCAGGGATTATGATAATTCATTCTCTTTAGGATTTGATATTGAAACAGGCGGGCACGTATTCCAGCTGTTCTTTACCAACTCCAATCCCATCTTTGATGCCGGCTTTATTACCGAAACCAACGGTAAATGGGCCGATGGCGACATCTATTTCGGATTCAACATCTCCAGGGTATTTACAATGGTGAAACCGAAAGGATTCAGGTAAATACAAAATACAAATTATAAATTATAGATTATAGATTATAGATTATAGATTGAACCACAAGTAGTTAGATTTACTGTCCACGAGTCATGCCGAATGAAGTGAGAGATCTCTGGTTTCGCTTGGGATGACCGCTTTGCTCGGTAAAGCCCCCGACGGCTTGGCGGAATTTGAAATTCCGCTTACTTGATAGAAAACTTACAGTTATCAACTGTTACATACGATATTAGCGTACTTTTGCAACGATAACTATTTTGCCAACTATACTGATTATGAAGATACTTTTATCTCCCTGGTTATTTTTTGCCATGCTTTTAGTGCTGGCCGGATCAGCCAAAAACGATATTCCGGCTAACCTTTACAATCCACAACTGACCTGCGAACCCAACCACCTTACCTGGCTTAAAGCGCAGTCAAAGGCCAATCCTCAGATGCAACCCAACGACTGGATGGCCATGCAAAGGATGTATCCTTATGGCGAACTCCAAACGGATCATTATCTGGCAGCCCGCCGGCAGGCAGTAAAAATGCATGCGCAAAGCAGTCAGAAATTAGAATGGGAACTGGCCGGTCCCACCAATATCGGCGGGCGGATTACCGATATTGAAGTGGTTCCGGATGATCTGAATACGATGTATATCGGGGCGGCTACAGGAGGTATCTATAAAACCACCACCGGTGGAGCCGAATGGGAGAATGTTTTTGAAAACTATCCTACCATCAGCATCGGCGATCTGGCCATTGATCCTGAAAACCCTGAAGTGATCTGGGCGGGTACCGGCGAAGCCAATGCTTCCAGTTACAGCTTTTTGGGCAGCGGCGTTTACAAATCGGAAAATGGCGGCCAGACCTGGACTTATAAGGGATTGGACCAGTCGGCCTATATCGGACGGGTTGTGGTAGACCATTCCAATTCCCAGAGAGTTTTTGTGGCTGCCTGCGGAAACCTGTTCTCGGCCAACGATCAGAGAGGGGTTTACCGCACTGCGGATGGGGGAAATTCTTGGGAAAGAGTGCTTTACCTCAATGATTCCACTTCGGCCATCGATCTGGTGCAACATCCCGAAAATCCTCAAATACTGTATGCCGCTATGTGGGAACGCATCCGCAGGCTTACCTGGCGCCAGTCATTCGGCAATTCATCGGGCATCTGGAAAACGGTTGATGGCGGAAATACCTGGTATGAACTGACATCAGGCCTTCCCACCGGAAGTAATGTGGGTCGTATTGGCATCGACATCAGCCGGTCAAATCCCAACGTGCTGTATGCTTTCTACGATAACCAGGATTTTATCGGGGTTTATAAAACCAATAACGGAGGCGAAAACTGGTCAGCAACGAATTTTTCCTCCCTTCAGGGTATGAACAGTAATTTTGGATGGTATTTCGGGCAGATCAGAATAAACCCGGCCAATGAAAATGAATTTTTCCTGATGGGAGTGGATATGAATAAATCGGAGAATGGGGGTGAAAGCTATGAAAATATTGCCGGTTACTGGAACTTTGATGAAATACATGTAGATCATCACGCCATGTGGATTGATCCGGTTACCGAAACCATTTTTGAAGGAAACGACGGCGGGTTGTACATCAGTTATGACCACGGTTTCGAGTGGACGAAAATCAACAACCTGCCCATTACCCAGTTCTATTCCATTGAAGTGGATTATGGCGATGTGGATAAAATTTACGGTGGAACTCAGGATAACAATACCATTCGTACCCATTCCGGGTCGGTGGACGATTGGATTCCCATTCTTGGTGGCGATGGAATGGTAACCGTAGTGGATTATTCCGATCCGTTCATGGTGTACGCCGAGTATCAGAACGGTAACATCCATGTTTCCTACAACCAGGGAAACAGCTTTAACTGGATAGCCGTACCGGCCTCTAACGATCGTACCAACTGGTCGTCGCCCTATGTGCTTGATACTGAAGAACCCAGTACCATTTATTTTGGTACCTACCGGGTCTGGAAAGGATTATTCCACGGACAGGACTGGTCGATCATCAGCCCAGACCTGACCAAAGGCGGTGCAGGAGGCTTTCATACCCTGACCACCATTGCCGTCACCCCTCTTAACAACAATTATATCCTCACCGGATCCGACGACGGACTGGTGCATATCACCACCAACGGAGGACAAACCTGGACCAACGTCACCAACAACCTGCCCGACCGGTGGATTACGGCTGTAAGGTTCGATCCGTTTGATATCAACACGCTTTATGCAACTTGTTCAGGATTCAGGTGGGATGAACCGCTGCCCCATGTATATCGTAGTGACAATCTCGGTCAGTCGTGGTACAGCATCAGTGGCAACCTGCCCGAACTGCCGGTCAATGCCTTTGAATGTGATCCCGAATTCGACGGCCGTTATTTTGTGGGAACCGATGCCGGTTTGTTCAGCACCGACGACGGAGGTAATACCTGGTACGGTATTTCAGCCGGAATGCCCGCTACCCCGGTGGTAACCCTAAAAATCCATGAACCGACGCTTACCCTGTTTGCCGGAACCTATGGCAATTCCATCTATAAAATATCGTTGGATGCGGTGGTCAATCATGTTAATGATCAGAAGAATATACAAAACATTCAGGGAATATCCGTATTTCCCAATCCGGTGGATGACATCACTAATGTAAGATTCAGAGTATCAGATAATTCAAAGGTTAGCATCAGCCTGATCAATATCAAAGGCGAAAATCTGGGAGCGCTTCACGAGGGTCAGTATGGACCGGGAACGCAATCGGTTCAGTGTAATCTCAGTACTGTTTCAGGCAAATCTGTAACTCCCGGCATTTATTTCATCCGGGTCAATGACGGAAAGCATTCAGAATCGGTTAAAATTTTAGTGAAATAAGGGATCCGGTTCCGTTTGATAATCAGTAATTGCTGCTTACCTGTTGCAACAGCCCCGTTATATGAATACTATGTGCCTAATGTATCCTATGTATCTATGTGTTAATAATTTAAACACATAGACACATAGGTTTTTCACATAGACACATAGAAATTAAAAAAACCTGTAAGATGCTTTTTGGTTATTTCAGAGGTGTTTCCCTCAAACCTAACCTAACAAGCTGTATTTCAATTGCTAATTGCTAATTGCTAATTTGCAATTAGCGGTTTTCTGTTCCGCTGAAACCGGTAACCCCCATAGGCAAGTCCCATTATCGCCAGAAGGAAAACGCCTTCGCCAACCGGCGCCCCGCCTCCGGGTACACCGCCTACCTGCGAATCGCCTCCAAAACTGTTGTGATCAGGCGGGGGAGGGGGCGTATCGGCCAGGGAAATACTGCTTACCCATACAGCAGAAAGAAAAATAACTCCTGTAATAATATTTTTAAATTTTTTCATGTCAGGCATCCTGTTTTATTTAATGAAAATTTTACTGCTGTAATGATGATCACGGCTACTAAGGTTTATAAGGTATACTGATGAATTCAGTAAAGTGCCTGTCCGGATCACCGGGTCACCGGCTTTCAAAAGATAGGTTCCGCATTTTCGGCCCGACAAATCATAAATATCTGCCTGATAGTCCGATTCATCAAGCCCAAAGACCAACAATTTGCCATCATCGTATGAAACGCTGACTACTGGTTTTACATTCCCTTCCTGAATACCAAAGGTTCCGTTGATGTGAAGTTTGAATCTCAGGGGGTTATCGCCTTCAGTATAAGTGAACTGGTAAACCGGTTGCGCTTTGAGGTCAATGATCTGCTGCATTTTTAAGTCCTCCAGTGCAAACGAACTTTCATTCACGAATGATTCAAATCCCGAGGCCGTTAAGGTAAATGTGCCGTTGGCGGCATATTCAAACCTGAACGGGATGTGAGCCGAAGTTGTTTCACTTCCGAGGCAGTTTACGGCAGTTTCTGTTTCATCATCAAGCAAGGAATAGAAGCTGGGTACCTCTTCTGCGTAGGATTTCATTTTGTACGCATCAAAATCCGGATCGAATGCCGAAGTGGCGCCCGGGTAGAACATAACCACGGATTCATCGCCGAAAGCGCCGTTGGAAACTTTAAGCCTCAGGAGGTTCTGAACCATTTCTTCATCCTTCCAGTACGTAGCCGCTTGATGTACCCTGACATTATTATTCATGGCAAAGGTGGGCGTTGAGGAGGCATGAATCCAGAAACCCTGCATGGCAGGAATATAGCGGGTTCCGCCATTGGTGGAGGCATCGGTGGTTTTATTGTAGGTGGCCAGTTGTAAATAACCGCTTTTGTCAGGGTCGCCAACATAATAATAAATGGTAGCATCAATTACATCAGTTGTCCACCCCGAAGAAGCTTTCCAGTCGATGGTGCCCGGATAAGGATTACCCACGAGGTTATAGCCGTTACCCTTTCCGGAAGTGTAACTCACGGTATAATTTGATCCCGATCCGTTCCAGGCAATACTGCCCGTATTCAGGGTACCTCTGAAGCTTTTCATATCACCGTAAGTATTATTGACATCATGCGGAAATGTATAAAATCCTTGTCCCACCTTGAGAGCATCATAAGGTTCAGTGGCATTGAAATATTTATACTCTCCCAGCGATTCATTGTAATAATAGGCATACCACCAGTACAGCGGCCGGGTGGTGCCATCGCTGATAGGAGAAGAAAATATATGATACCGTTTGGCATTATTGGTGCCAGTAACCTTAAAAAACCGCTGCGCAATGGCTTTGCTTCCTGAAATGCTGCCCTGTGTAAGGAGCGAAGCCGTGTAATCCAGGGAAGTGGATTCCAACACCAGAGAGTCGTTCAGGGTAAGATCGCCGGCTACGGTCAGGTACGAATCTGATTTGAGGGTCAGGTAGTAATCCGCAGCCGTAAAATCAACCACCATATGATGAAAGGTGGTTCGATCGGGTGTGGTACTTTTGATATTTTGGCTGGCCGATCCGCAGAATTTCCAGTAACTGCCGGAGGAAGAGCGGATGTAGGCGTTGTTGTTGATAAGACCCTGGCTGAAAACCATTCCGCCAAATCCTGCTAAAAGTATTAAAATTAAGAGCTTTTTCATGGCAGCTTATTTTATAAATTCCTGGCGGCTGCCTTCCGTGTTTTTCTCAAAATGGATATCAAACTGCAGGAAACCCGCCCGGGCAGAGTTATAAGTATCTGCAGCATTGCCTGAATTCCTGAACAACCGGCACACCATCATGCTGCTAATGCCATCCTGATCACTGGTAGGAGTGATAGATCCAAAAGAACCAATAAGGTGCTTTTTCTGGCTGGCTGAGGGAGCAGTAGCATTTACATAAACCGTAGTAGATGCAGGGAAGGTTAATGGCGTGGTTGGATTGTATTCAATCCATGTGTATTCAAGTCCCCATCTTACTACAGCTCCACCAACACCTGGATCGGTCTCAGGCGACCAGTGTACATGTGGAAAAATAGTAGTACTTGCCCATGAATGGGGAAACTGAACGGTAAAAAATACCTGGTTTTCACTGTTTGTGCCAGCATCACCAAAATAATTAATATAGGTACCATTTACAAATACATCGAACGTGGGGGCATTAGTACTGCTTCTGGTTGCAAAACCGGGAATCATGATGTCATCCCAAACAGTAGCTGTCCCGAAGAATATTATGGATCCGTCGTCCTGAAAAGCCATTCCGTTCGACACATCGGAATTCAGTACCCGTGACCAGTTAGGAGAACCGGTAGTACCGGCGTTATAATAAAAACCAGGTGACACATTATCCGGTGATGTACCGTCTGTGGCCGTATTATACACAATCAGGCCTGTTGTTGGCGATGTGATGGTTGTGGCATCTGTTCTTCCGGTAAGTGTTACCCTCGGCGGCATAAAACCTTTGGACGTAGATTTTACATCCAGCATGGAACCGGAAGCAGGCGATGTGTATGAGGCATCGTCGGTAATAATGATTTGCTGGGAAAATACAGGCAGGCAAAATACCAGCAATAATAATAAGTGTGTAAGAGCTAAGTTTTTCATAATTAAGATTCTGAAAGATGAACAAAAAATTTATTTATTAAGTGTGTAATTTTTAAAGTATAATACGCATGGAAATTTTATAGAATACAAAGGTATGTAATTATCATTGAACATTTTTATATGGTGTCTTACAAAATCTTACTATTAACTAATTGATATACAGCGTTTTGTGATTGAAATAAAATTTTAAATGTAATAAATATGTGTGGAATTATAGAATAATATATTTAATATGTAAATATAATTAACTTATTTAAGTGTAAATAAATTTATACGTAAAAATAATATAAGTATTAGATGTTTTGAATGATGAATGTAAAATGTTTGAATTCCTGATATTCATGGCTTATTTCAATTTCTTAGTAAAATTGAAAGCATGGAGATTTATGAAATAAGAATAATTAAAAATCAATTTTGGAAATAGATGGAGCATCCTGTTTCATTTATTCACAAATCATTCTTATTATTGCATTTCAAAAACAGGTTATTTCAAATACTTAAAACCGAATGAACCATGTACACCGATACCGATTTATTCCAGATAGAAAAAATGGGCATCAGCCTTGAAACCATTGAAAATCAAATTAATAATTTCAAAACAGGCTTTCCTTTCGTCGATCTGGTTGCTCCGGCCACTCCGGCTGACGGCATCCGGAAATACAATGAGGAAGAGATCGAATTTCTGAATGAATTCTATACTGCTGAATCTCAAAAGCATCAACTGGTGAAATTTGTTCCGGCATCAGGCGCGGCCAGCCGCATGTTTAAACACCTCTTCGAATTCAATGAGAAATACCATGGCAGAGAGGAAGATCTGGTTGTTTTTGAAAAAGACAAAGGATTCAATTCGGTATATCATTTTATTCAGAATATCCAAAAATTTGCTTTTTACCATGAACTGAAATCGGTGCTGGAAAAATCGGGGTACCAATTGGATAAGCTTTTGGAAGAAAAGCAGTATCAGGTAATCATTGATTTTCTGCTGTCAGACAAAGGTCTTGGTTATGCCGCCCTCCCCAAAGGACTGCTCGCGTTCCACAATTATCCTGATGGCGCCAGGCTGGCGGTGGAGGAGCATCTTGTGGAGGGGGCACACTATGCCCGCGATCATGAAGGCCGGGTTCAGATTCATTTTACCGTTTCGCCCGAACACCGCAGCCGCTTTGTAGAATCCATAACCCGGGTGAAGGAGAAATATGAAAAGAGGTTCGGAGTAACCTATGAAATCAGCTTTTCAGAACAAAAGTCATCCACTGATACCATTGCGGTTGACCGGGAGAACGAACCTTTCAGGGAGAAAAACGGCAGTCTGGTGTTCCGCCCGGGTGGCCATGGCGCGTTGATCGAAAACCTGAACGATTTGCTGGGGGATATCGTTTTTGTAAAAAATATCGACAATATTGTTCCCGACCGGCTGAAAGACACTACTTACCTTTATAAGAATGTGATTGGCGGATTGTTGCTCCAGCTTCAGAACCAGGTATTTGATTACCTCAAAATAATTGAAAAAGGGGAGATTTCGGAACACCAGATCCATGAAATGACCGAATATGCCACCCATGAATTGTCATTGAAGTTGTCAGATCAGTTTGTAAAAAAAACACTTAAAGAACAGACCGATGAGTTGTTCCATCTGATGAACCGGCCCATCAGGGTTTGCGGGATGGTGAAAAACGAAGGCGAACCCGGCGGAGGACCCTTCTGGCTCAGAAATCAAAAGGGAGAAGTTTCCCTGCAGATCGTTGAATCGGCTCAGATCAACCATGAAGATCCTAAACAGGAGAAGATTTTCCAGGCGGCTACCCATTTCAACCCGGTCGACCTGGTTTGCGGCGTAAGGGATTTTAAAGGAAATTCTTTCGATCTGCGGAAATTTGTGGATCCTGCCACCGGTTTCATCGCTGTGAAATCGAAAGACGGAAAGGATCTGAAAGCTCAGGAACTGCCCGGATTATGGAACGGCGCTATGGCCGAATGGATCACCGTGTTCGTGGAAACCCCCATCATCACTTTCAACCCGGTAAAAACCATCAACGACCTGCTGAGGCCGCAACACCAGCCTGAGTAGGGGAAGCGTTGGGCGTTGGGCGTTGAGCGTTCTGCGTTGGGCGTTCTGCGTTGGGCGTTCTGCGTTCTGCGTTCTGCGTTGGGCGTTGTGCGTTCCAGGGCTAAGCGGAATTTGCAATTCCGCTTTTTGCAATTCACGTCCAGGCGGAGCGTTCTGCGTTGGGCGTTGTGCGTTCCAGGGCTAAGCGGAATTTGCAATTCCGCTTTTTGCAATTCACGTCCAGGCGGAGCGTTCTGCGCTGGGCGTTCTGCGTTCCAGGGCTAAGCGGAATTTGCAATTCCGCTTTTTTGCAATTCACGTCCAGGCGGAACGTTCTGCGTTGGGCGTTGTGCGTTCCAGGGCTAAGCGGAATTTGCAATTCCGCTTTTTGCAATTCACGTCCAGGCGGAGCGTTCTGCGTTGGGCGTTCTACGTTCCAGGGCTAAGCGGAATTTGCAATTCCGCTTTTTTGCAATTCACGTCCAGGCGGAACGTTCTGCGTTCTACGTTCCAGGGCTAAGCGGAATTTGCAATTCCGCTTTTTTGCAATGCACGTCCAGGCGGAGCGTTCTGCGTTGGGCGTTCTACGTTCCAGGGCTAAGCGGAATTTGCAATTCCGCTTTTTGCAATGCACGTCCAGGCGGAACGTTCTGCGTTCTACGTTCCAGGGCTAAGCGGAATTTGCAATTCCGCTTTTTTGCAATGCACGTCCAGGCGGAACGTTCTGCGTTCTACGTTCCAGGGCTAAGCGGAATTTGCAATTCCGCTTTTTTGCAATTCACGTCCAGGCGGAGCGTTCTGCGTTGGGCGTTGTGCGTTCCAGGGCTAAGCGGAATTTGCAATTCCGCTTTTTTGCAATTCACGTCCAGGCGGAGCGTTCTGCGCTGGGCTTTCTACGTTCCAGGGCTAAGCGGAATTTGCAATTCCGCTTTTTTGCAATTCACGTCCAGGCGGAGCGTTCTGCGTTGGGCGTTGTGCGTTCCAGGGCTAAGCGGAATTTGCAATTCCGCTTTTTGCAATTCACGTCCAGGCGGAGCGTTCTGCGTTGGGCGTTCTACGTTTAAGCGGAATTTGCAATTCCGCTTTTTTGCAATTCACGTCCAGGCGGAACGTTCTGCGTTCTACGTTCCAGGGCTAAGCGGAATTTGCAATTCCGCTTTTTTGCAATGCACGTCCAGGCGGAGCGTTCTGCGTTGGGCGTTCTACGTTCCAGGGCTAAGCGGAATTTGCAATTCCGCTTTTTGCAATGCACGTCCAGGCGGAACGTTCTGCGTTCTACGTTCCAGGGCTAAGCGGAATTTGCAATTCCGCTTTTTTGCAATGCACGTCCAGGCGGAGCGTTCTGCGTTGGGCGTTCTGCGTTCCAGGGCTAAGCGGAATTTGCAATTCCGCTTTTTTGCAATTCACGTCCAGGCGGAGCGTTCTGCGTTGGGCGTTCTACGTTCCAGGGCTAAGCGGAATTTGCAATTCCGCTTTTTGCAATTCACGTCCAGGCGGAACGTTCTGCACGGCGTTGATGGCTGAATTAATTGGACTGGACATGACCGGCATATATTCGTTTGTTTAGCGCCCCTAACCGGCACTCCTTAGCCTGGGGGTGAATACAGGATTACGTCGCTATTCAATACATGGATGAATGACCATCGTGGAGTCTTCCCGAACGCAGTGAGGGATCCCGCTTTGCTACCCGGGACAATTCAGAAGTACGATGGTACTTGCATTTCCTTTGCGATCCTTGCAATTTCCTTTGTGACTTTGCGGGAACTGTATTCAGACCGCTTTCACGCATACTTTTCAGGAACTGTTATAAGTCCGGTTTCACGCAAAGCCGCAGAGGAGCCACCAAGTTCGCTAAGAGAAATACAAGATTACGTGGTTATAACACATTGTCTCATTGTCATCGTTTTCTCTCCTTCCAGGCATTGAGTACCGAAAACAAAAGACGGGAGTCTTTATCATTCAGCAGCGCCAGGCGTTCAAAAATGCGACTGTAAATAGGGGTATCTTCCGTCATATCAACAAAATGAAGGAGTTCTTCAGCTATGTTCTTCAGGTTCCTGAAACCGGCCTCCGCATGAACCGGCTGCGATTTTGTATTATTTCGAATACCGGATAAAAGATAGGCGTACAGCATTACCGTCTGACCCAGATTCAGCGAGGGAAAACGCACAGCGCTTCGAATTCCGCTGACAAGGTCGCACATTTTGAGTTCTTCATTCGACAGTCCCTGATCCTCCCTTCCAAAAACAATCCCCGTGCAGTTTACCGTTCCACTTTTAGACAGGATCAATTCCGGTATGTCTTCCGCCCGGTGCCAGTCGGCATGAACCTTTCGTGGTTTGGCGGTAGTTCCTATCAGAAAATCGCACCGGTCTCTTACATCTTTGAACGAATTGAAAACAACAGCCTGATTCAGTATTTCGTGAGAGCCATGCGCCAGGGTGAGCGCGCCTTCCGACAGGTGATCGCAGGGATTGACGAGCCAGAGCTTCTCAAATCCCATGGTTTTCAGCGCTCTGGCTGAAACCCCGATATTTTCAGGTACAATGGGCTCAACAAGGATGAAGACAATCTCCAAAGGTCAGGGTTTTTTGTAATATTTCATGGCTTCAGGCAGGTAGGATTTTAAATCCTGAATACGTCGCCCCGACGATGGGTGCGTGGAGAGAAATTCCGGTGGCGCCTGACCGCCGGTTTTTTCCATCCGCTGCCAGAAGGATATGGCATTATTGGGGTCATAACCGGCCATAGCCATGAATATCAGGCCTAATTTATCGGCCTCGGTTTCATGTGCCCGGGAGTAAGGCAGCATTACCCCAACCGCCGAGCCTATCCCATAGGCCTGCATCCACAGGTCACGGGTAAGCTGAGGTTTGTTCTGAAGCGCAATATCGAGGGCTACCCCGCCCATCTGGATGAGCATCTGTTGTGAAAACCGTTCATTGCCATGACGGGCAATGGCATGCGCAATTTCATGCCCCATCACCACAGCCAGTCCGGCTTCATCCACCGCTATGGGCATTATTCCGGTATACACCACCACTTTTCCGCCCGGCATGCACCAGGCATTGGGTTCACTGTTCTCCACCAGGTTAAACTCCCATTGGTAACCTTTTAATCCGCTGGTAAGCCCTTTTTCGGTCATATATCTTTCAACCGCTTTCTGGATCCTGGCGCCGGAACTTTTCACCATATTGGTTTGCGAAGTGTTGGACGACAATTTGTTCTGTTTGATGAATTCGGAATAACTGGTCAGGCTCATGGCAATCATTTCCGATTCGGGATATAAATTCAGCTGTTTACGGCCCGTAACGGGTACTTTGTTACAGGAAGCTAAAATCAGGATCGACATTACGATCAGTGACATCCTGAAGAATCTGCCCCGGGTTGGTTTTTCGGTTATCATAGTATATTGTATTTTTTATGGATATATGTATGATTATCATCGGTTTGGCAATATTTTCGGTTTTAAATATTTCCACTAACCTGCAAAGTTAGCAAAAATGAAGAAACCATAAGTACTGCCTTTTTTCGTAAGTTTGTCGCCTTAATTCAGAAGTATGGCTATAGTTCCGAAAATTCCCACCCCTTACCAACTGCAATCACCGGTTACCGGCAATCTTTATAACGATACCGGCTGGATGCTGGATGCCCCCGGAGAAACCAGTCCCTCATTACTAAAATCGGTGTATACCGGCGGGATGTTTACGGATTTTGGCGAAGAAGCCGGATTTTACCGGTTTGCCTCCTGGCTGCCGGTTCAGCGATGGCTGGAAGGGTCAGCCGCACCGGTTACATACAAGTCAGAAGGGCTGGCGGAGCGCCTCGGACTAAAGAAACTATATATCACTTTCAGTGGATTTTGGCCTGAAAAAAAGGCCTTTATGAAAACCTGCTCCTTTAAGGAAACCGAAGCCTACTCGGTATGCGGCAGGCTGCCGGCTAAGGCAGAGGCAGTACTGGTGGTGGCCAGCGCAGGAAATACCGCCCGCTCGTTTGCACGGGTTTGCTCTGATAACCGGATACCTTTGCTGCTGTGTGTGCCTGAAGATAACCTGGATGCCTTATGGTTTGATGCACCGGTTGATCCTTGTGTAAAACTGATTGTTACCGAAAAGGGGAGTAACTATACCGATGCCATCAACTTATCGGGCTTAGCCTGCCAGGCGCCCGGCTTTTTTCCCGAAGGGGGCGCCAAAAACATTGCCCGGAGAGACGGAATGGCTACTACAGTACTATCAGCAGCTCTGCAAATCGGCCGGATTCCCGAATATTATTTTCAGGCTGTTGGCAGCGGAACCGGTGCCATTGCTGCCTGGGAAGCCAATCTTCGGCTGATCGCCGACGGTCGTTTCGGTAACCGGAAAATGAAACTGATGGTTTCTCAAAATGCTCCGTTCCTGTTGATGTATGACGCCTGGAAACTCAGGTCAAGGATTTTACCCCCGCTGAATGATGACGAAGCCAACCGGCAAATCGATGCGATTGATGCCAAAGTGCTCTCGAACCGGAAACCCCCTTATTCCATCCACGGAGGATTGTTTGATGCCTTAGTGGATACTCAGGGTGAAATGTATGCAGTTACCAATGAAGAAGCATCCTTAGCTGCCCGGTTGTTCAGGGAAACCGAAGGCATTGATATTCATCCTGCCGCGGCAGTCGCTGCAGCCTCCCTGATCCAGGCAATAAACCGGAAAGAGATCCCTTCCGATGCCATCATCATGCTGAATATCACAGGCGGTGGCGAAGTGCTGTTTAGAACCGGACGCCGGTTATATTACCTTCAGCCTTCACTGGTTTTCCCGGTCAATCCAACCCCGGATGAAGTGAAACATAAACTGGAAAAATTGTTCTCCCACTGATTCAAATCCCCCATCCCTTGAACACTGCATCACCCTCCCGGCTTCACTACTGCAACGCGGAACAATTCCTGAACTTCAACCGGAAAGTACCGGTTATTGATGTAAGAACCCCGGCCGAGTTTGAAAAAGGACATATCCCGGGCGCTTTCAATATTCCCATGTTTGATAACGATGAGCGGGTGATTGTGGGAACGCTTTACAAACAGAAAAGCCGGATGGATGCCGTACTCGAAGGGACAAAATTTGTTGGCCGGAAATTAAACTGGTATATTGAAGAAGCGGTTAAAATTGCCAAAAGTAAAACCCTGCGTGTCCATTGCTGGCGCGGCGGACTGAGAAGCGAAGGGATAGCCTGGTTACTGGCAGCCGCAGGGTTTGAAGTTCATATACTTACCGGCGGTTATAAAGCTTACCGGCATTATGTGAGGGAACAATTTGCCAAACCGGCAAAGCTGATCATACTCAGTGGCATGACAGGGAGTGGAAAGACGGAGATCCTGGCTCAGCTTGCAGAACTTGGGGAACAGGTGGTTGATCTGGAACACCTGGCCCGGCATAAAGGATCGGCTTTTGGTGCTTTGGGACAGGAACCGCAGCCCACCATTGAAACCTTTGAGAATGTGTTGTACGAAACCTGGAAAAAACTCGATTTTTCCAGACCGGTGTGGCTTGAAGATGAGAGTATGTTTATCGGCCGGGTGGTAATACCCCAGGAACTTTTTTCTCAGATGTCAGCCTCTCCGGTCATCAAAATCAACCTTCCCACAGATCTGAGAATCGGCCGGCTGTTAATGGAATATTCAGGATTTACCAGGGAAGAACTTGCCGTTTCGTTTGAAAAGATCATCAAACGAACAGGCACAGAGGATTATCAGCTGGCGCTGAAATCGCTGGATGAGGGCGACTTCGGAAAAGCTGCCCGTATTGCATTAAGGTTTTATGATAAAGCCTACCTCAATCAATTAGGTAAAAGAAAACCGGAGACTATTTATCCCGTCGATCTGGAAACCGACGATCCGCCCGCTTCCGCCCAAGAAATTAAGGATTTCGTTACCTCACACAATCAGCTATTCTTTCCCGATAGTAGCTTTTGAGGCCTGTTCAATAAGCTTTTCACTCTCCGATTCACCCAGAAACCGGTGAACTGCGGCATGCCCGGCATAGATCAGGGGGGTAACTGCCAGGGCGATGATAAACTTGAAGACATATCCGGTAAAGGCCACATTCAGGTATTCGGCCAGAGAGAGTTTTCCCGGCAGGAAAAAAGCGATGCCCGATACCACAAAAGTGTCGATCAGTTGCGATACCACCGTTGAACCGGTTGCCCTCAGCCAGATGAGTTTATGACCCGTACGCTTTCTAACCATCCAGAATACAAAAACATCTATTAACTGCGAGAGCAGGAAAGCAGTAATACTGCCCACAATGATCCACATCGACTGACCGAATACGGCATTGAACTGTTCGGAACTAACCGGCGAAAACGGAGCTGAACCGACGCTCATGCCGGCATATAGCACAATGAAGGAGTAGATGATCAGGCCTACGGTCAGAAATGTTATCTTTCGTACGCCATCTTTTCCGAAATATTCATTGATGAGGTCGGTGGTGAGGAAGACCACCGGCCAGGGAATAATACCGATGCTCATGGTGAAAATGCCAATCTGGATAAGCTTGCCGCCAATCATCTCCCCAATAATGGCATTGGCGATAAAAAAGCCGGTGAGTACAAAAAATACAATATCTTTTCTGGACATACTGCAATTTATTGAATTGAAATCAAAAACAAATGTAGCAGGAAAAGGTTAACATTCATGCAATTCAGAATCAGCAGAGAATATTTTCAGGTTGACTCCAAACTTGCTACAGACACCTGAATATTAAACTATTCACCGGATTATCTGTTTAGGTTCTAAATAGAATTGATGATGATGTACAGGTTGTATGCGATAATGGGTATCCTTTTCATGCTGCTGAAAGCGGATGCCCAGCCACATGCCTTGCTGGTACGCTTTGAGGGTATTCAGCTGGAGGAAGGGATACGCCTTACCTGGACCTTCAAAGGGGGATCACAATGCGAGGGAACCCGGATTTTCAGATCCGCTGAAGGGAAGTTGTTTGCTCAGATCGGTGAAATTCCGGGAGTATGCGGCGCCCCCGATGCCGAAATTTCGTATACTTTTGTCGATAATTCCCCGATACTCAACTCCCAAAATCATTACCGCCTGGAACTGGGCAACGAAGGGTATACCGAAACCATTAGCCTTGAATATATTGTGCTGAATCGTGAAGGTTATCTGGTTGTGCCGAATCCGTTAACTTCAAACGGAATTTTGTATTTTAATAATCCTCAACGGAAATCATGGCAGTTAATATTGTCAGATATTTCGGGGAAAATGCGATATCTCTCTTCGGGAAACGCAGACAGAACTGAACTTTCCAATAATATGGCCAACTCCGGGCTTTACCTGTTCCGGCTGATTTTTGACGATAAAACTGCCTTGCAGGGAAAGTTGATGATAATCAGATAGTTATTTGTTTGTGCCAAAAAAAAGCTGCCTTTTCAGACAGCTTCACTTCCTTAAGTGCCCAGGACAAGATTCGAACTTGCACACCCTTGCAGGCGCCAGCCCCTCAAGCTGGTGTGTCTACCAATTCCACCACCTGGGCTTTGGGGGTGCAAAAATAACAAAATATTTTAATCAGCAAGAAAAAAGAATTATAAATTATTATAGATTAAAGATTATAGATTATAGATTGAAATACAAGTCGTTAGGTTTGATTGAAGTTACAAGTTTATTGTCCGGTGTCTCGTGATTTTGAATTCTTGAATTTTCCTTTGCGTTCTTTGTAATTATCCCTGTGACTTTGCGGGAACTTTGTTAAGACAGGTTTCACGCAAAGCCGCTGAGAAATCGCGAAGTCCGCAAAGAGGAATACAAGATTTACCGGCTAGCCAATACTATGTTGGAAAATCTTGTCACAGACCTCGAAATGACCGCTTTCCTGCCAATGTCAAGATTTGTAAATGGTTTACTTATGATTGAATTATTTGGATATTTGTACATTTGAACCTGAAGAACAAACTCATCCCATTGATAACACTTCACCTAGCCTGATACGATATATTTCATTTATAATCTGCATTTCATTTTCAATTTTCAAATTTTCAAATTTTCAAATTTTCAAATTGTTTCCTCACAATGCCCCCTTAATGTTATTTCAGTTAGTAGGCTCTTATATTTTTTCCCTCGATAAAATTGATGAATGATCTCACCACCACTTTGTTGCCACCCGGGGTTGGGTAATTTCCGGTGAAGTACCAGTCGCCGGTATGATCGGGAATGGCTTTATGCAGGTTTTCAATACTTTGATACACGATCTGTACCTGTGCATTCAACTGGGGAGGGGTAACTATTCCTGCGATTTTCTGAGAAATCTGTTCAGCGGTAAAGGGCCGGTAAATTTCTTTTACACAATTATAAATCTGTTCTTTGGGAAGTACTGACAACTCTTTGGCTTTTTTGTAAACCGCATTAATAATAGACTCCTGATGTGTTTCCTTCAACAGTTCTATAGCTGCCTTAAAGGCTACAAAATCACTGAGTCGGGCCATATCAATGCCATAACAATCGGGATAGCGGATCTGGGGAGCCGAAGAGGCGATGATGATCCTTTTGGGGCCAAGCCGGTCAAGAATTCTGATAATGCTCTGCTTCAGCGTGGTTCCCCGAACAATGGAATCATCCAGTACCACAAGGTTATCCACCCCCGGACGGATGGTTCCATACGTTATATCATACACGTGGCCCACCAGGTCGTCCCTTTGTTTATCTTCGGTAATAAAGGTCCTAAGTTTGGCGTCTTTAACAGCAATTTCTTCCACCCGTGGAGAGAAACAGAGTATTTTTTCAAGCGATTCTTCACTGCAATTTCCTTCAAGCGCGAGAATTCTTTGTTTCTTTACTTCGTTGCAGTGGCGGTTCAGCTCCTCAATCAGGCCTCTGAAAGCCACCACGGCTGTATTGGGAATGTAGGAAAATACCGTGTTTTCGAGATCATGATCAATGGTTTGCAGAATAGCCGGTACTAAAAGTTTGCCCAGGTTTTTACGTTCTTTATAAATATTTTCATCGGTTCCTCTCGAAAAATAGATCCTTTCGAAGGAGCACGCTTTCCTCGGTTTCTCTTTTTGGAAGCGGGCAACCTCATAGGCGCCGCTTTTCCGGATGATAAGGGCATGACCGGGTGGTACTTCCTGTATTTCAGATACATTTACGTTAAATGCCGTTTGAATAACCGGTCGTTCCGAGGCGGCCACGATCACATCGTCTCCGGCATAAAAATAAGCCGGCCTGATGCCGTTAGGATCACGCATCACAAAGGCGTCGCCATGACCCAGCATACCGGCCACGGCATAACCTCCGTCCCAGTATTTGGAGGCATCGGTAAGGATCTGCAAAACATCGAGGTTGTGGATGATCTTGTCGGTGATCTCTTTTTTTGAAAACCCTTTTGCCTTGTATTCCTGGTAAAGCCTTTCATTTTCATCATCAAGGAAATGACCGATTTTTTCAAGAATGGTTACGGTATCCGAGGTTTCAGTAGGATATTGACCCAAATCAAGCAACTTGGTGAAAAGTTCATCCACATTGGTCATGTTGAAGTTACCGGCAAGCGCCAGGCACCGGGTTATCCAGTTGTTTTCCCTTAAAACGGGATGCAGGTTTTCCGGATTGTTTTTCCCGAAGGTTCCATAACGCAGATGCCCCAGGTATAGCTCGCCGTAAAAATCAATATGACTCTTCAACCAGCGGGTATCGTTCAGCAAATCAGGGTTTGAACCGCTGAGAGATTTTATCTGATGATAAATGGAGTTGAAAATATCCCTGAGTGGCGTTGATGAATTGGATTTGTGCCGGTGTATATATTTATGACCCGGTTCCACGTCCAGTTTGATGCAGGCAATGCCCGCCCCGTCCTGGCCCCGGTTGTGCTGTTTCTGCATCATCAGGTGCAGTTTGGTAATACCATAAAGGGCATTCCCGTGGTTGATCCGGTAGTGTTCGGGGTCTTTCAGAAGCCTGATCAGGGCAATTCCGCATTCATGCTTGATGATCTCACTCATGAGAGTTTGTAGTAAATTGGCGTGCAAATTTATACTTAATTTTGTCGAACCAAAAATCAATATATGAAAAAGACCTGTATCATCCTTAATATCTTTCTTTTTCTGAGCTATGGGGCTTTCGCACAATACGTTACACCCGGCACAGGAGTTCACTGGTCGCTTCACGAACTGGCTGCCAACTCAAACGGAGCCGTGGTCAATGTGGAATTCAACAATTTTGTGATGTACGGGGATATTACCCTTTCCAGCCCGGATACACTCAGCATAGAAGAATCCGCCCTGATTGAAATCCAGAATGGGCTGCTCCTGACCGTGAAGGGCGTTTTGTTAAGTAATCCTGTAACGGGCGGCTACGTTACCTTCACCGGAAATGCTGAGGGAAAAGGCAATTTTAAAGGAATTAAATTCGAAAATTCGGCAGGTTCACAGTTGCATTATACGGAGATATTGTTTGGAGGAGGTATTTCCTTGATTAACTCTGAAGTATATTTTGGCTATTGTACCATCAGCTTTAATGACCAGGCGCTGTGTTCGGGCGCCATCACCCTGTCGCAGTGCCAACCGGTGATTGAAGAATGCACCTTTTATGATAATGCAGGCCCGGCGGTTATGTCGCCGGCAAACGGAAATGCTGCCCCGTTGATTCTAAATAACCATATGTTTAATAATGTAACGGCCAATATCAACATGCCCCAGATCAACCTGGGAACCACCGGACCCGATACCGTGGTCATCACCGGAAATACCATCGAAGGGTTATACACAATGGCCGGCGGTATTGCCCTGTCGACCCTTACCGGAGGCGAGGTGAAATGCAGCATTGAGAACAATACCATCAGTAACAACCGTTACGGGATAGCCTTCATAGGAAGCAACATTACCGGAGTTGTCAAGGGAAACACCCTGTTTGGGAACAACATTCAAAACGACCCCATGCAGGGTGGCAGCGGGCTCAATTTTTACGGGGGAGCTACCAATAAGGTAAAAGTAACGGATAACGACATTTTCAACAATCTCTGGGGGATCACCATACAGCTCAATGCGGCCCCAAACCTTGGCGATGCCGATATTTTCAATTACAATCCCGGAGGAAACAGCATTTGGGATAACGGTAACTCGGGCGAAATCTATGATCTGTATAATAACACCCCCAATCCCGTCAAAGCTGAAAATAATAACTGGGGAACCAGCGATGTGGAAACGGTGGAGGCCCACATTTTCCATCAACCCGATAATTCATCACTGGGTATGGTAGATTACCTCCCGATCCTCGATCCTGCATCCCTGCAAAGCCTTCAGCCCGGGGAAAATGATCCGGAATTATGGATTAGCCCCAATCCGGTAAAAGCAGGAAACTTAATTCAGATAGTTCCTGTAAACATATCCCGTACATGTTCATCCTATTTATGTGAAATCGCTGATGTTATGGGAAAAATTGTCTGGAAAGAAGGTTTGGCTGCTGACCTGAACGAAGGTTTTACTGTAAGGGCAGATTTCCCGAAAGGACATTATCTGATCAGGATACAGGATGGAACTGATATCCATTCAGCGAAACTGGTGGTGTACTGATATTGGATAATGAGTAAACCTTGTATTTCTCTTTGCGGGCTTTGTGTCTCCTCTGTGGCTTTGCGTGCAACCGGACTGAATACGGTTCCCGTAAAGACGCAAAGGCAACTACGAAGATCGCAAAGCGGGAGATCCCTCACTATGTTCGGGAAGACTTCACGAAAGTCATTCTTCCATGTGTTGAATAGCGACGTAATCCTGTATTCACTGTTAACTGTTGGCCATCATTCCATTACTGTTTACCAGGGTGCCGTCAGGCACAGAATGTGGGTAGCGGAATCATGTGTAGGGTACCTGGTTCCGTCCCGGCCGGGACGGAATAACCGCAGTGTCACACCTTTGGCTACCCATATCTGATCCCTCACGGGATTAATGCAGATGACCGGATACTGGATAACCACCGGATTTCATATACTAAGCACCAGGCAGTAGACGGGCGATAATGGGCGGTAAACGCTCAAAACCGTTCATTTCGAACCCAATTTATGTAGCCATCAACTCCCAACTCAGAACTCCCAACTCAGAACACCCAACTCAGAACACCCAACGCAGAACTCCCAACGCAGAACTCCCAACGCCGAACACCCAACGCCGAACACCCAACGCCGAACACCCAACGTCCAACGCTTAACGTCCAACGCCGAACGCCGTACGTCTCCTGTTTGTCATGCCGAGATCGACTTGGTTTTACCCCGGTAGCCCGATCTGAGTTCCTGAATGGTTTGTGTAAGCCGCTCTATCTCCCGTTCATATCTTTGAATATCTCTTTCGTACCGTTCGGCCAATGTTTTATAGGAGCATGTTTCGCATTGGGCATAGTCGATCACAGATTCTGTTGCCTCAGGGCTGATATTGTATATGCTGTACGTTCCCTTTAGCAGGTAGTTGGCATCCACATCGAATTCCTTCACCAGGTTGTGAAGGGCTTTTATACCCACCTGACTGCGGTTATTACGGATTTCTGTAAACTGTGAGGGTGAAATTCCGATTTTTTTACAGAAATCAATCTGATTCTTAACCTGGTTTGAAGTCATAAGTTCTTCAAATACAGCTATAAATCGTATACTCAAATCGTTCATTATAAGATTTGTTAAAAAATACAGTACACTGTAAAAAAGTTGTTGCAAATACAGAATTCTGTATTAATTTTGTGGCATTAAAAACACAAAATTACATGAATAGGGAAGGATTTGAAATAAAAGAAATAAAAATTAACAAATTTAAAGGATTGGGCAGACTGGTTTCAGACAGGACCGGCTGTTCGTTGTCGTATGTGAATATGATTCTTTCAGGAAACAGGGCCGTGAAAAGCGAAAAATCGAGGCAGGTAGTACAGGAGGCCTATAAGATTGTGAAAGAAATTAATAAGTAGACGGTAATTTATTAAATATTTTTATTTTAATCAAATATTTCAGAACCGATATGTCAGCGAATAGTTAAATATACCGGGTTTCTCTTCGGGCATTTTGTAATATTTTATGAGAGTCAGTAAAAAAATGTGAGTTATATAAGAAATAATCTTATTAAAATAATATAATTACCTATAGTAAAATAATGATATTGATTATTGTAATGAAGAAACTTTTTTCAAATTTTGCAGAAGAGAATAAACCGTAAATTAATAAAATATTTTTAGAGAAAAAATGGATGCTTACATTTAATTTAGTATTTTTACACACTTGTTTTCTTTTAAGCTAATTATTCATAGTTATACCTGTTAACAGCATGGAAAATATACCTATAAAAGTGTTAATTGCCGATGATCATAAACTGTTTAGCGAGGGATTGGCCACTCTGCTTACGGATCAACACATTAAAGTAGTAGGCTTTGCCGAAAATGGACGCGAAGCTATTGATAAATCCCGTGAACTAAAGCCGGATGTAGTACTCATGGATGTGGGTATGGGCGTGCTCAATGGCATTGAAGCCACCCGGCAGCTGACCGCTGAATTGCCCGGTATAAAGGTAATCGGGCTATCCATGTATTCCGATAAAAATTATGTAAGGGGTATGCTGGAGGCGGGCGCCATGGGGTACCTGTTAAAGAACTGCACCTTCCCGCAGCTTATTGATTCAGTAACCCGGGTGTTTCAGGGCGCCAGGGTTTTGAGCAATGAGATCACGGAAATCGTGATCAACGATTATATTTCGGCCAACCATGAAAGCCGCAATACTTTTGATCTCAGTCAGAGAGAGCTCGAAATCCTGAAATTGTATGCCGAAGGACACAGTACCCTTGAAATTTCAAAAAAACTCTTCATCAGTGCCAAGACCGTGGCCACCCATAAACAGCACATCAAGAGCAAGCTGAATGTAAAAACATCAACTGAGCTGATGAAGTTTGCCCTGAAAAACGGGCTGGCGGAACTTCGGTAACGCGTTGGGCGTTGGGTGTTCTCTGTTGGGCGTTGGTATTAAGGTCATAAAGGCCTTTAAGGTCATAAAGGTCTTTAAAGACTATTTATACCGGATTGCCCCCAAGGAACATTGATTTCTTGTATTTTCCTTTACGAACTTTGTGGCTCCTCCGTGTCTTTGCGTGAAACCGGTCTGAATACAGTTCCCGCAAAGTCGCAAAGGCAATTACGAAGATCGCAAAACACCGAACGCCCAACGTCGAACACCGAACGCCGGACTACCAACTCCCAACGCCGAACGCCCAACGTCGAACACCGAACGCCGGACTACCAACTCCCAACGCCGAACGCAAAACGCTCCTACTTCCTAAAATCCTACTTATATGCTAAAAATACGTAAGCAAGTATTTAAGATATTATAGTCAATATAGTAATATTATCTTACATAATACAGCACTAATTAATTATTATCAATTAGGAAAGTCAGGATGTTAAAATGCATATTTATCTTATTAAAAATGGTTGTAAATCATTATAATACATAAAAATCTAACATTTAGTTTTGTACGCAATTGTTATTTAATAAAAAATGCAGGTTAACTGCCTGTATAGTTTTTAACGAAAACCTGACAGCAATTAAGAAAACATGTTTGAAGCAATAATTACCGGAGGTCTTATTGTATTATTTTTTGTAATCAACCTGATTTTACGAAGGCGGGAGAGAATAGCCCGGCAATATGAGGAGATCATGCGACGTGAATCAGAGAACCGGGAGAACCGGAATACCCTGCATGACCTGAATACGGGCAAGCAGTCATCCGTGATTAACAGAAACGAGTAAGTAACACCCACGGCATAAACCTGAAAACTGATACATTATATTATAATAACTTATTCAATGCAATTATCGACTTTTAATTAACCAAAACTGAAAATTTATGAAACCGAAATTTACTTTTTTATTGATGGCCTGCCTGCTGGTGGGCTGGTTGAACGGATGGGGACAGACCACACGGTATGTACCCGAAAGTGCCGGAACGCCCGGTTATGCTACCATCCAGGCTGCAATCAATGCCGCAACTGCAGGCGATGTGATTGAAGTGGCTGCGGGGACGTACGAGTTTACCTCTCAGATGAATATCGATAAATACCTTACCATAAACGGAACAGGTACAGTCATCTTCAAGGCTAATAATGCATCCTGGAGCACCGTGAACGGCTATAAACATCTTATTGGCATTTATGCCGGAACATCCGGTAGTCCTGTAACTATTTCCAATGTAACGATGGATTGTAATAGTCAGTGTTTTGGGCTGCATGCGTACAATGATTCTTACGGTAATTTAACTAATGTTACCATCAATGGAAGCAAAGGCGCCGGTTTAACCGTGAATGGTTCTACGATTATTGCCACTGATTTGAATACAAGCGGAAATGCCTGGGGCGCCGTCAATGTGGATCCGGGTTACGGAGTTATCACCCCCTCTGTCTTCACCTTAAACAGTGGTACTTTAGCAGAAAACAATCAAATTTGGTCAGATGGGTCAAATGTAAATGGCTCAGCTACTGTAACCGTGAATGCCACCGGATATAATAGATATAATGTAGGTACTGTTAAAATTTGGACCAATAGACCCTTAGCCAATTGTGCAACCATTACTAAAGATGGTGAAACGACCATTTATGCTACCATACAGGCGGCTATAGATGCTGCAACCGCAGGAGATGTGATTGAAGTGGCTGCGGGAACGTACACAGAAAACTTAACCATCAATAAACGCCTCACCATTGACGGCGCGGGAAGTGGAAATAATCCGGCAAGTAATACTGTCATTACTTCGGCAATGGGAGGAACTCCTGTAATTAATTTAGCCGCTTCAGGTTTATCAGCTACAGAGAGGCTGATTGTTAAAGATGTTTATTTGACCGGTGCAACGGGTTCCGGCAATAACGCCTCAGGTATATATGCTCCTTCAACTCCAGTAATCCCCAACTATGTAACGGTTGATAATGTAACTTTTTATCAAAATGCAGGATTGGGGATCAGTATCAACAGTCAGACTGAAGGTACTGACTGGCTGGATTGGAAAATTTTGAACAGCACATTTATTAAAAACTCTTCTGGTTTAAAGATTGCTGGCAATACTGATTTGGATGGTTTTGTAATAGACGGTTGTTCCTTCACTGAAAACCTGGAGTACGGTATGGTAGCCAATGCTACTCCTCCAACAGCGCCTGCCTACAACAACAGCACCAACTGGACCATTCAGAATTCAACATTTACAGGAAATGGCACCAATGGTCCATCAGTAGCCTCACGTTTGGGCAATGTTAACATTGGTGGTTTCAATGGAAATTTAATAGTAAATAATATAACAATAGACGGACAGGAAGCAGGAGCCGACCATGGCTTTAGTATCGGTGGCCGCGGAAATGCCCCAACTACTCCAACTGTAGCTCCGGCTCCGGCTGGAACCATGTCATTCAGTAATGTGACCATCCAGGGTAAATTCATACGTCCCGGATTAGCTTCCGTCAATCCTGGCGGACAAGGTCGTGCATTCAGCATAAAAAATTACTCCGATGTTTCTAATGTTACATTTTCAAATGTCAACCTGTTAAATACGCAGGGTAATAGTTTTGAGGCAATGGGTAATAGCGGAATCTTAAATATTGGAGATATGGAGTTTGGCGCTCCCATGACAGGTACATTAGGAAGTGGGACAGCTCCAACCGGAGAAAACGATGGAACCCGCAAAATGTACAGTATAGTAACCCGGGCAACCAATGCCAACTCAATCGGTAAAACCAATATCAACGCTACCGGAGCCAGTTTCACAGGACTTAACGCTTCCACACTTTCAGATGCCTTCGCCATTGCCGACCGCATTTTTGATGCAGTGGATGATGGCGCCCGCGGTTATGTGAATTTCAAAACTGGTGAAGTGTTCGTAACAACGCAAAGCTATGGTATTGCCACTACGGCTCCCAGTATTCAAAGGGGGATTGAGGCGGCTGCAACAGGAAATACGGTAAATGTAAAGGCTGGCACTTACACGAGAAACGATGCTGTTCAGTCAGTTGTTGTAATCAATAAATCCCTGACCTTAAAAGGCGCCAATGCCGGAGTTGATGGTGCAAGCCTTTCACGTGGCGCTGAAACAGTCATCAATGGTTCATTCTCATCTTCTACGACTGAACAAAATATGTATGTCGTCTCTATACAGGCAAACAATGTCGTGTTGGACGGCTTCGAGGTAACCCACCCCAACTATTCCGTTAACAGTGCATCTGATTTTTCAGGAATCCTCGTGGGTGGCGGACCCCAATTATCCGGAATTCAAATAATCAACAATAAAGTTCATGATTTGGGGAGCGCTTCCTGGGCGATGACCGGTGATGACAGCAAGAACGCCGTAAATGTTGGCCCAGTGAATGGATTAATCTTCTCCGGTAATAAAGTTTATGACAACGCAGCCACCGGTGGAGCCTATTGCTATGGCATTACCACCTGGGGTAATAGTGATGAACAATCTGCGACGAACATTACTGTAAGCGGTAACACATTTTCTAATATTACAGGAACTGGTGGAGCCGATGACCAGGCACGTGCTGTATCACTTGGTTATAAGACAGCAGCGGCAACAGTATCAAATAATACTATTTCCGGGATAAAAATGGGAGTTACCACATCAGCCAGTGCTGTTTCCGGAAATGTTTTAATCAGCAACAATAATATGAATGTAACTGCAGCTGGTGTTTGGGCTCGTTCACCTTTTGGGCTGACAGTTCAGAATAATTTCATTACTGGAAGTACTGACGGTGTTCGAGTTAGAACCGGTGCAGGACTAAGCGGCTCTGTAGTAGTCGAGAACAACCATATCACTGGTGTTACCAAAGCTCTCAATAATGCCAGTACTGCATCAGTTTCAGCTACCTGCAACTGGTTAGGCTCCACCGACCCATCTGTAATCGCAACCAAAATTTCAGGCAATGTCGATTACATCCCCTTCCTCTCCTCCGGAACCGACAACGAACCCACTACTCCCGGCTTCCAGCCGGCAGCGGGTACTTGTACCGGCGGCCCGGTAGTGGTTTACCAGGGTGATGGTACTACCTTTGTTTCGAGCCACACCACTATTCAGGGAGCTATTGATGCTGCTACAACGCTTGATGGATACAAAATTTCCGTTCCTCCTGGAACTTACACGGAAGCTGTCAGCATCAACAAACCTAATCTTACCCTACAATCCACAGGAGGCAAAGATGTAACGATTATCGACAATCCTAATGTGGGTTCAGAAACCCCGGGTATCGGTGTGGTTGCCAATATGGGAATAGTAACCGTGGATGGTTTTACCGTGAATAACTTCCGTAATGGTATCATCCAGGGCATGGCGTCCGGCGTCGGAACCACTTTTATTGTAAAAAACAACAAAGTGATTCCTGAGAATAATTCTACAACTCCATATCTTCGTAATGGCATCCAGGTTTCGGGCGCCAATTCTCAGGTTCTGAACAACTATGTAGTGGGTGCACCGCTTACCAGCACCTGGGCCAGTTCGGGAATCGGGGTGGTGAACGCCACAGGAGTATTGGTGAAAGGTAATACTGTAAACACAGCATCTGCTGATATTGGTATCAGTGTGCTGAATTGGTCTGCAGACCTTGTAGAGAATATTACCATAGAAGAGAACCACGTAATGGGTGCAAAGAACAGTGTTCGTATCAGTGGGCAAAATCAGGAAAAAGCTGTAAAAGGAGTCACCATCAAGGACAACACACTCACCAACAGTCCTACCAGCAGCGGGATCAACGTGCAAACCGTAAGCCTGGAGAACTTAACCGTAACCGGAAACATCATCACAGGCCACTTTGTTTCCGGAATCCGTTTCTCCTCTTCATCCGCAACCTTAACAGGAGTTGTGAACATTAATGGCAACGCTATTTATAATAACAATTCTTACGAAATTGATAATGGTACCGCTTTGCCTATAAACGCTACCTGCAACTGGTGGGGATCTGCCGATTATAATACGGTACTTGCCAGTGTAAATGGAAATGTGGATGCGGTGAATTATTTGGTACCCGATGGCACTGGTTCTACGTATACATGGTCGGGATCGGATAAATATGCTTGTACCGGGGATGTATGGCCTGTGCATAATACCACTAAGGATTTATTTTATACCACGATTCAGGGGGCTATCAATGCTGCGACAGCAGGGGATGTCATTGAAGTGGCCGCAGGCACCTACACCGAAAACATAGATGTGAGCAAAGCATTGACTATTTTGGGTCCCAATGCATCTGTTACCGGTAATGGTTCGCGCAATCCTGAGGCTGTTGTTGAAGGTCCATTCCTTGTCAACGCCAATAACGTGACCATCAAAGGTTTCTATATCGATGGGACTAATGTTCAACAAAATACTAATCTAACAATGAGAGGAGTATTGGTTGGAAATGTAGCTTCTCAATCAAATGTGACCATTGAAAATAATATTATAAAAAGTTGGGTGACCGGCGTTTCACTGGCTGGTGGTTTATCTTTCCCATGGAATGTGACAATCTTAATTAAAGATAATAAATTCATCGGAACCAGTATTGGCAGTACTGAAAATGTTAACGGGCTGTCCGTACTCAACAACTATTTTGATAATGGCGGCGTAGGTTTGGGCGGTGGCGCTGTTTTAACAGCACTTACAGGTAATACCTTTATCAATGGAACCGGAAGGTACGTTTCAGCTGCTGCCGGAGTGGAGATTGACTTCTCAAATGTACTGGCCAATAACACATTTGATAAAACGGTTTATCTGAACAATGCCAGCGGTCCATGGTATGACCGGGCAATTTTTACCAAAATAAACAGTGCAGCTTCTGTGGCTGCAGCCGGAGCAACATTGCTGGTTTCAGCAGGGACATTTGCTGAAAATATCACCGTTACCAAATCGATGACGATTGACGGAGCTGGTGAAGCATCAACTAAGATTATACCCACATCGTTGATTACAACTGGTATTGCCCACCATCATGCTCCGAATGTAAAAACTGCTATGTTGGTGAACAATGCGGCTGCGGTTACTCTTAAAGATTTAACCATCGATTATCAGCAAGCCACACCTTATGACGCCGTGCTGTTCTGGAATGCTTCGTCAGGAAGTATTGAAAACGTAACAATCAATGCTGAACATGTTTTTTCAAGTATGTCGGGACATGGTTTAATGGTTGACGTTACCAGTCCTTCAACGGTTACTCTAAACGTATCAAATTGTACCTTCTCAAAATGGAACCGCAATGCCATTGATGCCGTGAACGGGAACAGTCTGGGCAGCGGCGGTGGAAATATGACGGTCAATGTGACCAATTGTGTACTGAACGGAAGAAATGACTTTCCTGCACTAACCTGTCTGCAAAACGGTATCAACTTGTGGAACAGAGGCGGAGGCAGTGTGCTTGGAACACTGGATGGCGTTACAATGTCTGACCTTGCCTACAACGACGGCACGTGGACTTCCTACGGAATTGCCGGTCCTGACAACGATGGCGTCATTGTCATGAATACAACCCTGACCAATGTAGTTGATTACATCGGTACAGGATACGGTGATATTGATGCTACGCTGAACAACACTTTCGAAGGTAAAAACACCTCAACGGCCGGTCTTTCAGACTTGTTCGCTATTGAAGACAGAATCTACCATCAGATCGATGATGCTGCTTATGGTTTCGTTAAAATCAAGGATGGGAATGTGTATGTAACGAGCAACTCCGGATCGATCCAGAGGGGTGTTGATGCTGCTTCGAGTGGCTGGACGGTGAATGTGAATGCAGGAACGTATACTGAGCAAATTCATATCAATAAGAACAACCTGACTGTTCAGGGTGTATCCAAAAGTACGGTCCTGATTAAATCCCCCGCTTCATTGCCGCTATTTTACAACTCCGGCACCAGTAATAACTATCCCATTGTATTTGTTGATGGGGTGAGTTCATTTACCATGAAAAATGCCACCGTGGATGGTGATGGTAAAGGAAATGCCAACTATCGTTTCCAGGGAATCGGATTCTGGAATGCCGGTGGTACCTTACAGGATGTTGATATCAACAACATCATGGATACCCCGTTCAGCGGTGCACAACACGGCGTGGCTTTATATGCTTACAATAATACCGGCAGCCCATATAGCATTACCTGCACAAATATGTTGATCGATGATTATCAAAAGGGTGGTGTTTCTTTGATGGGAACAGGACTTACAGTAGCCTTAACCAATATTACCACAGTTGGAGAAGGACCTACCTCAGTCACTGCCCAGAATGGTATCCAGATTGCCTATGGAGCCAACGGTACTATTAACAACGCTAATGTTAGCGGCAATATTTATACGGGCAGCGGTTGGTCTTCAGCCGGAATACTGCTCTATGAGTCAGGTACTGTTAATATTTCCAATTCAATTGTCACAGATAATTACGTTGGAATTGATGTAAATGATAGTGATGGCTCAATTTCCAATACTACCGTGTCAAATCAGAATGCTGCGAGCTGGGATGGGATTTATCTCAGAAAATACAAAAACACGGAAATGAATTTTGATTTGACCGGGGTCTCTGTATTAGGTCACGGTAAAGCTGACAGTTGGGGCGTTTTAGTAAGGGCTAATACTGGAAAAATAGAATCGGATATTACCCAATGTCAGATTTCCAATTGGGATCTGGGTGTGTATACCCGAGAAACCAGTCCCGGTATTGTGAATGTTCTGACAAATTACAATAATATCTCCAATAATGCACTTGGTTATGATGCCAACACAACCACTCTTCAGGATGCAACCCTCAATTACTGGGGTGGTTGTCCAACGGTTGCTAGAAATGCCACTTTCTACCCTTACTACAAAAACGTTTCGGGTACTCCGGGTGGCTTCACGTTTGCTCCGGCTGATCTCGTAAGCAACATCACCGCTACCGCTTCTTCCCCCGCCATTTGCCTCGGTCAGTCGGTGACCCTTACCGCCGGTAACGGCAGTAATTTCGAGTGGTTCGACGGAACCGGAACCAGTATTGGGTATGGGGTTACCAAAGTGGTTACCCCGGCAGCTACCGGTACTTATACCTACACCCTAAGAGGTACAGATACTAATACTCCTGGTTGTGCTGTTGGTGAAACAACGGTTTCATTTACGGTGAATCCTGAGTTTGATGCTACGATAACAAAAACCGGTACTGGACCATTTGATCTTGAAGCTACCGCCGGGTCGTCTTACTTATGGAGCACCGGCGCTACTACACAAAGTATTTCGGTAAATCCTTCAGTGACCACTACCTACAGCGTGCTGGTTACCAGTGGCACCTGTTCCGACCTCGCTGAAATTACCATTGATGTGGTATCTGTGAATGCCGGCAGCGATCAGTCCATCTGTGCCGGAGGATCGGCAACCCTGACTGTTAATGTTTCAGGTCTTACTAATCCGACTTTCAGTTGGACATCTAATCCAGAATCTACAATTACCAATCCTACTGCTCAAAGTATTACGGTATCTCCTTCAGTTAACACTACCTACACCGTTAACGTTGAAGCCGGAGGCGCTGAATATTCCGATGACGTAGTGGTTACCGTACGTCCAGCCCCGGTGGCCAATGCTGGTGCAGATAAAACCATTTTCGCGGGACAGTCGGCCACGCTGACAGGTAGCGCCACGGGCGGTACCCCTTCTTACTCCTATGTTTGGACTCCCGGCTCGATGAACACCGCTACGGTAATCGTCAGTCCTTCTTCCACCACTACTTATACCCTGAATGTTACCGATGCCTATGGATGTACTGATCCCGACGGCGACCAGGTGTTGGTAACGGTAAATGCTTTACCTCCCTCAGGTAATACCGTTACCGGAAATGTTGCCTACGCTTTTGGAACCATCAATGCGCAGATGCATGATGTGGTGGTTACCCTAACAGGAACAGGGTCTGAAGGTACTTTTACAGGCACCACGGCGCCCACCGGCAACGGCAATTATTCCATTCCGGGTGTGCCGGACGGAACTTACATCGTTACCCTTAATTCGCCTAAACCCTGGGGTGGTGTGGACAATGCCGACGTTACCGCTATTGCCAACCACTACCGTGCCTCGAGGCCAGTCATATTAACAGGGATTAAACGGTTGGCTGCCGATGTGGTGGGCAGCAGTTCTTCAGTAGTTGTAAATTCCTCAGATAGGGATGAAGTCTTTAACAGAATTAAGACGCCACCTACGGTTACGGGTTTTAGCACCGGCGATTGGGTATTCACCAAAGACGGAGATAAAACAGCGGCACCTTTCCCATTACAATATGCCAATAGTCTGGGCTCTTCAATACAAATTACGGTAGGAGTTGGATCCACGACCCATAATTTCAGTGCCCTGTGTTACGGCGATGTAAACGCCTCCTATAACGGTATCAAGGAATCCGAAATTCCGTTGTACGATGGAACAGAGGACGACTGGTTCAGCCTGGTCAACTTCCCGAACCCGTTCAGCGGTCAGACCACCTTCAGTTATAATCTGCCGGTGGAAGGAAAATCGGTGATAGAAGTGTTTGACCTTACGGGCAACCGGTTGGCTGTCCTCGAAAATGAGGATATGAAAGAAGGCGTGCATGAAATCTACTTCAACGGACGCGATCTGGCTCCCGGAGTGTATCTCTACATGCTCAGTGTGAAAACTTCTACGGATATCATGATTCAGAAAGGTAAAATGATTGTGATGCCTTAATAATAAAACAGGGATAACCTGCTGTTAAAGAAACAGTTGTGGTACAGAATCGGTGAAATATTTCATTTTCCGGTTCTGTACCATGCTGTATCTTACACCCGACAGACTCATCCGAAACCATTCTAAAAGAACAGGATATCAGGATACAGCTTAGGATCACAACTGCAGGATCATCCCGTAAAAAACAAACAGATACTCATATAAAACTCAATAAGTCAAAATAATATGAAAAATCTATACCTAAATTTACCTTTATCGGCAGCCAAAATTTTTGCTGCATGGATCATGGTCGGATTCATACTGCTGGCGGCGCCGACCGTCCTGTCAGGTCAAACGCTTTCAGGAAGCAGCAAGTGCGAGGGAGAATCCATGTCGCTCTCGGTAACCAGCCCGCTTGCCGGCAAGCCTTATGCCTTGTTGCGGTTGAATACCGATAACAGCTGGACTTATATCGAAGCATTTTCTACTTTCTCGGCAACTCCCATTAATTTTAATCCGGTCACTGCCGTGGGGCAATACTATGTTTATCAGTATAATTCAGGAGATGATCCCACAGTTACACCCCCTTCCGGATTAGAAATAGGAAACCGTTTTATTTATGCCAAGCCGGTGGCTCAGGCAGTAAGTATAACAGGGACATATACCTTAAAAGGCTCTGATTATGTAGTTTGTGATGGCTATGGTCAGCTGACGCTTACCGCTGAGACCTATACGAATCCTTATGGATCTAACTGGGACCTTACCTATCAGTTGTATAAAGAAGGTGTTGCAGAAGGCGCTGCCAAAACGGCCGGCAGTGGACAGGTGCTTACGTGGACCGGCCTAAATGCCGATGCCGACGGGATCATTTATACCGTAAAAGCCTACCGGGCCATTGCTACCTGCGAAACCTCCATGAGTAACTCCGTTACCTTATTCAGAGGACTGATTTCCAATGAGACCCAGGGCAACTGTTATGAAACCATACAGGATGCTTTGGATGGTGCAGCTTCCGGAGATATTATCGACATAGATGCCGGTACATATACAGAGGATCTTACCATTGACGAAAATGTTACTTTCAAAAGTTCAGGAACTATAATTATTGATGGTGATGCAACAGTATCTGCCGGTAAAACCTTAACCCTCGACGGAAGTTTAACCGTTAATGGCAACCTGAGCTTTGCTGATGCAACTGGCAGGTTAGCAGTTGGAGCTAAAACCTTAACGCTAAAAGGAAATTTGACAGGAGATGGCAAATTGACGGTAACCTCAGCCTCGAACCTGGTGCTTGACAATGCAGGGAAAACCACTGAACTTTATTTCGATGGCGCCCAGATCAATAATTTGACCATTAGCGGCGGATTGACTGAGTTGTCACACTCGGTCAGCCTCAACGGGAATCTGGAGATTACCGGTCAATTGTCGTTGGTGAATGATTATGATGAGGTTGTCCTGAATGGAAAAACCTTGAAATTATCAGGCACTGTTGATGGTACCGGTACAGGATTTATTATCGGCAATGCCACAGCCACTCTGGAGGTGGCCACTTCAAATCCTGTATACGTCCCACTTCTCGGAGATTTGGGTACTTTAACCATTGATAATACCGGTGAAGTAGAATTGGAGACGATTGGTATACCAGTATCGATCTCAGACCTTAATCTGACTTCAGGTATTCTTGATCTTACAGATGTTGAATTTACCGTGAGTAATGCCTATTCCCGCAGTGGCGGTATTTTAAAAGTTAATGCCGGTACCTACCTTACAATATTTGGGACCTACGCTGCTGATCAGGTTTTGGATTTTGATGGAGCATCCACCCTTTCGACCCTTGATTTTCAAACAGTAAACAACAGTAGTAGTAAGTTCACCATAATCGATGCACTTATTGCCAATGAATTCACCGTGGGCGATGATGCCAGTGTGGTTACTTCAGGAAATCTTACGGTTAACTCGCTGGCTAATGATGGGTTATTAAAAACCGGTGGCATCACCATTGTTGCCGGGCAGTTCTCCATGGCCAACTTGGGTCAGCTGGATTTCAGCGGAAAGGAGCTGGAATTACAGGGAGCCCCAATCACTGTGGAAACCGGCAGCAGTTTTCTGACCGATGGCGCTTCGGTATTGAAACTCACCACCGCAACCGATGCCTGGGATCTGCACAGCAGCATCGCCCTGCTTGAAAATCTTGTAATTGACCGCGTAAATGGAGTAACCATGACCGGTAACCTCGTAGTGGAAGGCACCCTAACTTTAACCTCCGGGGATTTTAACATCAATGGAAATTCATTGACGGTTGCAGATGTGGCCGGAACGAATGCCAACCTGAAAGGGACGAGTACTTCCAGCCTGTATATCGCAGAAGGAACAGCTGCAGTAACCCTGGGCGGGCTGAATGCACTGAGTTTACTTTCCGTTGATAAATCATTTGGTGTTAACATTGGCGCTGCCGTATCAGAATTAAATACCCTTACCTTAACCGATGGAGCAGTGACCGGGGCCAATAACCTGTCGCTGAAGGCCAATGCCACCCTTACCCGCACCGCCGGTTCGGTGGATGTGGTTCCGGCATACGGAAATCCGGTAAATATTGTTTATGATGGTTCAGCCACAGTCGCAGGCCCGGAACTTCCTGTAGTGGGTTCAGGGTACACAGCAAATGTGACGGTAAGAAACGGATCGGGAGTGACCCTGGCTGGTGCTGCCACTGCTCTCATCAATGACCTGGCTCTTACTTCGGGCAACTTTACAGCCGGTAACAATATCCTTGAATTAAAAGGCAATTTGACCGGACAATTGATTACCGATCAGAATACGACCCTCGTGTTGTCGGGAACCAATGCCTTTGCCATTCCGGCCAGTGTTGCCGTAGTAAAAGATATGACCGCCGACCGCACCGGAGGGATTACCCTGGCGGGGAGTCTGGAAGTGAAAGGCACCCTCAGCCTGAGCGGTAATCTGAGTACATTCGGTTTAGGTGCGAACAGCACCTTAACCCTCAACAACAAACTGGCCGGAACCGACACCAAACTCACTGCCGATCCTGATGCCTCTATGGTACTGGCAGGCGCCGGAGCCGATCTGGCCGTACCTTCCAGCATAACAGAACTGAAAAGCCTTACCCTTAATAATGCCAATGGAACCGCATTACAGGCCGATCTGGCTTTGCAGAACCTGGTAATGACCAATGGAATTCTGAGCCTGGGAGCTTACGATTTGTCCACCATCAGCACCAGCGGCGGTTCATCCAATAGTTTCGTGTTTGTGGGAAGCGCCCAAACCGGACGGTTTACGGTAAAAGATGTTACCTCTGCCAAGAGTTTTCCGGTGGGTTATGTCAACCAGCCCGGATTTTATACGCCGCTGAGCATCAGCAATACTGACGAAACCGACTTCACCGTGGCTATCACAGGTATCAATTCCATGTCGCAGTTTACCCATCCGGTTCCCTCACCCCAATACGTGAAACTGGAATGGGATATCAGCAGACTTCCCAATACGGGAACTTCCAACATAGTATTTAACTGGAATACCACCGAGAGAATCGGGGCATCACAAGCTCCCACCCATGCCGGGCATTATGATGCAGGTATCTGGAACGATTTGGGTACAATTTCCGCCACCGAGTTGGCGGCGACGGTGAATGACATTGCTGAATTTTCCCCGTTTGCGCTCTATGGCGATAAACTGGCTGTGGTATATGTTGATTTAGGTGCGACCGGTAATGATGACAATACCGGCGAGAAAGCCACTGCCGGAGCCGATGGACCGAAAAAGACCATCACCGCCGCCCTCGAAGCCGTTAAGGATGACGGAAACGGCAGGCTGATCATTGCCGCCGGAAGTTATAATGAGAATGTAAATCTGGCGTTTAATGTCGTCTTCGAAAGCGCAGGAACCATTACTGTGGGACAGAATATGACTGTAGCCACTGGTAAAACCTTAACCCTCGACGGAAGTTTAACCATAGATGGAAACCTGACTTTTGGCGATGCATCGGCAAAATTGGTAATTGATGATAATACCCTTACTCTGAAAGGCAACTTAACCGGTGGCGGTAAGTTGGGAATTACCTCCTCTTCCAATCTGGTGCTCAATAATGCCGGATTTACTACGGATTTATATTTCGATGGTGGGCAGATAAATGATCTGACCATAATGGGGGGAGTAGATGATGAGTTTGATCCTGTTTATCATCCTGTTTCACTTAATAGTAATCTGGAGATCATGGGAGAATTATCCCTGGTAGATCTTTGGGATGAAATTGTGATCAACGGAAATACGCTTAAATTATCAGGAACCGTTGATGATGCAGGATTTGGTGTAATTACGGGCGATGCTGTTGGTACTTTACATGTTGCCACAGCCGGTGCTGTATATATTCCGTTGTATCTGCCCACTGATGTGAAATTGAATAATCTTATCATAAATAATAACGGTACAGTTGATCTGGAAGAATTGTACTCTCCCTTACCTGTAAATAACTTTACCCTGACACAGGGAACACTTGATTTGTCAACGATTGAATTTTCAGTGAGTAATGCCTATTCTCAAACCGGCGGTTTATTAAAGGTGGATGGTGATTCCAAGATTAAAATAGAAGGTACCTATGCTGCCGATCAGGTATTGGATTTTGATGGAACTTCAACCATGTCAACACTCATTGTCCAATCCATCAACAACGGTGGAAGCAAATTTACTATTTCCGACCCACTGACTGTCAATGAATTTACCCTTGGAGATAACGCCAGCGTGGAAACTTCGGGAATCCTTAACGTTACCTCCCTCGCCAATGGCGGATTGCTGAAAACCGGGGGAACCACAACGGTCTCAGGTTCATTTTCACTGGCCAGTACGGGTCAACTGGATTTCGCCGGCCAGGAACTGGAATTGCAGGGAGCTTCGATTACTGTAGAAGCCGGCAGCAGTTTTCTGACGGATGGCGTTTCGGTGTTGAAACTCACCACCGCAGACGATGCCTGGGATCTGCACAGCAGCATAGCCCTGCTCGAAAATCTGGTAATTGACCGTGCCAATGGCGTAACCATGACCGGCAACCTCGTAGTGGAAGGCACCCTTACTTTAACCTCCGGAAATTTTAACATCAATGGAAATTCATTGACGGTTGCTGATGTGGCCGAAAATGATGCCAATCTGAAAGGCACCAGCACTTCCAGCCTGCATATCACAGAAGGAACAGCTGCGGTAACCCTGGGAGGGCTGAATGCACTGAGTTCGCTAATCGTAAATAAATCATATGGTGTTGCCATAGGAGCTGCTGTAACAGAATTAAATACCCTGACATTAACCAAAGGTGTAGTGGCCGGAGCCAATAACCTATCGTTAAAAGCCGGAGCCACTGTTACCCGTACTGATGGATCAATAAATGCAGTTCCGACTTTTAATAGCTCTGTAAATGTGATCTATAACGGTTTAGCCAACTTATCCGGTCCTGAATTGCCGGTAAACGGCTCCGGGATTGATGCCAACGTAACGGTAACAAACACAACCGGAGTCACCCTGAATGCCAACACTAAAATCAAGGACCTTACCCTCTCCAATGGTAATTTGAATTTCCCCGGTAAATTGCTGGTTCTGTCTGGTACTTTTACAAGTACAGTAGGAGCCCTCACCGCCGACGGCAGCGCCGACCTGGTTTTGTTGGCCGGTAATGCTCTTACCCTTTCCTCCATCAGCGAGCTGAACACGCTGGATGCTGGAAGGAATGTGACTTTAGGATCTGATCTGATAATCAACAATGTGTTAACCGTGCGCTCCGAAAAGACCCTGGACCTCTCAGCCAAACAGCTGACCATTAAAAATCCGATGGTCCTGGAATCCGGATATGCCATCAATGCCACGGGCGCATCCATCACCATCGCAGGGAGTTCAGCCAATATCGTGGTTCCATCCACCATCAGTTCACTGAACAACCTGACCTTAAACAATGCCAACGGTACTACTCTGCAGGCCGGCCTTGCTTTAAATACCCTTACCCTCACCTCAGGCCAGCTTACTTTAGGCGCTTACAACCTTACCGTTCCTGCCGCAGGGATTACCCGTACCAATGGCTATGTCATTGCCAACTCTGAAACTGCAGGACGATTAGCGGTAACGGGTGTGCAATCACCCGTATCGGTACCGGTGGGATACAGCTTTGGAGCCTTAACATCATACACCCCGCTCACTTTGGGGAATAGTCTGGAAACTGACTTTACCATTGGGATCAAGAGAATAAATAACCCTGCTGACTTTATCCGTGCGGTTCCTTCGCCCGAATACGTATCTCTGCAGTGGGATATCAGCCGCAGCGCAGCTGGTTCCGGTTCGGTCACCTTCAACTGGAATGCCGGTGAAGCTTACGGATATGCTCCCACCTATGTGGGTCGTACTCCGAATGCCGGAACTGCCTGGACACCGGCAGGAACTATACAGTCAGGCGCTACAACAACTTCCATTACTGTAACCGGGATAACCAGTTTCAGTTCGTTTGCCGCGTATAAGGCAACCCCCTGGATTGATTGGTCTGATCCTTCCGATATCACCTACGGCGATTTATTAAGCGCCACCCAGTTGAATGCCATTGCCAAAGATCCTACTTCTAATGTTGAAGTAGCAGGATCGTATGTGTATGATCCGCCTTTGAGCACTTTGCTATCTGCCGGAGAGGACCAGGCGCTGAAGGTAACCTTTACACCCACCAGCGATGCCTATCTGGCACCACCTCAAAAAACGGTGTATATTGATGTGAATAAGAAAATGCTGACCATTGGTATCACGGCCAACGATAAAACCTACGATGGAAATGCTAATGCCACCACTAATGCCTCTATTACGGCGGGTCTGGTTGGTACAGACGATGTAACTGTCGGATCAACCAATGGCGCATTTGAAAACAAAAATGTGGGAACCGACAAAAAAGTAACGGCCGATGTAAGCATTACCGGCGGTTCGAAAGCTGGTAACTATGAATCAAATAGTACTGCTGAAACTACCGCCAACATTACAGAACGCACTTTGACCCTGAGCGCATTCACAGCTAATGACAAGGTCTATGATGGAACCACCGCTGTAACCGGAGATGGATTCACTGATGACCGGGTTGCAGGAGATGTTTTAACATTCAGCTATACCGTAG